>Ga0180215_1001151_pt1 | contig 30222 bp, 35 predicted proteins | sample eDN3rd37CBELigBY_FD_128871 | JGI IMG/M metagenome (GOLD analysis project Ga0180215, IMG submission 128871) | Enriched backyard soil microbial communities from Emeryville, California, USA - eDNA 3rd pass 37_C BE-Lig BY (version 2) (version 2) | ecosystem: Environmental > Terrestrial > Soil >...
GCTATATGCTCACTTCCTTTTTTCCCATCACCGTAAGCGGTGTGGAATCCGGCAGCCGCAGACAAACAATACTGGCTAGAATTAATAAACCTGCTGCACCGCCAAACGCTAACATATGGGTTCCAAAAACTTCAAATCCCCATCCAGCAACAAATACCCCTACAGCTCCACCGATTTGGTGGATAAAGTAACTCCAACCGTACAATACACCCAAATGCCGTAGTCCGTAAATATTTCCAAGGATAGCCGAAGAAAGAGCATTGCTTCCAGCCCAAACCAGTCCTCCAACAATAGACACGGCATATAATTGCCAGGATGACATGACAAGTACAAGGGAGAGGAAGCCAAGTCCACGGAATCCATAAATAAGAGAAAGCATGTAATGTTTCGGAATTCGGTCAGATAGTTCACCCAATACCAGTGTACTTCCCACGGCAACCAGTCCGATTAAGCCAATACCAAAGGAAGCAGATTGTTCATGAAATCCGTGGTCAGTCAACATCGTTACCCCGTGCGAACCGAGGAGATTCATACTAAACCCGCAGACAAAAAGTCCCAACGAAATCTGCCAATAAGGGCGGGTGAATAGGCCATCTGTCCATTTTTCCAGTTTGATCATTTCCGCTTGCGGCTTTTTATTGTTTTCGATAATTTGTCCGGGAAGCAGATCGGTATTCGGAGGAGCTTCATCCCGAATAACAAACACGGCAGCGGGAACAATCAACACCACAAATACGATTGCAAGGAGCAACAAGGTGTTTTGCCAACCTATCCAATCAATTAGAAACGTAAAGGCCGGCGTCATAATCGCAATTCCCCCCATAGAACCAGTGGCCAAGCAAAAGAGAGCTTTCCCTCTTTGTCTCGTAAACCATTTGCTTACAACCGGTGTCACTGCGATCGGACTCGTAAAAGCAAGACCTAACGAAAGGAAAATACCATAACCCAGAGTGAAGTTAATCAGACTCGTAGTAGAGATAGTCCAAACAATTGAGCCGGTGATCAGAGCTACCCCAACCAAGAGAACAAACCTTGTTCCATATTTTCCGACCAAATAACCAGCTAGCGGCATCCCGATCCCGTATACGAGCATCCCCACTGAAATGATTGAAGAAAGGACGGTCCGACTGACCCCCAAATCCTCCAGCATTGGCTTGAAAAAGGGACTTGCTCCAAGCCGGGTACCGACTGTTAATAGGGTTATCAAAGCAGTAATAACGACAATATTCCAACCAAAATACCATTTGCCCACAAGTTTCATCTTTTTAGCCACCCATCTAAACACACAAATGTATATATTTTTAAGAATATTATAATATGGATGCTGACAGATTAAAAAGATATTTATGCTATGGGGGCGATAGGTATTGCTTATACCTAAGAGTCACCTCGCTGCTAATTTTCAATCCTGGAGCCTCTTTTTATCTCGTTTCCCCAAAGGAGTGTATGGCAGTTGATCCCGAAAGATGAACTCTTTGGGGATCTGGTATCTGGCGACTCTGGCCCGTAACCATTGTAGTATCTCGTCTTTTGTAAGATCAGCATCCTTTTCTAGCACAACAAAAGCCTGCATTCTTTGGCCGAATAGGTCATCCGAAATCCCGATCACCGCGGCATCCTCCACCTGTGGGTGGGAGATAAGTACTTGTTCAATTTCCTTTGGATACACATTTTCCCCAGCGGAAACAATCATATCATCCGCGCGTCCACTCCAAAAATAATACCCTTTTTCCTCACGGTACCCCAAATCCCCGGTTCTGATCCATGTTCCTTCTCGATTCCTCATCGACCAATAATTTTGAATACAAAATTGGCCTACTTGCCCAACGTTGACCTCTTTATCCACAGGATCCACGATTTTCACGCGAACCCCTTTGATTCTTTTTCCAATCGTGTGCGCAGAATACCTTAAATCTTCTGGCGTGGCGATCATGTTTAGTCCCGCTTCAGATGTACCATAGAGATTGTACAGAACGTCACCTAATCGATCAAAAACCTCCTTTACCAATTTCGGATTAAGCTCAGCACCACCTGATGCGATACAGCGGAGGGATCGCATAGCATTGGCATCCTGTCGCAGTAATTTATTGATCATCAGCGGAACTGCCGTCATCACCTCAACCTGATGTTCTTGAATCAACGAACAAGCTTTATCTGGATCAAATTGACGGGTCAGTACCACCTTTTTCCCTAAAGCAAAGAAAAGCAGCAATACGGCAAACCCGTACCCATGGTAGATCGGTGTTGCGATAAAAGCCGTTTGATAATGGGGAAGCTTAAGTCTAGATACCAATGCAAAAAAAGGGGGTAAATAGTTGAAGACGGATGGTTGATGCATAGCAGTTTTAGCATTTCCGGTAGTTCCACCGGTGAACAGGACGAGTTTGCTTTTTGAGGTTCTTGGTAGTTTTATCGTGTTACTAGTTTGAAGGAGGCTGCTAATGTTTTTGGAATTTAGCCCATTTATGGGACTCCAACCTTCATCATGCACAATGAGATCCAATCGATGATGGTCCACTAGAGAGGTTATCTGATCTCTGCTCATATCAACATTTAAATAATACAGATCGGCCCCTAACCGGGAAACAGCAAAAATGGCCTTGATAAGGGAAGCGTGGTTTCTACACAGCAAACCAACTTTTTGACCTTCTCGGATTTGGTAGTGTTCTTTTAAAGCAATAGCAAGTTTTTCCGAATGCAGCCATAGTTCTTTATAGGTGAGCTCTTCCTGATCATCTACTAGGGCAATGTGTTTGGGATATGATTTGTGTGCAAAATAGAGCAAGGCCATTAGATTGATTCCATATTTGCATAAGGCGATCAATAAACGAAACAAGGAAAGAGGAGTGAGCAGTCTTATCACAGTCATTTTCCTTTCTTCTTGAAAATGTGTGGGATCAATCTTTCCCATATCCCCCGAAATAAAATCGACGCCCACTGACCAAAAATCAACCACCAAGGTTTATAACTTTTGCTATTGGTATACATCGATTTCCCAATAATCTTAGCAACATGTTCTGGTGACATGGCGGGAAAGTTCTTGTAGGCGGCGGTAGGCAAAATCATCGGCGTCTTGACTAAGGGCAAATAGATGGAAGTAGTCGTGATCCCCATCGTGTTTAACTCTGGTGCAGCAGAGCGCAGCCAAGTGTCAAAAGCAGACTTGGATGCCTGATATGCCGCCCAAAAGGGGAAAGGGATTAACATCACGTTGACTGTTGAGATATTGATGATTTTTCCTTGGTTTTTCTGAAGAAGTGGAATAACGGACAATAGCAATTGTACCGGAGCGAAGTAGTTGATCGCCATTGTTCGCGTAAAGTCGTGGTACCGGTCAAGAGATTCATTAATTGAGCGGCGAATCGATTTTCCCGCATTGCTTACAACCATATCTAAACCATCAGGTAACTGCAGAAGACAATGAAGTAATCTCTCCATTTCTTGTTGATTTCTCAGATCTGCAGCGAACACGCTTACTTTTGCCGCCCTTTTTTCTATTTCTTCTTTAATAGTAAGAAGCCTGTCTTTCCTTCTCGCAACTAGAATCAGTCGTACCTCACAATCTGCTAACAAATAGGCTAATTGTTCCCCAATTCCGGAGCTTGCCCCCGTAATGAGAACCGTTTTTCCTTTTAATTTGCTGGAGAGCTTTTGTTTATTCAAATAGGTTGGTGGGAAAAGAAGGTTTTCCATTAGACTGTATTTGCGCATAAAGGCCTCCGAATAGGGTTTAACTTAACATTATCATATAAAAAGAATGGTAAGAGTAAATTTTTCCGTTATTCTCAATCATCGAGTTTAAACAATGTAAATAACGGTAGATCCCCAAGCAAAGGTCTTGAAGAAATTATGGTAAAATAGTCCATGTAGGAAAAAAATTCGGGAGTGATAAAAGTGAAATATCGTAACCTTGGGAAGACGAACCTAAATGTTTCCGTTATCGGAATTGGTACTTGGCAATTTGGTGGCGAATGGGGAAAGGATTTTAACCAGTCTGAAGTAGATGCCATCCTCGGGCGGGGTAAAGAACTAGGAATCAACCTGATTGATACGGCGGAATGTTACGGTGATCACCTGGCCGAAAAATTCATTGGTCAGGCAACAAAAGGGGAACGTCAGGACTGGGTTATCGCCAGCAAGTTTGGCCACCATTTTCATGGGTACCAGAATCGCACCAATCACTGGGGTGCACAGGAGGTCCTGAAACAATTAGAAGATTCACTTAGGGCCTTACAAACGGATTATATTGATATTTACCAGTTTCACTCGGGGAGCAATCAGTCGTTTGATCAGGATGATCTGTGGACGATGTTAGACAAACAGGTGCAGGCTGGAAAAATCAGACATTTAGGTATTTCCATTGGCAAAAATGATAACATCTATCAGACAGATGCTGCTTCAAAGGTTAATGCAGAGGTCATTCAAGTGATTTATAATCGTTTGGATCGGGTGCCTGAACAAGAGGTTTTGCCGTCCTGTGAAAGGCAGAATTTAGGGGTACTGGCACGCGTGCCTTTAGCAAGCGGAATTCTATCTGGCAAGTATAAGCCGGGAACAGTGTTTGGAGCGAATGATCAGCGTTCCAGGGTGGAACGTCAAGAAATATTAGCCAAACAGCTGGAAGAGGCAGAAGACATCAAGCGCAATGAGGTGCCGGAAGGGGTTGAGATGGCACAGTGGGCATTGGCCTGGTGCCTCAAAAATCCAGTCGTCACCTCAGTGATCCCAGGTTGCAAAAATGTTGTTCAAGTGGAGTCGAACGCGAAAGCTGCGGATTTAGTATGAAACGTACTTTAGTTCTAATCTTGACTCTTTTCCTGATTGCCTGCGGACAGGGAATTGAGCCTAATATGTCCAGGGATGTCAACGACTTTTCATTTACTGCACAGGATGGGACCAAGAGATCACTGCAAGATCTAAAAGGTAAATGGTGGATCGCCGATTTTATTTTTACCAATTGTAAAACCGTGTGCCTTCCGATGACCGCGAACATGGCCAAACTTCAGGACGAAGCGAACAAACAAAACTTGCCTGTGGAGTTCATATCTTTTAGTGTGGATCCTGCGTTCGATACGCCCGAAATCTTGAAAGCATACGGGGAAACATATGAGGCTGACTTCAGCAACTGGAGTTTTTTGACCGGCTATGATTTTGAAACGATTAAGGAATTGTCCGTGAAGTCTTTCGCTTCCTTATTGGATGCACCGCCTCAAGGTTCCGATCAGGTCACACACGGCACCAGCTTTTTCCTGGTCAATCCGGAAGGAAAAGTGATCAAACGTTACAGTGGGGTCGAAGCCAAGGAAATGAACATCATTCTAGAGGACCTAAAGAAAGTTCTTTAAGAGGAGGAACGAAACAGTGTCCAGAAAATACATTGATTTAAACTGTGACATGGGGGAAAGCTTTGGTGTTTACAAATTGGGCATAGATGAGGAGGTCATTAAACTGATCTCTTCAGCGAACATTGCCTGTGGCTTTCATGCGGGGGATCCTACTGTGATGGACGAGACTGTACGTAGAGCAAAGGAACATGGTGTTGGTGTTGGCGTTCATCCAGGTTTTCCGGATCTGCTCGGGTTTGGCCGACGCGATATGGATGTTTCAAAAAAAGATTTAATGAATATGATTATATACCAAATTGGTGCACTGGAGATTTTTTGCCACAAACACGGTGTCCCCTTGCAGCATATCAAGCCCCATGGAAACATGAACAATATGTGTGACCATAATAAGGATATGGCAACACATATTGTCGATGCCGTGCTTGAGGTCAAGTCTGATTTGCCTATTTATGTAAAACCAAGTTCCCAGCTCCATCGGGTCGCCGAAGAAAAAGGATTGCCTTTCATCCTCGAAGTCTATGCAGATCGTGCGTACAACCATGATTTGACCCTTGTTTCAAGGAAAATTCCTGGGGCCGTAATTACCGACCCTCATGCTGTTGCCGACCAAGCCGTAAAAATTGTCACCGAAGGAAAGGTCACCTCGATTACTGGGGAGGATATTCCCTTAAGCGGAGAGACGATTTGTGTCCATGGTGATACGCCTTCTCAATTGGAACTAATCAAACTTTTAAGGGCGAAATTGGCAAATGCAGGAGTTACCATTTCATCGTTTACCAACAGAACAAACGGAGTTGAAGGGGCAGATTTTTAACCTGTCCCTTCAACTCATTCAGTATTGTTTTTTAAAAAGAGAAAAATCTCCACCAATCCTGCCATCTTTTGTTAGATTTCTAGGAATTTGGTGAGTCTTTTCAAGGACTAAATGAAGGTCGTAATCAATTGCTTTCTTACATCTATAAAGTACAAACACTAAAAATACAATCTGCAATAGGCCGATTAGTAAATTAGTAGGAAAGAAGTACCCTAAGGAAAGAATCAATTGCACCAATAATAGTTTTCCATCCATTAAAAAAATCGAAAAGGCAAAGGTAAGGATCGCAAAGGTCAAAATGAAATGAGAAGTTAGCATGGTTTTACGCCCCTTTCTTTTTCAGATGAATCCCCGTTTTCATTTTCCATACTTTGTTGAGGATAACTTAATTCAGCCCCTAAACCACCCTCATTCACCATACGCTCTATGCTCATATCACAACCACATTTTGAAGTGTTAATATAGTTCATTTTGTATCCCTCCTTAGCTCTATCATCTAATAGATCAAGATCTTTCACATTGATTTAGATCAAAGCGAATGTGATTCTCCTCACTTCTTGAAATGTAGGACTAAAAGCCCCAAAATAAAGTTATCTTGGCTGGAAATAGAGGAGGATCTTTTTGGTGGCTCGCAAAGAATCACACGGTATATGCTGCTAGTTCCAGTTGGAAGCATGCCACATAAAGATGTATAAAGGGTTATAGAGCTTCTAGGAGCAGAAGGAACACCACAAGTGAGGGAAGACGTTACACGATGGGCGGCGGAGAAGCCGTCATTCCTAATAAATGCATGATGAACGGAGTTGAGGAAATGAGAGACCAATACTTGATTGGCATTGACCTTGGTGGAACCTCAATCAAATTGGGAATTTGCACTATTGACGGCAAGATCCTTGGAGAACTGGAGCAACCCACACCGAGAGGATCTTATACGGAGGTTTTGGAGATTTTCCGGACAATGGTAGACGAACTTTTGCGTAGTCTAGGTCTGATAAAAGATCAACTCGCAGGGATTGGGGTAGGGGTCCCTGCTTTTTTAGATGTAGAAAAGGGCTTTGTATACGAGATAGTCAATCTAGGCTGGAAAAACGTTCATTTAAAACAGGAACTGGAGAAGCTTTTTCAACTCCCTTGTTTTGTCGATAATGATGCGAACACTGCGGCATTAGGAGAAATGTGGCTTGGTGCTGGTCGCGGTTCCAATCAGCTGATCTGTATCACGATCGGCACGGGGATCGGCGGGGGACTGATTTTAAACGGGCGTATCTATCACGGGGCGTTCGGTATGGCTGGGGAAATCGGGCACATTCCAGTTCGTCCCGTGAATGGACGTCCTTGTAATTGCGGGGGTCACGGGTGTCTGGAAACCGAAACCTCAGCTTCCGCGATTGTCTACTATGCGAAAGTAGCCGCGGCTGTGCCAGGACGGTTGAAGGATCTACTGGATGAGGCGGGATCGATCACTGCCAAAGATGTGATTGAATTGGCTAGACAAGGCGATTTAGTATCTGTGCAGATTCTTGATCAGGTGAGTTATTATTTAGGGCTTTGCCTAGCACAAGTGGCGAATTTGTTGAATCCAGAGAAAGTCATTGTCGGTGGTGGCGTTTCTAAGGCAGGGGATTTCCTTTTGGAAAAGGTGCGCGATCATTTTCAGAAATTTGCCATCAAGAGGATTGGTGAAACAACAGAAATTGTTACGGCTGAACTAGGTAATCGAGCAGGCTGGATAGGTGCGGCAAGGTTGGTAGGGCAGAGACTGGAATAGTTGAATAAACAGCAGGAGCTTTTGTTGAAAAATAAATATAGGAGAAAGCCGGTGCCACTAGCATAGGTACCGGTTTTTTCTTTTTCTATGAATAAATACCTACGTCCATTTAACTGAAATTAGTAAATTATATTTATATACAGAATTAATAGATATCAGTAGAGTTAAATTAAGCATCATATGTCAGACACCCTGACATTCATAGTTGCAGATAATCCATAGAATGGAGGTCATTTCATGATTAAACAGGCACTTGAAACGCGTGAAGCAGCTGGTAAACCCATTCAGGTCGGATTTGTAGGATCGGGACGGATGGGGACAGGTGCGATTGTTCAGATTGGCCTGATGAAAGGAATGCGGACAAGTATTATTGCCGACCTTAACGCAGAACGGGCAGTGCGTGCTTATGAGCTTTGTGGATATAGAGCTGATGATGTGGTTGTCACCAATCGCTTAATGGATGCAGCAGATGCCATCCGAAAAAATAAGCCTGTGGTTACCCAAGATGCAGATATGCTTCCACAGCTAGATGTGGAAGTTATTGTCGATGCGACAGGCAGCCCAGAGCTTGGAGCGCGAATCGCATTCAAATCCATTCAAGCACGCAAACATATTGTCATGCTGAATGTGGAAGGGGACGTCGTGGTTGGTCCGCTTTTACATAAAATGGCGAAGAATGCAGGTGTTGTCTATACCGTTTCCTCAGGAGATGAGCCTGGCCTCATCGCAGAATATTTTGACCGTTACACCGGGCTAGGCTTTGAGGTGGTTGCTGTGGGTAAGACACCGACAAGTCTTGGAACCTTTGACCGTTATGCAACACCCGAGAGTCTCGCCGAAGAGGCCCAGGAATTAGGAGTCAATCCGCATTTCCTTGTAACGTTCCGCGATGCTACGAAAACGATGATCGAAATGGCGAGTATCTCCAATTACACAGGACTAGTCCCTGACGTTCGGGGGATGCATGGCCCTGTTGCTGGGATTTATGAAATACCTGAGTTGTTTCGGCTAAAAAGCGAAGGGGGAATCCTTAATCGCCGCGGAGTCATCGATTATGCCAGACCGCTTAAAACAGAAGATGGACAGATTGATTTCCTGCGTAGTGTAACCCCTGGGGTCTTTTTGGTCTTACATACGGATCATCCGCAAATACAAGAGGATTTTAAATACTTTGATGTCATCGGAAAAGATGGCTACTACATCATGCACACTCCATACCATCTAGTAACAAACGAAATCCCGCTTTCCATTGCCACGGCAGCACTATTCCAACATCCAACGATTGTCCCTGAAAAAGGACTGCTGACAGAAGTCATCGCCGCTGCCAAACGGGATATGAAGGCCGGAGAGACCATTGATGGTCAGGGTGGATCAACACTATACGCCTTGAATGATCATTACCATATCGCCAAAGAAGAAAGGTTGGTTCCATTTGGTCTTCTTCCTGGAGCGAAACTTCGTTGTGACGTCAAAAAAGATCAGGTTATCACCTACGATATGGTCGATCTGAAGACTGACTCCATGCTGTACCATTTACGCCAACTTCAAGATGCGGGACTGTAAAGGGAGGTGAGCGTCTATATCCGGCCCGGAGGAAATGATCAAAAGAATTGGACGGACAACACTTGCTAGGGAAGTCGTGAATCAGCTCGCTGAGTTGATTTTAAAAGGGGCTTGGGGACCAGGGGAGCAGATCCCTTCGGAAAAAGAGCTGGCCACGCGCTTTGGTGTGGGTCGGTCTACTATTCGTGAGGCTTTGCAAAGCCTTGTAGTGATCGGGATACTCGAAACTCGACCAGGTGGACGTTCCTATATCCAAGAACCAAACTCGGAACTGCTTTCTGGCGCTTTTCACTGGGGACTACTTTTAAGCCCTCGCAATTTACACGACCTGACGGAGGTCCGGATCCATGTCGAAGGAGAATGTGCGGGTCTAGCTGCGGCAAGGCGCAACGAGCAGGATCTAGTAGAATTGCTAGATGCACACCATAACGTGATCGCGAATAGGGCTGATGACGTCCGTTTCATGGAAGCCGATAACCTTTACCATAAGCGGATTGCTGAAGCTAGCAAAAACCTAATTTTTGTTAATCTAGTTGCGACCATCCAATCCCTTGTCCGATTATGGTACCCTTCCGTCTATAAGATTGCCGATACAAAAGATCTTACTTTACTAGAACACGAAAAAATTTATGATGCCATCTGCTCCGGGAATGTACAGGGGGCACGGGAAGCGATGCAAATTCATCTCGAATCCGCTGCTAAGAGACTTGGTCAGGTCCTTGTCCAGCGAGATACCTCCTCATGACTAAGATCCCGTCCCTCAAAGTTGAAGGATACTTTTTTATTTCAATTTAGGAGGAACTAATTTTATGAAGAAATTTCTTTTAGGATCAATAGCCATTTCCCTTTTAGGAACAGTTCTCGGATGCAGCAGTGACACCAAGCCAGCATCACAGCAGCAGCCAGCCCAATCAGGTACCGCTACTGCCCAAAGCGTGCCAGATAAGACCTATACCCTAAAAATGGGGCATGTTCTGGCAGAAACACATCCCTACCAAATTGGTGCAGAAAAATGGAAAGAATTAATTGAAGAAAAATCAAAAGGCCGAATTAAGGTAGATGTTTATCACTCTTCCCAGTTGGGGGGAGAACGGCAATTACAGGAAGGGGTACAAGGGAACACCGTTCAGGCTGCTCTAATTGGATCGACACTTGGGATGTTGGAGCCCGCTTTCTTAGTTAATGACTTGCCGTATGTCTACGAAAATGCTGAAGTAGCTCGTAAAAACCTTGATGGAGAATTAGGAACAAAGTTGTTCTCCCTGCTCGACGATAAGGGAATCAAAGGGCTAGCTTGGTGGGAACAAGGCTATCGAAATGTAACAACTGCGAATAAACCCGTGCGAAAACCAGAAGATCTCCAAGGATTAAAAATCCGTGTCCCGGAAACTGAGACTTATATCGAAACCTTTAATACCTTAGGGGCGAATGCCGTTACCATTCCGTTCTCGGAATTATTTAACGCGATGGAACAAGGAATCGTAGACGGGCAGGAAAATCCAGTGGCGCAGATCTTTACTTCAGCTTTTTATGAAGTGCAAAAATATACTTCATTAACAGAACATTTCTACGGTCCTGCGGCCCTAATTATAAGCCAGAAGTTTTACGACAGTCTTCCCGAAGATTTACAAAAAGTCATCGATGAGGCATCGATTGAAGCCAGAGATTACCAAAGACAGGTTGTAACTGAACAAACGAACCAATATATCGCAGATCTGAAAGCAAAAGGCATGACGATCATCGAGGACGTGGACAAAGCTGCCTTTAGAGAAGCGACTAAGTCTGTTCATGAAAAGTATGCATCGAAAATTGGACAGGATATTTTAGATTTGGTGAAGCATTAGTAGAATAAAGGGGCTGTTACAGTTTATGATCAACGCCCCTTTTTTTGTTGGCAGAATGAGATAGATTTTATGAATTTGAGGCTTTCCTCTGTCAAATCATCAAGTTAAGCGGACCCCAAAGCCCTTATTTCCCTCTAAATGCCTAATTCAAAAGGGGCCCCGGACTCAAGAACCGCTATTCTACTTTTTGGCATCAAATATTTGGACATTGATGGAAAATAAGGGCTACTGAGTCCGCTGACTCCCAAAAAAGGGAGTTTTCACCGAAATAAGGGCTTCTCAGTCCGACGAAAAATCTGAATCAATGTCCCAGAAAGGTGTATTTAATCCATGTAAACAGTGCCCTAAAAAGGTCGCTGTTTTTATTTTGACTCCAACTAAGCCTCAAGTCTTAGTCAAAATATACCCTAAGAGCAATTATGGAAAAATCCATTTCTCGGTAAGATAGAAGCATGAAGCCGAAAGGAGCAAAGAAAACGATGAAAAAATTTCTGTTATTCGTCCTGGGTTTAGTAGCATTGCTTGTTTTACTGGCCAACCTGGGGCCAATGGTTCTGTTGGGTGTGGGGGTCTGGTTGCTCTATGTACTCTTTAAGAAGTTCCTAAAAACAGAGTCTACCCTTAAAAAAATTGGTCTTGTGGCAATCGGACTGATCGTTGTTTGCATGACCCTCTCCAATATTTACGCTGTGATTGGAGTCGCCGCTGCTTATGTTCTCTACATGATTTACAAGGAGTGGAAAAAGGAACCGAAGGAAAAAGAGTTAAACGAGGATCCCTTTACTAATTTCGAAAAACAGTGGGCTGAGTTAAACAAATTATAATTTTAAAGGAGTGCTTCAGATGGCAAACTTATTTACAAGAATAAAAGATATGATTTCTGCTGATTTGCACGAGATGGTGGAAGAAAAAGAAAGAAAGAATCCGATTGCTGCATTAAATCAATATTTGCGGCAAAGTGAGCAGGAGACAGAGAAGGTTCGCAAACTGGTAGAGCGCCAATACCGTCTGCGTGAGGAATTTAACCGGGAATATCAAGCAGCAAAAGGAATGGCTGAGAAACGTTTTAAGCAAGCGGAAATTGCTCAAAAAGCGGGAGAAGAGAGCATGTACCAATTTGCGATAAAGGAATTTGAAGAATATCAAAACCGAGCCAACCGGATGAAGAGCCTCTGTGACGAAGCGGCCCAACAACTTGAATTGCTAGAACAGAAATATGAAGAAATGAAGCATCGCCTGAAGGATATGCGATTGAAGCGGATGGAGTTAATGGGGCGGGAAAATATTGCACGTGCTGAACACCAAATTAGCAAGGTCATGGAAGACACAGCCGATAAATCTTATTCTCGTTTCGGCGAGCTTGATCGATACATCGAAGATATTGAGTTCAAAGTGAACAGTGCCTATTATCGCAGTACATTTGACAGCAAGATCGCGCAGCTGGAAAAGGAAATGAAAAACCAAGAAAAGGTTACTGTTCAGGAATAAATTTATGATATGCTAGAAAAAGGCGCAGGTTTTGCGCCTTTTTCTAACAGAAGAAAGCCCTAAAGGTTTTTTAAGCAAGATCGGAAGGAGGATCCCACTATGTTTAATCGACTATCAACGGATTTGGTAAATATGATATTGATCATGGGGGCCATCCTCCTCGTTATAGAAATTGCATTTTTCCATGGAGGATTTATTTTTTCCCTCTTTTTCTTAGGTTTGATCACTTATTTTGGGTGGAAAAAATACCACCGTTTTTGGGCGAAGATCATCTTTTGGATCGGCGCGATAGGGCTTGTCATTACGATTCTCAATATGATGGCCGTTCGGTTTATCCTGGTGGCAGCTATCATTCTTTTTTTAGTCAATTATTATCGTCTAAGCAAAAATCCCGAACGGATCACGCCCCAATTTCAGGAGACAAACACCGCTGACTCCGAACCGTTATTCAAGATGAAACCTCTTTTTCATTGGCCTTTTTTCGGCGATCAAAAAACCACCGAGTCCGTCTACTCCTGGCAGGATATCAATATCCATGGGGGTTATGGAAATCGGATAATCGATTTAAGCAATACGGTCCTTCCAAATGAAGCGATTATTTCTATTCGACATTTCGTCGGAAATATTGAAATTTATGTTCCGTATGAAGTAGAGGTTAGTATTCTGCATAACTCGCTTATGGGGCGGGCACAAATCTTTGGTCATCAACAAATTAAAGTTTTTAATCAATCATTTTTATATCAAACCGAACAATTTCATCAAAACAAACCACGAGTAAGAATTATCACTTCCATTTTATCAGGTGACCTCGAGGTGAAAAGGATATGACCATTTTTTTCCGGCACATGCTGATTGGAACCCTGGTCGCTTTTTTCACTAGTCTCATCATCCTTTCATTCACCTTTATGACATTCCCTGTGGAAAATTGGTCTAATTTATGGGAGATGGAGCTTTTCGATTTTCCCTACCTTTCTCTGATTTTGCTTACTGTCGCTGGGGTAGGGATGTTCTTCGGCATATTCTACGGATTTTTTTGGTTAGGTAAAATCCGCACGATCGACCATCAACTGGATGGTCTGCTAAAAGGGCAGCGGTTGGATAAGGAACAGGTAGAACCGATTAGAGAACTCAAATCAATCTATAACCTCATTCATCAATTGGATGCTAAACAAATGAAGCAAGCCGAAGTATCGCAGCAATTGGCTACGAAACGGGCTGAAGAACGGGAAAAAAGCCTTCAGGAGGTCGTGGTGCAGGAAAGAAATCGGTTAGCGAGAGAACTCCACGATTCTGTCAGCCAGCAATTGTTTGCTGCTTCAATGATGATCTCGGCGATCAATGAAACGAACAAGCTGGAGGAACCTCGGATCAACAAGCAATTGGCGATGGTAGAAAGAATGATCCACCAATCACAACTGGAAATGCGTGCGCTGCTGTTACATCTTCGTCCCGCCGCTTTGAAGGGGCGAACCTTGCAGGAGGGGATTTCCGAACTACTAACAGAGCTTCTGCAAAAAGTTCCCATGGAAGTGGAATGGAAGATGGAGCCCATCCACCTGGACAAAGGGATTGAAGACCACCTCTTCCGCATTTTACAGGAGGCTGTTTCTAACACGTTACGTCACGCCAAGGCAAATTCCTTACATGTCTTGTTAATTGAACGCGATGGGTACATCATCATGCGCCTGATTGATGATGGAATGGGTTTTGATGTGAATGAAGCAAATAAACCCAGTTCCTACGGATTACAAAATATGCAGGAACGAGCCATAGAAATCGGCGGTCAATTTAAAATTGTCAGCTTGGAAAATCAGGGAACACGAATTGAGGTCAAGGTACCTGTAACGACAAAGCTCTAAGGAAATGATATGTTTTCTAAATAAAGGGACGAAATCGTCGAAGCAGATCAACCGAATTGAAGGAGGTTAGTAAACATGATTAAGGTGTTAGTTGCCGATGACCACGAGATGGTTCGAATTGGGGTATCTGCTTATTTGTCATCCCAACCGGACATTGAAGTCATTGCCGAGGCGGACGACGGTGATCAAGCCGTCGAGCAAGCCCTCCAGTTCAAACCGGATATCATCTTGATGGATTTGGTGATGAGGAAAATGGATGGGATCGAAGCAACAAAGAGGATTTTGGAAGCGAACCCGCAAGCAAAAATTATTATCGTTACCAGCTTTCTAGATGACGAAAAGGTCTATCCTGCTTTGGAAGCAGGAGCAACAAGCTACATTTTAAAAACCTCCAAAGCGGATGAAATTGCTAAAGCGATTCGCGCAACACATCAAGGGCAAACGGTTTTAGAACCGGAAGTCACCGGAAAGATTATGAGCAAAATGCGCCAAAAAAAGGTGGATGAACCACATAGCCAATTAACTGAACGTGAGCAGGAAATCCTTTTGTTAATTGCAGAGGGAAAAAACAATCAGGAAATTGCAGACCAATTGTTTATCGCTCTCAAAACGGTAAAAGTCCATGTTAGCAATATATTAGCAAAGCTTGGTGTAAATGATCGAACCCAAGCCGCTATTTATGCGTTTAAACATGATTTGGTTGAATAAGAATAGGCTGCCGTAAATGACCGGCGGCCTATTTTTTTAAATTTTCCTGGGCAAGCCGAACCATTTCTTTAACCATATTGCCACCGATTTTCCCGCCAATTTTCCCTGCGTCTTTGGCCTCGAGATGACCGTTGTACCCCTTTTGTAGTGGAATACCCAATTCCTTTGCCACTTCATATTTCACTTCACCTGGTTGATCCACAGCAAAGCCATCCTTTTTCATCACCGCAGTCTTCCATAGATCAAGCGCTTTCCTAGCCCCAGGAACAAGTAGGCGATTTCGATTTGCCATTTTGAGTGCCTCCTTTTTACATTTAGAATCCCCAATCCGGAAACAGGTATCCAGAATGTGATTTCTTCCTTTGGTTAAATTAAATAAAAATCGGATCAGAAGGAGATTAAAAAGATGAAGAAAATAGCCACTATTTCCCTAACTTTCCTTCTTTCATTATCATTATTGGGTTGTAACAATGATCAGGATCAAGCAAAAGGAGAAGCGAAAAAGGATAAAAAACAAACGGTAAATCAAGCGCGTATCGCAGTAAATAAAGAAAAAGACCGCCTCGTTTTCAACCATGCTGCTTCGATTAAAATAAAGAATCAACTGCAAGAAGTGCCCGAACTTGATGATCCCATCGTGGTCGTTCACGGAAAAGACGCGATCATAGCGTACCATGCTAAAGGAAATCCGAGAAAGATTGAAAAGGACGCACTCCAAAAATTAAAAAAGGATATGCCAACCTACTACCTTCATTTTGTTTCTGACCGCGCAGGATATGAAAAGGTAAAAAGGTTGTACCATGACACGATTGAATCAGAGGGAAAACAAATAGAAAATTTAAGCGATCATTTCAATAGCATGATCCCAAAGAAATGAGTGAAGCCCGAATTGGGCTTTTTTTATTTGAAGTTTGTCAGTTTTTGGGATCTAGATACAAAACCAAATTTCAAGACCACTTTAGTCATCAGTTTGACAGGTGTGCGGGGTGCTGTTACGATGGCAGGTGTGCTTTCTATTCCCTATTTTTTAATGAGTGGTAACCCATTCACCGAACGTTCACTTATCTTGTTCTTGGCTGCCGGGGTGATTTTGTTTACATTACTTGTAGCGACACTATTCTTGCCGTTATTAAGTGGTGTTGAGGCAGCTGCATTTGATTTGAAGGGATACCAGAAGGGTCTGCCGTAGTTTTTGTCATTTCCGATTATAAAAGAATGATTGACCGATTAAACCTACCAACGGTAAGATATAACGAGCAGAGATTCACAATATGTTTGAATCTGACGAAATCACCCAAGAACAGGCGAAAGAATTACGAAGTTATGTTAATTATATTGAAAGCGTTACCTTGCACAAACATGTAGAATAGAATTACCAACCTAGATCATTTTTCTTTTAAATAGAATGAATAGTGACGGAGAGTGAGATCAATTTGAAATCCATTACAGTTGAAAAGTTAGTGAAAAAGTTTTCATTAGAAGTTTTAGCTGGGGAAAGTCATCTACAACGAGAGATTACAAAATCGAAAGCCCATCGTCCGGGGTTGGAATTTGTTGGTCACTTTGATTTTTTCCCAACGGAACGGGTTCAGGTACTTGGGAAGAAGGAAATCAATTATTTACATAAGTTAAGCGTCGAGGAACGGAAACTGCGTATCGGTAATATTGTCAAATATCATCCACCATGTTTTATCGTCACCGCAGAACAGGAGGGTTTAACCTACTTAAGGCAATATTGCGTTCAAGAAGGCATTCCTTTATTACGTACAACCGAAGCTACCTCTGTGTTTATTGCGAAACTGGATGCCTACATGATCACAACTTTGGCTCAAGAAATCGCGATCCATGGCGTTTGTGTCAATGTCTCGGGAATCGGTATTCTACTGCGTGGGAAATCAGGCGTCGGCAAAAGCGAAACCGCTCACACCCTCGTACGCAGGGGTCATCGCTTAGTAGCTGATGATATTGTCGTGTTAAAAAAGCTAAGCCGCCAGACTCTGCTGGGGACACATAATGAGAAAAACAAGGAGTTCCTCGCTCTTCGTAGTGTAGGGTTGTTAAATGTGGTGCGACTTTATGGGATTAAAGCTTTTCAGGATGAAAGCCGCATTGCCCTCGACATTGAATTGGTCAAATGGGAGAAGGATTCTCTTTATAACGAATTAGAATTGGAACCCAAATATACTGAATACATGGACGTGCGGGTCCCGCATATTCAAATTCAACTCCAACCTGGCCGTGATGTCGCTGGCTTAATCGAAGCCGCTGCCAACAACTGGTATCTCCAGCAGCAGGGATACAACGCTGCGGAAGAATTTATGAAACGCCTGGAGTTAGAGGAGGAATAAATGGCAAAGGTTGAATTCCGGCAGCAGCAAATTCCCCAACAGTCCCGTGTCAACATCATTTTGCTTGTTACGGGGATTATTCTGATCGCTTCAAGTTTGCGTGCACCAATTACCGCAATTGGTCCTTTGGTTGGGTCTATTGTCGCCGAGACGAACTTATCCAATGCACTGGTGGGGTTGCTTACAACCCTACCACTTCTTGCATTTGCAGGGCTTTCGTTGCTTGCTCCAAAAATCGCCCATCGATTTGGGATCGAAACGACTTTGTTGGTGGGACTTTTCTTTTTGACCCTCGGAATCGTCATCCGTTCTCTGGATTCAATGGTTGCCCTTTTTTTGGGTACCGCAATTCTAGGGTTGGCCATTGCAACTGGCAATGTACTACTCCCTAGTCTTATCAAACGTGATTTTCCTTATAAAATTGGATTGATGACAGGGATTTATACCTTGTGCATGAATGGTTGGGCAGCGATTGCATCGGGATTGAGCATCCCTTTAGCAGAAGGGGTCGGCCTTGGTTGGCGGCCTGCTCTCATGTGCTGGGCCCTCCTTTCAGCTATTGCTTTCATCGTTTTCTTCCCGCAGACTCGGTCTCGGCATACCGTTTCCATCCCCAGCAGGTCCCAGACCGGACGCCTGTGGAAATCCAGTCTTGCTTGGCAAGTCACACTCTTTATGGGGCTACAATCGACCGGATTTTTTTCCATGGTATCCTGGCTTCCAGAGATCCTTCACGAGCGGGGGATGGATATTAGTTATGCTGGATGGTTACTGTCCTTTATGCAAATTGTCAGCCTCCCAGCGTCTTTTATATTTCCGATCCTTGCGGCAAGACTTAGTAACCAACGCTCACTCGTTGTCCTCATTGTTCTCTTCCTGCTTATCGGCTACGCAGGGATTCTTAGCGGCGGGTCATCTACTTGGCTGTTTCTCTGGATTACGTTAATGGGTTTCGCCCAAGGAGCGGGAATTAGCCTAGCGCTAACTTTGTTTGGACTACGTACCTCAACACACCAACAAGCCGCCGAATTATCTGGCATGGCACAATCTATTGGATATCTACTAGCTTCCGTTGGACCTGTCCTTTTTGGATTTCTGCATGATATCACAGGTGGCTGGACTGGATCCATCTTTGTCCTGATTAGCGCAGCCATATTACAGCTGATTACCGGACTTAGGGCTGGCAGGGATTCTAAAATTCCGGTTGGAGAGAAGACGATGGGGGCGTAGGGCAGATGCTAGTATATATTTGCTTTAAGTTTGAAATAATACCTGTAAATCTCTGAAGGGAGAATTTACATGAAAGACAAAAAGCAGACTGAAGATCTTACACAATTATTAGAAGTTATCAATGCAAAAGGTGATCAAGACGAATTAAAGGACATTGTAGAAGATAAAGATAAAGAAAAAACATTTAACAAGAGAAACCTACTACCCTAACTAAACGGGAAAGTAGGTTTTTTTACCGCATAGGGAAGTTTAAGTTCACTAAAGGGTTGAAGTGAACAAACTTTCCTATCGGCATGAAAAGCTTCCTCTAAAGAGGGACCCTCTCCTTAGAATGGGCTTCAATAAAAGCTTTTCTTATTTCTATTTCCTGCAAACTAGAGGAACAGTAATACGTGCATTTTAGCTCTTTGATTAATCGATATACATCCCCCGCCACTTTTCCAAAGGAATGCAGGTTTTAATTCTATCAATCTTCCTATCAAAATGATAATATAGAAATATCATAATTTTGTTTACGAGAAAGGTGGTTTTATTTATGAATAAACAACAAATCACTCAAGCTGCCGAGGTACTATTTGCGGCTGAGCGGCAACGCCGTGAGGTAGAGCGAGTTTCTCTGGAACATCCTACAATGGATGTAAAGGATGCTTATGCCGTAATGGAGGCATTGATTGCTAAGAAAGAGGATGTAGGGCAGAAGGTCGTTGGTTACAAGCTAGGTTACACGAGCAAGGCGATGCAGCAGCAAATGGGAGTAGATGATCCGATATATGGTCTTCTCTTTGATTACATGATTATGAAAAATGGCGAGGATTTAGTTTTTGAGCAATTGATTCATCCGAAATTGGAGGCGGAGATCGCATTTGTGATGAAGAAAGATCTCCAGGGTCCAGGTGTTACTCGCGAGGATGTACTTGATGCTACGGAATACGTGACACCTATTTTAGAAGTGGTAGACAGCCGCTACCTGAATTATAAGTTTAAGATGGTCGATGTTATTGCCGATAATAATTCGGGTGCCAGAGTGATTGCATCCCAAAGCAAATTTCAGGTTCGTGATATTAATCTGCCAGAAGCTATAGTTACTCTCAAGCAAAATGGGGAAGTAGTTCAAACCGGTTCAGGTGCTGATGTGATGGGACATCCAGCTGATGCTATTGTGTGGTTGGCTAACTATCTGAGTGAACATGGACGTAAGATCGAGGCAGGGGATTTTATTATATCCGGCGGGATGACCCGAGCGATTAATCTAGCTTTACATGATCATATTGAGGCTGATTTTGGCTCGCTCGGTATTGTTGAATTTAAAATTGTATAGAGAATGGACCCTTGGGTCCACGACTACTCAATAGGGGGAGTCTTAGCTGTCTATGAAGATCAAACAGCCACTACTCACCCTCCACCTTTCATCCGCTGACTCTGCAGATTCCGAATCATCCGTGTCGTCCACTTACGGGGGAGAAACCGAATGCTGAAGGTGCTCAATTTATTTTGCAGGCCGGGGATGATCAGCGATTTTCCTGAATGGAGTCCCTCGTAGGCAAGCCTCGCGACCTGTCCCGGGTTCATCAATACACGTTGGAAAGCTTTGGACTGACGAAATCCGGCGCGCTTTTCAAATTCGGTAGATGTCGGGCCCGGGCACAAAGTGGTAATGCGCACACCAGTGCCCAACAATTCACTAGAAAGAGCCTCTGAAAAGGAGAGGACATAAGCCTTGGTTGCATAATAGACTGACAAAAAGGGGCCGCCGGGCTGAAACGACCCAGTGGAGGCAACAAAGAGAATCCGTCCATCACCCTTCTCGATCATTGCAGGTAACAGACGTTTGGTCAAACTCGTCAGGCATACAATATTAAGCTGTATCATCTGTGCCTCCTCATCCCAGCTGGTCGAAAGAAAAGGGCCAAACACGCCAAATCCGGCATTATTCACGAGGATATCAATCTCAAGCCCTCGTTCCGCAAGCCAACAGCATAACTGATCCACGCTATCAGCCAGAGACAAATCCTGAACCTTCGTTATAACCTCCGCCTGATATTCCTCTTTTAATTGACCTGCAAGGGCTAATAACCGTTCCTCCCGCCTGGCAACAAGGACGAGTCGGTAGCCATCCCTGGCAAATAGTTTAGCAAGTTCTTCACCAATTCCACTACTAGCACCTGTGATCAAGACGGTTTGTGGCATTTTTTCACCTTCAACGTAAAATAGTATTTACCCAAAGAATACCATTTCCACCCATACAACAAGAAATCCTTCTACTTTTCTTCTCAGGAAAAATATGGTACGTTTGAGTTGGAGGGAGGCGGAACCATGAGGCAGCTTCGATTGTATTTAGAGTTTTCAAGGAAGGCGTTTCAACGTTCAGCCGCTTATCGATTCGATGCCTGGACACGCCTGTTTTCCAATGTTATTTTTCTGTTTATGTGGGGCTTCATTTGGTTTGCATTATATAGTGGAAAAGGGAACGTCGAGGGCGTAAGCTTTGAATCGATGTTAAGCTATATCGTGGTCAGTCAGATGCTACAGGGGATTCACGGTGCCGGCACTCCGTTATGGGAAATTCAAGAACGGGTGCGAACCGGAGATATCGCGATGGAGATGATGCGACCATACGATTATCCAACAAGGAGCCTGTTTTCTGATTTTGGTAATATTGCTTTTCATTTTCTTACGGCTGTCCTCCCGTTGTATACCATCTTATTTGCGGTGTTTGACCTACATATGCCGACATCCTCATCCCAATGGGTACTCTTCGTTCTGTCTGCCGCATTGGGCTATTTAATCCGCTACAGCATCGAATTAACCTTTGGATTGTTGACTTTCTGGCTGGTGGAAACGGGAGGAGTCGAGGATATCTTTTATTTTTCCATTTCACTATTTTCCGGATCAGTTATTCCTTTGTGGTTTTTCCCTGACTGGCTGGAGACATTGGCCTATTTTCTTCCATTTCAAGGAATCTTTTTCGTACCCAATTCGATTTTCGTTGGACAGCTGACAGGACAGGCTTTGACCGAGGCTTTGCTAATGCAGGGAATCTGGCTTGTGGTTTCCTACGTGATATTACGCTTTGTTTGGTCAAAGGCAGCTCTGAAAATTGTCGTCCAAGGAGGATAAAATGAAGTTTATTTCGTCCTGGGTTCGCGGAACCCGGCTTTATTTTCATATGGTGGCAGCCAGCATCCGCGCACAAATGCAGTATCGGTACGGCTTTTTCATGAACATCATCGGTTGGGCAATGAGCTACGCGGGTACAGCTGTAACGATGTGGGTGATGCTTTATTCCTTTCAATCCCTGGAAGGCTGGAGCTTTTGGCAACTTATCTTTCTTTTTGCTCTAGCAGTCCTTTCTTGGGGAGTATGTGTCATTTTTTTCTTTCATTTTCGCAGTCTAGATCAATATATTTTGAACGGAACTTTTGACCGATTTTTGGTTCGACCGATTCACCCCTTTTTTCATTTCATGGCGATGAAATTTGACGTAGGTGCGTTTGGACAACTTCTATTTAGCATTGCCGCCGTTACACTCGCATACATTCAGCTAAATCTGCATTGGCCAATTTGGAAATGGGGCGTGTTTCTCTCCGCCGTAATTGGCGGTACCTTCATACAGGGAGGCATTCTCGTGCTGATTTCTGCCATTGCCTTCTGGACGACAAGATCGGAACGTTTTTACTGGGTCGTGATGTTCCCTGCCAAAAGCATGATGAACTATCCACTTTCCCTTTATCCTCGCGCTTTACAGTGGGTAGTTACATTTATTCTCCCATTTGCCTTTGTCAACTATCTACCGGCTTTGCTTCTACTTGATAAAACGCACCCTTCTATCTCTCCATACTGGGGGGCCTTTAGTTTTGCGGTGGGGCTGGTCTTTTTTGGGATTTGCTACCGGATCTGGATGATGGGCCTGAACCGATACAAGAGTGCAGGATCGTAACGATTCGAAAGGAGCATATATCGTGGGCATCATTGATGTGAATCATTTATCTAAGCAATATTTTATCGCCAAGCGTCAGGAGGGGATGTGGGGGGCCGTGCGAAGCCTCTTTCATCGAGAATATATCACCAAAACAGCTGTTGAAGATGTTTCATTTAGCATTGAAGCCGGGGAAATGGTGGGGTATATCGGACCAAATGGGGCCGGGAAGTCTACGACGATCAAAATGCTCACTGGGATTCTGGTTCCCACCGCTGGAGAAGTGACGGTAGGGGGTCTCGTCCCTTACCAGGAACGGCAAAAAAACGCCCGCCAGATTGGGGTTGTCTTTGGCCAGCGGAGCCAATTGTGGTGGGATCTGCCAACAATTGAATCCTTTGAATTGCTGAAGCAGGTTTATGCGATCTCTGATCAACAGTATCGAAAAAATATGGATACCTTCACAGAAATCCTTCGTTTGGATGAATTTTATCAAACTCCAGTCCGACAGCTCTCCCTCGGACAACGGATGCGTGCGGATATTGCCGCTTCCTTATTACATGATCCGGCGATTCTATTTTTGGACGAGCCGACGATCGGTTTGGATGTAGTGGCAAAAGAAAGAATGCGGACATTTATTCAGGAGATGAATCAGGAACGGGGAATTACTGTGATCTTGACCACTCATGATATGGCTGATATTGAAAGGCTATGCAAACGAATGATTCTTATTGATCAGGGTCGCGTGATGTACGATGGCGGGCTATCTAAAATACGCGACCGTTTCGGAAAAAGCCGAATTCTTATCGTCGACCTGGAAAAGGATACAGATATACAAGTAGAGGGAGCGGAGTTGATCCGTAGTGAGGGAAACCGCAAGTGGCTGCGCTTTAATCGTGAGGAAATAACAGCAGCACAACTGATCCAGCAGGTATCCGATCAGGCAGATATCCAGGACCTATCCCTCGAGGAACCAGAAATTGACTCGATCATTCGGCAGATGTATGAAGAGGGAATGTCAGTCAGGTAGGGGGATTAACCCCCTAATTTTTGGTAGATACGATCTTTCTCTTCTGGGATAATTACTTTTTTCTCGAAGAGTTGATCAATGATCGCCTTGATATCGTTTCCGTGTAAATCAATGCCGGAAAAACCGATCCTTTTTATTCTGACGCGTCTTGACACAGACAGCAAAAAATCCCGAACATACTTTACCTCTTCATTCGTTAAAGGCCGACCCTTCCAATGGATCTCTGCTTGATATGGAAAAGGAATAATTTCTCCCATTGAAACCAACCTCACAAAACTAGTTTCTATCTATAGTTTTTATAGTATCCTCCCATTTAGTTCTGGTCAATCTAATGGTGGAGGTGTTCTTATGAATCAACTACAATTTATCATTGATCGATTGAGTGAATTAGAGAGGCGTGTTTTGATGCTTGAATCAGCTCGAATTGATCTGCCATCCATCGCCCAACAGCAAGTGGCCTATCCCGTTTATTCAGATTCCAGTATACAATCTTATCAAGAGCGAATTATTGCTGTTCGGAAAAATGAGAACGGCAATATTATCGCGGTGATGACAGACCAACAACGCATTTTGCCATATGATCAAGCACTAGCCGAGGCGAGGGCGGGGAGGCTTGCCCATGTCGACGTCTTTCATAAGTATGGTCGCGATATCCTTCGTTCTGAACCGGATGGGATTAAGGAGAATAACCTGGATAATCTACCATTGTTTTAGTTGATAACAGAGAAAGTTTCAGCTATCATTGGAAAACGGATAACAAGGGAAATTAGTACCTGTCGCGAATCCGTGGTTTTTGTGACAGGGGGGGCCTAAAAACACTGGGGCCTGTCGCGAATCCTGGGATAATGAGACAGGAGGTGCCTTTATGAAGGACAAAAATGGGCCGGAAAGCCGTCAAAATGTCCGCCAACCAATAGGGAGGGGAGGAGCCTTAAGTATGAAAGTCATCTTTCTTGATCTTGACGGGGTCATGATTAACGGATCTTACCAGAACTTGAGCAGCGAATATGACGGATATGCATTCAACCCCTCAAGTGTCGACCACCTAAAGCAGATCATAGACCAAACCGGTGCCTACATTGTCGTGACATCAACCTATCGAAAAGCTGGGTTTTCCTTTTTAAAGAAAATGTTTGAATCAAACGGGATCACGCAAGGACTCATCGGTCAAACTCCCATCCTTGCATACCACTCTCGGGGCAGGGAAATCCAGCAATATATAGATGAATCGCGGTTAGATCCAGCTCTAACGGTAGAAAAGTTTGTAATCATTGACGATCACGATGACATGGGAGAGCTGATGCCCTATCTAGTTCAGACCACCTGGCACAGCGGTCTTGATGAAGAAGCGAAAAACAAAGCGATTCAGATGTTACAAGATTAGAATGGAAAAAGGTGTTATCATTGCAAACCTACATTGTAGTCGGTGCAGGAATTCTCGGAGCCTCCACTGCTTATCACCTGGCAAAAGCGGGAGCACAAGTGACCTTGGTTGATCGCCAAGATGAGGGACAAGCGACGAATGCAGCAGCAGGAATTATTTGCCCTTGGCTTTCGCAGCGCCGCAATCAAGCTTGGTACCATCTCGCTAAAAATGGGGCCCGTTATTACGAACCTTTAATGAAAGAACTACAAGCCTTAAATGAAACAGATACCGGGTATAAACGAGTGGGGGCACTCAGTCTACATACCGATCAAGCGAAACTCGACCGAATGGAGGAAAGGGCCTATAAACGGCGCGAGGATGCACCGGAAATCGGAGAGATCATACGGATGTCAGCAACCGACACAAAAAAGATGTTTCCTCCGCTATCAGAACACTACGCTTCCGTCTATGTGAGTGGTGCCGCTCGTGTTAATGGAGGAGCGATCCGTCGGGCTTTGGTTAATGCTGCCAAAAAACAGGGGGCCATCGTCCTTCTCGGGGATGCATCCCTGCTTCACGATGGAAACCGAGTAACCGGTGTTCAGCTTGAAGGGGAGGCCCTGGAAGCGGATCAAGTCATTGTTACAACAGGGGCTTGGGCTAATGAATCCCTCCAAACGCTTGGAATCCCGACCTTCGTCCATTTTCAAAAAGGCCAAATTGTTCATCTTCGTATGCCCCAAGCAGACACCAAAGCATGGCCGGTTGTAATGCCGCCTAATGACCAGTATATCTTGACCTTTGAAAACGGGCGGATTGTAGTAGGAGCAACGCATGAAAATGATACAGGTTTTGATTGCCGGGTTACCGCTGGCGGAATCCATGAAGTTTTTCAAAAGGCCTTAGAGGTAGCCCCGGGATTGGCGAATGCCACGGTGTTGGAAACAAGAGTGGGGTTTCGTCCGTTTACCCCTGGATTTCTCCCGGTTATTGGAGCTTTGCCAGGGTATGAGGGGATTCTCCTGGCTAACGGGCTGGGTGCTTCAGGCCTGACGATGGGTCCGTATCTGGGGTCCGAACTGGCCAAACTTGCCCTCGGGGTCCCCACAGAAATCGACCTCAGCTTATATACTATAGCCGGAGCAACAAAAAATTAATCCTCCAGTAATGCTCGCTTTGCCAACAGCTTCAGTACAGAATCGTCCATCGGTGGATTGTGCAACCCCGCCCTTACATCACGATACCATCGTTCTAATGGGAGGGAACGCGACAGGCTTGCCCCACCAACGATCCGCATGGCCATGTCAACGATCTCAAGCGCAGCGTTCGTGGCTACTTTTTTTGCCAAACTGCGTTCGGGTTGCAAGGCGATACGTTTGTCAGGGTGTTTATCCCAACGATCAGCAACGGAATAGAGAAGGGTTCTCGCAGTAATCAATTTTTCCTCCATAACTCCGATTTGGCTCTCAATATGTGGAAGTTCAGCAATCGGGACAGATAGACTGTTTGGGCGATAATTTCGCGCATAATTCACAGCAAAATCACGAGCAGCGTAAGCGATTCCCAGATAACAGGCGGGGATATGGAGTAACCAGCCATCTCCATCGCTTTTAGTTATTGTTTTTTTCCGAAGAAGCGCATTACTAGGTACAAAAACGTGATCAAGCACTACATCATGACTTCCCGTAGCCCTCATCCCAAGCGTGTTCCATGTCTCCTCAATGCTTACCCCTTCCTGTTTGCGTACAAAAAAGAGACCGACTTCATCTTCCTCCGCCATATAAGCCGAAACGATAAACTGATCAAGTACAGGACTTAAGGTACTATAGATCTTCCGCCCCGTGATCAACCAACCACCCTCCGTTTTTTCCGCAACCGTCTCTGGCCTCCCACCGCGAGTAGGGCTTCCTGTTTTTCGTTCACTGGAAAAATGGTTAATCATCGCCCCCTCAGCGACAACCTTCCGACAAAACCGTTCAAACATCCCTTCTGGCCAATCTTCGGTGTGGCGGTAGTGATGAACCAATCCTAGATGCCATCCAACCGCAAGTGCAGTGGAACCATCTCCTCTGGCCAAACGCTCTTGGACAAGGACCATTTCGTATAGGGAAATTTCATCACCGCCATATTTTTGGGGGACCGTTAATTTCAAGTACCCTGCCTCTTTCAGATCCGCAATATTTTCAAAGGGAAAGGACCCTTCTAGATCATGTTTCGCTGCCCGACTAGCAAAAGCTTCAGCCAATTGGTCGACGCTGGCAACAAGCGCAGCTTCTTTTTCATTCCGCACAAAATAATCAATACCTTTCATAACTTCCTAACCACCTTTCTATGACTATTATAAACAAATTCATCCGAGCTGCAGAGTTGCATTCTCATATAAAGGAAAATTATTCCGTTATTCGTGAATTCGGGTCCCACTTTCATCCAATAACGGAATAATTTTCCTTTACCGGCCTCTGGAGTAAACCAACTCCCAAGAAATAACCTTCATAACGGAAATAATTTCCGCTATCCAGCCCCATTTTATTGGATTTTCACAAATAAAGGAAAACTTTTCCGCTATTCTGGTAAAATGAAAAGATAAACTCGTTCAAAAAGGTGGTTTCATATGATAGCTAAGCATTGCACTGTATATCCGATTATTGTTCCCACTCCCTATAACTTAAAAAGCTTTAATTTCTATCTCATTGAGGAAGCCGGCTCGCTCACCTTAATCGATGCAGGAATTGATTCTGAAGAGGCTTGGGAACTTTTTTCACAAACGATAAAAGAACACGGATACACCTTGTCAGATCTGAAGCAAATCCTCGTTACACATAACCATCATGACCATGTTGGTTTGATTAATCGTATTTGCGCTCAACAAGATGTCCCAGTCTATGCCCACAGCGAAGCCATTCCACGGATGAAGCGAGATCCGAAGTTTTTAACGAGAAGAATTGAATTCTTCAAGCAACTGTATCGGGAAATGGGGTGTGGTTCCGCCGGGGATAAGCAGATCGAGAAATTAAAGGAGGCAGCGCGGAAAAATCAACATCAGATGATTCGCACGGATATCCTTCCCTTTCCTCAGTCCGGCTTGATCAGTGAGTTCCAAATTATCGAAACCCCAGGGCATGCCCCTGACCACGTGTCCTTTTATGATTTAAAGAAAAAAAGGCTTTTCGTTGGAGATCATCTGATTCAGCATATTTCCAGCAATGCTATCGTCGAACCTGATCAGCAGGGTCGGCGGATCCCTACGTTGATCCAATACAAAAAATCCCTGCAAAAATGCCTCAACATCGATGCAGAAATCATTTTTCCCGGTCATGGGGAGCTGATTCGAAATCACAAGGAGCTGATCAACCGTCGGCTAACGCGGATGGATCAAAAAGCAGAAAAAATGCTGGATCTGCTTGCGGGCGAACTTTCCACCGCAAACCAACTTGCTCAAACCCTGTACAAGGGAAAATATGAAAGTGAATTTTCCTTAGTCATGTCAGAAATTATTGGGCATCTCGATTATTTGGAGGAAATTGGCAGCTTACACAAAGAACAAAAAGATGGGGTGTGGCATTATTCGCCGAAAATGTAACTTTCAACTCTTCTTAAACGTCTACCTTATATATATCTTTAAGGGGGGCATCAATCCATGAAAAAGGCAATCCTTGCCTTCACACTAATCACAAGTTTATGTTCGACAAGTCTGCCCGTATTTGCCGCCTCGAATCCCGAGACGACGATATCCCATTTTGAGGCAAACAGTCTTATCACATCCGATGGTTCTTATTGGGTATGGGGTGGTCAACAATCTGTTCCAACACAGGTTCATGGGATCGAGGATGCCGTGGAATCGTTCAAAAGCCAATTAGTTGAAAGAGAAGATGGTTCGATGGTATTCGTTAAGCGGGATCCCTATCTCCCAACGGCCATCACCGTTCATCCCATTTCAGGACTGCGAAACGTAACTTCTGTCCATGCCAGTTGGAATGAATTTTTAGCAACTGATCATGAGGGAAAGGTTTTTGTTATTCCATTTGCGGGGATAAGTACGGCTGCTTCACCGATCGATGCGGCATCGCCAGTGGCAGGTCTTGAACAGGTAAAAAAAATTGCCAGCTTTTACGAGGTAGATGAACAATATAATCACACCTCGCGCTGGATTTTCTTAAAAAAAGATGGAACTGTTTGGAGAAACACTTCTGGGTTAGACGGGTTTGAACAGGTCAGCTCACTTTCTGGGATCATCGATATTGAAGAAAATCTTGCGCTAAAGGAAGATGGAACTGTTTGGTCCTTCCCGTTACGACCCGCATCTTCCAATCATCCGGTGAAAGTCGAAGAGCTGCCACCCATCCGTAAGATTGCAACAGATGAAAGGAGCTATGCAGCGATTGATCAGGAGGGTAAGCTCTGGTTTTGGGGTGCAACACTAACAGGTGCATCGGATGCAACCCAGGTGCATCATCAGACAGCGCCGGTGCAACTAACTGGAATTCGTAATGTGGCTAACGCCTACTTTATTGAGCGTTCACTGATTGTCTTAACTGGTGACCAACATCTTTATGCTACCTCGATCAATCGTGAGAAGATGCCTGCGGACGCGAAGTTCGAGCTGCTTGCCTCTGGAGTGTCGAAGGTCCACTATGGTACACGACATATGATCATGCAAAAAATAGACGGCACCTTGTGGGGCTGGGGAGTTAACAAAAATGCGCAATTAGGTCTTGGTGATTACGAGTTTATGTACAACAAGCCGATGCCCATGCAGTCACCGGTGACCATTGTGCTAAACGGCCAACCAGTTTCCTTAACCAATGGTGTGATCATTCGCAATGGTCAAACCTTTATCCCGCTCCGTTCTATATTCGAACAATTGGAAGCCACCCCAACATGGAATGCGACAAATCGAACGGTCACAATCGAACGGAAAAAGGAAGGGAGCACACCCATTAAGA
>Ga0180215_1001152_pt1 | contig 30208 bp, 23 predicted proteins | sample eDN3rd37CBELigBY_FD_128871 | JGI IMG/M metagenome (GOLD analysis project Ga0180215, IMG submission 128871) | Enriched backyard soil microbial communities from Emeryville, California, USA - eDNA 3rd pass 37_C BE-Lig BY (version 2) (version 2) | ecosystem: Environmental > Terrestrial > Soil >...
AAAAGCTCAACCATGAGAGGCCCGCGAGGGCTTGCCAGTGAGTCCGATCGGAGACGGTGCCGAACCGCGAACGCGGCACGCCGAGGGGTAACCGGGCGCTTCTAGTTTCGGCCCGGAGAAATCACCCGACGGTGGAGACTATGCCCGGGCGGGAGCCCGGGACATACGGCGTGCGGCCCGGGGGGTAACTCCCCCTAGCGACGTGACCGATCGGGCGGAGGGCATCGCTAACCTGGGAAGGGCTGCGGCGGCCGGAGTGGTGTCCGGTGCTCGGCTGGGTCGGCCGTGTGCTTGAAATGCCGCAGTCCGGGAGTGTCCCGCGAGTAGGAGCCGACGCTCTGCGTCGGGCGAGCGCGCCGCAAGGCGGTGGCGGGCTCGTTCGCGCGCCCGGGTGGTGCCGAGCGCCGAGGCGACGACGAAAGCGGGGACGAGTTTTCACCCATCTCCAAGGCGTTTCGGCCGAGCGAGCGAGGACGACGTGGTCCTTGATCGGCCGTGTCCTCTGGCGAGGAAGTAATCGTGGTCGAGCGGGCCGCCCTTCGGGAGAAGGGCCGCGCGCTTGGCGGCGAGCGGACGACGGAACGAACATGCGGAAAACGTATGAAAGGACCGTTGGAGGTTCATTGCTGGGAGCCGCGACCTCTATGAATTGAGCAACTTCAACTGAAGAAACTAGCACTCTTCATGCATGGTGTGGATTCGATCGCTGTCGAGGGGCGTGGCCGGAATCGGAGCCGTGTCCCTCGCCTCGATGGTAGCGGTTTGCCGTTGCGAAGGATTTTTGGGCTTTCCGGCAGTTGGGCCCCGACCAACCAACTGCCTCACCGTTGTTGCGTGGGATGACTCACTCATTGGGACGCGCGGAGATATGGAGGGAGAAACACGACTCGTGGCGACCACGCTGGAGGGGTTCATCCAGCAAATCGCGGTGGCCTGCATCGGCAAGGGCTACGTTCACTACGTGACGGGCCGCGTGCCCGAGGGCAAGGACCCGCGGTCCGTCGACCGGAAGCTCGCGGGCCTTTATGGCGCGACCGCCTCGAAGTGGTCGCGGTACCGCCGCAAGCGGGGCGGGCGCGCCAACGTGCGCTACCTGCGGCACGAGCGGTTCTTCGCGCTCCTGGCGACCGCCGGCGTCTCGCCGTTCTTCGAGCGCGAGGCGGGCCGCATCCGCGACTGCCGCCGCGAGCCATTCAAGTACGGCGGTTATTCCATCAGCTTGAAGGCCGGGCGCGTCTGCGTCCGCATCGAACGCGAGCAGTACAACGTGCTCAAGGCCGCCTTCCTCGAACTCGCCCTGCGTCGCTCGCCCGAGCGGCTGGAGCGCATGATCGCGACGCTGCCGTTCGAACCGTACGCCCCGGTGCGTCGCCAGCTCCTCGGCCTGGTCCGCGCGGTCAACGCGGCCCGCAAGACGGCGGGCCTCAAGCCGCTCGCGTACGACTGCGTGCGGATGAAGCGGAGGATCGTCAGGCCGTTCGAGAGCGAGGGCGGCCCGACGACGATGGGCCGCTCGCTAGGCGGCGATGACCCCCGCGAGGATCGCGGAGACGCGCCCGGGGACGAGCGCTCCGGCCGAAGCCGAAGGTGAGGCGCTCGACCTGGAAGGACGCGCCGTCGTCGCGTCGCTGATCGGTTCCTACCGCGGTTTCTCGAAGATGGTGCAGACGTCATGCAGGCCGGGGATGAAGGCGCTGCGGTAGACCCTGGTGCCGCTGGAGGCGCCGTGGCTGAACCGGATGATGTCGGTGCACGCCTGGCGGAAGCCTTGGGCGAAGGCGAGCCGCTTGGTGTGGTGGACCAGGGGCACGAAGCCCGCCTCGCGGTCGCTGTAGTCGCCCATGAGGATGGCGAGCTTGCCGCCGGGGCGCAGGGCCCGATGGCAGTTGGCGATGAACGCGGCGTAGCGGTCCAGGAAGTCGCCGAGCGTGGGAGCGGCGGAGAGGTCGCGCGGGTCGCCCGAGTAGCGTTTCATCCGCCAGTAGGGCGGATGGGCCCAGCAGAAGTCCTGCGTGTCGTCGTCGGGGACGGTCTCCGGGTCGCAGGCGTCGAAGCCCTCGCGGAGGTCGAGCGAGCGGCAGGGGATGTCCAGCTCGCGGCAGACGTCGTAGCAGGTGCCCGAGCCGGTCATCGGGTCGAAGACCGTCGCCGGCGCGAAGAAGGTCAGCAGGTCCTTGATCAGTTCGCCGGAGCAGTTGCCGGGGTAGCGGCGGTCGCCGTAGGGCCCGGCCTCGTCGTGATGGTAGAGGCTCGTGAGCCTCGGCACGGGACTCGTGTTGAGCGGGGCTCGGGGCAACTTGACGTAGACCGGCCGTCGGCGCCACCGGGCGTTCCGGGCGGCGTAGTGGGGGTTGGCGATTCGGTGGGGATTGTCGATGCGATTCATGATGTGTCTCCTTACAGATTGTGGCGGGCCGGAGCCCGCCGAGAGATTCCTTCGTTTACTCCTTCGTCTCCGAGGCCAGCCGGAGGGTGATGCGTCCGTCCAGGGGTTGGAGGTCCAGGGCGATGTTGAACCCGTTCCCGTCGGCGTGGGCCCAGGCCGCCCCGCAGCGGGTCCAGACGGCCTTCTTGTCTTCCCGGTCGCGGACCCAGTAGGCGATGTGGGTGGGTCGATTGCCGCTGGATGTGGTGTTGGTCTTCTTGCTGTTGCTCACGATGATTCTCCTTTCGTGTCTCGAGGCCGCGCCCATCGCGGCCTGACGGGAATGCGCCCAAAGGCCGCCCCCAGCCGGACGGGGCAAGCGGAAAACTAGGGCAGGTCGGGGTAGGCGATTTTCCGCTTGCGGCGGACGGCGGCGGACTTAGCGTTCCTGAGTCAGGTCCGTGAGTGGGGCGATGAGAAGAACGATGAGGAGAAAGAGTGAGGACAACGCGAGACGATCGACATCCCCAGTCGGTGTCGACCGCCGCGCGGAGCCGGAGGGTCGAGCGTGCGTGCCGAGAAAGGCGTCTGGACCCGCTGCGGGGCGGCCTGGAGCGGGCTTACGGGAGAAGGGGACCGTCGGCTGGGCTGCGCCCGAAGGCCATCATCCGGTGGTCGTAGAGAAGGGGACGAGGAAATCGGCGGATCGGCCCCCGAAACTCAAGCGGGGAGAATAGCTGTATGCAGCGGGCGGTTCGCTCGGTTCGAGCCAGGCCATCCTTGGCGTCCGATTGACCATGTCTCGCGGGGATCGTACACTGATCGGCGGACATGGCAAACACTAGGAACGCAAAGACGCTGGGGGAAACCATACGGGAGGCCCGGACTCCGAAGGGGAGCCTGCGCGAATTCGCGAAGAAGCTCGACATCACCCCGTCTTACCTGAGCGACATCGAGAACGACCGCCGGGTCCCCGCCGAGGACGTGCTCCGGAGGATCGCGGACCTGCTCGGCCTGGACTTCGACGAGTTGATGGCCAAGGCGGGGCGGTTTGGTGAGGATGCGGACCGCTACATGCGGCGTCATCCCACCGCTGGGGTGCTGTTCCGCCAGTTGTCGGATTCGAATCTCGCCGATGACGACCTGGCGAAGCTCCTGAAGAAGGCCGAAGAGCTTGCCAAGAAGCGGGGCGGCCAGAAGTGAAGACCTATCGCGCGCGAGCGACCGGCGAGTTGAGGCTCTGGTTCAAACCGGGCGAGATCGACGACTGGATGGAGGTCGAGCTTCGCAAGGCGAACCTCTACCCGACGGCCGATGACCCGGTGGTGGACATCGAGCGCTTCGTCGACCGCCATCTCGGCGTAGACCTGGAGCAGTATGCCCCGCTCAAGTGCACGGTGCTGGGGGAGACGCGGTTCGAACCCGGCAAGAAACCGAAGATCTTGATCAACAAGAGCCTCACCGAGATCGCCGTCGACGAGGAAGACGTGGAGCCCTGGCTTCGCAGCAAATGGCGGATGACGATGGCCCACGAGGCGACGCACGTCCTCCTCCACAGGGGCCTGTACCCGTCGGATGACAGCCAGCAGATGCTGTTCAGCGTCGAAGACGACAACTCGTCAGATGGCCAAAATCATGCGTATCAGTGCTTGGAAAAGAGTCTCGATGCACCCGGTCGGGGGGATTGGCGGGAGGTCCAGGCCAACAAGGGGATGGCTGCCCTCTTGATGCCGAAGTCGCTTTTCCTCGTCCTGTACCAGGCGGAGCGCGAGAGGATGGCCGCCGATTCCAAACCGCTCCTGAAAGGCTCGCCCGAGGCAAGCCGCATCGCGAAGACGCTGGGGCGTCTGTTCGACGTATCCGTCCAGTCGGTGGAGATCCGGATCCAGGAGCTGAACCTGTTCGCGAACCCCGGCCAGGTCCAGTTGTTGTAGCTGCGGACATTTTTTTTGAGAAAAGTGTTCGCAAAACGGCTGACACGGCGTATATTGAGAACAGGGAGGGCGCGCCACGCCCGCAATAATCATGAATTGGAGGTAGGCAAGATGGCAAAGGACAAGGGACTCAAACCCGGACAGACGGCCCCGAAGTCGGGGCAGTACGTGCAGGTCGGGCCGCGGGGCGGCAAGGGCAACGAGGTGACGGTGACGAAGGGGGAGCCGATGCCTCCCACCCCGAAGCCCGGAATGAGCTACGACCTCACGGACCCGACGAAGAACAAGTCGGGGCAGGGGAAGTGAAACGGCTGGAAGCCCAGTCCCAACTCAGAAAGGAGGTGTCATGCCTGATTTGTATGTGACCCGTGCCGTGCCGAATCCGGCCGGTAAGGACCGCTCCAGCCGCGGGGCGACCAATGACCAACTCAACGGCGAGTGGGTGGAGTTCCTGAACACGACCCAGGGGACGCTTTCGCTCGAAGGCGTCGCGCTGGTCCACCAGACCTTCAACCAATATTGCCAGCGGACGGGGAGCGGCATTGTAACGACGTTTTCCAACTCGCTCGGTTCGGGGAAATCCGTCCGGGTGCACACCGGGAGCGGGACTGGTGTCTGGGAGGGGAACGTCTTCCACCTATTTCTCGGCCGTGGCAACTACGTCTGGAATAATGCCTGCGGCGACTCGGTCATCTTGCAGAACCAGAATGGGCTCATCGACTGGGCGGCCTACGACAGCAATCCGCCCGAAGGGAAGATTCTGGTCCGGGTCGGGGGCCAGAATCGGCTCGCCTGAGTCTGAACACGATGCTGGCGCGGGTATCCAGAGACCGCCGGGAGCGCCGGGCGGTCTCTCGCCATTGACCGACAGCGCTGCCGGTCCTCAGCTCAGGTCGACCGAATCGTCCAGCCCGAGCTCCTTGAGGGCGTTGCGGACCTTTTCGAGCTGGGCCTTCGCCTGCTGCGCGTTCGCGTCGGCCGGGACCACGACGTTGACCGTGAGGTTGAGCCCCGCCGCTGTCGCGAACGGCGACACGACCTTCATGTAGAAGGTCGTCCACTTCTGAGGCGGGATCGTGCCGCTCCACCGGATGACCCTCTCATCGGGCTCGGCAACCACACCATCCGTGCCCGTCGGGTTCGAGCCGGGGCCGGACGCCTCAGGCTTCTTCGCGGCGACGACGCGGATCTGCGCCTGGGCCTCGACGTCGCCGGACCGCGCCGTGACGACGTAGAGGCCCGGCGAATCGCCGACCTGAATCTGGCCGTCCTGACCCACCGAACAACCGGCCGCGGACCAGGTCGCCTCCTCGACGGCGAACGGCTGGCCGTACTGGTCGGTGCCCTTGAGGACGAAGCTCGCGTGCTCGTTCGGACCGAGTTCGACGCGCTCGGGGCTGATGGTGAGCCGGTCAAGCCGTGGCGGTTCGAGGAGCTTCTGGGCGTCCTCGGCCTTCAGGATCACGACGTCCTCGCCGATCTCGACCTCGTGCTCGCTCAGAGCCTCGCCGAAACGTTCGAGGACGGTGCGCGCCACTTCCTTCCGAGCGTAGCCGATGAGCTTCGAGCTGACGCCGTCGGCGATGGTCTGCTTAATAGAATCCGGATCGATCAGGCGGGGCAGGGCGGGGGACGCGAAAAAGGCGTCACGGACGGCCTTGGTGCTCCACTCGGTGAGGGCGGGCGGCCAGAAGCGGACGAGCCGCGAGGCGCCGACCTTGTCGGTGATCTCGTCGTCCTTGCGGAGCGTGTTGACGATGAGGTCCGGGAGCGTGGGCGCCATGCTCGAATTGATCTGCCCGAGGTCGTTGTCCTTGACCGCGTTCGTCTTGTTGAGCAGGAAGACGTGGCGGTAGGCTCGCCAGATCGACTCCTTCAGGTCGGACTTGGCCCGCTTGAGGCTCTCGGTGAGGGCCCGCCGCTGGGCGTCTTCGAGTTGGCCGAGCGTGTCCGCGTCGTCGTTGATGTCCTCCCACGCTAGCACGTCCCGGGCGGCGGTCGTGACGGCCGTCGCCGAGTCGGGGACGGCGAAGAGCAGGCCCGACTTATAGGTCCGCCCCGACGTGCCGCACTCGCGCACGATCCCCTCGATGAACGCCTTCGTCGCGGCGTCGCCCGCCTGGCGGTTGAGCCCCAGCACGACGAGCGTCAGTTGGGCCTTGTCGGGGACGTCGTTGGAACGCTCGGGGAAGAACCGGCGATCGAGGAACTTCGGGCCCTCGCGGAAGAGGTCTTCGGTCGTCTTGCGGACGCGCTCCTCGATGGCCTTCGGCGTGACGGCGCCGCGCCGGGTGACGAGGATCTGGTTCAGGTTCGGCCGGAGGCCGAACCGGTACCGGTTGCGGTCCCAGTTCAGGTAGTAGCAGGTCGTGGAGAGCCCTTCGAGCACGGTCTCGACGTCCGCCAGGTTGACTGCGGGCCCCCCCACCGCGGCCCGGATCTCGGGCAGCGAGGCCTCGGCCTTGTTCTGGCTCTGGCCGCCGTTGGACTCCATGAAGATGGCGGTCGCCACCTTCTGGTGGAGCCGGGCCTTGCGGATGGAGTCGGTCGCCTCCTTGTCGAGCCGCTTCGCGTGCGACTCCTTCTTGCCCGCGATGTCGGTCGTCACGGGGACCGAGAGTTGGTCGGTGCCGAGCTGCTCGAAGACCGCGTCGCGGAAGGTCTGGTCGTCGAACGGGGCGGAGCCCAGCGTGATGAGCGGCTCGCTCGACGCCTTCTGGTGCTCCTCGCGGTAGGCCCACGAGACCCAGAGGGCGAGCAAGCGGAGGATCCCTCGGGTCCGCTGGAACCGGGGGAGGCTCTGCCACTTCCGCTCGAAGACAGAGACGACGCTCGGGTGGAACGGGTAGCAGGTCATGAACAGGTCGATGGCGGACTCTCCCCCGAGGTTGCTCACCTCGGAGGCGTGGTCGCGCGCCCACTCCGCGTACGCGGAGACGGTCCGCTTCATGTCGTCGGAGAAGCCGCCCCAGTCGAACAGCCGACGGCGGATGATCTCCGTGACCTCGGTGTCCGACGACATGCTGACCGCCTTGCCGACGCGGTCCAGGAGCTTCTTGTAGGAGTCGTAGTCGCGCTGGTCCTCGGGGTTCATCTCCAGCTCGGAGGCCGGGATCGAGACGCACAGCGCGACGTGGTCCTGGGCGCGGGCCTCTTCGGAGAGGTTCTGGAGGAAGTCGTAGAGCTGGGTGGAGAGGCCGGTCTTCCGGGCGCGACTGACGTAGTTCAGCAGCTCGTCCATGAGGATGAGCGACGGCTCCTTGGGGAGCATCTGGCGGATCACGTCCCCGGCCGGGGCGATGCCCTGCTCGTCGTGCTTCGCCACGACGTCGAAGGACGCCCGCCCGCCGAGCTGCCAGGCGATCTCGCCCCAGGGGGTCTTGCGTCGCGGCTCGCCCGGCGCCCCGCGGCCGTCGATCACGTCGAACTCGGTGCCGACGAAGACGGCGACGTTACCCTTCGGGACCGTATTCACCTGGGCCCGGGTGAGGATCGAATCGACGCCCCGCCAGGAGCGGGCGTCGCCGCCGCCGCGGGCGAGGTGGTACAGGGCCGTCAGGGAGTGGGTCTTCCCGCCGCCGAACTGGGTGGCCATGTTGAAGACGGCGGATGTCTCGACCTTGATCCCCGAAAGCCTGCGCACGACCTGCGAGGAGAGGTCGAGCAGGCTCCTGGTCATGAAGGTCCGCTCGAAGAACCGATCCGGCTTGACGTAGTCGGCGTGGGCGCGGTTGTCGCGGATGTGGTCGAGGTGGACCGCGAACTCCGAGGCGTCGAGCGGGCGGTTCTCGCGGAGGTCTTCCCTCGGGGTGATGACTTGATACCAGGGTCTGAGCTTGGCCATCGTCTCCGGCTCCTGTTGCTGCTTCGTTGTTTTGTCTTCGCGCCGGGACGCTACAGGCCCAGGCTCTTCTTCCTGGCGAGTACGCCGTCCACCCACCGCTTCTCGTCGATCCCCGCCGGGTAGAGCGCCGAGAGGGACTGGGCGAGCTTCCAGAACCGGCCGTCCTTGCCGATGCCCTCCTCGACGAGGAACCGCTTGAGCGCCTCGCCCCGGCCCGCGGCGAAGAGGATCATCGCCTGGTGGACGCGGTCGAGGACCGTGGAGCCGGGCTGAGGGGCCTTCAACTCGGGCTTCTCGACGCTCTCGGCCGCGTCGACTTCCTGGAGAGCGGCGAAGAGGGTGAGCTGAGTGTCCTTCTTCTTGGGCTTCTTCTTCGCGGTGGCGGGCTCGGCGGAATCCTTGCCGAAGAGATACCTCGTCCGCTCGGCGACGGGGAGCAGGCGCGCCTTGTCGCCCTTCACCTCAATGACGCTTGGGATCTTCTCCAGGTGGATGCCGAGCCCTTGGGCGATCTTCCGGGCGGCGTCGAACTCCAGTACGACGCCGCTGACGCTCGCGGGCTTGGCTTCGTCTTCGGGGGCTTCTTCCTCGCCTTCGCCCTCTGCGGGAGGATGCCCGTTCCCATTACCACTTGCGGTTGAGGAAGCCCCGAGCGTCCAGAGCCACATGGCCGTCAGCCGGGCGTCCGGCTCCAGCCCGGCGGCATCGGCGTCCTTGAAAATCATGGAGAGGGCCTCGTGCGAGACGGCGGCCCAGACGTGCTCCAGGTACTCACGGAGCGGCACGACATCGCCGTTGGACTTTTCCACGCGGCTGTAACGGCTGAACACTTCGAGGGCGGGTCCGAGGCACGCGAATATGGCGTCGGCGCCCACAACTCCCTCACGGGCGAGCTTTGGAAGCCACTTATGAATCCTACGCGGAAGTTCGGCGAGGACATCCCGCCAGTCACCGACATCGTCAATGCGAACACCACCCGAAGGGGTCTCGCGTGGTCGGCAAATCACGTGAACTGACGAACCAAGAGCGGCGGACCCAATCGCTCTTTGGCGGTTGGGCCGCTCGGTGTCGATAGGCCAAGAGGCTGTGGCAATCCAGCCGCCGTCAATCATGCTCTGGAGAATCGCCTCCCACCCCTCTGTGGTCTTGTTTGCGAAGACAACGAGCCCGATGCCCGACGGCTTTGTCACATCCCTCCATACGTCGAGCGATTTCGTCATCTGCTCGGAGAAATAGCGGTTGTCCTTAACGACGGGGCCGTCCCCGTGAGGGACGTCATAAACAACGATTTCTTCTTTTTTAGGGACCAATTCTTCGGCCCCTCCAGATGCCATACCGGGCAGTGCCCGCTTCAACCAAACGAAGAAGAAATCGGACAGGTCCGAGTACGGGAATGCGTCGTAGTACGGAGGGTCCGTGATGAGTGCGTCGGCCGAGTCTGATGGAAGTAGGACGCTCTGGGCGGCACCCTGCACTACATGGCCGGGCGGAAGTGAGCTCCTAGAAATGTGTTCGACGACCCGTGCTATCCAATCGATCTGTCCAAGACAGTTGCCGCCTCCTGTGCCGATGGGATTCGTCTCGGCAAAATCCAGGAGAACAGGCATGCGGTTCTGGCCACCATTGGCGGAAGCAACAAACTCGCCACTCGGCACCCACCGGCAAAGAGTTGACGAGAGGTCGCTCACGCGGCCGATCATCAATGCGAGGAAGGGACGGATATGTTCCGGGATCGTAACTCCAGCGGACCCATTCACCAATCGGCATAGAGTTAGCAGCGAGCATAGGTGACGCTGGGTGTAGATATCGGTGAAGGTCTCCATGCCATACTTGCGTTGTGAGAATGCCCGGCCCGCACCAGAACCCTCGCCGAGAGGCGTGGGTTCGTCAGGGAGCAATGATGCCCCCGTATTGGCCGCGACAAGATCGTTGAGTCGCTTGGCCGCGTTCTCACATGCTTTCAAATCGAGTTCGGTCGGCGTCCGGTAAGTTCGTCCCTGTTGCCCGGGCTTTGTGGTCGCAACGGCGATGAGCCGGGCGTCCTTCGAACCCCCTCGCTTCTTCTTCAGTTGATTTCGCACTGCGGCTATAGGTGTGCTGTAGTCACATGCGGGGCATGTGGCACTTCCACGTTTGACGATGGGTTCGGAAACATCGGACGCTTTGCCACCGTGCACAATGGCCAAGTCGATTTTCTTGTTCTTCCGGTCAGGGGTGATTGCGAGACCGATCGACCGAGCCCCCCCCTTCGCGAGCCACGGCATTCCGATGAGCGGGAGTTCGATACCGCAACTTGGTCCTTCACATCGGATGGTCCGAGCCCAAAGATAGGCTGTGGGAACGCTGCCATCGGGGTCATTGGGGTAGAGGTCACCGAGTTCCTCTTCGGCTTGGGCCTTGATGCGTTGCCCCCATTCGCGAATCTCGTTCGCGAGCGATTCCCCATGTTTGGGGATAAGCTCAATCATGGACTGGTTGAGCAATATCGCCAAAGGGTTGAGGTCCGACGCGAAGGCTTCCGCACCGACACGAAGTGACTCTAGTGGAATGGCTCCTCCCCCAGCGAATGGGTCAGCCACAAGGGGTCGCGTCCCCGGTTCCCCTCCCAACGATTCGTGGGCCGACTGCGTGAGAGCCCGGCTGGCTTCGAGGAAGAATTTGTTCGTGGAGAGATCCCAGTTGGCGAACTCGGCGATGAAGTCGAGCAGGGCCTTGCGCAAGCCTACAAGGTCGGCCTGGTCCTTCGGTTCATGGATACGCGAGGCGGGAGCGACAGCTGCTCTCTGGTCGGGCGAAATCCCTCCATCGATGACGCTCTTGCGCAGTTCCGAGAGAATGCGGTAGGCGTCGCGACGGAACCGTGGCGGACACAGCTCGTCCGCCGGGTCCGGCCACAGAGCCGCGCAAATGACCGCCCGGCACGCCGCCAGCGGCCGTCGGGCCCACCAGATGTGGAGCGTCGAGATGTGGCCGTGCCGGATCGACTTCTCGCGGCGGGCGTGGGCCGATATGCGGGCGATCGGGAGGTCGACTTCGATGAGCCGCTTCGGGTAGGCGGGTGCCGGGTTACTCATGACTGTCGGCGTCCCTCACGGCGCTCGGCCTGACCTTGTATTGCTCGACCTTCGTCACCGGCTGCCATTCGAGCCTCGCCGGGTCCTGTATCGTGTTCAGTTCCGGTTTGTTCGCGCAATTGAACACCGCGTAGAGCCAGTAGTCGCCCTTCAGCCGCTCCGCCGCCCGGTATTCGTTCGCGCTCAGGAAGATCTCACCGACGCCCGCGCGGCCCTTCACCTCGATGAAGCGGACCTCGACGAACGTCTTCGGGTCCTCCGGGTGCGGCCGACGCGAGATGAGGTCGAAGCCGCGGTTCTCGGACTCGACGCTCTCGACGACGAACCCGCGGGCCTCCTCGTGCTTGGTGGCGACCTTCACCGCGAGCTTCTCGACCTCGTCGTCCCGGACCATCGGGGCGATCTGCGGCGACTGCCGCTCGGGGTGCGGCAGCACCATCGCCCGGCCGATGTTGGCGATGTCGCCGATGGTGCAGTGCCGCTCCTGGTCTAGTTCCGCCCGCCGGGATTCGAGCCGGTTGTTCAGATCGTCGAGGTGCTGCTCGGCCTGGGCGATGATCCCTTCGAGCCCAGGGACATTCTTCCCCTCCAGGCGGCGGCCCTCGTACTCAGCGTACTGGAGCTGTGCCCGATCGATCAGCGCGTTCAGGCTGATCTCGACGTGCCGGGCGACCCTCTCGATCTCGACCGAGCGCTCGGCCGCCGTCTCGTCGAGCCACGCGCTCAAGGTCTGCTCGAAGAGGAAGTGCTCGACCTTGTAGCGATCGGGGACGGGCAATTCCTGGGGAGAGACGGGCTTGGTGCCCGCGGGCGCCGGGGTGATCTCGTGGAAGATGGTCGGCTGGCGGACGGCCATCCGGCCGTCGGCGTCGGTCTCGACGACGAAGAGCCTCCGGTGGAGCGTCCGCCCGCGGCCGTCCTTCACCGAGGCCGCGAAGACGTCGAGCAGGGCGGGGGCCTTCCGCTGGATGTCGAAGAAGACGGCCCCCTTCGCCAGGTCGTCGTGGACGCGGTCGAGGGCCTCGTCCCGCACCGCCTCGAAGAGCGGGTGCCCGGGGGTGACCCATTCGAGCGTCGGGTCGCGCTTCAGGAACTCCTTGTCGAAGGCGATGCGGCCGTAGTCGCGGCCGAGCTTCCCGAATCGGTGCTCCAGCGCGTTGCCCCGCTGGATGAGCGTGCGGGGCAGCTTACCGATGCGGTAGGCATGGCTGTCCTTGCCGATCTCCTGCGGGTGGACCCCCGTCTCTGGCGCGGCTTCGACGAAGAATTTCTCGATCGCCTCGGGTACGAGCCGCCGCTCGCGCGCCTCGACCGAGCGGCCGACGATGGCCGAGAGGTTCAACTCGCGCTTCGCGAGCCCCTCCAGGGCCGACTCGGTGATCTGGCGGAAGCGGGTCGGGTCGGTCTGCTCGACGATGCGGTCGGTTATGGCGTGCTCGTTCGTGCGGCGGGCGTAGAGGTCGCGGAAGAGCTTGTCGAGCAGGTTCGCCGGGAAGATCTCGCCGACGACGTCGAAGACCTGGTCGGTCCCCAGCTCGCTCCGGATCTCCCTCAGCCGTTCGAGCAGCTTCTGGAGAACGCGGCCCTCGCGGGTGTTCCGGGCGACGAAGTTGAAGATGATGCAGTCGTGCTCCTGGCCGTAGCGGTGGATCCGGCCGACCCGCTGCTCCAGCCGGACGGGGTTCCAGGGGATGTCGTAGTTGATCATCTGGGAGCAGAACTGGAGGTTGATGCCCTCCCCGGCGGCCTCCGTCGCGACGAGCACCTGGGCCGACTCGCGGAACTCCCGCTCGGAGTAGATCCGGCTCCCCGGCGTGTCGCGGTCGCCGATCTTCATCCCGCCGTGGATCTGGGTGACGGTCAGGCCCCACTCGCGGAGCTTGCCCAGAGGGCGCCCGTCCTTGCCGTCGCCCACGAGGAAGTCGAGCGAGTCCTTGTGTTCGGTGAAGATGAGCAGCTTCTTGTCCCGGTCGGCGAAGAAGCCCTGTTCGTGGAGGACGTTCTTGAGCCGGACGAGCTTCGTCTCGACCTCCCGCTTCTCCAGCCCCCGGGCCTGGTCGATGAGCTTGCCGAGGCTGGCGATCTCCAGCTTCAGCGCGGCGGGGTCGATCGACGCCACCACGTCTTCGAGCTGGGCGATGATCTGCTCCTGCTCGTCCTCGGGCAACTCGTCGAAGTCGTCCGGGACCTGCCGCTCGATCTGCTGTTTGCGGTAGGCTTCCGGGTCGTCGAGGATCTTCTGCCGCTTGTCGCGCATCCGCTCCAGGGTGCGTCGGACGGCGTAGATCGTCGACGCCATCCGGCGCTGGAGCATGGCCATCGTGAAGCCGATGGCGCGGCCCCGGGCGTTGTCCTCGCTCGCGGCCTTGATCGACTGGTCCTCGACGTAGCGGGTGAGGTCCTCGTAGAAGGCCAGCTCGTCGCCGTCGAGGTCGAATTCGGCGGTCTTCACCTCACGCCTGGTGAACAGCTTGTGAACGTGCCCCGTCGTCGGGTCGGGGAAGGTGACGAGGGCTTCCTTCGTCCTGCGGAGGTAGAAGGGGGCCTCGTTCTGCCGCATCGCCTCCTGCAGGCTCTTGATGTTGCCGTAGACGTCGCGGTCCAGGAGCGAAAGGAACAGGCAGAAGTTCTCCGGGTCGCCCTTGTGCGGCGTGGCCGTCATCAGGAGGAAGTGGTCGGTCATCTCGGAGAGCTTCTCGCCGAGCTGATAGGCGAGGGTCTTCCGATCGCCCGCGTAGGCGCTCATCTTGTGGGCCTCGTCGACGATGACGAGGTCCCAGCGGGAGCGGAACAGGCTGTCGCGGGCGTCCTCGACGCGGGAAACCCAGGAGATCGACGTGACGACCTGGTCGCGGTCCTGCCAGGGGTTCAGGCCGTAGTTGGCGCGGAGCACGTCGCTTCGGATGATCTCGAAGTTCTCGCGGAACTTGTCCTTCAGCTCGCGCTGCCACTGGAAGGTGAGGTTCGCGGGCGTGACGATCAGGACGCGCTGCACGAGCCCCCGGGCCTTCAGCTCCTTCAGGAGCAGCCCGGCCATGATGGTCTTGCCCGCTCCCGGGTCGTCAGCAAGAAGGAAGCGGATGCGCGGCAGCCTGAGGAAGTAGTCGTAGACCGCTTCGAGCTGGTGGGGCAGCGGGTCGACGCGGGCGATCGAGAGGGAGAAGTAGGGGTCGTATTCGTAGGCGAGCCCCAGCCGGTGGGCCTCGACGCCGATGCGGAAGAGCTGGGCCGACCCGTCGAACGGCTCGGCCTCGCCGCTCACCGCGAGCTGGCCGATCTGCTCGGGGCCGAGGACGGGGTCGTAGCTCTGCCCCGTCTTGATGCCGCGGCCGATGATCTTGAGCGAGGCCCCGAACGGGATCACCGCGAGGACTTCCATCGACTCCGGGATGAACGGCCCGCCGATGATGACGCCCTGGCGTATCTGCTCCGGATGTGTCGCAGGCCTCGTCATCTCGCCTTCGCTTTCGCCTTCCGACTTCGATGTGCGCTCGTCCGCTACGGAAACCATATGCCTCAAATGGAAAATCCCCCGTATTCCGGGGCAGTTGCGCCTGATTCGACGCTAAATCGCGATCCTCTCGACCTCGTTCAGGGTTATCGCATCCGAGGTGCGGTCGTAAAGCTTGGTCGTCTTCGGCGACTCGTGGGCCGCCATCTGCTGCGCCTTCTCCAGTGTACCTCCATGCTCGAGGTAATTCGTGATCCCCGTGGCCCGGAAGCTGTGGCAGCACGCATGAGTAGCGATTCCCGCTCGCTTGGCGCGCCGCTGGATCATCTTCAGGGCCGCGTGGCGGCTCATCCGCTCGGGCCCGAGCCCCTTGCCCTTGCCGGGCGAGGCCCGGAACAGGGGCGCGTGCTTCTGGTCGACCAGCCCGGCGGCCTGGATGTAGGCGTCGACGTACTCCTCGGCCTTGTGGTGGGCGGGCATGTCGTGGTGCTTGCCGCCTTTCTCCTGGAGCCGGAACCACCAGCGTTTGCCCTGGGGGTAGTAGTCGCCGACGTCCATCCCCAGCGCCGCCTCGATCCGCGCGAAGGAGTAGAGGCACACGGCGATCAGCGCCCGGTCGCGGAGGCCGACGACGCACTCCGTGTTGATCGAATCGAGGAGCTGGCGGGCTTCGTCCTGGCTCAGGACCGGCGTCTTGCCCCTCTTCACGACGTGCTTCGGCCCGCGGACGGCCTGGGCGGGGTTGATCGCGACGACTTGGCCGATGATCAGCCAGTCGAAGAGCATGCGGATGGCGGCCAGGTGCTGCTTGACCGAGGGCGGGGCCATCGTCTGGGCCAGTTCCTCGATGTAGGCCGAGACGTGGTAGCTCTTGATGTCGGCCAGCTCCAGGCCGCGCTGCTGAGCCCATTCGAAGAAGCGACAGGCATTTCGGTAGTAGGCGGCTCGAGTGTTCTTGTTCCTGATGTTGTCGGTGAAGAAGGTGAAGAACCGCTCGGCGGCGTTCGCCCCGGCGCCGGTGACGACGGCGGGCAGGACGGCCCCGGCCGACGGCTCGATCCGGGTGGGCAAATGCTCCTTCGTCATGATCTCCGATCTCCCTTCTTGGGATCGCCTTTGGCGACCTTGAGTTCCTGCTCCCACTCTTCGGTCGAGGGGAGGGAGCCCTGGAGGGCGGGGGGGAGCGATTCGACCAGCTTCGTGATGTAGCTCGACACGCCGACGGGCTTCGCCAGGTCGCGCAGGGCGTACTCGACGGCGACCTCGTCCTTCGCCTTGCAGAGGATGACGCCGAGCGAGGGCTGATCGTCGGGATGGCGCCAGAGGTCGTCGACCGCCGAGAGATAGAAGTTCATCTTGCCCGCGTACTCCGGCTTGAACTTGGTCGCCTTGAGTTCGATGACGACGTACGAGCGGAGCTTCAGGTGGTAGAAGAGCAGGTCGATGACGTACTCCTCGCCGCCGACCTCCAGCGGGACCTGCTGGCCGACGAAGGCGAACCCGGCCCCGAGTTCCAGGAGGAACTTGCGGATGTGGGCCAGGAGCCCCGCCTCGAGATCCTTCTCCGCCGCCTCCTCGGCGAGCGTCAGGAACTCGAATTTGTACGGGTCCTTGAGCGTCTCGCGGGCCAGGTCGGACTGGGGGGCGGGCAGGGTCCGGTCGAAGTTCGTGCTGGCCTTGCCCTGGCGCTCGTAGAGGCCGCTCTCGATCCAGTGCTCCAGGACGCTGCGGCTCCATCCGTTCTCGATCGTCTTGCGGATGTACCACTCGCGTTCGGCTTGGGCCTTCGTCATGTCGAGCAGGCGGACGTTATGGCCCCAGGGGATTTGTGCAACAAGCTGTTGCACGATTTGCTCGTCGGGCCACGCGATGGCCAAGGCCCGCATGTACTTGAGGTTTCTGGTCGAGAACCCCTCGACGCCGGGCAGCTCGCGACGGAGATCCCGGGACAAGCGGTCGATGACCTTGGCGCCCCAGCCGTGTTCCTCCTGACGGGCCAGGATGTCGCGGCCGATCCGCCAGTAGAGTTCGACGAGCTCCCGATTGACGGCGACCGAGGCCCGGAGCTGCGCCGTCCGGATCCGCTCCTTGAGTTCGCCGAGGAAGGACTCGTAGCCGGTCGGGACCAGGTCGGCCTTCGGCGTCCTGGCGGGCGGTGTGCTCTCGGATTTCTTCTTGGCCATCGGACGATCATCCATGATAGTGGCCGGGCGATCGGTTCCCGAGAGCCCCGATCTTGAGGGATTCGGGGCTGGTATTTGCCCCCTGCCCCGGCCGGAGTTTGCTCGCATAACGCCCTTTATGCGAGCAAACATAGCACATGGGGCAGGTGAGGCAACGGGAATTTGGGCCCTCTCAATCTCAGTAGACCGGACGATGTCAGGCTGGAGGTGCAGGCGGATTGCCCGTCGTCGCGGGTACGAGCGTCCTCAGATCGTCGGCCAGCCGGTCGACGAGATCGGCCAGCCGAAGGACCGCCGCCTCCTTGATGATGAGCTTCTGACCGACCCTGTAGGTTGGGTCGTGGGTCTTGTCGACGTATTCCTGGTCCACGAGCCCTTCCCGGTGCGCCAGCAGGTGTCGCTGCTGGAAGAACACACCCAGCTCCACGAGGTCGATCGGGGCCAGGAGATCCTCATAGCCCTTGCCGGTGGCCGTCCTCCAAACCGCGCTCGATTCGCCCAGATTTTGGAAGAGGTTCTTGCGGACCTTCACGGTCGATGCATTCGGCAGCGCCTGGAAGGTGGCTTCGGCGAAGCGCTGGAATGAAGCGATGAGCTTGACCAGTCCGTTCTCCAGGATTTGTCGGGCCGTGTCCGCGGCAGCATCCTCGCTGGCGGCTGACCTTACGGCGTCCCTGATGGCGTCGAGGGATCTAATCGAAGCTCGTACCCCGTCGACGGCCTGAACGAAGGTGGAGGCGGCGGAATTGTGGCCGCAAGCCGGACAGAAGAAGGCGGCCCCGAGTGAGCTGTAGCGGCAAGCGCAGGCTTCGCAGACGAAATGCTGCCTCAGTCGATCCGCGGCATCCGGTGGGATCGCGATGATCGGGGATCCCGGTCGGTACGAGAGCGAGAGGCTGATGAACCCCCTCTGGGGCTGGCGGGCGTTGAAGCGCCTGCTGTCCTCGCGTATTGCCCTCTGAACGACATCTTGGACGTGCGAGAGGGCCGCCTTGCGGATGTACTCCTTCTGCGCGGGCGTGTTCCACTCGGTTGCCTTTGCCTCATGCCGGCAGATCGGGCAGAAAGCCGCCTCGTCACGGACTTTTTGCTTCCAGTCGTCGAGAAGGACCTTGAATTCTGATTGGCAGACCCGGGAGGGACAGAGCCGGTCGAGTTGGCCGTCATCGTCCAGGGCGACCCTGATCGGCACTTGGACGCCGCTCTCCATCTTCTTCAGTTCCCGAAGCAACTTGTCGAACACGGTAGCCCACCCCTCATAATCGGCCACTCGGTTCCCGCCGAAACGTCCTTGGAGGTGACATCTTGAAAGAAGAATTACATCTCAATAATGACGTTCCTGCCTCGCTCTTCGTCCTTCTTTGGGATGGCCAGGTACGTGGCTGCGTAGGCTGGCCCGAGGTGCGCTTTCCCACTCAATGGATGGCCTCGAGGAGAAGCTCATCGATGTCGGACTCGTTGATGAGCCCCTTTTCTTCCAGCAGCTTGATGAGCAGGGCGATGGCCTTGCTGTTCCTGTGCGATGCGAGCTTATCGTCATCCGTGAGCGTATAGAACACACGTCTTTCTGTTTCCATGCCTTCTTCCTTGAAGGTCTTCTCCCTGAGAATAACGTCTTTGCTTGGCACGGTGGCGTTCCTTGTTGTCACGTTGTTGTTGTAAATCTGTGTCATGAAAACTTACATATAAAATGAATATCTTGGCTCGATTCGGTGGTCCTCGTCTTCGGGGATGTACTTGAGAATGGAGCCGACCTGCTTCGCGGCCCGGACGGTGATGGGCTCGCGCCCGTCGAATTGGGTATTGTTCCAATTCATCTTGGTGAGGGCCAAGAGTTCCTGCGCGAGCGACTTCGGGGTCTCGGTCGTGTCTTCGCAGCGAAACAGCAGGGGCACCGGGACGTACATCCCGGGATAGGTCTCGAAGAAATCGACGCCGCCGCGAGTGTAGAGGGCGTGTGTGCGACTGTCGAGGTGGAGCAGAGTCCCTCGGAGGGCGGGATACTCTCCGGTGCGGAAGAGGCGAATCGAGGTCTCACCCATGCTCACGAAGTCGTAGTGGTCGAGCCGGTTGTTGGCGGCTGACTCGGCGAACCCCTCCAACTCGTCGCGGTTAAATGAGGATGACTTGTGGAGCACGACACGGGCGGGGAAGTTGCGATGGACGTCGCGGTAGCGCTCCAGGGACTGGTCGAGCAGCTTGCGAGCGTCCTCACGTGAGAGGTGCGGCTGCCTGTCCTCTTTGGAGACCTTGGCGGCTCCCCCGCGTACGACGACCCCCTCGCCTCGCTGGTTGAAGACCTGAGCGATGCTCGTCATTACGCGGGAGAAGTCGAGCGTCTTGTAGAAGCTGATGCCGACGTAGCACGTGGTGAGTTGGGTCGAGTCGCGGATGAGTCGCCACGGCACGCCGCCCGCCTTGTAGTAGAGGGCCGTGTGCAGATTCCAAGCAATCGTCGCCTCGTCCTGAATCTGGCGCGTCCTGCCGGGTCTGGTCTTCTGTTTCCTTCGCAACGACTTGTCGTAGGTGGTCGGGAGGATGATTTGGACCGGCTTCTTGAGCGGCATCGCCTCCGCCTTGAGGAGGTGATGGAAGTTCAGGCGCCCTTGCGGAACGCCGTGCTTAGCGTCATCGTCCGACGCTCTTCCCCCTTTGGCGGAGTCCATCGCTTCGAGCAGGCTCATTGGTAGGGCGCAGACCAGGACGTCGGGGTTGGCGTTCTCGGCGAGATAGCGGAACTCGGCGAGGAAGATGTTCACCGCTTCCCGGACGAGGGCGTTGCCCTTGGTGTTCTTGGCCAGCCTGTCGAAGATGGATTGATTGACGGCCCGTTGAAGCTGGGAGTCGAGAAGGAGCGAGCAGCGGAAGCTCTCCTCCGGCCCCAGGCCCGGGAAGCGAGGGAAGAGGTTCGGCTGTTTGCTCGGCTTGGCGTCAATCCCGGTGCGGCACCGCTCGAACCAAGCGAGCAGGCCCTCGATGGTCTGGGGCGTGCCGACGAGGCCGACTTTGACTTGCTTCGGGGCGAGCGCATTTGCATAGTCGAGCGGGCCGTAGTGCATCAGCCCGAAGCGGATGTCGACGTGCCGCCCGGCCCCGAACTCTAGCTCGGGTTCTTGGAGGAAGTCTGCTTTCATGTTGTGAAGAGTGAGAGTTGTTCTTCGTCCCTGGAGAGTCCTTCCGCTTCTTCGTCCTTGGGCTTCTCTTCTTGCTTGAGCCAGGCGGCGTCCATGATGCCCGCGTCTACCTTGAAGGTCTTCAGCTCGCCGAAGGTGAGCGTCGGAATTTCGTCGAACATGCCCGTGGGCCTGCTGAGGAGGTTTGCCCACATGGCGATTTGTCCCAGGATGGCTTGGTTGTTCTCCAGACGCTTCATCCCTTTGAGCAAATCCTCGTAGAACCGATAGACCTTCACGCCATCGACGGTGTAGCGATAGGTCGGGTTGATTTCGAGGTACCAGCCTTCATCAAAACGCCTGAGGAAGCCGCCGAAGGCGCTGTGGCGGTAGTACTTGACCTTGTCCGGGTCCTTCTTGCTCATGTATGGGCCGAAGACCGTCCGGGAGGTACGCTGCTCTAGGCTCTGGTAGGTGAGTTTTCGCTCGGTGAGGTCCGGCGTGGCTTTGAAGTAGTAGTAGCCGAAGCTCGGGTCGTATTTGACGTCGTCCTGCCAGAGTCTCTCCTTGAGGCTCAGGTAGAGGAGATTGAGGAACGTTGATGCCATTCCGTCGTCTTCGGAGAAGGCGAATTCGTCGGAGTCGAAGCTCTCTATCGAGCCGCGCTCGCAGACATGCCGCCAGGGGTCACCCGAGAGGTCGTGAAAGCTGATGAGGGACTTGTTGGCGAGCAGCCACTCGCCGTTCGGACGGTCGGTCACCTCGCGCAAGGCTTCCCACATCTGGCTCGGATAGCGGACGTCGGTCTGAGCGACGAAGATCCTCTCGGGGAAACGCGAGAGGCCCAGCAGGTTCGAGTAAAGCCTCTCCGACTTCGGGGGCGGAGCCAGGTAGATTCCAGAATCTCGGGGGATGGCCAAACGGACGATGTCCGCCCTGGCATTGGCGTCGAAGCGGTCGCGGTTCTTGTCGAAGTAGATTTTGCGGGACTTCTTGGCGTCGAGGTCTCTGAAGCGGTCCTTGATGGACGCCCAATACGCCTCGCCCGTGTCGGGCCTTGAGCGGACCAGGATGACGGGGGCGTTGCCGTTGAGCCAGTAGTCGAGGTCCTTCTCCTCGCAGAGGTACTCGAAGCTCGTGTCGGTCTCGGCGGTGAAGCGGCCGGCGGTCGCCTTGCTCTGGACCTGGACTACGGAGTTGGTGACCTCGCCCGACGCGGCGTCCCGAATTTCGATGATGCCGTCGATGCCCGCTTCCACTCCACCAGTGGGATACCAAAGGCAGCCCATCTCGAGGACGACCCTCTCGATGAGGTTCACCCCCCGCCCGCCGGTGATGTCGTTATTGTGGATTTTCTTGGACGCCATAAGCTCTGAATTCTAATCGGGATTCGCCCTGCATGGTGGACAGGCGTAGTATATCAGGCTCTTCGACATCGAGCCTAAACGAACTGGAAAATCAAGATAGGAGGCCCCGACGCATCCCTTCATCGGAACCTCTTTTCGTCCGGCGTGTTTCGCCTCCTATCAGAACGGCGCGTCGTTCTGGACCAGGCCGAAGATGTAGGTGTGGGCCAAATCGGCGACCTTGGCCACCAGCGGCAGGTCGTCGCGGTTGAACGCCGTCGACGTCCTCCAGGTCGCCTCGCCGTTGTCCTTGAACAGCCGAACGATCGTCACGCTGTAGCGCGTGCCGAGCTGCGTTTCGTTGGCCCAGACCGCGGCCTTGATCCGGCCCAGGCGGAACTCCTGGATCGGTCGCCTCGGCTCCTCGGCCGGGTACGGCTCCTCATGCGCCGGCGCCGGGGGCTCTTCGGTCGGCGTGATTACGTCGGGCTTGGCGTCTTTGCGCGCCATGTGCGTCACCTCCGCGAGTAGGAGTGGAAAGTAGGCGGGATGTCCCTTCAATTCCGCTCGGGGTCGAGCAGGGCCTGGAGCCGCATGGTCTGGGCGGCGTAGGCCTCGGGTTGGCGTTTGCTCCGCTCCCTCATGGCCACGGTGAAGGCGTTCAAGAGGGCCCAGGCGGTCCGCGGCCGGAACTCCTCGAACGAGGGGTTCCGCCACTGCTGGAGGACCCTGGGCAGATCGCGCGCGCCGACGATGCCCCGCTCGAAGCTGCGGAGGATCAGCGCGTCGGCCCGGTCGTCGTCCAGGTCGAAGCCGCGCATCCGCTCGATGCGCAGCGCCTCCTGCTCCCGGAACGAGCCGAGCGTGCCGATCGCCTCGGCGATGCGCCGGACGAAGTCGCGTTCGCCGTGGATCGTGTGCTTGCGGCGCACCAGCAGCTCCGAGCGGAACGCCAGGTTGTCGCATACGAACACGCGCGAGCCCGCGCAGAAGCCCAGCGGGAACGACTTGTCGACGCTGTTGCGGATGCCGACCGCCAGGGCGACGCCGTCGGCGATCGGGCTCCTCAGGTCGAGCGTGCCGAAGAACCGCGAGCCGTCGCGCAGGACGCCGAGCTGTTGTTTCTCGATCTCGTAGCCCGCCTCGCCGAGCGTCTCGGAGACGACGGAGAGCACGCGGCCGTGGGACAGCGGGAACCACCGCCCTTGGGGCGGCGGCGCCTGATACGTCGCCAGTTCCTCGGGCGTGACGGGCGTTGCTCCGCGATGCAGGATCAAGTGGGAACTTGCCATGGGATGGCGCTCCAGTCCGAATCGGGAGGCTGGGCACCGAACCTTATCGGATGCGTCGTCGAGCCTCCCTGGGTCGCAGGGAGGCCGAGATGCGCGTCTACCCGGATCACAAGTGGGTCAAAGACGAAGTGATCCGCCCAGTCTAGCGCAGCGTCGCGCGGACTCAAGCGGAGGCCGCGACCATTTTTGAGGTCGTTTTGTGGCAATATCGGGGCGGGTGATCCCGATCTCGATCCCCCTGTCCGATCGACCGACGGGCGGATGCATCGCAGATGAACACGCCCATATGATTAGGGTTGAATACTCGCTCAAGTCATCCCCATCCTGGCCTCGTCCGCAGGTACGAGCCGAGAGCGGATAGCTGTGCCCGAACGACCCCGCATTGCATGTTGATGGCGAAGAGGCTCTGGCAAGCAATTACGTACTTCATCGCAAGCCAGTCGTCCTCGTTTCCCCCCAGGTCCGCCAACGTCTCAATCGCCGCGGCTCGGCAGGCAAGACCGGCGTGGATCGCGAGCCGATTTGTCCGCGATGTGCAGAATAGCGGGTGTCTTCGCGCGATCTCCGCTTCGAGCCTGCCGGTGAGGATGTCGAAGAGGACGGCACCCAGCTCTCGCTCGTCCCCGTTCATGCGCCCGCAGTAGAAGAGGATCGCCGACTCGAGGCGCGCGAGATCGAAGCACGGGTGCCCCGGCCCACAGTTGGCGTAATCGATGAAGTGCGGCTCTCGGCCGTCCCGGACCAGGATGTTACGAAGCTGAACATCGCCGTGGACAATGACTCGATCGCCCATCGCGGCGATCCTGGAGCGGGCCGCGTCGATGAACTCGAAAACGCTGCCCTCACTGCCGTCGGAGTGCCCGACCTTCCAGGTAACCCCCTTGCCGTGGAGCGTCTCGTAGGGCTCGAAGAGCACGTGCGTCCTGGGCTCGCAGCCACCGTCGTTTGCCTGCCTATTCAGCCTCTGAAGCTTGCGGATCGCCCGGGTGACCAACTGTCGCAAGTCGTCCTCGCTCGGGCCTCGATAATCTCCCGGCCAGTGCTCTCCATAGAACATCGACTCCAGAGTCTCTTCGAGCGTAGGGGCCGGGCGTCCCGGCTGGTCCGGCGACTCGACGAGCCCGAAGATGATGAGGCTCGTGCCGGCGTGGTAATGGAGCTGTGGGCTGAGCGCCTCGTCCCACCGCTGAGCATAGCGACGGAACCGTTTCATCTCGTCTCGCAGCCGCTCCACGTCGTCGACCTTCGCGACCAAGGGGGTGCCGTCGTCGTCGGGCGCCATGCGGATGATCTTCGCGTCTGAACGCCCTCCGGGGATGAAGTTTGCGTCGACTCGGTTCATTCGGAACGGGCCTGAGCCGTTTCGCTGAGAGACGTGCTTGATCGCGGCGCCGATGAGGACGCGGGCCTGCGGCTCCTGGATGTCCGCCGGGCAGAGCCGTACAGCTTCCGCGTCGGTCAGTAGGCCGCGGATCCGCTCCAACGCGGCCATGTCGTGGGGCGTAATCCGCCACCCGTCGTGGCAGACGCACTCGCTCATCGCCGGCATGGCGTGCCGCGTTTCGAGTAGGAGTGCATAAAGCCGCTCGGCTCCCCCCGGGAGATCGTGTGAGTCGATCTTGAGCCAAGTGAAGCTCGAGTGGGCTACAATCCTCTGGAGGACGTCCTTCCGCTCCGGTTCCGGGATGCCCGTCCACCAACTCCTTGCCACGACGACCCCGCAGACATCGTGGTCGAGGTACTCTTCCAACTGATCGACCGTGGTGGCCCGAAGCGGCGCAAACCCTTTTTTGTCAAGCGTCAGGCGATTCTGCTCGTGGTCTGCGAAGGTCCCGAGAAGGATGACGCTGCTCGAACGCCGCGGTTCCGTCGGGCCAGGCGACTCAGCTGTCCTTCTTGCCTTTTCCAGTCGGGATTCGGGTGCCTGCGCCGCCGAGTGCTCGGCCTCTGCGTCCCGAGCCTGCGACGAATAGACGAGTCGGCGAAGCGTCGGAGGCAGGGCCGAAGTGACGGCCTGGCGAACAGCAGGCGGGAGGTCGGCGAGCGACGAAGCGAGCTCCCGCAGCTGCGTCTCGGGCAGCACCGCCGTCTCGACCATGATCCGAGCGCGACGGGAAACCTCGGTCGGGCCGAGACCCCGCGTCTGGCTCAGCTGCTTCAGCACCTGGACCGTGTCGGCGAGCCGCTCACGGTCCGAGGCCCTTTCCCAGTGGTTTCGGTGCGCCTGGAGTCCCCGCTCGAAGGCCCGCTCGTCGACGTGGCAAATCCGACCCAGGATGTCATCGGAGGGTGAGTCCATGGGCCGCTCCTCACTTCCCGAGAAGCGCCTGGTACTTCTCTTGCCGCTGCCTGAACGCTTCCTTGCCACCTTCCAGCAGGTTCAAGATGTGCTCCTTGACCTCGTCGACGGTGCCGCTGATCGGCGCGGCCGCCGCAAGCGGCGTCTCCATCTGCATGACCACCACGCGGTCGGCCTCCCCGAGGACGGGGATGTTGGCGTTGTGCGTCACGAAGATCAGCTGGCGTTCGCGCTTTAAGTTTCGCACGATCTCGACAAGTGTCCTGTAGATGAAGCGGTTGTCGAGGTCGTCCTCCGGCTGATCGAAGATGAGCGGGTAGTCGGCGGCGCGCAGGATCAGGGGCAGGAGCGCGGTCGCCATCTGTCCCTTCGAGAGCTGGCCGACTGGCTTGAGCACGCCGTCGTCGTACATGGTGATCTCGAGGCGGTCCTCAAAGACGATGCCGTCGAGTTCGTAGAGGGCCGTGCTGTCGGCGATGTGGGCGATCAGACGGGTCATCTGACCGACATCCCGACCAAGGGCGGTCGCCAAACGCTGGGCGTCGGACTTCTCGACGATATCGACCAAGTCCGAGGGGCGCACCTTCTCCGAAAGGTCCTTAACGACTTCCGCTTGGCTTCGGAGGTTCGACCCCTTCAGGAGCGTGCCGAGCTTCTCCGCGTATCCGGGGGAACGAACACCCTGCTCGAGCGTTAGGATGATGACTTCGCTATGTCGGGCGTTGATGGCGTCGACTTCCTTGAACCGCAGCTCGCAGATCTCGTCGTTGATGCGGCGGATCGCCTCGCGGTGCTCCTGACGCTGCTTCGTCAGCTCCTTCACGTCCTCTTCCATCCGATCCAGGAGCGCCTGCTGACGCTCGAGATGCTCGATCTGCTGCTTGAGGGCGTCCTCCCGCTTCAGCGTGTCGTTGACGGCCTGCTGGGTTTGGCGGAGTTCGTAGTATTTTGCGCTCAACTCCTCGAAGTGGGTTCGGAGTCGTGACAAGGGGCCTTCGGCGTCCCGCTCGGTCGCCTCGCGGACCGCTTCCCGGGTCTCGGCGACAAAGGTGCGATGATGTCCGAGGAGATCCTTGAGAGCTCCAGCCTCGGGCAAGTCCACGCCCTCGAGCTCGCCGAGGATCTCGGCGGGTACATCCGGGGCCGACAGGGCCTTGAAGACGTTGTCCAGAAAAGCTTTACGAGCGGTGACCGTCGTCTCCAGCCGCTCCAAGAACGAAGACCTTTCGAGGTACGCCGCTCGCTCTCGATCAAGCTCGTCGGAGAGCGTCGGACGGTCGCGCTGTATCTCCGCGAGTTGGCTCCGGAGCCCTTCGAGCATGCGGACTTCGGCCCGTTTGGACTCGATCTCGATTCGCTTCGCACGGATCTGAGGCCCGAGTTCCTGAAGCGATTGGGCGTGCATGGCCCGCTGGGCTTTGTATCCGTCGACCTTGGCCTTGTGCGACCTGTCGATCAGTTCGAGCCGAAGCCGGTCATCCTGGGCGATGAGCTGCAGGTCACCCTGCGAGTAGATTTCGATCTGTTGGAGGATCGAGTTGTCGGAAAGTTCGCGGACGCCCTCCCGATAGACCTGGGGTGCAATCCCGGTCTCGCGCTCGACCGTGAGCGTAGTTTCACCCTTGGTGCCCCGGTCCTCGACGGCGCAGCAAGCCCGCCCACTCCCCAAGGTGACGGGGATAAGACCCTGGCTGGGATGGGTGTCGCTGACGCCCGGCTTCTTCGGGGTTGTGAGGATCGCGACGCGCTCCTGGTCGCAATCGAAGGCGAATCGGATCGTCTCGACCAGGGTGGACTTGCAGGTGCCCCTTGCCCCGATGACGCAGGTTAAGCCCGGCGAGAAGTCAATTTGGGAGTTCTGAAGAAAACCTTTCGTGGTTCTCACCGACCGAATAATCACAGACATTCGCTTGCCTCAGCCGCCTCTCGCCATGAAGTACGACTTGCCATGTCGCAATCGAGTCTACACCCTGGCCTCTATGTTCCGGCTCTGGATTGGGCCTCGCGGTTTATCGCTCCCCGTGCTGACTGATCCCGTCGTTTCTGCGGAACCGGTGAGTTCGCGTTGGTTTACGATCACGATGCCGGGCGGCCCCCGCGCAAAAAAGCGGCCCTCGTTTTTCAACGAGAGCCGCCCGGCACCATCACCGTCATCCAAGCCGCAAGCAGTGTTCAACCTCGCAGATGACCTGGCAGCAGGCGCGCCAGGCCTCCCGGTCCACCGCGCCCAAGTCGAACCCCATGCCCGCCATCCCCCAGCCGAAGCATTGGAGGAGCACGCCCAGGTCGTCCGGGAAGACGAGTCGTTCGGCGTTGGGAACCGAGACGTGGATGCGGGTCTCCCCGGTATCCCCGTCGCAAAATGCCTTGAGCGTCAGCACGATCGGGCCGAGCGAGCCGTCCCGACCGAACCGGACCGTGGCGAGTTCCCGCTCGGCTGTCGCCGCTTGTGGTTTTTCTCCTTTCATCGCGTTCTTCCTTCATGAAACCCGGGGTGGTGTCCCCCGGGCGGGTTCACAATCCCGCTCGCGACCCCGGAGGGGCCGCAAGCGCGGTGGTGAAGCCCGTGAAGGCGAGCGTGCGATGGTTCGGTTCGGGATGATTGCGACGTCGGTGCCTCGACGCGTCCGAGACGGCGCGGGGCCGTCCTCGCCGATGTTTCGGGCCTCCGGGCGACGAGGGACGGACGGAGGAAATCAAGGCGTGAGGGCCTTGCGCCTCCCATTGTATCGGCGTTCGGGGCCGCCGCGAGCGCGGCGCGGCGGTCCGTCTCGAATTAGCATTAGCGGCGCGGCGGCGGGGCGATCAGCTCAAGGAGTTCGGGCACGACGTGGACGTGGATCGGCACGCCGGAGGCGCGGCCCTCCTCATCGAAGATCGGCCACAGCCGCTCGGCCTTGCGCCGGGTGGCGGTGACCAAGGCCAGCTCGAAGGCGCCCGCGGCGATGGAAGCGCGGAAGGCGGGCAACTCGCGGTGCCGCCGGACGTCCTCGCGGACCTTCTCGGCGATGCGGTCCCAACGCCCGCGTCCGCCGGCGTCGACGCGGACGAATCCGAGCCGCCTGGCCTGGTGGTCGGCGTAGTAGCCCATCGGCAGGCCGGGACGATGGTGCTCGGGGAAGGTCCGCCGGAACTCCTCGACGGTGAGCCGCTGCCTCGGCCTGCCGGACAGGCAGCAGAAGGCGAGCACGCCATAGGCCCGGACCTTGGCGATCTCGGAGAAGGCCCCCGCCCTGCGACGCCTGCCCTGCCCCGCCTCGACTTCGGTCTCGGCCTCGCCGATGGCGGCCCGCCCGGCCCTGGTCAGGTAGACGTAACGGCGACTCCCGAACAGCGGGGCCGACGCGAGCAGCGGCCCCGCGGTCGCCGGCGTCGGTGACGGTGACGGCGCCTCGCACAGGGCCCGGAGCATGCGCTTCATCCGCGCGGGCGAGACGTCGGCGAAGGGCGGCGTCGCGATGAGGGCCTCCGCGACGCCGATGCGGTAGCGCGCGACGTGGTCGAGCACGTCGTAAGTGGTCGGGTCGAGTTCGCGCGTCATGGCTCACCGCTACCAGAGTTCATAGGCCAGATGGTTCTCCGCGCAGTGCTCGTGGAACGCGACGACGCGCTCGGCGTCGTACCTGCCTCCGGACTCGACCACGCGGAGGGTGTTGCCCTCCTCGTCGGTGAGGAAGGCGTCGGGGTCCTTGACGCGATGGCCCGCCTTGGGCCGGGCGGCCTCGCCGACCCAGCGACGCGCGGCCTCCGGCTCGGTGGTGAGGTAGCGGACGAAGACCTCGCCCAGGAGGAGGTCGTGGTCGCGGTGGGTCAGCTCGGGCAGCCCTCCGCCGGAGCAACCGAAGAGGTTCGCCGCGAGCGGGCTGGCGACGAAGACGGTCGTCGGCCGGGCGGCCTCGGTCCATCGGTCCTGGAGCCGCTTCGCCACGGCCTCCGCGTCGGGATCGGGGTCGCGCCCGCCGGGGTCCCAGCGGAAGACCGGGCTGCGCGGCTCCGGCGGCGGATGCGCGTTGACCCGGTGCTCGTCGAGCAGCCCGGCGCGGCGGAGCATGCGGAGCGTGGCCCGCGCGCGCTCCTCGCGGCGCGGGCCCGCGCCGTCCCACCAGCCGCGGGCGACCTGGGCGAGCGAGAGCATGCGGACCTTGGCGGCCAAGGTCTCGACGATGTCCCGGTCGCGCCGGGTCCAGATCGCGCCGTCCTTCGCGTCCACGGCGGTCACGGCTCCAGCAGCCCCTTCTCGACCATGAGGGCCCCGAACTCGCGGAGCAGCTCCTGGGCCCGCTGGGCCGGGGCGAACCACGGGTCGCTGTAGTTGCCCGACCAGGCGTTCGGGAACGAGCCGAGCGGGCGGTCGTTGGCCTTGTTCGGGACGATGGCCGCGACCAGCTTGTAGACGCCCGCGGGCGTGTCCTCGAGGTAGCCGCCCCCCTGGAGCTTGCCGTAGGAGACGCGCATCTTCTTGGTCGTGGCCCGCTCGAAGTAGTTCCGCCCCGGCTGGGTGAAGCCCTCGGTGATGAAGGGCGAGAGCAGGGAATTGATCTCGGGCAGGGCCGCCTGGAAGCGACGCTCCAACTCGGCCCGCTCGCGGGCGGCCTGGCGCGCCTGCTCCTCGGCCTCGGCCTGGGCCAGGGCCACTTGCTTCTCGTCGGCCAGCCGCTTCATCTCCGCCTCGCGACGGATCGTCTCCGCCTCGATCTGGGCCGCAGTGATCCGCCGCTCGCTCTCGGCCTTCTCCCGGGCGAGCGTCTCGGCGCGCTGTCGCCGCTCCCGCTCGACGGCCGCGGCGATGGTCGCCGTCTCCTCGGCGGTGAGCCTCTGCTCGAGCGCGTCGAGGGCCGCCCGCAAGCTCGGCGCGTTTTGTCCTTGTCCCGCCCCGTCCCGGCCCCGAGGCGTCGAGGCGACAAGGGCCGCGAGCCTGCGGTTGAGGTCGACGTACGCGTCCGCCCCGCGCCGCGCCTCGTCCCTGATGGCCTCCAGCCGCGCGACGACGTCCTCGCTCGGGGCGTAGCTGGCGTCGTCCGCCGCCAGCGCCTTGTCGAGCACGGCCTTCAGCGGGTCGAGCCGCCGACGGAGCGCCGCGGGGGCGTCGGCCTCGGGTCGCGGCTGCCTCCAGAGCGTGCGGAACTGCCCGAGGGCCTCGGCGCTGGAGGCGAGCGGCCCGCCCTCGTCCGTCGTCAGCAGCTCTTGCGTCCTCGCCTCCCAGGCGGCGAGGGCCGTCTCGAACGCGCCGACCGCCTCGTCCGCGGCGCGGGCGCCGGCGGCCGTCCCCTGGAGGTCGCTGCGGCGGACCTGCTCCTCCTCCAGCCG
>Ga0180215_1001153_pt1 | contig 30197 bp, 30 predicted proteins | sample eDN3rd37CBELigBY_FD_128871 | JGI IMG/M metagenome (GOLD analysis project Ga0180215, IMG submission 128871) | Enriched backyard soil microbial communities from Emeryville, California, USA - eDNA 3rd pass 37_C BE-Lig BY (version 2) (version 2) | ecosystem: Environmental > Terrestrial > Soil >...
CGGACGGCCGGCAGCGCCGCCCCCCGCCCTGGCGGCCCGCCCCTCCCGCCGTGCCGCACCGCATCATCCCGTCGTGGCGGCGTTGCTCCTTGGACACGCGGGCGGCTTACGCGCTATAAGCGGCGTCACCCACACACAGTTTCAGCGGCGGAGGACGCAGTGAGGGGCCTGCGCCGCGCGGAGTTTCGATGCGCATTGTTGCGATCCTTGGAGCGGCGCTGCTCATGGTTGCCGCTGCCGGCTGCGGTGACGACAGCGGCAACGGCGGTAACGATGGTGGCTCCGGCGGTATCAATGGCACGGGAGGTACGGGCGGCACCGGCGGGACCGGCGGCTCGGGCGGCACCGGCGGCGACGGTGGCACCGGCGGCAGCGGTGGCGGTTCCGGCGGCTCCGGTGGCTCCGGTGGTTCGGGCGGCACCGTCGAGCCCGATCCCCGCGAGGTAGCCTGCGCGGACTTCTGCGGCGCCTACCAGGTCTGCGGCTTCATCGACTCGATCGGCTACAACGAGTGCATGGCCGAGTGCACCGGCGACACCGCGACGCCGACCGATCTCTATGCGGAGTGTGGCGCGTGCCTCGCGTCCGCCGACTGCTTCGAGATCGCGGACGGGCTCGCCTGCGAGGCGGAGTGCACCGGCGGTTTCGACCTGACGATGGTCGGCACCGGGCTCGCTCCCTGGACCGGCAAGGAGATCTTCATCACCATCGCCGACCTGCAGGGCGAGATGATCACCTCCGGCAACTGGGTGATCGGCGAGGACGGCGAGATCGACTTCTCGATTCCGCTCTACGGCTTCTTCGCGGAGGGCGACTCCGCGGTCGTCAGCTTCTACGTCGATCTCGACGACGACGGCGTCTGCACGGCGGACGACCACGCGGCGGTCTTCACCTTCACCGACGTCCAGGACCACGTCACGGCCACCTTCGGACCCTCCGTGGCGTCGAACGTCGAGGCCTGCATCGCCTTCGGCGCCTTCCCCGTCGATCTGATCCTCGACAGCACCGGCATGGCCGCTCACGCGGAGCAGCTGCTCCTCGTCAGCGTGCTCGACTCCCAGGGCACTGTGGTCAACGGCACGGGCATCGCGCTCGACGGCGGCGAAATCACGCACGTCTTCGCGGACACCCTCACGGTCGGGGAGAGCTACACCATCCGCTGGTTCATCGACGACGGCGACCTCGCCTGCACCGAGGCGGACACCGTCGTCGACGTCGCCGTGCCCGCGGTGACGGGCCACACCGTCGCCACGCTCGACGCCGCTGCCGCGCCGACCGAAGACACCGCCGCCTGCGGCGCGTTCTCCTGGCTGCCCAAGGGCGTGGTCATCGATGGCTCGGGCTTCGAGGCCGCCGAGGGCGGCGCCGTCGCCGTCACCGTCTACGGAAACATCCTCGGCTTCTTCGACGAGGTCCTCGCCTCCGTGAGCACGTCGGTCGTCGATGGCGCCTTTTCCGTGGCCGTGCCGGGTGTGCTCGACGACGGCGGCGGGTGGATCGTCGAGTTCAGCGTGGACTGGTTCGTCGACGGAAACGCCAACGATCTGTGCGAGGCGACGGATCTGGGCGGCTCGTTCGGGGGGCTGACGCCGCCGTTCGATGCCGACGTCCGCCGGTCGGTCACGCCGGACTCCTCGACCGCTCCGGTCTGCGAGTCGTTCCCCGACTTCCAGCCCGGCGTGATCGCCCGCGGCTCGGGCTTCGAGGACCGCGAGGGCGAGTACTTCGAGGTCTACCTGGTCGACCCTGCCAACCCGACCGTCCTCGCGGGGTGGCGCTACGGCGAGATCGTGGACGGCGGTTTCGAGATCGTGGTCCCCGGCCGCCAGGGTGAGCTCGACGGAACCTACGACGTCCTCTGGTTCGTCTCCGGCGATTACCTCAGCGAGGGTGACAACTACTGCGACGTTCCGGACGACCTGGTCGGCAGGACGACGGTCACGGTTGCCGCCGGCGAGCGCGTCATCGTCAACATCTCGGCCGAAGAGGCGAACAACTCGGCGACGGACTGCGAGTACATGAACTCGTTCTGGTGATCGAGCGGTAGCGTTCCGCGCGAACGACGGAGGCCCGCACCGAGCGATCGGTGCGGGCCTTCTCGCATCCGGGCGACGGGAGCGCCACCGTGGGGCGGCAGCGCGAGCGTGGCCTTTTGTGCGCGGGGCGGGTAGATCGGTGGGTGCATGGAGCCCTACCGGATCCCGAGCTACCCGGCGATCTACGGTGACCTCGCCTATGCAGGGGCGCTGGCGCTCTTCCTCTGGCTGCAGAAGGTGGGGCTGCGTCTGCGCGAGGAGGAGACGCAGACCTGGTGGGCGTCGAACGGCAGGGACGTGGTCAACGGGCTGGCGGTGGTGACCGTCTCCGGCTCGATCTGGCTCCAGGGCGTGGCGCCGTGGCTGGCGGTCTTCTTCGGCAGCACGCTCACCCTGGCGCTCTCGGTGCTCCACGCCTTCCTGGAGCGCCGCCATCCGGATCCCTGGAAGCTCCTCCTGGTGGCGGCGGTGCTCCTCGGCGCGCCGCTGGTGCTGGCACCCGAGCCCGTGGCGGCGGCGGCGGCGGAGCTGCTCCAGGCGGCGTTCCCGCTCTCCTGAAGGCAGCCCGCCGCGGCATCCACGGATGCGGGACGGTCCGCCCACGGCCGGCCCTCGCGCGTGCGCCGCGGCGACGGGTGCAGGCGCGCGCCCGCCGGGAGGCAGGCGCGCGTGGCGGCCGTCTCAGTCCTGGAGCAGCTCGTCGAGCTTGCCGCTCCGGTCCAGCTCGGAGAGGCGGTCAAAGCCGCCCACGTGCGTGTCGCCCACCCAGATCTGCGGGACGGTGCGCAGGCCGCCGCTCATCTCCACCAGCTTGACCCGCATCTCGTCGTCGCCCGTCACATCGATCTCCTCGTAGGGGACGCCCTTGCGGCTGAGCAGGCTCTTGGCGCGGTCGCAGTACGGGCAATAGTTGGTGGTGTAGACCTTGACCGGCTTCATCTCGTCGTCCTCTCCAGCGGCGCGCGGCGGGCGGCGCCGGTGTTTGCATGCAAGGTAGGGTCCGCGGCGCCGGCGGCGCAGCGCACCCGCTCATGGCCTCTCGGATGCGCCGGGCGCAGCGCCGTTTCCCGTCCGGAAACGACGAGGCCCCGTCCACCGGAGTGAACGGGGCCCCGCCGCGCAATCAGGAGACCTGCCGGCTTACATCATGCCGGGCATGCCGCCGGCCATGCCGCCGTGCATGTGGTCTTCCTTCTCCTTCGGCTTCTCCGCCACCATCGCCTCGGTGGTGAGCATGAGCGAGGCCACCGACGCGGCGTTCTGGAGGGCGGTGCGGGTCACCTTGGTCGGGTCGATGACGCCCGCGGCGACGAGATCCTCGTACGCGCCGGTGGCGGCGTTGAACCCGAAGGCGCCCTGGCCCTCCTTCACCTTGTTGACGACGACCGAGCCCTCGAGACCGCCGTTGCCGGCGATCTGGCGGAGCGGCTCCTCGGCGGCGCGGCGGACGATGTCCACGCCGAACTTCTCCTCGCCGGAGACGTCGAGGGAGTCGAGGGCCTTGAGCGCGCGCACGAGCGCCACGCCGCCGCCGGGGACGATGCCCTCCTCGACGGCCGCGCGGGTCGCGTGGAGCGCGTCCTCGACGCGGGCCTTCTTCTCCTTCATCTCGGTCTCGGTGGAGGCGCCCACGTTGATCACGGCGACGCCGCCGACCAGCTTGGCGAGGCGCTCCTGGAGCTTCTCGCGGTCGTAGTCGGAGGTGGTCTCCTCGATCTGGACGCGGATCTGCTTCACGCGCGCCTCGATCTTGGCCTTCTCGCCGGCGCCGTCGACGATGGTGGTGTTGTCCTTGTCGATGGTGACGCGCTTGGCGCGGCCGAGATCCTTGAGGGTCAGGCTGTCGAGCTTGATGCCGAGGTCCTCGGCGATCATGGTGCCGCCGGTGAGGACGGCGATGTCCTCGAGCATGGCCTTGCGGCGGTCGCCGAAGCCCGGGGCCTTGACGGCGGCGACGTTGAGGGTGCCGCGGAGCTTGTTGACCACCAGGGTGGCCAGCGCCTCACCCTCGACCTCCTCGGCGATGATGAGGAGGGGCTTGCCGGCGCGGGCGATCTGCTCGAGCACCGGGAGCAGGTCCTTCATCGACGAGATCTTCTTCTCGTGGATGAGGATGTAGGGGTCGTCGAGGACGACCTGCATCCGCTCCGGGTCGGTGACGAAGTAGGGGGAGAGGTAGCCGCGGTCGAACTGCATGCCCTCGACCACGTCGAGGGTGGTCTCGAGGCCCTTGGCCTCCTCGACCGTGATCACGCCCTCCTTGCCCACCTTCTCCATCGCCTCGGCGATGATGCCGCCGATGGTGGCGTCGCCGTTGGCGGAGATGGTGCCGACCTGCGCGATCTCCTTCTGGTCCTTGGTCGGCTTCGACATCTTGCGGAGCTCGGCCACGATGGCCTCGACCGCCCGGTCGATGCCGCGCTTGATCGCCATCGGGTTGTGGCCCGCGGCGACGAGCTTGGAGCCCTCGCGGTAGATCGCCTGGGCGAGAACGGTGGCGGTGGTGGTGCCGTCGCCGGCGACGTCGGAGGTCTTGGAGGCGACCTCCTTCACCATCTGCGCGCCCATGTTCTCGAACTTGTTCTCGAGCTCGATCTCCTTGGCGACGGTGACGCCGTCCTTGGTGATCGTCGGGGAGCCGAACGACTTCTCGATCACCACGTTGCGGCCCTTGGGACCGAGGGTGACCTTCACTGCGTCGGCGAGGGTGTTGACGCCGCGGAGGATGGCCTCCCGGGCGCGGACGTCGAAGATGATTTCCTTGGCCATGTTCGAACCTCGTTCGGGCGGCCACCTGCCGGCGGCCGCCGTTGGGGCAAAGCGGAAGGGGAGTTACTTCTCGATGACGCCGAGGACGTCGTCCTCGCGGAGCATCAGGTACTCCTCGCCCTCGATCTTGATCTCGGTGCCCGCGTACTTGCTGAACAGCACCCGGTCGCCCGCCTTGACGTCGAGGGGACGGACCTTGCCGTCCTCGAGGACCTTGCCGTTGCCCACGGCGATCACCTCGGCCTCGAGCGGCTTCTCCTTGGCGGTCTCGGGGATGATGATCCCGCCCTTGGTCTTCTCCTCCTCCTTGAGGCGCTTGACGATGAGGCGGTCCTGCAGCGGCCGGATCTTCATGGGTTTTCCTCCTGCTTGGTTGCAGCCCGGCGACGGGTGCCGATTGGCACTCTCGCCGGGCGAGTGCCAATTCGCGGCGCAGATATAACGCACGTCTCCGAAGCGTCAAGCGCACCGGGCGCACGGTTTTGCGCCTGACGGATGTTCCGGAAATCCCGTCGATTTCTCTTGCATTGGGCGCTTCGGGGAGCCCTGGGTTCGTTGCAGCCCCCGCCGGGCGGTCGCTATGATCCTCGTGGTGGCGAAAAAAACGCGGCCGCCAGGGAGGTTGCACGGACATGACGGCCGAGGCAGGGATCCTCACCGGTACGAGTCTGCGGGCCTTCTTCAAGGAGCTCCTCGGTGAGGCCCGGGAGCGCCAGCGTCTCCAGGTGGACGACGAGACCGAGGTCTACCTGGTCAACCTTCTCTCGGAGTTCGTCGACCCGGAGCGCTTCTGGGTCCGGGCCGAGGACGGGACCCTGCAGCAGGAGCCGCTCGCCCTCATCCTCGCGCGGGCCCTGGAGGCCCACCGGGAGGAGCGGGCCGCGGCCCTCCGGCAGATCGGCGACACCAGCCTCTGGGTCTCCGGCTTCTTCGCCGACAGCCTCGAGCGGAAGCTGGTGGACGTCCGCTACTACATGTCCATGGGCCACCTGGCCTATTCCAGCCTGGCGCGGATCCGGGCGGCCGAGCCGGTGGGCGGCCTCTACGAGGAGCTGGCGGGCAAGTTCGCCGCCATCGTCGATCTCCTCAACGAGGTCTCCGAGCGGGTCGCCCTCACCAGCCAGCAGGGGGTGGTGCGTCTCTACGAGCGCTTCCTCAAGACCGGGTCGGCGCGGGTCGCCCGCCTGCTCGCGGCGGAGGGCGTCATCCCCCCGCTGGGGAAGCAGCGCAGGGAGGTCCATTGACCCCTGCCTCCACGCTCGCCTGGCTGCAGGAGGAGCTCCAGCACGTCCAGGCGGTGGAGACCGGCCACCGGGTGGAGGACTTCGTCGTCTCCCGCGCGGTGCTCGAGCGGATGGGCCTCGAGGCGCCCCGCGCCGAGGAGGAGGTGCTGGTGGTGGAGGAGCAGGACGAGCTCTCCGTCGCCGTCTACCTCGCCCCCCGCGTGCTCGAGGCCCTCGGCAGGACGGAGCGCGACCTCGGCGCGCTCTTCGGCGCCCACTTCCCCACGCTCTGTCTGGCGATCGAGGGCGTCTCCCACTTCGTCTACCTGACCAGCCGGGCGGAGGCGGCGCGCAAGGTCTCCCTCCTCGAGCTGGAGGTGCAGGCGGAGATCGACAAGTTCGCGCTGGCGGCCCTCCACCTCTGGCGCATGGGCAGGCGGCACGAGGTGCCGGCGCTCCTCGAGCGGCTCTTCGACGACGTCTCCTATCTGGAGCACCTGCGGCCCGAGGAGCTGGAGCGCTACCGCACCGCCAACAGGCTGGCGCGGGGCTACTGCCGCGAGCTGCTCCGCTACGTGGAGCAGGGCCGGGTGGAGCCGCTATTGGCGGAGTTGCGCCACGCCTACCGCCTCGGCGGCGGCGAGAAGTACAGCCACCTCACCCGCCACTAGGAACGACGAAAGGCGCCTGCCCCGGGGGCGGCGCCTTCCGTTGGCACGGCGGCCGCGTCGATCAGGTCCTGCCGGCGGCGGACGGCGCGGGGATCGCGCGGAGCACGGTGGGGCCGCTCTCCACGTCGAACTTGCCGGTGAGGGCGTCGCGCACGTCGCGGTCGAACTTCACCTTGCCGGTGGCGATCTCACGAAGCGCGAGGACCGCGGGCTTGTTCTTGCCCTGATCGAGGAGCGGCCGGGCGCCCGCCATGAGCTGGCGCGTCCGCTTGGTCGCCAGGATGACCAGCGCGAAGCGGTTCTCCACCATGGGCAGGCAATCTTCGATGGTAACGCGAGCCATTCGTCTCCTCCGAACCGAGCGGATCTACGCAAGACCCGGCGATCCGTCAATGCTTCATTCCGCCTGCTCGCCAGCCGCCGCGGCGGTGGCAGCCTCCTCGGCGGGCGGTTCCTCCACGTCGGCGCGCTTCGGAACCAGGTTGGCGAGGCGGACCGACTGGATCTCGGCGATGCGGGGGAGACCCGCCGCCTGCACCCAGGCCCGGGCGCCGTCCTGCCTGCCAACGTGCAGGCGGGCCAGCTCCTTCCCTTCGCCGTCGAACAGGGCCACCGTCCGGGGCTCGTCCAGGCCGAAGTCCGCGGGCCGGGCCCCCGTCCCCTCGAAGCGCTCCGCCCGCAGGCCGCGCACCGAGGAGATGAGCGCGGAGACCTTCCACTGCTTGGCCTTCTTCTCCTCGGGCTGGACGATCCACCAGGTGTCGTCGCGCTTCTCCAGCTCGAAGGGCGGCTCGTCCCCGCCCTCGAAGCGGATCCGGCGCACGGTGGAGGAGTCGAAGGTGGCGAAGATCTGCTTGTCGCGCAGATCGTCCACCCCCTTCTCCACCTTCTCGAGCACGTCGCCGCGCACCTCCGCCACCGGGCCCTCGTCCGCGCGGGCGTAGAGCTTCCCGTCCGCCCTGCCGAAGGCGACGGTGATCGGCGCCTCCTCGCCGCGGCGCAGGGTGATCCGGAACGCCGGGGCGTCGAGCCCGAAGGCCTTCGGATCCTCCACCGTCTCCGCGGCGAAGGCGGTGGCGCGCAGGTCCTGCAGCGCGCGGATGATGCCGTCCACGGTGGGCCGATCCGCCGGCTCCCGCACCGGCGCCTCGAGGCGCCAGCCCTCGCCGTCGCGGGCGAGGGCGATGCCGCCCTGCAGCTCGATCCCCTGGATCGTCTGCTCGCCCACCACCACCACCCGCTTGTCGCGGAGGTCGAAAGCGCTCTTCGCCAGCGATCCCTCGAGGACGCCGCTGGCGGAGACGGTGCGCCCCGCCGCGTCGCGGGCGAAGAGCGAGTCGTCGAAGGCGTTGCGCGCGCCGAGGGCGACCTCCTTGCGCACGCCGTCGGCGCCGAAGGCGGCCACCACCACCTTCGGATCGGCGAGGCCGAACTTCGCGGGGTCGGCCTCCGCGAGGGTGCGCAGGTGGCGCGCGCCGGTGAGGCTCGAGAGCAGCGACTGCACCGCCGCGCCGTCCGCGGGCGCCGCCACCGGCTGGACCAGCCGCCAGCTCCCGTCGTTTTTCTCGAGCACCGTGGTCTCGCCCTTCGCCCGGACCTCCAGCCGCTCGATCGCGTCCGCCTCCAGGGCGAGGAGGCGGCGGTCGGCGTCCTCCGCCGCCTTCTCCTGCTCGCCGGCGACGAAGACGCCCCAGTAGGCGTAGGCCCCGCCCGCCGCGGCGATCACCAGCGCGGCCACGAGGCCGACCAGCATCCGCGTCTTCTGCGTCATCGCTACCGTCCCCTGCGCACCAGCCACACCGACATGCCCGCGCCCAGCACGAGCATCGGCAGCACGTTGATCGAGACCAGGTTGAGGAGCCGGGCGTCCGCCTCGGTGAGGACCAGCCGCGACGCCTCGCGGGTCTTCGGGCGGATGGTGATCCGATCCTCCTGCGACGCGAGCCAGTTGACCGCGTTGAGGAAGAAGTCGCCGTTGCCGCCCTGCTGCGAGAACTGGTTGGAGGCGAAGTCCACGTCGCCCACGGCGAAGATGCGCGTCTCCTTGTCGCCCTCCTTCTTGCCGAGCACCGCGGCGAGGCCGAGCTGGCCGCGCTTCTCCCCCTGGTCGTACTGCGCCTGGGGGTTGGTCATGTCGAGCTCCGCCCAGGCGGAGGGGTTGGTGAGGGCGAGGACCGTGGGCCGCGGCGTCGCGTCCCCGCGGGCGGTGATCGAGCGGGCGGTGGGGAAGAGGGTGGCCAGCGCGAAGCCGCGGATCGTCTCGTGGTCCGCGTAGGTCTGCACCACCGGGATCGCCGCGCCGCCGCCCATCAGCCGCGAGAGCGGGTCGACCACGATGCCGTCGTCGAAGAGGAAGCCGTGCTCCTCGAGCAGCTTCTCCAGCGCCGGATCGTCGTGGCCCGGCTCGAGCGCCACGAAGAGGCGGCCGCCGTCCGCCAGGTACTTGCGGAGCGCCTCCACCTCCGGCTCGAAGAAGGGCTTCTGCGGCCCGAGGATCAGCACCGCCGCCGCGTCCGCGGGGACGTCGCCGGAGGTGAGGTGGAGCGTCTGGAGGGTGAGCCCCTCGTCCGCCAGCGCCTTCGCCGCGCGGCCGTAGCCCTGCTGGCCGTGGGCGTCCTCGTAATCGCGCTCGCCATGACCGGCGACCACGTAGACCTTCTTCTCGCCCTTGCGCAGCACCTTGACCAGCGCGTTGGTGAACGACTCCTCGCTCACCTCCGCCGCCCGCGCCTCGCTGGCGCCGTGGGAGAAGATCACCCGCGGACCGCCCTCGCGGATCCCCTTCTCCTGGACGAGCTGCGGCGAGGACCAGGGATCGACGAACTCCACCACCAGCTTGTCGCTCTCCGCCTGGTAGCGGTCGAGGAGCTCCTTGACCTGATCGTGCATCGGGTCGGCGGCGCCGAAGAAGGCGGTGACCTTCACCTCCTCGGTGAGGCCGCGCAGCGTCTTCACCGTGTCGTCGGCGAGGGTGTGGATCCCGTCGGCGGTCAGGTCCCAGGTGATCTTCTTGTTGGCGGCGACGAAGTTGGCGGCCACCAGGAAGGCCACCAGCAGCACCGCGGTGAGGCCGCTCACCCCGTAGAAGAGGGTGGCCCTGCCGGCGAAGGTGCGGCCGAGGGCGCCGCGGTTGGTGGCGAAGTAGAAGGCGATGGCGGCAAGGCCGAGGACCGCCTGCACCCCCGCCTCCGTGCCGCCCACGAGGACGGTGCTGGCGAGGGCCGAGGCGAGAAGGGCGATGCCGAAGCCGAGGGCAACGCGCGATACGACGTTCTTCTTCATGGCGTTCCCTTTCGCGTCACGCCCACCGCCGCGCCTCGACGGCGCGATGGGTGAGGAAGAGGCCGAGCACGGCGATGGAGAGGAAGTAGACGAGGTCCTTCAGGTCGACGACGCCGCGGGCGAAGGAGACCAGGTGGCCCACGGAGGAGAGGTGCACGAGCACGTCCTTCCACACGCCCTCCGCGTCCGCCGCCTTCCAGCCCACCACCCAGGTGAGCAGGAGGACGAGGAAGGTGATCAGCGCCGCCACCACCTGCGACTCGGTGAGGGCGGAGACGAAGAGCCCCACCGCGACGAAGGCGGCGCCGCACAGGAAGAGGCCGGCGAGGGCGGCGAAGACCGTCTGCCACTCCACCGCCGCGCCGCCGGTGGCGCCCGTGCCGTAGGTGTCGAGGAGGGCGGGGAAGAGGGCGGTGATGCCGATCAGCACCGCCAGCACGCCCAGCGCCGCCAGGTACTTGCCGAAGACGATCTCGCTGGAGCGGATCGGCGCGGTCATCAGCAGCTCCATCGTCCGCTGGCGCCGCTCCTCGGCGAGGAGGCGCATGGTGAGGAAGGGCACCACGAAGATGAGGATCACCCCCATGTTGAGGATGAGGGGCGCCGCCACCATGTCGGTGAGGTTGAGCCGCGCCAGGAGCTCCGGCGCCTGGAACGACATGAACTGGATCGAGCGGCGCTGGAACTCGGAGGCGAGGGAGAGGAAGAAGAAGGCGCCGATGAACGAGGTGGCGAAGAAGACCACGTAGGCAATCGGCGTGGTGAAGTAGAGGTAGAGCTCCTTCTTCGCGATCGCGAGAGCGTTGCGCATGGTGGTCTCCTTCAGGCCGCCCGGCCCTGCGCGGGGACCTCCACGGGCCCGCCGATGCGGGTGTCGGAGGTGAGGTCGAGGAAGATCTCGTCGAGGCTCTTGCCCGGGTGGCGCGCCTGGAGATCGGCCAGCCGCTCGTGGGCGACGCGGCGCCCGCGGGCGATGATCAGCACCCGGTCGCAGGTGGCGATCACCTCCTGCAGGATGTGGGTGGAGAGGATCACCGTGTGCTTGCCGGCGAGGCTCTTGATCAGGTCGCGGACCTCCAGGATCTGCGAGGGGTCGAGGCCCACCGTCGGCTCGTCGAGGATGAGGACGTCGGGGGAGCCGAGGAGCGCCTGGGCGATGCCCACGCGCTGCTTGTAGCCCTTCGAGACGTTGGCGATGAGCCGGTCCATCACGTGCGCCACCTGCGCCGCGTGGGCCACCCGGTCCACCTCGTCCTTCCTCCCCTTGCGGGGAATGCCCTTCAGCTCCGCCACGAAGCGGAGGTAGGCGGCGACGGTCATGTCCGGGTAGAGGGGCGGGATCTCGGGGAGGTAGCCGACGCGCCTCTTCACCTCGAGCGGCTGCTCGAAGACGTCGAACCCGGCCACCCTGGCGGTGCCGCTGGTCGCCGGCTGGAAGCCGGTGAGGATGCGCATCGTGGTGCTCTTCCCGGCGCCGTTGGGCCCGAGGAAGCCGAGGATCTCCCCCTTGTCGACGGTGAAGGAGAGGTCCTCGATGGCCACCAGATCGCGATAGCGCTTCGTCAGACGCGAAACGTCGATCATGGTCTTCTCCTGTGGTCGCCGGGGTCGCGCGAGGGGCGCCCCGGGCATCGACGGGCGCAGCAACACCTCCCGCCCCCGTTCCATTCCGGGGAAAAAGCAGGCCGGCGACCCCCCGGCCCTTGCCCGGCCGCCCCCGACTTCCGTAGGAACGGGGGCGCGCGAAAGGTGGTCTCCGTGTCGATCGTGGTCCAGAAGTACGGCGGTTCTTCGGTCGCCGACGTCGAGAAGATCCGGAAGGTCGCCGACCGGGTGGCGGCCACCCGGGCCAGCGGCAAGCAGGTGGTGGTGGTGGTCTCCGCCATGGGCGACACCACCGACGAGCTCCTCTCCCTGGCCCGGCAGGTGTGCGAGAATCCCGCCCGCAGGGAGCTGGACATGCTTCTCACCGCGGGTGAACGGATCTCGATGGCGCTCCTCTCCATGGCGCTCAACGACCGCGGCGTCCCGGCGGTGAGCTTCACCGGCTCGCAGTCGGGGATCATCACCAACGACAGCCACGCCAACGCCCGCATCGTCGAGGTCCGGCCGTACCGGGTGCAGGACGAGCTGGAGCGGGGCAAGGTGGTGATCGTCGCCGGCTACCAGGGGGTCTCCTACAAGAAGGAGGTGACCACCCTCGGCCGCGGCGGCTCCGACACCACCGCGGTGGCGCTCGCCGCGGCGCTGGGGGCGGAGGCCTGCGAGATCTACAGCGACGTGGAGGGGGTCTACACCGCCGACCCGCGGGTGGTGCCGGAGAGCCGGCGCCTCTCCGAGATCTCCTACGAGGAGATGCAGGAGATGGCCGAGGCGGGGGCGAAGGTGCTCAACGCCCAGGCGGTGGAGTTCGCCAAGGACAAGGGGATCGCCATCTACGCCCGCTCCACCTTCGGCGGCAGCGGCGAGACGGTGGTGCGCAAGCTCGCCCCCGGCGCGCCGGGGCGGGTGGTGGGCGTCACCTCGGAGCGGGACCTGGCGCTCCTCGGCCTGCGGGCGGACGGGACGGCGCCGCTGGCGGAGCTCCTCGAGTTCCTCGACGTCCGCGGGGCGGGGGGCAAGCAGCTCCTCTTCGAGAACGGCGGCGCCTCCTCCCTCGTCCTCTCCCTGGAGAACCTGCCCGACTTCGCCGCCCTCGAGGCGGACGTCGCCGTCCGCTTCGGCGGCAACGTGGCGATCCGCCGGGGGATCGGCGCGGTCTCCGCCATCGGCTCGGGGATCAACGCCTCCTTCGCCAACGTGCGCAGGGCGGTGGCCGCCCTGGCGGCGGCGCGGATCGAGGTGCTCGGCCTCACCACCTCCAGCTTCCGGATCAGCCTGCTGATCGAGGAGGCGCACCTGCCCGAGGCGGTGCGGCGGCTCCACGCGGAGCTGGTCGGCTGATCAAAGATTGCGGGGGAGGGTGACGAGGAAGGTGGCTCCCTCCCCCGGCGCGCTGCGCACGGTGATCTCGCCGCCGTGGGCGACGACGATCTCCCGGGTGATGTAGAGGCCCAGGCCGAGGCCGCCGTAGTGGCGCTCGGAGGCGGCGCGCTCGAAGCGCCCGAAGATCCGCGCCTGCGCCTCCTCGGGGATCCCCACACCGCGGTCGCGCACGCGCAGCACCACGTTGGCGCCCGCATCGAGCACCTCGAGATCGACCGGCTTGCCCGCGCCGTATTTGAGGGCGTTGGAGAGGAGGTTGGTGAGCACCTGCTCCATGCGGTGGCGATCCCATCGCCCCACCGCGCCCGGCGGCGCGTAGACCCGCAGCTCGGTGCCGGCGCGCTCCGCCTCCTCCCGGAAGCGGTCGGCGAACTCCAGGGCGAGCTCCGCCAGGTCGAAGGTCTCCCGCTCGAGCTGGAGGCGCCCCGAGGTGATCCGCGACACGTCGAGGAGGTCGTTGACCAGCCGGCCCAGCCGCCGCGTCTGGCGCAGGGCGGTCTCCAGCTTGACCGCGATCTGCGCCGGGTTGACCGGCGTGCCCCGGCGCAGGTTGCGGAGCAGGCCCTGCAGGTGGGCCTGCAGGGCGGTGAGCGGCGTGCGCAGCTCGTGGGAGGCGATGGAGAGGAAGTCGTCGCGCACCCGCACCGCCTCCTGGGCGTTGGCGAAGAGGCGGATGTTGTCGAGCGCCATCCCCACGCGCCTGCCCAGGTCGAGGGCGAGCTCCAGCTCCGCGGGACCGAACTGGTTGGGCCGCTCGGAGCTGAAGGAGATGGTGCCGAGGAAGCCCTCGCGCCCCGGGAGCGGCACGATCACGAGGGAGCGGATCAGCTTCTTCCCCAGCGGGCGCAGGTGCTCGGGGAGGCGCTCATCGAGGAAGCGTTCGGGCACGTCGGGGAGGAGGGCGGGCTCGCCGGTCTCCGCCACCCGGCGGATGGTGGGCGCGAACGCCCGGGTGAGGGCCACGTCCTTGTAGAGCTCGCGGATGAGCCGCTCCGTGGGCGCGTCCTTGTAGACCGCCACCGCCCGCCGCAGCTCGTGGGACTCGTCGAAGAGATCGATGGCGCAGCCGTCGCCGGCGAAGGGGAGAATGCGGCGGGCGATGCGCTCGAGCATGTCGGGCGCGGAGAGGGAGGTGGCGAGCTCGGTGCTCACGTCGGCGAGGAAGGCGGCCCGCTCCCTGGCGCGCTCCGCCTCCCTGCGCGCGGCCCGCTCCGCCTCGAGGAGGCGCGTGCGCTCCGCCTCGCTCTGGGCGAGCCGCGACGAGGCCTGCTCCGCCGCCTCGCGCCCCTGCACCAGGCTCCAGGTGATGCCGAAGAGGAGGAGGGTGACGAGCGCCGAGGCGACGAGGACCGCGGGAGGCAGGAGCGCCTCGCTCTCCGAGAGCCCCGCCGGCCCGCGCATCACCAGCGTCCACGTCTCCCCGGCGACCTCGAGCCGGCGGACGCTCACCCGACCCTCCGGGCCGGGGGCGGCGCCGCCGCTCCGGAAGAGGACGCGGTCGCCTTCGCCGTTCTCCGCGGTGATCTCCAGGGGGAAGGCGAGGCCTCCCGGAAAGATCCCCCGGATGAGATCGTGCATCCGGAAGGGTGCGTAGACCCAGCCGAGCAGCTCCTTCCTGCGCTCCTCCACGGTGCGGGGCGGATCGCCGTCGCGGTAGACCGGCACGTAGATCAGGAAGCCCGCCTGCTTCTCCTCCGTGATCTCCTGGACCAGCACCACCTTGCCGCTCGCCGCCGGCCGGGCGAGGTCGCGCGCCCGCTCCATCGCCGCGCGCCGGGTGGGATCGGCCCACATGTCGAAGCCGAGCGCCGCCAGGTTGCGGGCGTCCTGGGGCTCGAGGAGGACGATGGCGGTCTGCCTGCCGCCCGGCGGCGGCGGGTGGGGCTCGAAGCCGTCGAGCAGCCGCTCCACCGTCGCCTCGCGCTCCTCGGGGGTGCCGGTGAGCCACACGGAGAAGCCGAGCCCCTGGATGCCGGGGTAGTTGACCGTCACCTCGAGGGCGTCGACGAAGTGGCGGAACTCGGCGCGGGTGACCCGCTCGCTCGCGGCGAAGAGGGCGGCGCCGCTGCGGATGGTGGCGACGTAGGCCTCGAGCCGCTTGGAGATCTCCTGCTCGGTCGCCTCCGCCGCCATGGCGAAGCGCGCGTCGGCGGCCGCCGCCACGTTGCGCTGCACGTAGCGGGTGGCGATGGCGCTGAGCACCAGGCCGACGACGAGAACCGCACCGGCGAGCAGCCTGCCCCCGCGGACGCCCCTGCTGCTCATCGGCCCCTTCCCCAAGGAACGATCTCCGCGGCGACTACTGGTTCTTGCGTCCGAGGCTGCGGAAATCGAGCGTCTGCGGCGGGAACTCGAGGAAGGCCACCATCTCGTGCAGCCGTGAGAAGACCCGCTCGCCCACCCGCGTCCGCAGCGACTGGTGCCAGAGCTCCTGCTTGCCCTCCCGCGGCGGTTCCACCGCTTCGACCGGGTAGTTGGACGCGAAGAGGGTGAGCTTGCCGTTGTTGTACCGGCGGCCGATCAACTCGTCGAGAACCTCTTCCTCGAAGACGCTGCCGCGGCCCTTGCCCAGCTCGTCGATCGCCAGCACGTCCACCTCCGCCAGCTCGTCGATCTTGTCCACGGTGGCGCGGGCGCGCGGATCGGAGATGGCCGCCTTGAGGTCGGCGAAGAGGAAGGAGATCTCGACGTAGCGGCAGCGCACGCCGCGCCCGAGCGCGAGGCGGGTGAGCGTCGCCGCGAGCAGGTGGGTCTTGCCGCGCCCCGGTCCGCCGAGCAGGCCGATGCCCAGCCGCGTGTGGCCCGGGCGCGCCGTGTCGGCGAAGTGCATCACGTCGCGCTTGATCTGGAGGAGCGCGCGGGCGGCGGGGCCGTCGCCGGGGACGGAGAACTTCTCGAAGGTGGCGTTGTAGAAGCGGGCAGGGATCTGGGCGGCGTTGTAGGCGGCGACACGCTGTGCCAGCGTCTGGCACTCGCAGCGCCGCGAGAACTGGTAGCCCTCGCGCTGCTCGAGGAGGAAGCCCCTGCCGCCGCACCGGGCGCAGCGCAGATCGCAGCCGCAGAGGGTCGCGGTGGCGACCGCCCCCTCCCTGCCGAGCAGGTAGCCGCGTCCGCCGCACTGGGCGCAGGCGCCGTCGCGCTGCCGCTCCTGCACCGGTCCGCGGGTGGCGAGCTGCTGCTGCACCTGCTCGATGATGTCCCGGATCGGCGCGTTCATCCGCTTGAAGTCGTTGGGCTCGCTCATGTCAGGTCGGACGGTCGCAGCAGGCCGCCGTGCCGGCGGGCTGCGTCGCAGAGGTGGGCGCGGAGCATCGCACGATAGCTCCGCCGGGGCATCCCCGCACGTGGGCCCGCCTCGGCGCGCGCGTCGCGGGCGAGGCGGCGCTGCTCGGGACGGGGCAGGGCGTGCAGGTAGGCGAGCGCCTGGCGCTCGTCCGCGTCGTGGAGGATCGCGTCGAGGCCGTTGGTGCTCCCCGCCCTGCGGGCGAGGAAGGCGAGGGCGGCGGCGTAGGCGGCGCGCGCGGGCGGGGGCGAGCCGAGGAGGCGCGCCTCCAGGCGCGCGACGCAGCGGGGCAGGGGGCCGGCGCCGGCGGGGGCCGGCGGCGCGGCGGCGCCCGCGGATCGCAAGGCGCCGCCTCTGCGCTCGAACCCCGCGGCGAGCTCCGCCACGTGGCGCTCGGCGCTCCGCAGGGTGAAGGGGCGCATCCGCCTGCCGCCGGAGGCCCACGCCTTGTGGGCGGCGCGGATCCCCTGCAGCACCAGCTCGAGCGGCACGCCCGCGTCGCGCCAGGCGCGGATCCGATCCGCGTCGAGGGGGGAGAGCACCAGCCCGCCACCCCGCAGCTCGAGGTAGAGCGCCTGCACCGCCTGCAGGTAGTTCGCCTTGTCGTCCGCTCGCTCCACGGGGCCTCGTCTAACACGGTGCGCCACGCGGCGCACACGTCGATCCGCACGAAATCCGTTTGACGGATTGAATCGAGTTCCGCCACCCTCCGTCTTGCGCGCGTTCACCACGAACATGCGTCGGCTCCCGTCTGGAGCCGAACCGGAGGGGAATCCATCCATGAAGAACTTCGTGCGCGTCGCCGCGGCGCTGATCGTGTGCTCGTCTGCAGGGGGCGCTGCCGCCCAGGAGGCGGCGCCCGCCGCTCCCACGACCGGACCGCTCAACACCATCACCGTCAACCCGCTCAGCCTGGCCTTCGGCTCCATCAACTTCGAGTACGAGCGGGCGACCTCGCCCACCTTCTCGTGGTTCGTCGGCCCGCAGTACGCGTCGTTCTCGACCAGCGTCCTCGACGACGAGTTCACGGCCTCGTCCTACGGCCTCACCGGCGGCGTCCGCTTCTTCCTCACCGGCCGCGCCCCCGAGGGCTTCTTCATCTCCCCGAACGCCTCGCTCGGCTACGCCAGCGCGGAGGCGGGGGGCGAGTCGGCCAGCGCGCTCTCCTACTCGGTGGGCGCGATCGGCGGCTACACCTGGATCTTCGGCGACGTCTTCGACCTGTCGGTCGGCCTCGGCGCCCAGTACATGCACACCGAGGTGGCGGTGCCCGACGGCGACGGGGACGATCTGGAGATCGGCTTCACGGGCGTCCTGCCTGCCCTGCGCCTCTCGCTCGGCGTGGCGTTCTGAGCCGCGCGCCCCGGGCGCAACGACCGCCGGCGCTCTCCGGGGCGCCGGCGGTCTCTTTCAGCCGGCGAGGAGGAGATCGACGATCTCCTCCGCCGTCTGGTAGCGCTCGTCGGGATCCTTGCGCAGCAGCTTGTGGGCGAGGCGCGCCAGATCCTCGTCCACGTGGGGGTTGACCGAGAAGAGCGAGGGCGGCTCCCGGTCGAGGAGCTGCTGCCACAGCTCCAGCGGCGTGCGGCCGTCGAAGGGCGGCCTGCCCGCGAGGAGCTCGTAGAGCACCACCCCCAGCGCATAGAGATCGGCCCTGCCGTCCACCGGCTCGCCCAGCGCCTGCTCCGGCGCCATGTAGCGGTAGGTGCCCACCACCTTTCCGGTGGCGGTGACGGTGTTGTCCTCCGCGAGGAACTTGGCGAGGCCGAAGTCCATCAGGCGCACCCGCCGATCGTCGTCGACGAGGATGTTGCCGGGCTTGAGGTCGCGGTGGACGAGGCCGTGGCTGTGGATGTAGCCGAGGGCCTCGCAGATCTGCACCACCGCGTCCTTGAGCCGGGCGATCCGCTCCGGCCTGTTGAGCTCGCGGGTGAGGGGCGTCGCCTGGTCGAGGCGGCGCTCCGGCTCCTCGAGCTCCTCGAAGTCGGGGATGCCGTCGAGGATCCAGCCGTCGTCGCCGCTCCCGCTGCCGCTCCAGCTCTCGGACCAGGAGGGCTCGGTGTCCGGCTCCGCGCTGGCCCGGGCGTAGTTCTCCAGCGCCTTGCGGCCGTGGGGATGCTCCAGGGCGAAGGTGCCGGTGTCGGGCTCCGAGAGGAGGTCGTCCACCGTGAGGATCCTGCGGGCGCTGCTCGCCTCCGACGGCTCGTCGAGCTGGGAATCCCAGGCGATCGCCGAGGGGTCGTCCCGGGTGTAGAGGCGGGGCTTCGGCGCGCGGAGATCGATGGAGAGGTAGCTGCGCAGATCGAGCCCCTCCACCAGCTCCATCACGAGGTAGGGGTAGCCCTGGAAGACGCCCGCGTCGAAGACCCGGACGACGTTGGGGTGGGAGAGCTCCGCCAGCGCCTCGAACTCCCGGACCATCCGCCTGGCGGCGACGGGATCGAGGGCGGGACCGGTGGAGAGCAGCTTGAGGGCCACGTCCTCGTTGGTGCGTACGTCGCGCGCCCGGAAGACCGTGCCGATGCCGCCCCTGCCGAGCGTGGTTTCGATGCTGTAGGGACCGACGACCTGAGGTGGCACGGACAGAGGATACGCGGCTTGCAAGCGGGGCGTCAAAGCGACCGTTCACGATCGGGCAAAGATTGCGCGGTTGACCGGACCGGGGGGGCTCGCTAGCTTCCGCCGCCGCGTGACGGAACGTGAAAAAGAATTGCGCCGCCAGGTATCCGCCGGGCCGGTGCCCGCCCACGTCGGCATCATCATGGACGGCAACGGCCGCTGGGCCGAGCTGCGGGGGCTGCCGCGTCTCGAGGGGCACCGGGAGGGCTCGGCGTCGGTCCGCGCCGTCACCACCGCCGCCCGGGAGGTGGGCGTCAAGGCGTTGACGCTCTACGCCTTCTCCTCCCAGAACTGGCTCCGCCCGCCCAGCGAGGTGGCCGGCCTGATGGATCTCCTCTCCCAATACCTCCGCTCCGAGCGGCGGACGATGATCGAGAACGGGATCCGCTTCTCCACCATCGGCGAGATCGAGCGGCTCCCCGCCCAGGTCCGCGAGGCGATCGCGGAGGCGAAGGCGGCCACGGCGAACAACGACGGGATGGTCCTCACCCTGGCCCTGAGCTACGGCGGCAGGGAGGAGATCGTCCGCGCCGCCCGCTCCCTCGCCGCCGACGCGGTGGCGGGGCGGATCCGGCCGGACCGGATCGACGAGAAGGCGGTGGCGGAGCGCCTCTACACCGCCCACCTCCCCGAGCTCGACCTCTGCATCCGCACCAGCGGCGAGATGCGCATCTCCAACTTCCTGCTGTGGCAGATGGCCTACGCGGAGATCGTGGTGAGCGACCTCCTCTGGCCCGACTTCCGCGAGGAGGCCTTCTTCGAGGCGCTCCTCGCCTTCCGCGGGCGCGAGCGCCGATTCGGAAAGACCTCCGCGCAGGTGCGCGGGAAGAGCGGTCGATGAACGACAAGAACCGGAACCTCGTTCTGCGGGTGATCTCCGCGCTGGTCCTCCTGCCGCTGGTCCTCTGGCTCCTGTGGCTGGGCGGCCTGGCCGCGATCCTGCTGGTGGCGGTGGCCTCGGCGATCGTCGCCTCGGAGATCTTCGGTATGGCGGGGCTGCGCCTCGGCCATCCGGCGGCGATCGTCAGCATGCTCGCCGCCGCCTCCTTCTCCTTCTTCTCCGCCGATCTGGAGGCGCGCTGGCCCCTGGCCCTGGCGGTCTGCGCCCTGGTGCCCCTCCTCTGCCTCGGCCTGCTCACCCTCCTTCCGCCCGAGGGCGACCTCCAGAAGGCCTCGATCCAGTCCGCCTTCGCCGCGCTGGCCCCCACCTACGCCGGCCTGTGCCTCTCGGCGGTGGTGGCGCTCCGCGCCCTGCCCGAGCCGCAGGCGGGCGCCTGGATCCTCGTCGCCCTGGTGATCACCTGGGGCAACGACACCGGCGCCTACTTCGCCGGCCGCTTCTTCGGCAGGCACAAGCTCTATCCGAAGGTCTCGCCCGCCAAGACGTGGGAAGGATTCGCCGGGGGGATGGTCGCCTCCGTCGCCGGCTGTTTCGTGGTCCGGGCCCTCCTTCCCTCCGACCTCTCCGCCCTCGACTGCATCGTCCTCGGCGGGGTGGGCGGGGTGCTGGGCCCCCTCGGCGATCTCTCCGAGTCGATGCTCAAGCGCGCCTTCGGCGTGAAGGACTCGGGGCGGATCATGCCGGGGCACGGCGGCCTCTTCGATCGGGTGGACGCGCTCCTCTTCAACGCCCCCTGGGTCTTCGGGTACGCCTTCGCGATCCACGGATAGGAACAATGGCCCGCCGCAAACTGACCATCCTCGGCTCCACCGGCTCCATCGGCCGCAGCGCCCTCGACGTGATCGGACGCTTCCCCGATCGCTTCGAGGTGGTCGCGCTCGCAGCGGGCAGGCAGGCGGCGCTCCTCGCGGAGCAGGTCCGCGCCTTCCGGCCGAAGCTGGTGGCGGTGGCGGACGAGGCGGCCGCCCGGGAGCTCGCCGGGCGCCTCGGCGCGGAGGCGCCGGAGATCCTCGTGGGCGAGGCGGGGAGCTGCGCGGTCGCTTCCCTCCCCGAGGTGGAGTACGTCCTCGCCGCCATCTCCGGCAGCGCGGGGATGCGCCCCACCGCCGCCGCGGTGGACGCGGGCAAGACCGTGGGGCTCGCCAACAAGGAGTCGATGGTCCTGGCCGGCGAGTACCTGATGGGCAAGGCCCGGCAGACCGGCGCGCCCATCCTCCCCGTCGACAGCGAGCACTCGGCGATCTTCCAGTGCCTCCTCGGCCACCACCGGGACGACGTGCGCCGCCTCGTCCTCACCGCGAGCGGCGGTCCGTTCCGCACCTGGAGCGAGGAGGCGATCGCCGCCAGCACCCCGGCGCAGGCGCTCAAGCATCCCAACTGGTCGATGGGCGCCAAGATCACCGTCGACTCCGCCACCCTGATGAACAAGGGGCTGGAGGTGATCGAGGCCCGCTGGCTCTTCGATCTGCCGCCGGAGCGGATCGGAATCGTGGTCCACCCCGAGTCGGTGGTCCACTCGATGGTGGAGTACGTGGACGGATCGGTGGTGGCGCAGCTCGGCACCCCCGACATGCGCGGCCCCATCGCGTTCGCCCTCTCGTGGCCGGGGGCGCGGCTCCCGCTCGATCTGCCGCGGCTCGATCTCCCGCGCCTCGGGGAGCTCCGCTTCGAGGAACCGGACGGCGTCCGCTTCCCCGCCTTCCGTCTCTGCTACGACGCGCTGCGCGCCGGCGGCACCGCCCCGGCGGTGGCGAGCGGCGCCGACGAGGCGGCGGTGGAGGCCTTCCTCGCCGGCCGCTGCAGCTTCCCGCAGATCGCCGGCGCCATCGAGGAGGCCCTCTCGCGCCACCAGGTGCGCCGGATCGGATCGGTGGAGGAGGCGGTCGCCGCCTCCGACGAGGGCAGGCGCCTCGCGGAAGCCTGGCTGGCCGGGAAGGGAAACCGCCGCTAAGGTTTTGAGCGTATATGAGCCTGCCCGTCCAGATCCTCTCGGTGGTCGTCCTCCTCGGCGGCCTGATCTTCATCCACGAGCTGGGGCACTTCCTGGTGGCCAAGGCCTTCGGGGTCAAGGTCCTCAAGTTCTCCCTCGGCTTCGGCCCGAAGGTCCTCGGCTTCCGCAAGGGCGAGACCGAGTACGTCCTCTCGCTGCTGCCCCTGGGCGGCTTCGTGAAGATGGCGGGCGACGATCCCACCGAGCAGCTCGCGCCGGCGGATCGGGGCAGGGGATTTCTCGAGCAGAAGCCGTGGAAGCGGGCGGCGATCGCCTTCGCCGGCCCGGCGATGAACCTCGTCTTCCCCCTGGTGGCGTACTTCGCGGTCTTCGCCTTCCAGACCGAGGCGATCGCGCCCCACGTCGGCCAGGTGGTGCCGGGAATGCCCGCGGCGGAGGCGGGCCTGTTGCCGGGCGACAGGATCGTCGAGGTGGACGGCGAGCGGATCTACGCCTTCAGCGACCTGCGGCGCCACGTCGATCCCGCGGCGGGGCGCGAGCTCCGCGTGACGGTGGAGCGGGGCGGCGTGCGCAGGACCATCGCGGTCACGCCGGCGCCGTACGAGGAGGTCGATCCGATCGAGACGGTCACCGTCGGCAAGATCGGTGTGGTGCCCAACCCGGCGGCGCCGGTGATCGGCGTCCAGCCGGGCGCCGCCTTCGACGCCGGCCTGCGCTCCCTCGATCGCGTCGTGCGGGTGGACGGCGCCGAGGTGGGATCGATCGAGGAGGCGCTCGCCGCCCTCGAGGCGAAGGCCACCGCCGGCGCGCCCTTCGTGGTGGAGGTGCTGCGCGAGGCGGAGGACGCGGAGCCCACCACGGTGCGGGTGACGGTGGAGCCGCGGCCGGGGGAGGCGCTCGGCATCGAGTCGGGCGAGCTCTACGTGGCGCGGGTGGCGGCCGGCACGCCCGCGGCGGAGGCGGGCCTGCGGCGCGGCGATCGCCTCCTCTCCATCGACGGCAGGGCGCTCGCCGCCTGGACCGACGTGGAGAAGGTGCAGCGGGAGAAGAACGACCAGCCCTTCACCCTGGTCTGGACGCGCGACGGCGTGCGCCACGAGCAGCGCCTCGCCCAGGCGGCGCGCACCGAGATCGACGAGGTCCGCGACCGCCCCGTGACGGTCTACACCTTCGGCGCCCAGGGCGGCCTGCCCGCCATGCCGGCCCCGCTGGTCGAGGTGCCGATGCGGCCGCTCCTCGCCCTGGAGATGGCGGTGGAGTCCTCGTGGGAGATCACCCGCAAGATCGCCATCGGCATCGGGATGATCGTGACCGGCGACATCGCCTTCAAGAACGTCGGCGGGCCGCTGCAGATCTACGACATCACCACGCAGGCGGCGGAGCAGGGCTGGGAGACCTTCCTCCACACCATGGCGATGATCTCGATCAACCTCGGCCTGGTGAACCTCTTCCCGGTCCCGGTCCTCGACGGCGGCCACATCGTGCAGGCGGGGGTGGAGGCGGTGCGCCGCAGGCCGCTCTCGATGCGCGCCCGGGAGATCACCAACGCGGTGGGGCTGGCGATGCTGCTGACGCTGATGGTCTTCGCGCTGAAGAACGACGTGGTGCGCTACTTCTTCTCGGGCTAAAAGCGCCCGCGTCTCCCAACGCGAAAGACGGCCTTCGGTGGAACGCACGCTCCTCGGACTCGACACCTCGACGCTCACCCTCTCCCTCGCCGTGATCCGGCTGCAGGGGGAGGGACCGCCCGCGGTGCTCGCCAGCCGCGTGGTGGCGCCGGGGCCCAACCACTCCAGGCTGCTTCCGCTGCTGATCGAGGAGGTGCTGGCGGAGGCGGAGGTGGAGCTGCGCGCCCTCGACGGCGTCTGCGTCGGCCTGGGGCCGGGCGCCTTCACCGGCCTGCGCATCGCCCTCTCCACCGGGAAGGGGCTCTCGTGGGCGACGCGGATCCCGCTCGCCGGCGCCTCGTCGCTGGAGGCGATGGCCCTCGCCGCCGCCCGCCTCGTCCCCGGCGCCGCGGCGGTGGTGCCGCTGCTCGACGCCCGCAAGCAGGAGGTCTACGCCGGCTTCTACCGCCCCGCCGCGGGTGGGGTGGAGCCGCTCGGCGACGGTCCCACCGAGGTGGTGGCGCCGCCCGCCGCGGTGGCGGAGCGTCTCGCCCGGCTGCAGGGACCGATCGTCCTGCTGGGCGAGGGGTACTTCGCCTACCGCACCCTCTTCGACGAGGCGACCGAGGGGCTGCGCCACCCGCAGGTGGAGGGGCTGCCGGAGACGCCGCCCGCCGCGGAGGTGGCGGAGCTCGCCGCGCGGGGGCTGGCGCCCTGGACCCGGGAATCGGTCTTCGGCCTCGAGCCCCACTACCTGCGGCCGAGCGAGGCGGAGCTGATGAGCTCCACCCCGAAGAAGCGCGTCTGATCCCGGCGTCCGGCGCAACCGATCGCTGGCGCTCCGGTCGGGGTCCATCCGTCCGTTTGACACCATCCCATGCCCGGGACGTACCATCGTCCTGCGGGCAGACGAATCCAAGCGGTCACCGGCGGGACTGCCCCCGGATCCTCCCCCCGATCCGCCGCCGGTCGACGACGGAGGTGCCATGCAGAGGCCGTCTCGAGTGGTCGACGTGAGCGCGAAGATCGAGGCGCTCCAGCTCCGCCATGCGGAGTTCGACAACAGGCTTCGCTCCTACGAGAAGAGGCTCTACCTCACCCCCGCCGAAGAAGCCGAAGTGAAGCGGCTCAAGCTCTCCAAGCTCCGGACCAAGGACGAGCTGCGCAAGTACACCGAGCTCCTGAAGAACTGATCGCTCCGCCGCGCCCCGCACACCGGGAGCGATCACCCGGGCCCCTGCGCCGCCAGCGACGCAGGGGCTTTCGTTTTCGTCGACGGGCGGGCGCCGTTGTTGCTACATCCGCGGTCGTTTTCCGGCTTGCTGGAGGTAGTGCCCATGTCCGCCCGTCCGCTCACCTTCGCCATCCTCGGCCCCACCACCGTGGTTGGCCGCGAGCTCGTGCCGGTGCTCCACGAGAGCGATCTCCCCATCGCCGGGATCCGCCTCCTCGGCCAGGAGGAGGAGATCGGCGAGACGGTGGAGCACGAGGAAGAGACGTACAAGGTGGCGGAGCTGAAGCGCGACGCCTTCGCCGGCGTCGACGTGGTCTTCGTCCCGCCCAACGCCGACGTCCCCCCGGAGATGCGCGAGGCGGCGCGGAAGGCGGGAGCGCTGGTGATCGATGCGTCGGGGCAGATCGGCGACGCGCCCCTCGTCTTCCCGGGGATCAACGACGAGGAGCTCGACGAGCTCGAGGAGATCCGCGGCGCCACCGTGGCGCTGGCGAGCGCCACCGCCGCGCAGCTCGCGGCGGTGCTGCTTCCCCTCGAGGCGAAGGCGGGCGTGCGCCGCGTCGACGTCGTCTCGCTGGAGGCGGTCTCCGGCTTCGGCGTCCCGGGGATGGAGGAGCTCTCCATGCAGACCGTCTCGCTCCTCAACGGGCGCGAGCCGGACCGCAACATCTTCCCCCACCGCATCGCCTTCAACCTGGTGCCGCAGCTCGGCGCCTTCGAGGCCGGCGGCGAGACGGTGCGGGAGCGGCGGATCGCGAAGGAGCTGGGGAGGCTCCTCGGCCGCGAGCTGCCCGAGCTCTCGATCACCTGCGCGCTGGTGCCGGTCTTCTACGGCACCAGCCAGTTCATCACCCTGGCCACGGAGCGCCCGCTCGACGCGGCGGGCGCCCGCGAGGCGCTCTCCGGCGGCGAGGGGGTCAAGCTCCTCGACGATCCGAAGGAGGGCGTCTACCCGATGCCGACCCTGGCGGTGGGCGACGAGGCGCTCCACGTCGGCAGGATCCGCGGCACCGGCGCCGGCCTCGCGCTGCTGAGCGTCGCCGACAACCTGCGCTGGGGCACGGTGGTGCCGATGGTGCGCGTGGTGGAGCTGCTCCGGGAGGCGGAGCGGATCTGACCTCCGGCGGCGCGCCGTGACAAATTGGCACGCACGCGGGCGGGAGCTTTGCCACGCCTGTCAGAAGCGGCGCGCGGCTCCAAGGGATATCGGGTGGTTTGCTTGCTTTGATGCAGGCGCGGAACTTGCTAGGTTCGGCCCCCATGCGGATTCGGAGCATCTGGCAGGCCATCTCCCTCGTCGCCCTCGCCGCACCGGGAACGGCAGCGGCGCAGCTGGCCCAGGTCGGGCAGCTCGAGGTCACCCTCAGCCCGACGCGGGTCAACCCGTCCAACTGCGACGCCACCGTGCGGATCACGGTCGAGGCGACCACCAACGGGGCGCCGGTCACCGGCCTCGAGGGGAGCGATCGCTGGACGGTCGCGGTCGGCTCCGGGACCAACTGCGACGACGCCGAGGAGATCGATGTCGGCGACTTCACCACCGTGCCGGGCACCCCGGGGTCCTACCGCACCACGGTGCGGGCGTCGGAGCTGGTGGAGCCGGTGACCGGCGCCTCGTGCGAGAGCATCACCGGGACGCAGCGGGTCAACGTCTGCGTGATCTGGGACAACACCACCGGCGACGACGCGGACGATCGGGTCCAGTTCACCGTGACCACCGAGCGCCCCGACGCCCCGGTCCTCACCCGGGCGGAGCCGGGTGACGGCAGGCTCCGGCTCCACTTCCAGCCGGCGAACGACTCGCCCGACTCGTGGGACGTCTGCTACCGCGCGGTGGGGAGCAGCACCGCCGCGCTGGTCGGGCCGTTCGGTATCGGGGGCGCCGGCGGCGTGGACGGCGCGGGCGGAACCGGCGGGCTCGACGGCACCGGCGGCACGGGCGGCTCCGGCGGTGAGGTGGGCGCCGGCGGCACCGGTGGCTCGGGTGGCATCGGCGAGGGCACCGGCGGCACGGGTGGCACCGGCGGCGGCGACGGCACGGGCGGTTCCGGCGGCTCCGTTCCCGACCTCTGCGAGGAGGGTCGGGTCCGCAGGGATATCTCCGGCTCGCGCCGGAGCTACACGCTCGAGGGGCTGCGCAACGGCACGACCTACCAGGTGGCGGTGCGCGCGGTCGACGACGCGGGCAACGTCTCCGCCACCTCCAACGTGCTCGAGGCGACGCCGCAGCGGGTGTTCGACTTCTGGGAAACCTACAAGAACGCGGGCGGCGCCGAGGACGGCGGCTGCAGCAGCGCAGCAGGCCCCGCCGCCCTGGGCCTGCTCCTCTCCGGCCTCTTCGTGTTCCGGCGCCGGAACGGCAGGCGGTAGCGACATGCACGGCAACCTTCTTCGCATCGCAGCTTTCGCGGCGCTCCTGCTCCCTGCGGGCGGCGCCCTCGCCCTCGAGCCCGGCCGGATCCCCGAGTCGCCGCGGGCGTGGACCTTCCACCTGCAGTTCGGCGGCTACTACCCCTCGATCGACGACGAGCCGGGGCTCGGCTCCCCCGGCCCCTTCCGGCAGGTCTTCGGGAGCAGCGATCGCCTCGTGACCCAGGCGGGCATCGAGCGCTACCTCTTCGACGCCTTCGGCACCCTCGGCCTCGGGGTGAGCGCCGGCTACAGCGAGTTCTACGGCAAGGGCTTCTTCGCCGAGGGGCCCGACGCGGGCGAGCGCTCGGGCGACAACACCTCGATGCACGTGGTGCCGCTCCAGGTCTTCCTCGCCTACCGCTTCGACGTGCTGGCGCAGCACTGGTCGGTCCCCCTCGTGCCCTACGGCAAGGTGGGCGCCGGCGCGTGGCTCTGGTGGACGGGCGGCGAGAACGGCCAGCGCGGCGGCTATTCCTACGGCGGCGGCGTGCAGCTCCTCCTCGACGTCCTCGATCCCCATCTCGCCCGGGAGTTCGACCGGAACGTCGGCGTCAACAACAGCTACCTGTTCGTCGACTGGGCAGGCTGGCAGGTGGACGGCTTCGGGGACGACGACGGCTTCGACCTCTCGGACGACGCGGTCCTCTCCTTCGGCCTGGCTCTCGACTTCTAGGGTGGATGCGCGGGCGGTGGCGCGGTGTTACATCCCGCGAAACCGCCCACGGAGGAGGAGCCATGCCCGTCGGTCCGGACCTGTTCGAGGAGATCGCCCAGCTCAAGAAGGAGCGGAACGCGGTCATCCTCGCCCACTACTACCAGGACCCCGACATCCAGGACGTCGCCGACTTCATCGGCGACTCGCTCCAGCTCGCGCAGGCGGCGCAGGGGACCGAGGCGGAGGTGATCTGCTTCGCGGGCGTCCACTTCATGGCGGAGACGGCGAAGATCCTCAACCCGGGCCGGACGGTGGTCATCCCCGACCTGGAGGCGGGCTGCTCGCTGGCCGATTCCTGCCCGCCCGAGCGCTTCGCCGCCTGGAAGGAGAAGAACCACCCGAACGCGAAGGTGGTCACCTACATCAACTGCACCGCGGGGATGAAGGCGCTCTCCGACGTGATCGTGACCTCGTCCAACGCGGAGAAGATCGTCAATTCCTTCCCGCCCGACCAGGAGCTGATCTTCGCCCCCGACCGCAACCTCGGCCGCTACCTCAACGAGAAGCTCGGCAGGAAGATGATCCTCTGGGACGGCTCCTGCGTCGTCCACGAGCAGTTCTCCGAGCGGAAGCTGGTCCACCTCAAGGTGCTCGAGTCGGACGCGGAGGTGCTCGCCCATCCCGAGTGCGAGGAGTCGGTCCTCCGCCACGCCGACTTCATCGGCTCCACCGCGGCGCTGCTCAAGCGGGTGCAGACCTCCGGCCGGCAGCGGTTCATCGTCGCCACCGAGCCCGGCATCTTCCACGAGATGCAGAAGGCGGCGCCGGACAAGACGCTGATCGAGGCGCCGATCCACGGCTCCTGCCCCACCACCGGCGCCTGCAACGAGTGCCCGCACATGAAGCGGAACACGCTGGAGAAGGTGCGGGACGCGCTGCGCGACCTGCAGCCGCAGATCGACGTGCCCGAGCCGCTGCGCACCGCGGCGCTGGCGCCGATCCTGCGGATGCTCGAGCTCTCCCGGCCCCAGGCCGCCTGACCGCGCCGCGCCGCCCGGCCGACGCCGCGGCGGCGCGTCCGTTCCGCCGTTCTTCGCAGCCGCTCCAATGGCGTCCGGGCAGGCGCCTGGTGTAGCTTGCGCCGGTGCGCGTCCTCGGCATCGATCCCGGCTCCCGGCACACCGGCTACGGCGTGGTGGAGGCGAAGGGCACGCGGCTGCGTCTCGTCGCCTGCGGCACCGTCTCTCCCGGCGAGGGGCTGCCGCTCGCCGCGCGCCTCGCCGCCATCCACGCGGAGCTGACCCGGGTCATCCGCCGCACCGCCCCCGCCGCGGTCTCGGTGGAGGAGGTCTACCACGCGGTCAACGCCCGCTCCGCGCTGGTGCTCGGCCAGGCCCGCGGCGCCGCGCTGGTGGCGGCCGCCGCCGCGTCGGTGCAGGTGCACGAATACGCGGCCAGCGAGATCAAGCGGGCCGTCACCGGCACCGGCCGCGCGCAGAAGGAGCAGGTGGCGCGGATGGTGGCGATGCTCCTCGGCGCGGCGGAGGCGCCAGGCGACGAGCACGCCTGCGACGCGCTGGCCGCGGCGATCTGCCACCTCCACCGCGCCCGCCTCCCCGCGCGCCCGGGCGAGGCACGGCCGGTCGAGGCGCTCCCCGCGGTGGTGCCCGCCGCGGGCAACGTGGTACGGCAGCGGCGGACCGGCGCCGGCGGCTTTCCCGCCGGGGTGCGGATCGCGCCGGCGGTGACGAAGGGCGGAGGGCGGCGGTGATCGCGCAGCTGAAGGGAACGATCGATCGCAAGGGGATCGACTACGTCGTCGTCGACGTCCACGGCGTGGGCTACCTGGTCCACTGCGCGGAGGCGACCGCGGCGCAGCTCCCCATGGGGGCGAAGGTGGCGCTGCGGATCCACACCGCGGTGCGCGAGGACGCGATCGAGCTCTTCGGCTTCGCCAGCGAGCTGGAGGAGACGCTCTTCCACGAGCTCAACCGCGTGCCCGGCGTGGGGCCGCGGATGGCGATGAACATCCTCGGCGGCGGCCTGCCGGAGGAGATCGCCGGGGCGATCGTCCGCGGCGACATGGCGCGGCTCAAGAAGCTCCCCGGCGTGGGGAAGAAGACCGCGGAGCGGCTGGTGGTCGATCTCCGCGAGCGGCTCGCGCCCTGGGTGAGGACGGCGCCGGTGGCGGAGCTGCCGGTGGCGCCTGCGAAGGCGGCGCAGCCGATGGACGAGCTCCTCCAGGCGCTGGCGGCGCTGGGCTACAAGCCGGCGGAGGCGGAGCGGCTCGCGGCGCTGGCGCGCGAGCGGGCGCCGGGGGCTCCGCTGGAGGAGCTGATCAAGCACGCGCTGCGCGCGCGCTGAGCCGCCGCGGGTCCCGTCAGTGCCGCACGACGCTGCGCAACAGCGGCGGGTTGTACAGGTGGAGCGAGATCGCCGGCCCCGGGCCGGCGACGCTCACCTGGTGGAAGGCGTCCCGCTCCTCGCACATCGTCTCGCCCGCCACGAAGGTCCGCGGCGGCTCCTCGATCAGCCTGCATTCCACCGGGCGGTAGCGCGTCTCGGTGAG
>Ga0180215_1001154_pt1 | contig 30195 bp, 27 predicted proteins | sample eDN3rd37CBELigBY_FD_128871 | JGI IMG/M metagenome (GOLD analysis project Ga0180215, IMG submission 128871) | Enriched backyard soil microbial communities from Emeryville, California, USA - eDNA 3rd pass 37_C BE-Lig BY (version 2) (version 2) | ecosystem: Environmental > Terrestrial > Soil >...
ACAATTTCATCATCACTATATTGAGATAATTCTTCATAAGGAACGATTATTTGATCATGTGTTTTTAAATACCCCATTTTTACTGCATTTTGATAGGCATCATTTAATGTACGACCAAATATAGAAATTTTCCGATTCGTACGAATTGCGACATTGAACAAACGCTGGATCGCATTAATTGCGGATGCATAACAAGCATAGATGATCCTTCCATTTGAGTTTTCAAATATCTCTTCCATTTCGGCTTCAACAGTTGATTCTGAAGGCGTATATCCTGGTTTTTCAGCTTCAGTACTGTCAGAAAGTAAACATAGAACTCCCTCGTCACCTATTTTTGCCATTTTACTAATATCTGCTTGATACAAATCATCTGCACTTTGATCAAATTTAAAATCACCAGTATACACAATTGCTCCTTCAGATGTATGGATAACAATCCCTACAGAATCAGGAATACTATGGTTTACTTTAAAGAAAGATACATTGGCATTCGGAAAGTTTAGTACAGTATCGTCCGATATGACACGAAAATCCACTTCTTTTTTATAATCTAATTCTTTTAAATGAGCTTTCGTTAACGCAATTGTTAATTTCATTCCATATACCGGTACTGAAATTTTATTTAAAATGTATGATAAAGCCCCGGTATGGTCTTCATGACCATGAGATAAAAAGATACCTTGAATGCGATTTTCATTCTCTAATAGATAGGTTATATCAGGAATAACGATATCAATACCGAACATTTCCTCTTCAGGGAACATGAGTCCTGCATCCAAAATAAATAGATCATCTTCAACTTCTACCACGTACATGTTTTTCCCTATTTCTCCAACTCCACCTATAGGGATAATTTTTATTGATTTTGTTTTTTTCTTATCCAAATTAAAACAATCCTCCTGTACTTCTTTCATACAAATTTATAAGTATAAACAATGAAAATATGTATTATCATCAATTGTTCTCAAATCTATATTTAGAGATATATAATTAACATTAAATTATAAAAACGTTCTAATTTCAACTATAATTAATGTATTTTTGAATAAACCACTTCTAACATATTTTAACATAAATAAGAAATGGATGGAAAAGTTACTCCCAAAAATAAAAAGATGTCTAGTAATGTTTTCTCTTACTCAATCTTGGCCGAATGGTAAGAATCAAAACTTTAATAGACATCTTTAGTGCTAATGATTTTATCTTAACCTTGAATGATCTTATATAGAGTGTTACGTTCTGACTCAGTTAACGGAACTAATGGTAGTCGTACTGATCCTACATTTATTCCTTTCAATTGAAGTGCTGTTTTTACTGGAACTGGGTTTGGAGCCATGAACAGTCCTTTCATGATAGGAAATAATTGTTGATGTAGTTTCGCTGCACGAGCATAATCACCAGTAAAAAATGATTGAATCATTTCCTGCATTTCATTTCCAATAATATGAGAAGCAACCGATACAACGCCTGCTCCACCAATGGAAAGAACTGGTAAAGTTATTCCATCATCACCAGAATATAAGGCAAAATCATCAGAAGTATTTGCAATAATTTCTGTCATTTGATCTAAATTACCACTAGCTTCCTTAACCGCTACAATATTCTCGATTTCACTAAGACGAATTATAGTTTCAGCAGTCATATTGATACCAGCTCGACCAGGAATATTGTAGAGCATAACAGGAACTGTCGTACTTTGTGCAATTGCTTTAAAATGCTGATATATTCCCTCTTGATTTGGTTTATTGTAATATGGTACGACCAACATAACCGCATCAATTCCACATTCAACAGCTTTCTTTGTTAGTTCAATTGAATCCCTAGTATTATTACTTCCAGTACCAGCAATAACAGGTACTCTTTTATCTACCACTTTCACGACATGTTTGAAAAGGGCAATTTTTTCTTCTTTCGTTAAAGTTGGCGATTCACCAGTTGTTCCTGCAACTACTAATGAATCAGTTCCGTTAGCTAACAAATATTCCACTAACTGAGTCGTTTTTTGAAAATCAATATTTCCTTTGGAATCAAAAGGTGTAATCATTGCCGTACTTACTTTACCAAAATAAGACATGTTATCACTCCTAAAATTAAGAATAAAAAATTATGTTTGATCAATCAACTCAACATTTACATCATCTTGATCAAGCTCAAATTCATCATGGAGTGCATTGACTGCCTTAACTAAATCGTCCTGTTTAACAAGCACCCAAATGGTTGTATAACTATCTGCGGATTGAAGAATTCGAATTCCTTTGTCAGATAGTGCCGTTACAATTCTTGAAGCAACACCTGGTACTCCAGTAATTCCAGCACCTACAACTGACACTTTAGCACAATGTCTTTCTAATTCAGGTTCATATCCTAAAGATTCTAATACATTTTTCGCTTTTTCTGATACGTGATCAAATACCGTGTAGACAACTCCATTTGGAGAAATATTGATGAAATCAACTGATATTTGTTCACTCGCCATAGCTTTAAATACTTCTACCTGTAAATTATATTGATCTTTTTTAGCATTGACTTTAATTTGGGTAACATTTGAAACGTGAGCAATTCCAGTAACTAACCGATCTCTTATATCTGTTCCACGTTTAATACGAGTCATTTTCGTTACAAGTGTACCAGGATCATCAGAATAAGTAGAACGAATTCTAAGTGGAATATCTGCTTGCATCGCAATTTCAACGGCCCTCGGATGAATCACTTTAGCACCTTGATAGGCAAGATTACTTATTTCATTATACGTGGCAATTTTAAGTGGTCTAGCCTTTTCTGCTAATTTAGGATCTGCAGTCATAACTCCTTCTACGTCCGTGAAAATATCAATGTAATGAGCATTTAAAGCTGCCCCTAAAGCTACCGCACTAGTATCGCTTCCACCACGACCAATTGTAGTTACATCTCCGTTTTTAGCAATTCCTTGGAAACCTGCAACGACAATGGCATCAAAATTTTCTAGTTCCTTTAATATTCGTTTTGTATCAATGTCTAAAATTTTGGCTTGTGTATAATCATCATTTGTTTTGATGCCGGCTTGGGCACCAGTAAAGGCTGTTGATTTGATTCCATTTTCCAATAACATTTGTGAAAATACGACAGCAGAAATGATTTCTCCACAAGACATTAATAAATCTTGTTCTCGTTTTGAAACTAATGCATTTGAACCATCAATCATTGATAGTAAAGTATCGGTCGCATATGGGTCGCCCTTTCTCCCCATTGCAGATACAACTACAACCGGTTTATAACCCTCTTGAATTGCATTTTTAATATGATGAAGGGCAGCACGCCGATTTTCATCAGATCGTACTGAAGTTCCTCCAAATTTTTGGACGACTATATTCATAGCACACCTCGTTACACAAAAATAAATATTATTTTTTTAATAATAACCGTTCTTTAATTAAGCATTCGGCAATTTGAACAGAATTCCAAGCCGCACCTTTTAATAAATTATCTGAAACGACCCACATATGGAAGCCGTGATCTTCATCTAAATCTTTACGAATTCTTCCAACAAAAACTTCTCTTTTTCCAACAGAATCAAGCGGCATTGGATAAATTTGATCATCAATATCATCTTGAAGAACAATCCCTGGGGATACAGATAAAATATTTTTTATTTCTTGAGCATCCACATCAGCTTGTTCTACTTCAAAATAAACAGATTCACTATGTCCTCTTTCAATTGGAATTCTTACACATGTTGCCGCCACTTTCAAATTTGGTAAATGCATAATTTTTTTCGTTTCATTTACCATTTTCATTTCTTCTGTCGTAAAACCATTCTCTTGGAATACGTCAATTTGTGGAATGGCATTAAATGCAATTTGATAATGTTTTTTATCGCTTCTAACTGGTAAAATCTCGATTGTAGGTTCTTCATTATTTAATACTTGTTGAGTTTGATTATATAATTCATTTACGGCCATGCTACCTGCACCACTAACCGCTTGATAAGTTGATACCACAATTCTTTTTAAACCAAATCTCCTGCGAATTGGCTCAAGTGCAACAACCATTTGGATGGTTGAACAATTCGGATTTGCGATAATTCCTTGATGTTTTTTTAAATCTTCAGCATTTACTTCAGGAACCACTAAAGGAACATCTGGGTCCATACGGAAGGCACTCGTATTGTCGATTACTACTGCACCACGTTTAACCGCTTCTTTTGCTAGTTTTTTCGAAACACTTCCTCCTGCAGAGAATAATGCGATATCTATATTTTCAAAACTCTCAGGTTTTGCTTCTTCTACGATAATATCTTCATTTTTGTATTTCATTATTTTTCCTTGAGATCGTGCAGAAGATAATAATTTAAGGTTTTTAATAGGAAAATCTCTTTCGATTAATGTTTGAAGCATTTGTTCGCCTACAGCACCAGTAGCGCCGACAATTGCTACATTGTATCCAAATCTTGCCATGTTGTTATTTTCTCCTTCCAATACTTACAAAGATACTTTTAAGCAAAACATAAAAAGGAAATCGAACATAAAATATCGACCTCCCACTATCCTTTAATTCTTCGAAGTTATGTTTAATTTTAACATAATACAATGTTGATGAATAGAAATTTTGCGTTAAACTCAAGTTTATTTATTGTTACATTCTAAAATAAAATGGCTATTTTTTATATTTTTCAATAATGACCGGTTGGATTTGCTCGTGCTGAAGCGCAGCTTTTATAGTTGGAATTAATTGAGTATAATCAGCAACCATGGATTTCGGTTTTTTAAATGGATCATCTTGCCCAAACGGGATAAAGTATATATCTTTTGCGCTCATCAGTCTCATTAAATTAACACCATTTAATCCTAGTGCATCATTTGTAGAAATTCCTAATACAACTGGGCGATGATTTCTCATTGTTGCCTTCGCTGCCATAAGGACTGGACTATCCGTTATGGCATTTGCAAGTTTACTCATGGATGCACCGGTTAATGGAGCGATTACCATGCAATCTAATGGTTTAACCGGTCCGAGTGGTTCTGCATCTACAATGGAATTAACCACTTTGTTTCCTGTAGCCTCTTCAAATTTTTTCACCCAATCTTTTCCTTTTCCAAACCGAGTATCTGTATATTCCACTGTATAAGTTACAATGGGAATTACTTCGGCTCCCTCATTCACTAGATTGACAATTTCAGGAAAAACAGTGTCATACGTGCAATGTGAAGCAGTAATCCCAAAACCAATTCTTTTCCCCTTTAAATCCATTTAAAGATTCTCCTTCCGATTTAATAAATCAGTTTTCATTAATTCAAATAATACTTCGGCTAAAATTAAGCCAGCTGTTTTTGGAGCGACGATTCCAGGTAAACTTGGAGCAAGTAACGCTTTAATTCCACGTTTCTCCGCATAGCGAAAATCCGTCCCTCCTGGTTTAGAAGCCAAATCAATAATTAGAGTATGACTTGGCATTTTTGAAATTACTTTCGCTGTAATAATCTTATGAGGAATCGTATTTATGACAATGTCAGCATTCTTGACAATATTCTCTAACTCATCTAAATGAAATGGTTTTAAACCCATTTCAACAATTCTAGCGATATGTTCTCTTTTTCTTGCACCAACCATAACATTGGCTCCTAATGCCGCATATGTTCTGGCAACTGTCATACCGACACGACCAAGGCCAAGAACAACTGTATTCGATCCATGAATGGTAAAATCAGTATGCTGAATCGTCATCATAATCGTTCCTTCAACAGTTGGGATCGAATTATAAATGGCTACATCATTTCTTTCAAATAGCAAAACTAAATTCCGATTTGTTTTCCGAACTAATTCATCTAAATATTGATTACTTATCCCTGAGTAGATGGTGAAATGTTTTGGAGTTTGCTTTAATATTTCTTCTGTTAACACGATCTTCTCATTTGAAAAGATTGTGTCCACTTCACCGTTTAATGAGGTACCTGCCACAGGTAAAATTAACCCATCTATATCATTCCAATTTATATCACTAATTTTTTCTTTTACTGCCCCTGGGAAAGTATGCTCTAATTGTTCAAAACCAATTAAAAATAACTTTGCATCGTATTCAATCAGTTTCTTTATAATTTCGATTTGTCTTGCATCACCGCCGATGACAGCAATTTGCAAACCTGTTAACATATTGTAAACTCCACCTTCTCATTGCAAATTATGAACAATCGCCTTGTCATCCTGTACGTCTTATCATATGTAAGATTGTATTCTATTGTGAAAATAAAAAGCGTCACAAAAAAAGCAACCAATTTCTTGGTTGCATAATCAAAAATATAAAATTAATCAACAAATTCTTCATCCGGAAAATCAATAATAATCATATCGGTCCCAATTTTTTTTATATATTTCCATGGAACGCGAATTTCGCTACCAGCTTTCTTAAATTGAAACCATTTCCCTGTAGGAATAATTAATGCTACAATTTGACCAGTCTGTTCATTAATTTCCAAGTCAGTTTGGCCAAGCACACCGAGTCGTTCTGCTTTTTTTACGTCTACGATTTCTTTACCACCAAGTTCACTTAAACGCATCAATGAAATCACCCTTTCCTGTCCTTCTTTTATATAATTATTACTATATATGTATTTTTAGAAGTGTTTGAAAGAGTGTATCCAAGTTAAAAGCGCCTTAACCTGAGGGTTATAAGAGAGACTTCGGTAATCTTCCATCTGGGCTAATTAGTGAGATAGAATAATCGGAATTAAATAATTGCTGATAAACTTGTTCTACCTCTTCTTTTTTCACATTTTCTATAATTTGGATCATTTCATCGATAGATTTATGTTCCCCTAAAATTAATTCATTTTTACCATTTCGACTCATTCTACCATTTGTACTTTCAAGCCCAAATATTAAGTTTCCTTTTATTTGTTCTTTACTGTTTCGCAATTCTTGATCTGTAATACCCTCAGTCTTTAATTTATTTAATGTATTAGAAATCGTTTCAAATAATACATCAATTTGTTTTGCTCCAGTACCACCATAAATGGTAACCATACCTGTATCTTCATATGAAGTATGGTAAGAGTAAATGGAATAAGCTAACCCTTTTTGCTCCCGTACTTCTTGGAATAGTCGACTACTCATACTTCCACCTAAAATATTATTCGCAATAATAAGTGGGTAGATGGAAGAATGTCCAACTGGAAATCCTTTAAAACCTAAGCAAAGATGAGCTTGCTCTGTTTCTTTTTTCCTAACAATTTGGTTACTATGGAAAACAGGTGATTCAAAGTTGCGAACCGCCTTATTTCTCTCATACTTCCCAAAGATCTTTTCAACTTCAGAAATAAAGGTATCTTTTACATTTCCTGCAATTGAAATGACAACATTTTCTGGAGTATAGTTGGAATCCATGTAGTTTCTAAGCGTATCTCTTGTAAAAGTTGCTAAAGTTTCTTCTGTTCCTAGAATAGGTTGACCTAATGGATGACTTTCATATACTGCCTTGCTTAATAAATCATGAACGATATCATCAGGTGTATCTTCAGCCATTTTAATTTCTTCAAAGACAACATTTTTCTCTTTTAATAACTCATTTTCATCAAATGTGGAATGAAAGAACATATCTGCTAACGTATTTAAGGCAAAAGATGAATGATTATCTAAAACCTTAACATAGTAGCATGTATATTCTTTAGAAGTAAAGGCATTTACCTGACCGCCAATACTATCAAATGACTCAGCAATTTCACGAGCTGTTTTTGTTTCTGTCCCTTTAAAAAACATGTGCTCAAGAAAATGAGATATACCGTTAAGTTCGATAGATTCATGTCTTGATCCAGTTTTAATCCATATTCCTATGGCAACTGACCTAACTGTAGGAATTTCTTCTAGTACAATTCGTACCCCATTTTGACAAGTATATCTTTTTACCAAATATAAATCCCCCTATCTTGTTGCGAATTTAATTGATCCGTTTTTCATTTAATAATTCTGAAACCGTTCCAATCTTATATCCTTTTTGTGTAATATTTATAATTAAGTTTTCCAAAGCATCTTTAGTTGATGCAGTCGGGTGCATTAGGATAATAGCACCATTATGAATTTGCTTCATTACACGATTTATTATGACAGATGGAGCAGGTTTTTGCCAATCTATTGTATCTACCGTCCACATAATTGTCTCCATATTTAATTGATGTGCTATTTGAACAGTATCTTCATTAAAACTACCGCTTGGAGGCGCAAAGTAAGTTGGTGTCTTCCCAGTTGTAGCCCGTAAAATTTCGTTTGTATCTTGAAGTTCTTTACGAATTTCACTTGCGCTTAAATTTTTCATATTTGGATGACTATATGAATGATTACCAATTTCATGTCCTGCCTCATTAATCATGTTCACAAGGTCAGGATTTTGTTTTGCCCAGCGACCTTCTATAAAAAACGTTGCATATACATGGTGCTTTTTCAAAACAGCTAACATATCAGATAAATACTCATTTCCCCAAGCAACATTTATCGTGAATGCTACCATCGGTTTATCCGGATGCCCTCTGTAAATAGGAGAGGGAGGTAAATCTTTTAGATGGATTTTAGGACTTGTTTGTTCAAAAACAAGTAAATCTTCATCAAAAGTACCTTTTTCTTTCATCTTTTCATAAGATGCTTGTACATTAATTTTTAAGCCGTTGTACCCAGGCATCTTTTTCCAAACTTTGTCTATTTTAGCATTAGAAGGCTGAATATCATATTCTGATGCTTTTTGTTCGATTTCAGAAAGTAGACTATCTTTTGCACTTGATGCTTCGATTGCCTCTTGTTTTAAATTGCCAACATATTGATCTGAATATGGATTTTGTACGATAAAAAAAGCGAAAATCCCCATCATGATAAACATACTGATTCGTTGATATGTATATCTTCTCATATCCATTCCTCCCCTATATCCAAAATATGTAGAATTTGGACAAGGTAGAACGATTATGAGTAATAAAACTAAAAAAGGACCTTCTCTTTTTTGAGGAAGTCCAAAGTTTAAAATATTTTTAATTAATTATTCTCTTGTTGCTTTTTTTGTTCTCTAAGTACAGCTTTTCTTGATAAATTTACTCTTCCTTGTTTATCAATTTCTGTTACTTTTACTAAAATTTCGTCTCCGATTTTTACAACATCTTCAACTTTTCCAACACGTTCTTCAGCTAATTCTGAAATATGAACTAAACCGTCTTTACCATTGAAGATTTCCACAAAAGCACCAAATTTTTCAATTCGTTTAACTTTACCTAAATAAATTTGGCCCACTTCAACTTCACGAACGATATTTTCAATAATACTGCGTGCTTTTTTATTCATTTCTTCATCTGTTGAAGAGATATAAACTGTTCCATCTTGTTCGATGTCAATTTTTACCCCAGTTTCTTCAATAATTTTCTTAACTTGTTTTCCACTAGGTCCAATGACATCACCAATTTTTTCTGGATTAATATGCAATGTTGTAATTTTAGGAGCAAATGCAGATAAGTGCTCTCTTGGTGCACTAATTGTAGTTAACATATGCTCTAAAATTTGCATACGTCCACGTTTTGCTTGCTCTAATGCTTCTTTTAAAATTTCTCTAGATAAGCCATCAATTTTAATATCCATTTGTAATGCAGTTACCCCGTTAGCAGTTCCTGCAACTTTAAAGTCCATATCTCCAAGGTGATCTTCCATACCTTGAATATCAGTTAAAATGGTGTAATGTTCACCAGACTTCACTAATCCCATTGCAATCCCAGCAACAGGTGCTTTAATTGGAACACCAGCATCCATTAATGCAAGTGTACTACCACAAATACTTGCTTGTGACGTAGAACCATTAGATTCTAATACTTCAGAAACAAGACGAATTGTATATGGAAATTCTTTTTCAGAAGGAATGACAGGTTCTAGTGCACGCTCACCTAAAGCTCCATGTCCAATTTCTCTTCGTCCTGGCCCACGCATAGGTCCTGTTTCACCAACTGAGTAAGCTGGGAAATTATAATGGTGCATGAATCGTTTTTCTTCTTCGATACCAAGACCATCAAGTACTTGAACATCTCCTAAAGCTCCAAGTGTACATACACTTAATGCTTGTGTTTGACCACGAGTAAATAATCCAGATCCATGAGTTCTAGGTAATATTCCGACACATGAAGAAAGTGGACGAATTTCATCAACTTTTCTACCATCTGGTCGAATCTTTTCAACAGTAATTAATCGACGAACTTCTTCTTTAACAAGCTTGTCCAAAACAGTCTTTACTTGTTTCAACGTATCTTCGTCAGCTTCTTGTTCTTCATATTTTGCAATAACAGCGTCTTTAACTGCCTTGATGGCATCTTCTCTAGCATGTTTTTCTTGGACTTGAATCGCTTGTTTAAGATCTGATTCGCACATTGAGCGTACATCATTTTCAATCTCTTTATCGATTTCAAAAAGAACAACTTGCATCTTTTCTTTTCCAACAGCTTTCTGTATTTCTTCTTGGAATTCGATAAGACGCTTAATTTCTTCATGACCGAACATAATCGCTTCAAGCATAATTTCTTCAGGTACTTCTTTTGCTCCAGCTTCAACCATGTTAATTGCATATTTAGTACCTGCAACACTTAAGTGCATATCACTCTTTTCAGCTTGTTCTACTGTAGGGTTTATAACAAATTGTCCATCTACTCTACCTACAACAACACCCGCAATTGGACCTTCAAATGGAATATCTGAAATAGTTAAAGCAAGTGATGATCCAAACATTGCTGCCATTTCTGTAGAACAATCTTGGTCAACACTTAATACCGTACTCACAACTTGAACTTCATTTCGAAAACCTTCAGCAAATAATGGACGAATAGGGCGGTCAATCAAGCGAGAAGCTAAAATTGCCTTTTCACTAGGTCTTCCTTCCCTTTTAATAAAACCACCAGGGATTTTACCAACTGCGTATAACCGTTCTTCATAGTTAACCGTTAATGGGAAGAAGTCAACCGTTTTTGGTTCTTTTGAAGCTGTAGCAGTACTTAAAACAACACTTTCACCATATCGAACGAGAACAGAACCATTAGCTTGTTTTGCTAATTGGCCAATTTCAGCTACAAGCTTTCTTCCTGCCCAATCGATGGAAAATACTTTCTTTTCACTCTCCATGAATGAACTCCTCTCTATTAAATCAACTAAAAAATTTTTTATAGTCAAAATAACCATTAGTTATTCGTAAAGTATAAATTTATCCAATAAATTTATCATAACTTTACTTTCTAATATGTATTGTTTACATTGATTGTTATGTGATTATAATAAATTTTTGGTAAACCTTTTTTTGCTAACAAAAAAGCGGGAAATTTCCCGCTTTTGTCATTATCGGCGTAAACCAAGTTTGTTAATTAACTCACGGTAACGTTGAACATCTTTATTACGTAAGTATGCTAACAGGTTACGGCGCTTACCAACCATTTTCATTAATCCACGACGAGAATGATGGTCTTTCTTATGTGTTTGTAAGTGAGCGTTTAAAGTGTTAATTTGTTCTGTCAAAATTGCAATTTGCACTTCTGGAGAACCAGTATCACTTTCATGTGTTTTGAATTGCTCAATGATTTGGTTTTTGCGTTCTTGAGAAATTGCCACCTGTATTCACCTCCATTATTAGTCTCAAATCCCCAGTAACTGAGCAAGCGTCGGAGTCAACGAATTGCCAAGCTACGGTTCAATACGTTATTTAGAATACTATTTTTTTATACAAAAAGCAAGTAATTTCATCTTTAATATATTTTATCCAAAAAGTTTTAATATTATAAACCACATTTTTTAAAATAATCGATTGCAACTACTTTGTCTTCATGAATCTGTTTGATTAAGTCGTCCAAATAATCAAATTTAAGTTCTGGTCGTATGTACTTACGCCATTCTACAATTACTGGTTCATCATAAATTTCTTGATCAAAATCAATGATATGAACTTCTAAATATTTTTTTGTCTGATCTTGATTAATTGTTGGGTTATATCCAATACTTGCAACTCCGTTAACCCATTTATTTAGAACAAACAATCTAACGATATAGACTCCATTTTCGGGGAAGACATATTTTTGACTACACTCAATATTTGCAGTAGGAAATCCTAACTTTCTTCCAAGTTTTTTTCCATGAACGACTTTCCCTGACATGGTATAAAAGCGTCCTAAATAATGAGGAACCTCTTCTACTTTGCCAGATTGAATCATTTCACGAATGGAAGTTGAACTAATTTTTTCATTACTTTTTGCTATCTTTCCAACAGTAGTCACTAAGTAATCACCATGACTTGATGATTCTAGCGTCTCCATATTACCTTTGCCAAACTTGCCGTATGTGAAATCAAAACCAGCAACCACATGTTTGACACCAAGGCCACGAATATAGTCATCTACAAATGTTTCTGGAGATAGACTTGCGAATTCTTTCGTAAATGGAACAATAAATAGATAATCAATGCCAATATTTCTGATTACTTCAATTTTGTCTTCAAGTAAAGTAATATATTTGATTGCATCAGGATTCTTACTAAGTACGGCTTTCGGTGCAGGGTCAAATGTCATTACTGCACTTTTAAATCCATATTTTTTGGCTAAATCTTTTGCTGTTGAAATCACTTTTTGATGACCAAGATGAATCCCATCAAAATATCCTATTGCTAGTACTAAGGGTGAGTCCAATTGATTTTTAACATTTTCTAAATCTTGTAAATAAATGACTTTCACGGTTGTCGCACCTTTCACTTAATTAACCATGTAAAACTCGATCAGGTTTAAATAATCCAGGTTTAGTAGGGTGTTTTTTATAAATGGCTAATATTTTACCATCTAACCAAAGAGCAACTGGTCCGAAATATTCTTCAAATTGTTCTGGTAATGGTAGAACTACTCCATTTCTCACCCTATCTGCTAATTTATCATGAATTTCGTATTTCGGCAATGAACGTAATGGAATTTCAATTGGTAATAATAGATTTTCTCCTTGCCCCTTGTTTACTTTTTGCTCGATTTCTTCTAATGTCAAACAATGTTCAATACTAATACCACAAGCAGATGTGCGAATAAGTTTTGACATATGAGCAGGATAACCTAAAATTTCCCCTATTGAAACTGCTAAAGTTCGAATATAGGTGCCTTTACTACATTTCACACGAATTGGAAAGCTAATTGTTTCTCCAATATATTCGGTTTTGTCGTCTAACAATTCCAATTCATAAATAATGACTTCTCTTGAAGGTCGCTCAACCGTTTTCCCTTCACGTGCATACTCATATAATCGTTTACCATTAACTTTAACAGCGGAATACATTGGTGGTATTTGTGTAATTTTCCCTGTTAATTGTTTTATAGCACTTATAATCTCTTCTCTTTTAATTGGTTTTTTAATAGGTTTAGATTCAATCATTTCGCCATCTTGGTCTTCCGTTGTAGTTGCGATTCCAACAGTAACAACTGCTTCATATGTTTTTCCTTCATCTTGTAAATATTGGACCACTTTTGTTGCTGTACCAATAGCAATCGGTAATACTCCTGTAACACTTGGGTCTAATGTTCCTGTATGACCAACTTTTTTAGTTTTAAATATTTTTCTTACTTTCATGACACAATCATGGGATGTCCATCCTGCTGGTTTTAATAATGGTAATATTCCATTCATAACCTCACCTATTTAAAAAGGGGGTGTAAAGAACACCCCCAAGTTTTTTAACAATTATTCTTCCGCTTTTTCTTGCTGAATCTGATGAAGTAATGTCTCGATCCGATTTCCATAATCAATTGATTCATCAAATTCAAAATAAATTTCTGGTGTTTTACGTAACCGTATACGTTTCCCAATTTCCGAGCGAATAAAACCTTTAGCTTTGGCTAGGCCAATTAAAGTTTCCTCTTTTTGTTTCTCATCTCCTAAAACAGAGATAAATACTTTTGCTTGTTGAAGATCACCGGTAACTTCGACCTCAGTTACGGTAACAAAACCAACTCGAGGATCCTTAAGTTTTCGGCCAATAATATCGCTTAATTCTTTTTTCATTTGTTCGCCAACTTGTTTAGCTCGAATATTCATCACGTTCACCTCTAATTACAGCCACTCTATCTCAGTTAAGGTTCGTTCAATTTCAGGAAATGAATCAATTAATTCCAATGCCTTTTGGATTTCCTTTTCTGCCACAATTTTTGAAGATGAGACAGTTACCATTGCAAACTTTGTTCGTTGCCATACATCTTGGTAGTCCACTTCAGCAATTGCAATATTGAACCTGCCGTTGATTCGACTTTGTATTCTTTGTAATACTGCACGCTTATCTTTTAAAGAATGAGCATCATAAATGATACATTCAACTTCCACAGCTAAAATCATTTACGAGCAATTTCCTCCATGACATAAGCTTCAATTATATCGCCTTCTTTAACATCATTGAAGTTTTTAATGGTAATCCCACATTCATAGCCTTGGCTAACTTCTTTGACGTCATCTTTAAAGCGTTTAAGTGTATCAATTTCACCTTCAAAAATGACAATTCCATCACGGATTAAACGAATTCCACTATCACGCGTAATTTTTCCTTCAGTCACATAAGATCCTGCAATTGTACCAACTTTTGAAACTTTAAATGTGGTTCTTACTTCTACTTGACCAATAATCTTTTCTTGATATTCAGGATCTAATAATCCTTTCATAGCTGATTCAATTTCTTCAATAATTTTATAAATAATACGATGTAAACGAATATCAACTTTCTCTTCTTCAGCCATGCGTTTTGCATTGGAATTAGGTCTAACATTAAATCCAACAATAATAGCATTAGATGCAGTGGCTAAAATAATATCAGATTCAGTAATCGCACCTACACCTGTATGGATAATATTAACTTTTGCACCTTCCACATTAATTTTTTGAAGAGATGCACTTACAGCTTCAACAGAACCTTGAACATCAGCTTTTACAATAATATTTAATTCTTTCACATCGCCTTGTTTCATTTGTTCAAATAATGTATCTAAGCTAATACGAGCTGTTTCAGATCTTGTAGCTTGTAATGCTTTTTGAGCACGAGCTTCACCGATTTGTCTAGCAGTTTTCTCATCGTCAAATACAACAAAGCGATCTCCAGCCTGTGGAACATCATTAAGGCCTGTAATCTCAACAGGTGTAGATGGACCAGCTTCTTTAACACGACGTCCTAGGTCATTCACCATTGCACGAACACGTCCATAAGTGTTCCCAACAACAATTGGGTCTCCAACTTTTAATGTTCCGTTTTGAACTAATAATGTAGCAACAGAACCACGACCTTTGTCTAGGCGAGCCTCAATAACTGTACCATTAGCTTTACGATTTGGATTAGCCTTTAATTCTTCGACTTCGCTTACAAGTAAGATCATTTCAAGTAAGGAATCAATACCTTCACCTTTAAGCGCAGAAATTGGCACAAAAATAGTATCTCCGCCCCAAGCTTCTGCAACTAATCCATATTCAGTTAATTCTTGCATAACTCGATCAGGGTTCGCTGTTGGTTTATCCATTTTATTAACTGCAACAATAATTGGTACATTTGCAGCTTTAGCATGGTTTAATGCTTCAACAGTTTGTGGTTTTACACCATCATCTGCAGCCACAACAAGAACTGTAATATCTGTAACTTGTGCACCTCTTGCACGCATTGTTGTAAAAGCAGCGTGTCCTGGAGTATCTAAGAACGTAATTTTCTTACCATTAATCACAACTTGGTATGCACCAATATGCTGTGTAATACCACCTGCTTCACCACTTGTAACTTTTGACTGGCGAATAGAATCAAGTAAAGTTGTTTTACCATGGTCAACGTGTCCCATAATGGTAACAACTGGTGGTCTTTCTGTTAAATCTTCAGGACGATCTTCAGTAATGTAAGCATCTAAGTCAGCGATGTCGATGCTAATTTTTTCTTCGACTTCAACACCATACTCACTAGCAATTAATTCAATTGCATCTTTATCAAGTTCTTGGTTAATTGTAGCCATAACTCCTAGCATAAAGAGCTTCTTAATAATTTCAGATGGTTCACGATGTAATTTCTTCGCGAGTTCCCCTACAGTTAAGGAGTCTGTATAAGTAATCTTCTTAGGAAGCTCTTTTTCTTTCTTTGTTACTGTTTGAGCTGCTTGAACAGGCTCTTGTCTACGTTTTTGATTGTTATTATTTTTTGATTTATTTTTGTTACCACGATTAAATGCTTTATTTTCTTTTGACTTGAATTCTTGATCGTATTTTTTACCTTCTTTAGCTTTTGGTGCTCCACCTTTAACTTTAACTACAGTTGGAGCTACTTCCACTTCTAAATCCTCATCTAACAAGTTAGCAGGATTGACAGACTTCACAATTGGTTTAGCCTTTGGCTTTGGATGTTTTGGAGCATGGTTCTTTGTATTTACTGCTTGTTTGTTTGACTGATTAGAATTTGAAGACTGTTGGGATGTAGATTTATTCTGTTGTTGATTTTTCTTATTTTCATTTGGTTGTACTTTTTGATCTCTTTGTTCTGTCATAGCATTACCTGTTCCATTTTTTATTTTATAGTACTCATCTAGTTGTCGAATTGCATTGGCTTCAATAGTTGTCATGTGATTCGACACTTCATAATCTAGCTCTTTTAGTTTTTCAATGACGCTTTTACTACTAATATTGTTTTTTTTCGCGTATTCATACACTCGCATTTTCGTCATATTTTCACCCCCACAAATTTAATCGAGCATTTGTATTAACTTATTGGCAAAACCACTATCAATAACGGCAACAACAACCCGTTTTTCTTTGCCAATTGATTGACCAAGGGTATACCGATCAGAAACAGAGAAACAGGGAATTTGATAATAACTACATTTATCCCTGATTTTTTTCTTTGTGTTATCTGAAGCATCGTTAGCTATTAAAACGATTTTTGCATGTTGTCTTTGAATTTCCTTAATAACTAGTTCTTCCCCTGTAATTACTCTACCTGCTCGATTTGCTAATCCTAATAATGCTAACCATTTTTCTTGCTTCATGAGACTAAGCATTCTCTCTTTCAATTATCGTTAATAATTCATCATAAATCTCATCTGGAATATCGATTTCCAAATGATTTTTTAAAATATTTTTCTTTTTAGCTAAGAGGACAGCATCTTTGTCCTTAGACAAATATGCCCCTCTACCATTCTTCTTACCTGTTAAATCGATAGACACCGTACCTTCAGTTGTTCTAACAACACGAATCAACTCTTTTTTTGGTCGCATTTCATTTGTTGCGACACATTTTCGCATCGGAATTTTTCTCGGTTTGTTCATGCCTATTCACCTCTTACTCTTCATTTTCATCGGTTACATCTTCATGAACAGTTTCTAATTCATCATCTATTGTTAATTCAGGAGAAAATAGTGGTTCCTGTCTTGGATAAATTCCTTGACTTCTTGCATCTGTTTCATTCTTAATATCAATTTTCCAATTGGTTAATTTCGCTGCTAACCTTGCATTTTGTCCTCTTTTACCAATTGCAAGGGATAATTGATAATCTGGAACGACGACAATTGTTGACTTTTCTTCTTCATTAACAATGACATCAAGAACTTTTGCTGGGCTTAATGCATTAGCAACGAATTCAACAGGATCTTTTGAATATTTAACAATATCAATTTTTTCCCCTTTTAATTCATCAACAACTGCTTGAACACGCGCTCCTTTTGGTCCAACACATGCACCGACAGGATCAACTTCTGGATTATCAGAATGAACAGAAATCTTAGAACGATCTCCTGCTTCTCTTGCTACAGATTTAATTTCAACTACACCTTCATAAATCTCTGGAACTTCTAATTCAAATAATCTCTTTAATAGATTAGGATGAGTTCTGGAAATTACAATTTGAGGTCCTTTTGTCGTTTTATCTACTTTAGTAATATATACTTTTATACGATCATTGTGTTTGTACTGTTCATTTGGCATTTGTTCAGAAACTGGCAAAATTGCTTCTGCTTTACCTAAACTTACATATACATTTCGCGCATCTTTTCTTTGGACAATACCTGTCATAATATCATCTTGACGATCTGCGAATTCTTCGTAGATGATACCTCTTTCTGCTTCACGAACTCGTTGTGTAACAACTTGTTTTGCTGTTTGAGCAGCAATACGTCCAAAGTTCTTAGGTGTAACCTCAACTTCAACTACGTCTCCAACCTCATAACTTGGGTTAATCTTTCTTGCCTCTTCAATAGAAATTTCTAACCTTGGATCAAAAACTTCATCAACAACATCTTTTCTAGCAAATACTTTCATTGAGCCAGTTACAAGATTAAAATCAGTTCTAACATTTTGAGCCTGATTAAAATTCCGTTTATAAGCAGATACTAGTGCTGCTTCAATTGCTTCTACTAAAATTTCTCTTGAAATACCTTTCTCTTTTTCAAGACGATCCAAGGCATCTAAAAACTCACTACTCATTGTGGTGGCATCCCCCTTCATACTAAGTCATCATTTAAAAAGTTACTGCAAGTCGTGCCGATGCAATTTTATTAAATGGAATCATAATTAATTTTTTTCTTGTTTTAATACGAACCTCAACTGTAACGGACTCTCCGTTAAACTCAGTTAATATACCTTCAAAAACTTTTTCTCCGTCAATTGGTTCGTATGTTTTAATATGTACATTTTTTCCAATTGCTTTTTCATAATCACTAGCTTTTTTAAGTGGTCGTTCTGCACCTGGTGAGGAAACTTCTAAATAATAATTATGTGGGATAGGATCTAGTTCATCAAGCTTTTCACTTAATCTTTCACTCACTAATCCACATTCTTCAATATCTACACCGGTATCCTTATCAATAAATACTCTTAAGAACCAGTTTTTTCCTTCTTTTACATATTCGATATCTACAATTTCTAAACCTAAACTTTCAACGATTGGTAAAGCAAGCTTCTCAACTGTCTCTGTTACTTTGCTCATAAACACCCTCCTTTGGAGAATTGCTTGTAAACATACTGATTTTAGTATTTCACATTTCATATAAAGGTATATGTAGAGATAAATAAAAAAGGTTCCTCATCATAGTAAATGAAAAACGACTAACAAATAAGAAAGAGCGGGATTAGACCCACTCTTGTTAGCTAAGAGATTAAGTTTAGTATTTCCATAAAAACTATATCATAATCGTAGCTTTTATGCAAACAAGTTTACATTCTCGCAATTGTTTTGATGGAAAATGTATATAAAACTTTTATTTAAAATAAAGATAGTTGATTTTGTTCAGGTAGAGATTCTAAAGCCCCTTGTTTATCTAAATACTCAATTATCGTTTTCGAAACTTTACCTCTTTGTTGTAAATCTTCTTTAGATAAAAATTCTGCTTCTTTACGCGCTTTAACAATATTGTATGCAACAGAAGTACCTAAACCTGGAATGGCATTAAATGGTGGTATTAAATAATTCCCATCAATTAAAAATTCCGTAGCACTTGATCGGTTTAAATCAATCTTTTTAAATCCAAAACCTCTTTCACACATTTCCAACGCGATTTCAAGAACTGTTAATAAGTTCTTTTCTTTTGGAGATGCGTCTAAACCTTTTTCATTAATTTCAATTATCCGTTTCCGAATTGCATTTGAGCCACTTGTCATCACATCTAAATCAAAGTCTTCTGCACGAACTGTAAAGTAAGTGGCATAATAAAGAAGTGGATGATGGACTTTAAAATATGCAATTCTAACTGCCATTAATACATAGGCTGCCGCATGGGCTTTAGGGAACATATATTTAATTTTTTTACAAGAGTCAATATACCAGTCTGGAACATTATGCTTTTTCATTTCTTCTTCCATATCTGGTGTTAATCCTTTACCTTTACGGACAGACTCCATGATTTTAAATGCTAATGAAGGCTCTAATCCTTGGTAAATTAAAAAGACCATAATATCGTCCCGACAGCCAATAACTTCTTTTAATGTACAGATATTATTTTGGATTAACTCTTGAGCATTTCCTAACCATACGTCTGTTCCATGAGATAATCCTGAAATTTGAACGAGTTCAGAAAACGTACTCGGTTTTGTTTCTTCTAACATTTGTCGAACGAATCTTGTACCAAATTCAGGAATTCCTAAAGTTCCTGTTTTACACATTATCTGTTCTTCTGTAACTCCTAACGACTCAGTACTACTAAAAATCTTCATGACTTCTGGGTCATCTGTTGGAATCGTCTTAGGATCTATCCCACTTAAATCTTGAAGCATACGAATAACGGTAGGATCGTCGTGTCCTAGTATATCGAGTTTTAACACATTATCATGAATCGAATGGAAATCAAAATGTGTCGTTTTCCACTCAGAATCAATCGCATCTGCTGGGTACTGAATTGGAGTAAAGTCGTAAACATCCATATAATCAGGAATAACGATAATACCTCCTGGGTGCTGACCGGTTGTTCGTTTAACTCCAGTCATTCCCATCGCAAGTCTTTCTCTTTCAGCCCCACGAAGTGTAATATTTTGATCTTCTTCATAACCTTTCACATATCCATAGGCAGTCTTGTCTGCAACCGTACCAATAGTACCTGCACGATATACATAATCTTCACCAAATAATACTTTAGTGTAATTATGTGCTCTTGGTTGATAATCTCCAGAGAAGTTCAAGTCTATATCTGGTACTTTATCTCCTTTGAAGCCGAGGAACGTTTCAAATGGAATGTCTTGTCCATTTTTATTATATACCGCTCCACATTTCGGACAATTTTTATCTGGTAAGTCAAAACCACTACCATAAGAACCATCTGCAATAAATTCTGAATGCTTACATTCTGGACAAACATAATGTGGTGGCATAGGATTGACTTCTGTAATTTCTAGCATTGTAGCAACAAAAGATGAACCTACTGAACCACGTGAACCAACTAAATAACCATCACTAAGTGATTTTTTAACTAGCTTATGAGAAATCAAATAAATAACCGCAAAACCATTTCCTATAATACTAGTCAATTCCTTTTCTAAACGTTTTTCTATAATTTCAGGTAGTGGATCGCCATATATTTTGCGAGCCATCTCATAACTCATTTTACGAACTTCTTCTTCAGCACCTTCAATTTTAGGTGTGTAGAGTTTATCTTTTATAACTTGTATTTGATCGATTGAATCTGCAATTTTGTTCGTATTCGTAACGACAATTTCAAACGCTTTTTCTTTCCCTAAAAATTCAAATTCTTTCAGCATTTCATCTGTTGTCCGGAAATGAACATCAGGCAGGTGATGACGATTTAGAGAATTCGCTCCACCTTGTGAATTGATTAATATTTTTCGATAAATTTTATCTTGAGGATGTAGGTAATGAACATTCCCAGTAGCAACAACAGGAATATTCAATTTTTCACCAGCTTTTATTATTTTTGTAATCGTACTTTCAAGTTGACCTTCACTTTGAATGGTTTCCATCTCAATTAATGGAGCGTACACTGGTTTTGGATGGACTTCTAGAAAGTCATAAAATTTAGCAATTTCTTCAACTTCTTCTTGTGATTTTTGTTGTGCAGCTTCGAATAATTCACCTTTATCACAGCCTGAACCAACTAAAATTCCTTCCCGATATGTTTGAAGGACAGAACGTGGTATTCTTGGAACTCGATAAAAGTATTTAACGTGAGATAATGAAATTAATTTAAATAAGTTTTTAAGTCCATCTTGATTTTGAGCGAGTAAAATAGCATGGAATGGACGACCACGTTTGTAGCTCGTTTCATTTTTACTAAAATCATTAAGTTCATCGTGATACGTTATTCCATTTTCACGAACTTCCTTCAATAGATTAATTAAAATAAACCCAGTTGCTTCTGCATCATAAATAGCCCGGTGGTGCTGCGTTAATTCAACATTAAACTTTTTAGCTAATGTATTTAAGCGATGGTTTTTCATATCTGGATATAAAAATCTCGCCAACTCTAATGTATCGATGGTTGGATCTAAATATTTCCCTTTACCGATTTTTTGATAGCCGACATTTAAGAAGCCTGTATCAAAGGAAGCATTATGAGCAACGATGATGGAATCTCTACTCCATTCATAAAACCTTTCTAGTACTTCTTCAGGTTCAGGGGCGTCTTTTACCATATCATCAGTTATTCCTGTTAATTCGATAGTAAAGGCAGATAATGGATGATGTGGATTGGCAAATGACTCAAATCGATCGATAATTTCTCCATTTCGAATTTTTACAGCTGCTAACTCAATAATTTTATTATAAACAGCTGATAAACCAGTAGTTTCAATATCGAACACAACATAAGTAGCATCTGATAACAGTATATGTTCAGGATTATAAGCAATTGGGACTCCATCATCTACAATATTTGCTTCTACTCCATAGATGACTTTTATATTGTTTTTATTTGCGGCACTAAATGCTTCTGGGAAAGATTGGGCAACCGCATGATCAGTAATGGCAATAGCTTTATGTCCCCATTTAGCAGCTTGCTTAATTAAGTCTTGAGCACTTGTAACAGCATCCATTTGACTCATTGGTGTATGAAGATGAAGTTCTACTCTTTTTTCACCTTCAGGAGCAAGGTCTTTACGATCACTTTTCTTAATTTCATTAATATCATTTGCCATCATAACTAAATCGCGGACAAATGTATCATTTTGAACATTACCGCGAACTCTAACCCACATACCCTTTTTAACTCGATTGAGTTTTTCTGCGTCTTCTTTCGTGTCTTTTGAAAACATTTTAACTAATATGGAATTCGTATAGTCTGTAATTTTGAATTCTAATAATGTCCGGCCACTTCTTAATACTTTAGCTTCTGCGGCAAATACGTAACCTTCAACAACGACTCTCCGTTCTTCATCTCTAATATCATCAAGTAATCTAAACTCTTGATCTCCATTAATTTCATAACCAATAATTAATGGACCTTCCTCTTCAGAAGGGGTTGAGTCTTTTTGTTCTTCTACTTTTTGCATTTCAAGAACTGCTTTTTTGGCACGCTCTTCATCTTCTTGTTTCTTAACTTGAAGGAATTCTTCATATTCAGATTGATAATTATCATACTGTTCTTTTACATCGAACTGAAGCATTGGAAAACCACATTGTTGATAATATTCTACAATAAGTGGACCATATTTTTGTTTTAAAGTCATAACTTCTGTAGAAACTCTTCCATAGGCAACAATCTTATTTCCCTCAACGTCAGGGATCTGTTCATTTAGTAGCGATAATAATGCAGGAGACATGCCTTCTAATTCTTGAATAATATATTTCCAATAATCAACTATTTGATTCTTTGTTACAATCGTATCATCTGTTTGAATAAATACGGAAACATTTGCTATATGGCTAAAAGTAGTTTTTAGTCTTGCTTGAAACTTTTGATATACTTCAATAGGTAAAATAGATTTCAAGTGGAAGTAAAATTCCCATTTTTTACTCTTCCGATCAACAACTAATTTCTCAATCTGACCACTAGTAAAAAACGGTACTAACTGGTCATCTGTCATTTGAATTTGTTGTAACAATAATTGAAATCTCTCTAATTTTCCATTCAAAATTTCATTCATCATATCTCCCCCATATGAAAAGAATTATAACATAAATGATCAAGTTTTAAATGAAAAAACGGCTCTTGGATATTTCCAAGAACCGTTTAATTTTTTCCAAATTCTTTTACAAGAAGAAGCGTTGAATATCATTCCAAGTTACAACTAGCATTAGCAACATTAATAACGCAAAACCGATAAAGTGGACAAAACCTTCTTTATTTTTATCAATTGGCTTTCCGCGAACTGCTTCAATCGCAAAGAAGAGTAAACGTCCTCCATCAAGAGCTGGAATAGGTAGCAAATTCATGATACCTAAATTAATGCTTAACAATGCTCCCCATTTCATTAAATTAAAAATACCTGATTGTGCAACTGCTTCTGTAGAGGCGTAAATCCCAACCGGACCAGCTAATGCATCAATTGTAAATCCTCCAGTAATCAAATCACCTAAAATAATAAAAATTTGCTTTGTCCAGAACCATGTTTCTGTTACTCCGTATGATAGAGCTCTTAGTGGGGATTGTTCTAATGACTGATATACCCCTATTTTCCCTTCACCATTGACATCACGAGGAACAACAGGGATATCTAAAACTTCTCCCTTTCTTTCTACATGAAACACTAAAGTTTCACCCGGATGTTTTTGAATAACTTCAACGATATCTAGCCAACTTGAGACATCTCGATCATCGATAGCTGTGATGACATCTCCTTTTTTCAATCCAGCTTCAAATGCCGTCCCATCACTTGTAATATCACCTAAAACCGGATCATTAGAAGGAACGCCATGTAAAATACCAATTAAGAAGAAAATAAGAAAAGCTAAAATAAAATTAAATAAGGGCCCCGCAAAAATGGTCATAGTACGAGCTAGAAGTGGCCTTGAAGAAAATTGCCGATCTAATGGAGCAATCTGAGTTTCGACTCCATTCTCAACAACTACACACTTTTCATCAACTTTAAACGTTTTAGTATCAATATCTTCTTCGTCTTCGTAACCCCTAATAATGAGGTCTTTTTCTAAATCAGCATGTTCTACTTCAATAATACGAATATTGCCATGCTTATCTTTTTGATTTAATACGATTTTTTCTACTTTATTCTCTTTATTAAAAAGTAATCCAACTCGAAGTCCTGCTTTTAGTTCAACATTATCCATATCCTCCCCTGCCATTCGGACATAACCACCAATTGGCAAAAGACGAATCGTATATAATGTCTCATTCTTTTTATAGGAAAAAACTTTCGGCCCCATACCAATCGCAAATTCTCTACATAATATTCCTGCACGCTTAGCAAATATTAAGTGGCCAAGCTCATGAAAAAATACGAGCACTCCAAATAATATGATAAATGCTAATACAGTTGAAAGTGTACCCATCTTCATTCCACCTTTATAAAGTCTTTGAGAACGGAAACTAAATGATTATGTATATTCAAATTATATGATATTTAAAAAATGCAATAATGGCATAACAAATAACCAACTATCTACACGATCTAGCATCCCACCATGACCAGGTAGAAGCTTGCCTGAGTCTTTCACATGATAGAATCTCTTTAATGCAGATTCTACTAAATCACCTACTTGTCCAAATATCGACATAATAATGGAAACTATAATGAGATGAACAAATGAAATAGCATTTCCTATTTCTGTAAAGTAATAAAAAACAATTGCTACTAAAATAGCACTTAAAATGCCTCCAAGTGAACCTTCAATCGTTTTATTTGGACTAATATCTGGCCAAAGCTTTTTCTTTCCAAAAGCACGTCCAATAAAATAAGCTCCAGAGTCAGTTAACCAAATTAAAATCAATGCAAAAGCGAAAAATGTCAGTCCTGCAAACCGAGTTTCAATCATATAGTAAAAACCAATACCTAAATATAGAACTGAGATAATACAAAATCCAATATCATCATATGAAACACGGTTTTTTGTTAATACTGAGTGAGATAAAAAAATTAGCACACCAAAGAAAAGAATTTCTGTCTTTTCAACATCTATATGTAATAAAAACTCACTATATTCAGTGGGAAGAAGAAAAACCCACAATAATAATAGTGCTAGAAAACCAGTAATAGAAAATATAGAGATCTTTTTCATTCGCAATATTTCAAATAGAGCGAGAGAAGCCATTATATAACATAAAATTGTGAACGGTATCCCCCCAAGATATGCAATTGGAAGGAATATAATAACTGCAATGCTGCCAGTAATAATTCTTTGTATCATTTTATAACCTCACCTTTAAATTCCACCAAAGCGGCGTGATCGACTTTGATATTGCTCTATCGCCATTAGAAATTCTTCTTCATTAAAATCTGGCCAATAAACATTGGTAAACCAAAATTCAGAATAAGCTAACTGCCATAACATAAAATTACTTAGACGAATTTCTCCGCTAGTCCGTATGAGCAAATCAGGGTCTTGTAAACCGTGCGTCATTAAATAACTAGAAAAAATTTCTTCAGTTAAATCGTCTTCATTTATTATTCCATTTCTAATGTCTTTTACCACAGTTTTAACTGCATTTAAAATTTCAGACCTACTTCCATAATTAAGAGCAAAGTTCAAAATTAGACCTGTATTGTTTTTGGTTGACTCAATTGCTTTTTCTACAGCACTTATTGTATGAAGTGGTAGACGATCTTTGTCTCCCATCATCTGAACTTTAACATTTTTTTCAATTAGTTCTGGTAAATAATTCGATAAAAACTCTTCAGGCAACTTCATTAAGTAGTCAACTTCTGTTTTAGGTCGTTTCCAATTTTCAGTGGAAAATGCATATAGTGTTAATGTTTTTATACCAAGTTCATTAGCTAAAATCGTAATTTTTCTTACTACCTTCATTCCTTCATGATGTCCTGCAATACGTGGCAATGCACGCTTTCTTGCCCATCTACCATTACCATCCATTATAATGGCCACATGAGTAGGTGTCCCTTTTTCTTTCGCCATTTTAATTCTTTCTTTTATATCATTAGAAATAACTTTTTTTCGAAATAATCGATTAAAAAACATGATCTATCCTCCAGACTCACAGATCACCATTTATGGTTCATTTACGTTGATGCTAAATTTTTTAAAAGAATACATGATTTGCTTTTGATTACTCTCTATAGCTTTTTCTATCATACCAAAAAATTTTTACTTACGCTTATAAATTTGTATTTATTAACAACTTTTTCAATAAAATTTAAATGATCCCATGCATTATAATCTAGATTATATTAAACTAGGACTGATTAATTAATTATCATCACAAAAAATTCTTATAAACGAAAATTTCCTAGGAAAAATTCGATTTATCGAACAAATAAATAAGGGTGTCTTAAAAGAATCGTTTTGCAAAAATTCTCTATATAAACGGTTAGTTCAAACTACACTATCCATTTCATAGTATTCTTTGCAAACGAAACCTTTTAAGACACCCTATGGAAAATTAATGTTTAAATTATACCTCTAAAATTTCTTTTTCTTTATCCTTTGTTAACGAATCAATTTTAGAAATATGTTCATCTGTTAATTTTTGAACATCATCAGTTAATCTTTTAAGCTCGTCCTCAGTAATCTCACCATTTTTTTCAAGCTTTTTCAAATCATCATTCGCATCACGACGAATGTTACGAATGGCAATTTTAGCATCTTCAGATTCTTTTTTAACAACTTTAACTAAATCACGGCGACGTTCTTCCGTTAATGGAGGAAAAACTAAGCGAATAACTGAGCCATCACTATTTGGGTTAATGCCTAAGTCAGATTTCATGATTGCTTTTTCAATTTCACTAACGATTGACTTATCATATGGTTGAATTAGTAACATACGTGCTTCTGGTACAGAAATGGATGCTAATTGATTAATTGGTGTTGGTGCACCATAGTAATCAATAACAATACGTTCTAATAACGAAGAATTAGCTCTTCCTGCACGGATAGATGCAAGTTCACGAGTAAAAGCTTGAATTGCTTTTGTCATCTTTTCTTTTGCAGATGTAATCACTTGATTTGACATTTTATTTCCCCCTTACAATTGTTCCAATTTGTTCACCGAGAACAACTCTCTTAATGTTTCCTTCTTCCATAATTGAGAATACAATAAGAGGAATATCATTGTCCATACATAATGATGATGCAGTTGAATCCATAACTTGTAAGCCATTTTTAATAACATCTAAGTAAGACAACTCTGTATATTTTTTAGCTGTTTTATCTTTTAATGGGTCTGCCGTATATACGCCATCAACATTATTTTTAGCCATTAAAATAACTTCGGCTTCAATTTCAGCGGCCCTTAATGCAGCAGTTGTATCAGTTGAGAAGTATGGATTTCCTGTTCCTGCAGCGAAAATTACTACACGTTTTTTCTCAAGGTGTCTAATTGCACGACGACGAATATATGGTTCAGCAACTTGGCGCATTTCAATTGAAGTTTGAACCCTTGTTTCAATACCTAATTGTTCCAAGCTATCTTGAAGGGCTAATGAATTCATGACCGTAGCTAACATACCCATATAATCAGCAGTTGCACGATCCATTCCCATTTCACTGCCAATTTTTCCTCTCCAAATATTACCTCCACCAACAACAACAGCTACTTCAACACCTAGCTCTGCTACTTCTTTAACTTGAGACGCAATAGATTTAATCACTTTTGAGTTTATTCCGAAGCCTTGATCTCCTGCAAGTGCTTCACCACTAAGTTTTAATACAATGCGTTTATAATTTGGACTAGTCATGTGAACCCCCATTAAGCCGATAAATATGTAATTCATTCTAGGAAAAAAGGTCGACTTGAATGCAAGATTTCCATTACATAATTTGTAGGAAACTGACATTTGCAGTCAACCTTTGAAATTCTAATTAAGATTTTTTAACTTGGCTCATTACTTCTTCAGCGAAGTTATCTTGACGTTTTTCTAAACCTTCACCAACTTCATAACGTACAAAAGCTTTAATTGTTGCATTATGTTGTTTAACAAATTGACCAACTTTAAGATCAGGGTTTTTAACGAAGTTTTGATCAACTAAGCAAATATCTTCGAAGTATTTATTTAGTCTTCCAACAACCATTTTTTCAACAATAGCTTCTGGTTTACCTTCATTTAATGCTTGTTGTTTTAAGATTTCTTTTTCGTGTTCGATTTCTTCTTGAGAAACTTCATCACGAGAAACATATTTAGGGTTTAATGCAGCAGCATGCATAGCAACATCTTTTGCAACACTTTCATCTGTTGTTCCAGATAATAATGTTAATACAGAAATTTTACCACCTAAATGTTTGTAAGCACCAAACACTTCATTTTCACCTTTAGTTAATACAGTGAAACGACGAAGAGTTAATTTTTCTCCAATTTTCGCAATTGCAGAATTAATATGTTCAGAAACTTTTGTACCGTTATCTAATGTTTGCTCTAATGCTTCTTCAACAGTAGCTGGTTTGTTTTTAATAATATGATTAGCTAATTCGTTAACTAATTCAGTGAAAGATTCGTTTTTAGCAACGAAGTCAGTTTCAGAGTTCACTTCTAAAATAACAGCTGTATCGCCTTCTGTTACAACAGCAGTAATACCTTCTGCAGCAATACGGTCAGCTTTTTTAGCAGCTTTTGCGATTCCTTTTTCACGTAGGTAATCGATTGCTTTATCCATATCACCATTAGTTTCTGTTAACGCTTTTTTACAATCCATCATACCTGCGCCAGTTTTTTCACGTAATTCTTTTACCATTTGAGCTGTAATTGCCATTATTAGTCCTCCTTAAAAAATTAAACTATATGCTAGATACATTATGTACTATATTTTCAAAATCATGTGTAATTATATAGAAATTAGTTTCTTAAAAAAAGGTGATAAGGGCTCCCCTCTTATCACCTTTAAGCAAAAATCCCTTACTCAGCAGCTGGAGCAGCTACTTCTACTTCTACTTCTGCTTCTTCGCCTTGTCTTGCTTCAATAATAGCATCAGCCATTTTGCTAGTTAATAATTTAACCGCACGAATTGCATCGTCGTTTGCAGGAATTACAACATCGATTTCATCTGGATCGCAGTTTGTATCAACAATACCAACGATAGGGATGTTTAATTTACGTGCTTCCTGAACAGCGATACGTTCTTTACGTGGGTCGATTACGAATAAGCAATCTGGAAGTTGTTTCATATCTTTAATTCCGCCAAGGAATTTTTCTAGTTTTTCTTGCTCTTTCTTAAGAACAGCAACTTCTTTTTTAGGTAAAACTTCAAATGTACCGTCTTCAGCCATTTTTTCGATTTCTTTTAAACGTCCAATACGTTTTTGGATTGTTTCAAAGTTTGTTAAAGTACCACCTAACCAACGATGGTTTACATAGTACATACCAACGCGTTCAGCTTCTTCTTTAACAGATTCTTGTGCTTGTTTTTTAGTACCTACGAATAATACAGTACCACCATCAGCAGCAATAGATTTCATAAAGTTGTAAGCTTCTTCAACTTTTTTAACTGTTTTTTGAAGATCGATAATATAAATTCCATTTCTTTCTTGGAAAATATATTTTTTCATTTTTGGATTCCAACGGCGAGTTTGGTGTCCGAAATGTACACCAGCTTCAAGCAATTGTTTCATTGATAAAACTGTCATTATTGTTCCTCCTAAATTTTGGTTTTTTATCCTCCGCTTATTTCATCTTTGAATAGAACTGT
>Ga0180215_1001156_pt1 | contig 30158 bp, 5 predicted proteins | sample eDN3rd37CBELigBY_FD_128871 | JGI IMG/M metagenome (GOLD analysis project Ga0180215, IMG submission 128871) | Enriched backyard soil microbial communities from Emeryville, California, USA - eDNA 3rd pass 37_C BE-Lig BY (version 2) (version 2) | ecosystem: Environmental > Terrestrial > Soil >...
CCGCGCAGGATCTCTTCGCAGCGCTCCAGGACGGCGCGGAAGGTGGGCTGCGTCTCGAAGAGCCGCCGTCCCATGTTCACCCGCTGCGAGCCCTGGCCCGTGAACAGGAACCCCACCCGGGGCGGGTCGCCCGCGGGGGCCTGCCCGGTCTGCGCGGCGGGCGGATCCCCGCCGGCGAGCCATTCGCCGAGCTGCTCCCGCATCCCGGCCGTGGTCGGGGCCCGCAGCGCGAGGCGGTGGGGAAGGTGGGCCCGCCCGGCGTTGGTGGTGTGCGCGACGTCGCCCGGCAGCTCGTCCGGATGCGTCGCAAGGTGCTCCTCCATCGTCCGGGCCAGCTCCCGCAGCGCCGGCTCGCTACGGGCGGAAAGGGCGAGGAGGTGACAGGGTCGCTCGTGCGCCGGCGCGGGCCGCCCGGCCTCCGGTGCGGCGGCGACGACCAGGTGCGCGTTGGTGCCGCTGAAGCCGAACCCGCTGACCCCGCCCACCCGCGGCGCCTCCGCCGGCCACGGAACGAGCGACCGGGGGACCGCGACCGGAAGCCGCTCCCAGGGGATCAGCGGGTTGGGATCGCGGAGGTGGAGGTGGGGAGGGATCTCGCGGTGCTGGAGACAGAGCACCAGCTTGACCAGCCCGGCGATGCCGGCGGCGGACTCCAGGTGGCCGAGGTTGGTCTTCACCGAGCCGACCCGCACCGCGTCGCTGGCGCCGCGCCCGCGTCCCAGCACCGCGGCCAGCGCCTGCACCTCGATCGGGTCGCCGAGGGCGGTGCCGGTGCCGTGCGCTTCCACGTACGTGACCTCGCGCGGGGAGAGACCGGCGTCCGCCAGCGCGTCGCGGAGCACCGCCTCCTGGGCCGGTCCGCTCGGCGCGGTGAGCCCGCTGCTGGGACCGTCCTGGTTGACCGCGGAGCCGCGGATCACCGCCAGGACCCGGTCCCCGTCCGCCAGCGCATCCGGGAGCCGCTTGAGCACCACGACGCCGCATCCCTCTCCACGGGCGAAGCCGTCGGCGGAGGCGTCGAAGGTCTTGCAGCGTCCGTCCGGGGAGAGCATCCGGTACCTGGAGATCGCGATGCTCGATTCCGGGACCAGGATGACGTTGACCCCGCCGGCCAGCGCCATGTCGCACTCGCCGGCCCGCAGCCCCTGAACGGCCAGGTGCACGGCCACCAGGGAGGAGGAGCAGGCGGTGTCGATGGAGATGCTGGGACCCTGGAGGCCGAACAGGTACGAGAGGCGGCCGGACGCCACGCTGTGCGCGTTGCCCGAGGCGTAGTACGCGCCGAGCTGCTCCTGGCCGTCGTTGTCGCGGCACAGCTGCTCGTAGTCGCTGTTTACGATGCCGACGTAGACTCCCGTCCGACTCCCCGAGAGCCGGTCCGGCGCGATCCCGGCGTGCTCCAGCGCGCTCCAGCCGACTTCGAGCAGGAGCCGCTGCTGCGGGTCCATCCCCGCCGCCTCCCGCGGCGTGATGCCGAACAGCTGAGGATCGAACTCGTCCACCTGTTCGAGGAAGGCACCCCAGCGGCTCGCCATCTTCCCCGGCGCGTCGGGGTCCGGGTCGTAGAGCGCGTCCACGTTCCAGCGCTCGCGCGGGACCTCGGCCACGGCGTCTCCGCCCTCGCGGAGCAGGCGCCAGAAGGCGTCCGGGCCGGACGCGCCGCCGGGGAAGCGGCACCCCATCCCCACGATCGCGATCGGCTCGTGGCGCGCCCGCTCGCTGGCGTCGAGCCGCGCCTGCATCTGCTCCAGCGCGGCGAGCGCCCGGCGCAGGGCGCTCGGCTGCGACTGTTGCGGCGACGCATCGGCGGTCACGGCCGTCCCTCGATGCTGGCGAGGCGGGCGAGGAGCTGCGCCTCCACCTCCTCCTCCGTCAGAGAGTCGAACTCTGCGGCGGCGGGGGTGGCGGCGAGCGCCGGGGGGGGCGCGGCCTCCGTGGCCGGGCCGGGGGGCGAGTCCAGCATGCGGGAGAGTAGGCGCACGATCTCGTCCACGGTTGGATGGTCGAAGACCAGCGTTGCGGACAGGGGTTCCGGGAGCGGCAGCCCCCGGCTCAACCGGCTGCGGAGTTCCACCGCCATCAGGGAATCGAGCCCGAGGTCCATGAGGCGGCCCCGGCGCTGGATGAGATCCGGCGAGTCCAGGCGGAGCAGCGCGGCGATGTGGCCTCGTACGTACTGGACGAGCAGGTCCTGTCGCTCGTGGGGTGCTGCGGATGCCAGCCTTGCGGCGAAGGTGTCGGCCGCGTCGGCTGCGACGCCCCGCGCCCGCTCCGACGCGGCGTCCCGGTTCCGCTCTCGCGAGCCGGGCGCGGAGGCGACGGAGGAGGGATCGGAGGTGCCCGGCGCCTGGCCTAAGAGCACGTGCTGGGCCAGGGCAGCGGCCGGAGAGCCGGGCTCGGGGAAGGCCGCCACCTCGGTGAACCCGGCCTCGCGCAGGGCGCCCTGCCACGCGGTCGCGGAGAGCATCGGATGCTCCGGCCGCAGCGCGTCGGCCTGCCGGTCCCACCCCTCCAGGAGCGCCGTGCTCACGTCGAACCAGTCGAGGTAGGTGGTCACCTCCACCAGCAGGAGCAGGCCGCCGGGGGAGAGGAGGGAGCGCATGCGCTCCAGCACCTCCGGGACGTCGCCCGCGGCGTGGAGGACGTTGGCGGCGACGACCAGGTCGAAGCTCCCGGGCGCGTAACCCTGCTCCCGCGGGTCGCGGTCCACGTCCAGCAGCCCGAGGCTCAGGCAGCCGTACTCCCCGAAGCGGTCGGCGGCCCGGGCCAGGAATAGGTCCGAGACGTCGGTGAAGTGGTATGCCCCTCCGGCGCGCTCGATCAGGGGGAGCAGTGTGGCGGTGGTGCCGCCCGTCCCGCCGCCGACCTCCAGGACCCGCACGGCCTCCCCCTGCCGCGAGCCGATGAAGGAGGACGCGACCGCTCCCGCGAGTGCGTTGAAGTACCGGGGGAGGACGGAGTCGCGGTACAGGTCGTCGGCCGCGGCGAAGGAGCCGTCGGGGAAGATCGTCTCCAGCGGACTCTCCCGTCCGGTGACCACCGCCGGCAGGAGGTCGTCGCAGCGCCCCAGGTACTCGAGCATGAAGGGCCAGTCCGCCAGCACCTCCCGGGCCTCCCGCCAGGCGTCGTCGAGCGAGGTGTCGCCCGGCGCTCCGGCGGCGGCGAACCGGTCCCCATCCTCCCGGAGCAGCCCCGCCCGCGCCAGCCGCCGCAGCCAGCGATCGAGGAGCCTGGAGTAGCGCGGCAGGATCCCCAGCTCCGCCGCCAGCTCGTGCGCGGCGCGCGGCTCGCCTCCCTCGCGGAAGGCGCCGAGCCGATGAAGCGCACGTGCGATCATGGCGGTGGTGAGCCGCTCCAGGGCACGCCAGCGCGCGGGAAACGTCTGCACCGCCAGGTCCAGCGGTCCCTGCAGCTCCTGCCGGCGGCCCGCCGTCACGACGCTCTCCCACGTCCCGTCGGGCGACCTCGGGACGCGCGCTCCGCCGCGGGGGGCGTGCTCCAGCCAGTAGCTCCGGTGCTGCCAGGGATAGGTGGGAAGACGGACGCGCCGGCGCGCGGCGCCGGCGGCGTCCGGGGCGCCGCGCTCCAGGGCGGACCAGTCTACGGCGACGCCTCGAACGTAGAGCGCGCCGAGGCTTTCGAGGACCTGCCGACGGTCGTCCCACTCCCGGCGCAGCGAGGGAAGCCAGAGGATCTCCGGGCTGAGCGCATCCGCCTCCCCCGGCCCCTCGCTTCCGCCCGCGCTCCCCGGCTCCCCCTCCGGCAGGCAGCGGCGCCCCATCCCCAGCAGGGTGGTGTGCGGGCCGATCTCGACGAAGATCCCGCACCCCTCGCGGCGCAGGCTCTCGATCGCCGCGGCGAAGCGGACGGGCTCCCGCAGGTGCCGCCGCCAGTAGCGCGGATCCCCGATCTCGTCCGGGCTCGCCGGCCGGCCGGTGATGCACGAGACCAGCTCGAGCTGCGGGGCGGCGAAACGGACCGTCGCCGCCACGCGCTCGAACTCGTCGAGGATCGGGTCCAGGAGATGGGAGTGCCCCGCCTGCGCCACCGCGAGCCGCCGGAACTCGATGCCCCGCGCGCCGAGTTCCGCCTCGATCGCCTCGATCGCGGCGCTCTCGCCCGAGAGCACGACTTCGGCCGGGCCGTTGACCGCGGCGAGCGCTACCCGGCCGGCGTGCGACGCGACGAGCCCCGCCCCCTCCGCCTCGCCGACGAAGACGGCGAGCATCGCGCCGCGCCGGGGGAGGGAGTCCATCAGCCGGCCCCGGGCGGCCACCAGCCGGAGGCCGTCCTCGAGGCCGAGCACGCCGGCGACCACGGCGGCCGCGTACTCGCCCACGCTGTGGCCGAGGACCATCGAAGAGCGCACTCCCCACGCGCTCCAGAGCCGGGAGAGCGCGTACTGCAGCGCGAAGAGCGCCGGCTGCGAGTAGGTCATCCCCTCCTCCAGGGGGGACGTCCCGGCCGGGCTCGCCCGGTCCGGATACAGGACCGTCAGGAGGGGGTGCTCGAGGTAGGGCCGGAGGAGCGCGTCGCACTCGTCAATCGCCGCGCGGAAGACGGGCTCGCTCTCGTAGAGCCGCCGCCCCATGTCCACGTACTGCGCGCCGTGGCCGGTGAAGAGGAACGCGACCTCCGTGTGCTCGGCGCCCTCGGCCCGTCCGCGGCGGAGCCCCGGCGCCTCGTCTCCGCGGGCGTGGGAGGCGAGCGCCGCCCGCGCTTCCGCCGCCGAGGCCGCCACCACCGCGATGCGCTCCGGGAGGTCGGCACGCCCGGTGTTCGCCGTGCGGCAGATGTCGGCGAACGCCTCCGTGGAGCCGTCCAGGAAGGGGGTCCAGCGGCCCGCCAGCTCGTCCAGCGCGTGTTCGTCCCGCGCGGAGAGCTTGAGCAGCCGCGGCGGCCGGCTCTCCGCCGTCTCGCCGGTGCCGGATCCGCTCTCGCTCCCGGCGGCCTCCAGGACCACGTGGACGTTCGTGCCGGTGAAGCCGAACGAACTCACGCCCGCCACCCGCCGCCCCTCGATGGTGGGGAACTGGGTGGGGTCCGCGACCACCGCGACCGGGAGATCGTCCCAGGGGATGTAGGGGTTGGGCTGCCGGAAGTGGAGCGTGGGCGGGATCTCGCCGCGCCGCAGCGCGAGCGCCGCCTTGATGACCCCCGCCACCCCGGCCGCCGCCTCCAGGTGGCCGAGGTTGGTCTTGACGGAGCCGAGCAGCACCGGCTGGTCGGGCGCCCGGCCCTCCCCCAGCACCGCCCCGAGCGCCTGTACCTCGATCGGGTCGCCCAGCGCGGTGCCGGTGCCGTGCGCCTCGACGTACCCGACCTGGCGGGGCGCCACGCCCGCGTCGGCGAGCGCCGCCCGGAGCACGGCCTCCTGCGCTACCCCGTTGGGCGCGGTCATCCCGCTGCTGCGGCCGTCCTGGTTCGCCGCGGTGCCGCGGATCACCGCCCAGACGGTGTCGCCGTCGGCGAGCGCGTCCGAGAGCCGCTTCAGTACGAGCACGCCGCACCCCTCGCCGCGCACGAAGCCGTCGGCGCGCGCGTCGAAGGTCTTGCAGCGGCCGTCCGCGGCCATCATCTGCGACTTCGAGAAGCCGATCAGGAAGGTCGGGAGGAGGATCGCGTTGACGCCGCCGGCCAGCACCTGGCGGCACTCGCCGCGCCGGAGGCTCTGCACCGCGAGGTGCACCGCCAGGAGCGAGGACGAGCACGCGGTGTCCAGCGAGACCGCGGGTCCCTGCAGCCCGAGGGCGTACGCCACGCGCCCGGACGCCGCGCTGTGCGCGATCCCCGGCGCCAGGTGCCCGTCGAGCGTCTCCTCCGGTGCGCCCATGGCGAGGTGGACGTAGTCGAAGCCGGAGATCCCCGTGAACACGCCCGTGGCGCTTCCGGCGAGCCGGTCCGGCGCGATCCCCGCGTGCTCCAGCGCTTCCCACGCCACCTCGAGCAGCAGCCGCTGCTGCGGGTCCATCGCCATCGCCTCGCGGGGCGCGATGCCGAAGAACTGCGGGTCGAACCGGTCGATCCCCTCGATGAAGCCGCCCCAGCGGCTGGACATCCTTCCGGGCGCGGAGAGGTCGGCGTCGAAGTAGGCGTCGGCGTCCCATCGGTCGGCGGGGATCTCGCGGATCGCGTCCACCCGGTCGGAGAGCAGCCGCCAGAGGGATTCGGGGTCGTCGGCGCCGCCGGGGAACCGGCACGCCATCCCGACGATGGCGATCGGCTCGGTCCGGGCTCTCTCGGCGGCCTCCAGCTTCGCCCTCATGGCGCGCAGCTCGAGGAGCGCGCGCTGGACGGGGGAAAGATCGGCGAGCGGATCGGGGTGCGTATCCAGGATCATGGCTCGGCTTCGTTCACGGGTTCAGGGCGCGGATCTCCTCCAGCTCCGCCAGCAGGAGCGCCTCGGCCTCGGCGGCGCCGATCTCCGCCACGCCGGGCCGGGCCTCCGCCGCGTCTCCGCTGTCGTGGCCGGAGGCCGCGGGCGCGGAGGACCTGCCGAACAGCTCCCTCGCCAGGAAGCCGGTGATCGCGTGGATGCTCGGGTGGTCGAAGGCGAGGGTCGCCGGCAGGCCGCGCGGCAGCTCGAGGCCGGCGGCCAGCAGCGTGCGCAGCTCCACGGCCATGAGCGAGTCGAGCCCCAGCTCCTGGAGCGGCTGGCGCGGGTCCAGCGGGTGGGCGGGGCCCAGGCTCAGGACCTTCGCCACCTGCCGGCGCACGTGCGCCGACAGGAGGCCGGTCCGCCGGGCCGGGGGCGCCTGCTCCAGCTCCCGGCGCAGCGATTGTCGCGGCTCGGGCGCGGGAATCGTCCCGCCGCTCGCGCGGGGGGCGGCCGCACGGCGCGCCTCGCCGGCGACGCTCGCGAAGAAGGGGGAGGAGCCCCGCGGCGCCGCCTCCAGGAAGACGGGCCAGTCCACCTGGACCACCGCGACCTGCGCGGGGGCGTCGGTCCGGCGCATCACCGTTTCCAGCGCGGAGACTGCCTGTCGCGGGGTCATGGCGCCGATGCCCAGCTCCCTGGCGCGCGCCTCCATCCCCAGCTCCGCCGCCCTCCCGACCTCCGACCACAGGCCCCACTGGATGCTGAGCCCCGGAACGCCCCGGCTGCGGCGGTGGTGCGCCAGCGAATCGAGGAAGGCGTTGGCGGCGGTGTAGTTCGCCTGTCCCGCCGAGCCCAGCACGGCGCCCGCGGCCGAGAAGAGGACGAAGAAGTCCAGCGGCAGGTGCGCCGTGCGGGTGTGCAGGAGCCAGGCGCCCCGGACCCGCGCGGCGAACACCTCCTGGAAGCGCGGCCAGCTCTGCTGGACGAGGGCGCCGTCGTCCAGCACCAGCGCGCCGTGGAAGACGCCGCGCAGCGGCGGCATGCCGAGGCGGATCCTCTCCAGCAGGTCGTCCACCTGGTCGGGCCGGGAGACGTCGGTCCGGGCGGCGACCACCCGCGCGCCGGCCCGCTCCAGCTCCGCCAGCGCCGAGAGCGCGGCGTCGGACGGCGGGCGGCGCCCGGCCAGCACCAGGTGGCGGGCGCCCTGCTCCACGAGCCAGCGCGCGGTGCTCATCCCCACGCCGCCCAGGCCGCCGGTGACGAGGTAGGTCGCGTCCGCGCGGATCGCGGGGGCGCGCTCGTGGGTGAGCACGACCTTCCCGACGTGGCGCGCCTGCGCCATGTAGCGGAAGGCGGATACCGCCTCCCGCAGCGGGAAGGCGCGCAGCGGCAGGGGGCGCAGGTCGCCGCGGCCGATGCCGTCCAGCACCTCGCGGAACAGCGTCCGGACCAGGCCCGGTTCGTCGGCCGCGCCGGCGGCCAGGTCCACCACGTAGTACCGCCGGCCGGGGAAGGCTTCGGCCACCCGCGCGGGGTCCCAGATCCCGCGCTTGCCCAGCTCGACGAACCGGCCTCCCTCGGCCAGGCACTCCAGGCTGCGGGGGATGAACTCGTCGGCCAGCGAGTTCAGCACGACGTCCACGCCGCGCCCGCCGGTGGCGCGCAGGACCTGCCCCGAGAAATCCAGCGTGCGGGAGTCGAAGACGTGGCGAACCCCGAGCGAGGCGAGAAGGGCCCGCTTGGCGGGGCTGCCGGCGGTGGCGAAGACCTCGGCGCCCGCCCGCCGCGCGACCTGGATGGCCGCCATCCCCACGCCGCCCGCTCCCGCGTGCACCAGCACGCGGTCCGCCGCGGTGATCCGGGCGAGGTGGTGGAGCGCGTACTGCGCGGTGAGGAAGGCCGAGGGGAGGGCCGCGGCCTCGGCCACGCCGAGGCCGGCGGGCCTGCGCGCCACCAGCTCGGCGCGCGCGGTGACGTACGACTGGAAGGCGCCCGGCGCCATGCCGAGCACCGCGTCGCCCACCGCGAGGTCTTCCACCCCCTCGCCCACCGCGGCGACCACACCGGCGAACTCGCCGCCGAGCGGGACCTCCGGGCCCGGGTACTGGCCGAGGGCGTTGAGGACGTCGCGGAACGCCAGCCCGGTGGCGAGCACCTCCACCTCCACCTCCCCCGCGCCGGGCGCGCGCCGCTCCAGGGGGCGGAACCCGAGGCTGTCGAGCACCTTCGGCCCCTCCGAGCAGAGCCGGTAGGGCCCGCCGCCTGCGAGCGGTGAGGGCGCGGCGTTCCCGCGCCGCCGGACCAGGCGGGCGACGTACCGGCCGCCGCCCCGCAGCGCCACCTGGTCCTCCTCGCCCGCGGTCCGCAGCTCGCGGAACAGTGCGTCCACCTCCGTCCCATCGGGGTCCAGGTCCACCCGTACGCAGCGCAGCTCCGGATGCTCCAGCGCCGTGACCTTCCCGAGTCCCCAGAGCGGGGCGTGAAGCGGCAGGGCGGGGTCTCCCGGAGACACCGGCTGTACGCCCCGCGTCACGAGCCAGAGCCGGGGGGCGGCGCTTCCGTCCACGAGCGCCTGCACCAGGTGCAGCGCTCCGCCCGTCACGCGGAGCTGCGCCGCATCGAGGTCGGCGGCGGTCCCGGCCGTTCCCTCGTCGTCGAGCGCCCAGAGGTGGACGACGCCACGCAGCCCCCGCCCGCCGCCGGTCGCGGAGCGGACCAGCGCCCGGAAGGCGGCGGGGTCCGCGGGATCCACGTTCACCACGTCGGCGGCGGGGTCGGACGGATCCGCGCCGCCGGCTGGGTCCCCGTTGGTGCCCCCGTCTTTCAGCGGCCGAGCCAGGATGCAGGGCTCCCCTCGCGCCCGCAGCCGCTCCGCGAGACCGCGGCCCACCCCGCCCGCGTCTGAGAGGATGATCCAGCCTCCGTCCTCCTCCCCCCTGCCGGTGGCCGTCGCGGCGGTCGGTGCGCGGCCCACCAGCACCGCCTGCGTCGTGAAGGGCCCCTCGCCCTGGAGGGCGTGGGCCTCGAGGCCGGTCTCGCGCAGCAGGTCCAGCCACCGCTCCGTCCCGACCAGGGCGTAGGAGCGGAGGTCCGCATCGGCGAAGCACCACCAGCCGTCGGTAAGTCCGACGGTGAGGTCGGCGAAGCGCTGCTTCGCCACCCCTTCCAGCAGCACCAGGGTCCCGCCGGGCGCCAGCAGCTCCCGCACGTGGCGCAGCGTCCGGCGCAGGTCGGGGGTGGCGTGAAGGACGTTCGCCGCGACGACCAGGTCGAAGCTGCCGGCGGCGAGCCCCTGCGCGGCGGGGTCGCTCGCGATGTCGAGCGGGCGGGTATGGAGGAAGGGATACCCGCCGAAGCTGGCCTTCGCCCGCTCCGTGAAGAGGGGTGAGACGTCGGTGAACAGGTAGTCGGTCCGGGCGGGCGGGAGCACGGGGAGCACGTGCGCCGTGGTACCGCCCGTCCCACCCCCCACCTCCAGGACGCGCAGCGGGCGGTCGGCGGGGAGGGCGTCCACGAGGGAAGCCACCGCCGCGCCCACGAGCGCGTTGTGCTCGCGGGTGAGCGGCGAGGACCGGTACATCTGCTCCGCGTCCGCCAGGGAGCCGCCGGGAAAGAGGAGTTCGAGGGGATCGCACTCGCCGCGCAGGACCGCGGGCAGCGCCTCGCCGCAGCGCTCGAGGATGCCCAGCTCCGCGGCGCTCTCCGGGACGCGCGCTCGCAGCGCGTCCAGCAGCGCCGCCGGCGCGGGGTCGGCGGGCGCCCTCGCCACGCGCCAGCCCCCGTCCACCGGCGCGAGCACGCCGTCCTCGCCGAGGATCTCCAGCAGCCGCGCGAGGAGGCGACCGTAGCGCGGATCGACCCGCAGCCGCGCGCCCAGCTCTCCGGCCTCCACCCGCTCCCCCGGCTTCGGCCGCCAGCCGAGCGTCCGCAGCGCGCGCGCCGTGTATGCGGCGCTCAGGCGGTCCAGCTCCGGCCGGAGGCATTCCAGCAGCGCCGCGTCGGGACCGGCCGTCAGCGCGGCGGCACGCTCCCGGGCGGGCCGGAGCGTCTCCCCGAGCGACGAGCCCGGCCCGGAGCCGTGGAGGGGATCGAGCGGCTGCGGCGTCCACTCCACGTCGTACAGCCAGTCGTGGATCTCCCCGGACGGGTCCGGAAGCGCCGCGCGCGGGGCCGGCCGCAGCGTGACCGCCTCCACCTCCAGCAGCAGGCGCCCCGCCTCGTCGAAGACCTGCAGGTCCGCGGTAAGCGTCCCGGAGTCCGGAGCCGGGGGACGGAGGACCGCCCGGCCCCAGACGGTGTCCGTCGGAACTCCGTGCAGGCGCACCCTCCCGAAGCTCAGGGGGAGGTACGTCTGCGCGGACGAGGGGAGCGCGGCGCCCACCGCCTGGAGACATGCGTCCAGGAGCGCGGGGTGGACCCGGTAGGCCGCGGCCTCCGGATCCAGCCCCGCGGGGAGCCGGACCTCGGCCAGGGACTCGGCGCCGGAGCGCCACGCGCGCAGGACGCCGCGGAAGGTGGGGCCGAAGTCGATCCCGCGCTCCGCCATCGCCGCGTAGTGGGCGGCGGCGGGGATCTCCTCCGGGAGCGTGTCGGCGAGGGCGGAAGGTGAGACCGGCTCCGGCTTCACGGGCCACTCGACCCGGGGTCGGACGGTGCCGCTCGCGTGAAGCCGCCAGCGCTCGCGTTCCCCGTCGGCTTCGAGGGCGAACACCTCGAAGCCGGCGGAGCCGTCGCCCTGGGGCGTGACGACCGTCTGCACGGTCCGCAGGTCGCCTTCGGGAAGCACCAGCGGCTCGTGAAGGACCAGGTTCTCCAGCTCGCCGGCGTGGCCGTCCGGTGCCGGCTCCGCCGCCGAGCCCGCCATCTCGACGTACGCGGCTGCGGGGAGCACCACGGCGCCATGCACCCGGTGGTCCGCCAGGTAGGCCGGACGGGAGCCGCCGAGGTGCGCCTCGAAGATCCGCTGCGCGCCGGCGGTCCGGAGCGGCGAGCCCAGGAGCGGATGGGCGCCGGGGGCCGGCGGCGGGGCCGGGGCCGCCGCGGGGTCCTTCGCTTCGACCCAGTACCTCTCCCCCTGGAAGGGATAGGTGGGGAGCCGGACCCTGCGGCGGTCGCGGTGGGCGTCCCGCCCCGCCCAGTCCACCTCCCCCCCGGCCGTGTGGAAGCGTCCGAGCGAGCCCAGGATCTCCTCCCCGTCCTCCCGCCCGCGCCGGAGCGACGGGAGCCACAGCGGGTCGCGGGCGTCAGGCGCGTCCCCGCCGTCGCCTTCCCCCGCCTCGGCCCCGTCCTGCAGGCACTCCCGTCCCATCCCCAGCAGCACGGGGTGCGGACCGATCTCCACGAAGCAGTCGCACCCCAGGCGGCGCAGCGCCTGCATCCCGCGGGCGAAGCGGACCGGCTCCCGCGCATGGCGCCGCCAGTAGCCCGGCTGCGTCAGCTCGGCGCCCGCCAGGTCGCCGACGAGGTTGGAGACGAGCCGCAGCGAGGGTGCCCGCAGCTCCACCCGTCCCGCCGCGGCCTCCAGCGCGTCGAGCGCCGGATCGATCAGGTGGGAGTGGAAGGCGATGGAGATGGGCAGCCGCCGGCACTCGATCCCGCGCGCCTCCATGCCGGCGATGACCTCCTCCAGCGCCGCCTCCACCCCGGAGACCACCACGCGCTGCGGACCGTTCAGCGCCGCGATCGAGAGCGTCCCGGCATGAGGCCGCAGCGCCTCCGCCACCCGGTCCTCCCCGGCACGGATGGCGGCCATGGCGCCCCCCGACGGGAGCCCGTGCGCGATCCGCCCCCGCTCGGCCACCAGGGCGAGCCCCTGCTCCAGCGTGAAGACGCCGGCGGCGCAGGCCGCGGCGTACTCGCCGAGGCTGTGCCCGAGGACGGCCGACGGCGTCACGCCCCAGGAGCGCCAGAGTTCGGCGAGCGCGTGCTGCAGCGCGAAGACCGCGGGCTGGGTGTAGTCCGTCCGGTGGATCCGCCGCTCGGCGTCCTCCTCCTCTCCGGGGGCGGGGTAGAGCACCGAGCGCAGCGGGCGGTCGAGGTGCGGGCGCAGGATCTCCTCGCAGCGCTCGATCGCGGCGCGGAAGACGGGCTCGCTGTCGTAGAGCTGCCGCCCCATCCCCACGTACTGCGCTCCCTGTCCAGTGAAGAGGAAGGCCACCCGGGGCCGCGCTCCGGGCCTCGCCACCCCGGCGCTGCGGCCGGGGGCGTCTTCCCCGGCCAGGTGCTCCCGCAGCCGCTCCGCGATCTCGCTCCGCGTCCCGCCGACGACCGCCAGGCGGTGCGCGAAGTGGGTACGGCCGGCGTTCGCGGTGTGGCAGAGATCCTCCGGTGCCTCGTCGCCCCCGCCGAGGAGGTGTCTGCGGAAGTTCGCGACCTGCGCGCCCAGGTCGGCCGCGGTCCGGCCCGAGAGCGTAAGCAGGTGGAGCGGGCGCTCGGCGGCCGGGTCCCGCGGCGCCGGCAGCGGCGGCTCCTCGAGGACGACGTGGACGTTGGTGCCGCTCGCGCCGAAGGAGCTGACCCCCGCGAGGCGAGGCGCGCCCCCGCGCGGCCAGGGGATCGGGGCGGTGGGGACGGCGGCGGGGATCTCGTCCCAGGGAATGTGCGGGCTCGGCTCGTGGAAGTGGAGGTGGGGGGCGATCTCCCCGTGCTGGAGCATCAGGACCACCTTGATCAGCCCGGCGACTCCCGATGCCGCCTCCAGGTGGCCGAGGTTGGTCTTCACGGACCCCACGTGGAACGGGGAGTCCGGGCTCCGCCCGACGCCCAGCACCTCCCCCAGCGCGCGCATTTCGATCGGGTCGCCGAGAGTGGTGCCCGTGCCGTGCGCCTCCACGTACTGCACCTCGTGGGGCCGCACTCCCGCCGACGCCAGCGCCGCGCGGATCACCGCCTCCTGCGCCCGCCTGTTCGGGACCGTGATGCCGCTGGTGGCGCCGTCCTGGTTCATCGCCGAGCCGCGGATCACCGCCAGGACCGGGTCGCCGTCGCGGAGCGCGCGCGAGAGGCGCTTCAGCACGACCACTCCGCACCCCTCGCCCCGGACGAACCCGTCCGCCGCCGCGTCGAAGGTGCTGCACCGCCCGCGCGGCGAGAGCATCCGCCCCTTCGACGTCGTGACGAACATCTCGGGGGTCAGCATCAGGTTCACGCCGCCGGCCAGCGCCATGTCGCACTCGTCCGCCCGCAGGCCCTGGCAGGCGAGGTGAACCGCGCCGAGGGAGGAGGAGCAGGCGGTGTCCACCGCGACCGCCGGGCCCTGCAGCCCCAGCGCATAGGCGACCCGTCCGGCGACGAAGGCGGCCGTGGAGCCGGTGGAGTGATAGGTGGTAAGCCTCTCCATCCCCGCGGCCCTGGAGAGGTGCAGGTAGTCGCTGCCCGTGATCCCGACGAAGACCCCGGTCCGGGTGCCGCCGAGCGAGCCCGGGGCGATGCCCGCGTCCTCGACCGCCGCCCAGGCTTCCTGGAGGAGGATCCGGTGCTGCGGGTCGATCTCCACCGCCTCGCGGGGGGCGATGCCGAAGAAGGCCGGGTCGAAGCGGTCCACGTCCTCGATGAACCCGCCCCAGCGCGAGTAGGACTTCCCCGGCGCCTCGGGATCCGGGTCGAAGACGTCCTGGATGGCGAAGCGGGAAGCCGGCACCTCGGCCACGGCGTCGATCCCCTCGCGCAGGAGCCGCCAGTACGCCTCCGGATCGTTCGCCCGGCCGGGGAAGCGGCAGGCGATGCCGATCACCGCGACCGGCTCGGCGCGCTCACCTTCGAGCGCCCGGACCCTGGCCTGCAGCTTCCGGATCGCGACCAGCGCGTTCTGCAGCCGCTCGTGGTGGCCCGTCTGCTCTGGCTTCGTCATGGTCGGGTGGCGTTGTCGTCCAGCAGATCGGCGAGGGCGTCGTCGAGCATCGTGGCGAGTTCGCTCTCGGAGAGGTCCGCGAGCCCGGCGTCGGGATCCTCGGGGCGGGTGTCCTTCGCGGGAGGGGTGGTGGGCGCATCGAGCCCGCCCCGCGTCCGCAGCGTCCCGGCGAGGAACGCCGCGAGCGACTCCACCGTCGGGTACTCGAACGCGATGGTCGTCGGGAGCCGCAGGCCGAGGCTGCGCTCCAGGCGGCCCCGCAGCTCGACGGTGGTCAGCGAGTCCATCCCGAGCCTGAAGAATCCCTGCCCGGGCTCCATGAGCTGCACGGGGTCGAGGCCGAGGACCGCGGCGACCTGTTCGCGGACGTGCGAGACGAGGAGGTCGCCGGCTTCGTCGCCGCCGAGCGACCGCAGCCGCGCCGCGAACTCGCTCGTGCCCGGAGCGGCCGCGGAGCGCCCGGCCGGCTCGTGCGCTCCGGCCCCGGCCTCGATCTCCCGCAGGAGGCCGCGCCTGGGGTCGATCTCGTAGCTCGCCTTCAGGGCGGCCCAGTCCACCCAGGCGATCGTCCGCTGCGCGACCCCGGCGGCCATCGCCGAGCCGAGCATCGCGAGCGCCGGCCCAGCGGGCATGAGGTGGAAATCGCTCTGCTCCAGGAACCGGTTCGCGTCGCGGGCGGCGTCCCCCCCCGCCCACCCGCCCCAGTCCACGGCCAGCGCCGGCAACCCCGCGGCGCGGCGGTGGTGGGCCAGCGAGTCCAGGAACTGGTTCGCCGCCGCGTAGTGCGCCATCCCCCGCGAGCCCCAGAGGCCGGCCACCGAGGAGAAGAGCACGAAGTGGTCGAGGTCCAGCGCTCGCGTGAGCTGGTGGAGGACCCAGGCGCCCACGAGTTTCGGGCGCAGCACTGCCTCGATCCGCTCCGTCTGCAGGCGCGGCAGGGGTGTGAAGTCCAGGACCGCCGCGGCGTGGAAGACGCCCCGCAGCGGGGGGAGGCCGGCTCCGAAGCGCGCGAAGAGGCGGCCCATCGCCTCCGGATCGGCCACGTCCGCCGCCACGGTTTCCACGGCGGTCCCCATCCGCTCCAGCTCCCGGACCGCCGCCACCTTCTCCCTGGCGGGGTCGTCGTCGGGGAGCGATGCCCAGGCGGAGCGGTCCGGGAGCGGCGTCCGCCCCAGGAGCAGCAGGTGTCCCGCTCCGGACTCCGCCAGCCAGCGGGCGAGCCGGAGCCCGAGGCTGCCCAACCCTCCGCTGATCAGGTACGACGCGTCCCGGCGGATCTCGGGCCGGCCGCGCTCCGCTCCCTCCACCCGGTCCAGCGCCGTCAGCCGGGGGACGAACCGGGTCCCGTCGCGGAAGGCCGACTGGTCCTCGGACGCGTCCGTCGTCACCTGCGCCAGTACCTGCTCCGCCGCGGCGGCCGGGTCGGCCTCGGGGTCGAGGTCCAGGAGCCCGCCCCAGCGCTGCGGGAGTTCGAGCGCGATACTGCGTCCCAGGCCCCAGAGGGCCGCTCCGGCCGGATCGGTGGGCTGTCCCGCCCGCACCGGCTGGGCGCCACGGGTCACGATCCAGAGGCGCGGGCCCGCGAGGGCGTCCGTGTCCGCGTCCTCGTCCGCGAGCGCCAGCGCCAGCGCCAGCGCCGTGAGGTTCGCGCAGTCGGTGCGGACCCGGTCCAGCACCGCTGCCGCGGGGTCGTCCGGCGAGCCGTCCCGGTCCGCGAGGTACACGACCCCCGCCAGCGTTCCGTCCCCTCCCAGCCAGCCGCGGGCCGCCCGCGGTGCGTCGTCCAGGCCGCCCACCACGCTGTCCCCGCCCCGGGCGCGGATCGCGCCGGCGAGCGCGCGGCCGAGCGCGGACCCGTCCGAGAGGATGAGCCAGCGGTCCTCAACCGGGAGCACCGGAGCCGGCCGCGAGGCCGGGCCGACCGGTCGCCAGGTCACCTCGTGCAGCCAGTCCTCGGGCCGCGGCTCGCGGGGCAGGGAGACGGCGATCCGCGCAAAGCGGACGCCCTCCGCCTCTCCCACCGGCCTGCCGTCCTGGCCGAACAGGCGCACGTCCCCGACGAAGCCGGCCCCGGAGCGGCCCTCCTCCCGGACCCGTACGTGGACACAGACCTCCGGGTCGATCCCGCGCGGCAGGCGGAGGCGCTCCAGCGAGGCGACCACGAAGTGGTCGCCGGCTCTCCCCATCCGGGCGCCGACGGCGCCGAGCAGCCGCAGGCCGGCGTCGAGCAGCGCCACCCGCCCGGTCCCGTCCACCGGGTCCGGCGCGAGCCGCAGCCGGATCAGCCCCTCGCCCTCCGCCTGCCACGCCCGCTCGACCGTGACCGGCGCGTGCCGGCCCCCGTCCTCTCGGGCGAGGAGGTCTTCCGGCGGCAACTCCCTGGCGACGCGGGCCAGCCGGTCCTCGAGGGAGGCGTCCGGTGTCTGCGGCGCTTCCGCCGCGTCCGGCAGGACCAGCTCCCCCGTCGCGTGAAGCGTCCAGCGTCCGGAGCCGTCCGCGGCCCGGCCGTGCACTTCGACCCCGCTCCGGCCATCGGCGGGGGGCCGCAGGACGCAGTGGACGACGAGGTCGCCCTGCTCCGGCACGACTAGGGGGTGAAGGATCGCGAGGTCCTCCAGCCGCGCCGCGTCCCGGCCGAGCGCGGCGTGGCCGGCGGCCAGAAGCAGCTCCGCGAACCAGGAGGCCGGCGCGATGGCGTCCCCGCCCATCCGGTGCTCGCCGAGGAAGGCGAGGGACCCGGCGGAGAGACGGCTCTCGAAGACGGAGCCGGAGATGGCAGGCGAGTCCAGGAGCCGCCCCGCGAGGGACTCCGTCCCGTCCACCGCGTCCGCCCGGCGGGAGGTGCCGCCGGTTCCCAGCCAGTAGCGTCGCCGCTGCCAGGGATAGCGGGGGAGGGGAACGACGCGGCCGCCCGAGGGGTGGAGGGCCGCCCAGTCCATCCGGTGGCCGCGGACGTGGAGCGCGGCCAGCGAGCGGAGCAGCGCGAAGCTCTCGGGGAGGCCGCGGTCGAGCGAGCCGAGGACCAGCGGCTCGGCGCCGGCCGCGCACTGCTCCAGCGGGATCCGGAGCAGCGGGTGCGGCGCGATCTCCAGGAAGTCGCTCCCGTCCCCCGTCGCGGCGGCGACCGCCTGCGCGAACAGCACGGGCTCCCGCAGGTTCCGGCCCCAGTATTCGGCGCCGTAGTCGCCCGGACGGGCGCGCTCGCCGGTGACGGTGGAGTAGAGCGGGACGCTCGCCGCGCGGGGGGCCAGCCCGGAGAGCGAGCGGACCAGCTCGTCCCGGAGAGGCTCCATCTGGATGCTGTGGGACGCCAGCGAGACGGGGATCGGCCGCGCGAAGGTGCCGCGCTCCGTCAGCTCCTCCACGGCCGCCGCGATCTCCTCGGGGTCGCCGGAGATCACCACGGAGTTCGGGCTGTTGACCGCCGCGAGCGAGACCGCTCCGCCGCGCTCGCGCAGGAACGCCTCCACGGCGGAGCGGGAGAGCCCCACGGCCGCCATGGCGCCGGCGCCGGTCGCGCGCCGCATCACGCGGCCCCGGTGATGGATCGTCAGGATAGCGTCCTCCAGGTCGAGGACGCCGGCGACGTGCGCCGCGGCCACCTCGCCCGCGCTGTGCCCCACGACCGCGGCGGGGACGATCCCCCAGGAGCGCCAGAGCGCCGCGAGCGCGACCTGGACCGCGAAGATCGCAGGCTGCGTGACCTCGGTCTCGTGAAGTCGGCTCCGCTCTTCGGGAGCGGTCAGCTCGTCCACCAGCGACCACCCCGACAGGGGCCGGAGCAGCGCATCGCAGCTCTCGATCATGGTCCGGAACACCGGCTCCGTCGCGAGCAGCGCCCGGCCCATTCCCGGCCACTGCGAGCCCTGGCCGGAAAACACGAACGTCAGGCGGCGCCGCGTGTCGGGATCGGCGTCGCCGCGTACCACCCCGGGCGGCGCCTCGCCCGCGAGGTGCGCGGCGAGCGAGCCGGCCAGCTCCCGGGCCGAGCCGCCGACGACCGCCAGCCGGTGTTCGAAGTGGGTGCGCCGCAGGGCGGCGGTGAAGCACAGGTCGGCGAGCGGCGGCGGAGAGCCGGCCAGCAGGTCGCCGTACTCCCGCGCCAGGGCGTCCAGCGCCTCCGGACTGCGCGCGGAGATCGGGAGGACGTGGGCCCGGTCCGGTCCGGCGCCGTGGGGGGGCGGCGGGGCGGGGGGGGGCGCCTCCCGCAGCACCAGGTGCGCGTTGGTCCCGCCGAAGCCGAACGAGCTGACGCCCGCGTGCCGGCCGGTGCCCGCCGGCCACGGGCGGGCGGCGACGGGGATCTCGAAGCGGGTCCCGGCGAGCGGGAGGTGCGGGTTCGCCTGCCGGAAGTGGAGGTTCGCCGGGATCGTCTCGTGCCGCAGCGCGAGTATGGTCTTGATCATCCCCGCGACGCCCGCGACCGCCTCGAGGTGCCCGATGTTGGTCTTGACCGAGCCCAGCAGGCAGCTCTCCCCGCCCGCCTCTCCCAGCACCTCCGCGAGCGCCTCCACCTCGATCGGGTCGCCGAGCGGGGTGCCGGTGCCGTGCGTCTCGACGTAGGTGACGAGGGCCGGATCGGTCCGGCCGTCCTTCAGCGCCCGCCGCACCACCTCCCGCTGCGCCAGCCCGCTGGGCGCGGTGAGGCCGTTGGTGGCGCCGTCCTGGTTGACGGCGGACCCGGCGACGAGCGCGAGGACGGGGTCGCGTCCCGCGAGCGCGTCTGAGAGCCGCTTCAGCACGACGACCCCGCACCCCTCCCCCCGCACGAAGCCGTCGGCGCGGGAGTCGAAGGTCTTGCAGCGCCCGTCCGCGGCCATCATCCGCATCCGGGAGAGGGCGACCGTGGACTCGGGCGTCAGCATCAGGTTGACGCCGCCCGCCAGCGCCAGGTCGCACTCCCCGCTGCGCAGGCTCTGCACCGCGAGGTGCGCGGCGACCAGGGATGAGGAGCACGCCGTGTCCACCGCCAGGCTCGGGCCCCGCAGGTCGAGCCAGTAGGAGACCCGGTTGGCGAGGATGCTGTGGGCCGTGCCGGTGCTGGTGTAGGTGCCGGCCGCTCCCAGCTCCCGGAGCTGGAGCCAGGCGTAGTCGCTGCTGTGGCTGTGGACGCCCACGAAGACCCCCGTGGCGCTCCCCGCCAGCCGGCCGGCCGGCTGGCCGGCGTCCTCCAGCGCCTCCCACGCGACCTCCAGCAGGAGCCGCTGCTGCGGGTCCATGGCGGCGGCCTCGCGCGGCGAGATCCCGAAGAAGCCGGGGTCGAACCGGTCCACGCCGTGCAGGAACCCGCCCCACCGGGTCGTCATCTTCCCGGTGGCCTCGGCGTCCGGATGGTAGAGCGCGTCCGCGTCCCAGCGGTCGGCCGGGGCTTCGGTGATGCCGTCGCGGCCCTCCATCAGCAGCCGCCAGAACGCGTCCGGCGTATCCGCCCCGCCCGGGAAGCGGCACGCCATGCCGACCACCGCGATCGGCTCGTGCTTCGCCTGCTCGATGGATTCGAGGCGCGCGCGCATCTGCTGGAGTGCCTGCAGCGCCCGCTGCAACTGGGGGAGGCTCGGGTCGTGGGTCGCCATGGCTCCGGTTCAGGCTCCGGTCAGCAGGTCGTCGATGGCCGCCAGCTCGCGGTCCAGCAGCGACTGGATCTCCCCCTCGGGCAGCTCCACCACGAACCCCGTCGATTCGGCGCCCGATGCACCCTCCGGCGGCGCGTCCGCTCCCCCGCGCGCCCCGGACGCCTCCAGCTCCCCGGCCAGGTGGCGCGCCAGCGCCGCCACGGTGGGGTAGTTCCAGAGCACCGTGGCGGAGAGGCGGATCCCCAGGTCGGCCTCCAGCCGGTTGCGCAGCTCCAGCGTCATCAGGGAATCGAGCCCCTGCTCCCTGATCGGCTGCTGGAGCGCCACCCGTGCGGGCGCCAGCCGGAGGACCTGCGCCACCCGGTCGCGCAGGTAAGGCTCAAGCCGCTCCTCGCGCTCCCGGCCCCGGGCCGCGTCCAGCAGCGCCCGGCGGATGCCGCCCGCCTGCGGCTGCGGGTCGGCCGGGGCGGCGGCGCCGGCGCCGCCGCCGCCGCGGAGCCCGGCGAGCAGCGGGGAGCGGCCGGCGGCCGGGTGGGCTTCGGACCAGAGGTCCGCGTCGAGCCGCATCACGCCGACCTGCGCCACGTCCGCTCCGAGGATCTCGCCGAGCGCCCGGAGCCCCTCGGCCGGCGCGAGGCTCCGCAGCCCCTGCCCGGCCAGGCGCTCGCCGCGGCCCGGGTCCGCCGCCGCCAGCCCCACCTCGCTCCACGGACCCCAGGCGATGCTCAGCGCCGGAAGCCCGCGCGCGCGCCGGACGTGGGCGAGCGCGTCCAGGAAGGCGTTGGCGGCGGCGTAGTTGGCCTGCCCCGGAATGCCCAGCACGGAGGCCGCCGAGGAGAAGAGGACGAAGAAGTCGAGGGACCGCTCGCCCAGGAGCCGGTGGAGGTTCCAGGCGCCCCTCAGCTTGGGCGACATCGGCGCGAGCAGCCGGTCGCGATCCATCTGCGGCGTGGTGGCGTCGGCCAGCAGGCCGGCTGCGTGCAGCACCCCCCGGAGCGGGGGGAGGTCAGCGTCGATCCGGTCCAGGACCCGGTCGACATCCGCTTCCCGGGCGACGTCGGCCCGCTCGATCACCACCCGCGCGCCCAGCGATTCCATTTCGGCCACCCTCTCGCGCGCCGCGGGCGAGGGCGCGCTCCGCCCCACCAGCACCAGGTGCCGCGCGCCCTGGTGTACCATCCAGCGCGCGGCCTCCAGGCCCAGGGCACCCAGCCCGCCGGTGACGAGGTAGGTACCGTCGGGCGAGAACGGGGGCGCGTCCGGTGCCGCTACCTCCACCGTCTCGTCCGGCGTGAGGACGATCTTGCCGACGTGCCGGGCCTGGGCCATGTGCCGGAACGCGTCAGCCACCTCGCGCACGGGAAAGACCCGCAACGGCAGCGGTGTCAGCTCGCCGGACGCGAGGCGCGCCACGATCTCCCGGAGCATCCCACCCAGCAGCGCCGGTCGCTCGCGTGCGCCCCGGTCCATGTCGATGGCGAAGTACGAGAGGTGGTTGCGGAAGGGGGCCAGGCCCACACGGGTGTCGTCGTGGATGTCCCGCTTGCCGATCTCCAGGAACCGCCCGTAGGGTCGCAGCAGGGAGAGACCCCTGCCGATCGCCTCGCCGGTCAGCGAGTTCAGCACCACGTCCACCCCCTCACCCCCCGTCCCGGCGCGGATCTCGTCGGCGAACGAGAGGGAGCGCGAGTCGAAGACGTGCTCGATGCCGAGCGCGCGGAGGTACTCCCGCTTGCTCTCGCTCCCGGCGGTGGCGAAGACCTCGGCCCCGGCGCGCCGGGCGAGCTGGACGGCCGCCAGGCCCACGCCCCCGGAGGCCGCGTGGATCAGCACCCGCTCCCCCTCGCCGAGGCGGGCCAGGTGCTCCAGCGCGTACGCCGCGGTAAGGAAGGCGACGGGAACGGTGGCCGCTTCCCGGAACTCGAGCCCGGCCGGCTTCCGGGCAACCAGCCGCGCATCCGCCAGGGCATGGGTCGCCAGCGAGTCGAAGGCGACCGCCACCACTTCGTCCCCCGCCTCGAACCCGCCGACTCCCTCCCCGACCGCGGCGATCACGCCCGCGCACTCGATTCCGAGCGGCCCGACCCCGTCCGGGTACCCGGGGTACACGCCCATGGCCGACATGACGTTCATGAAGTTCAGGGCGGCGGCCCGCACCTCGATCTCCACCTCCCCCGGCCCCGGGCGCCGTCGGGGCGCGGGGCGGGCCTGGAGGTTGTCGAGCACCCCGGCGCCGGTCGTCACCACGCGGTACGGCGCGGCGACGATGCGGACCACAGGGGGCCGGGAGGGGCGCGCGGGCACGGCGTCCCCCTCGCCCGAGCGGTGGACCAGCCGGGGGACCCAGCGCTCGCCGTGGCGGAACGCGACCCGGTCCTCGCCGCCCGCGGCGAGCAGCTCGCCGGTGAGCGCGGCGCCGAGGTCTTCACCACCGGGGTCCAGGTCCACGCAGCTGCAGCGCAGCTCCGGGTGCTCGTGGGAGAGCACGGCCGCCATGCCCCAGAGGGTCGCATGGGGCACGGCGACGAGGTCCCCCCCGCCGGCCACGGGTTGCGCGCCGCGTGTCACCATCCAGAGGCGGGGCGCGGGGGAGGCGTTCCGGCGCGCCAGCGCCTGCGTCAGGTGAAGGACACCGACCGTGCCGAGCGTCTGGGCCGATTCCAGGTCGTCCGCGGAGGCGTCCTCCGCCGTCACCGAGTCCAGGCTCCAGAGGTGGACCACCCCGCGCAGCGGCCGCTCGCCGGCGGTGCCGGCCAGCAGGCGGTCGAAGTCCTCGGGGCGCTCCGGGTCCACCCCGGGAGCCCCGGCCTCCGCCGCTCCCGGCCGCACCAGGACGCAGGCTTCACCGGCCGCTCTCAACCGCGCCGCCAGCTCGTCCGCCACCCTGCCGCTATCGGCGAGGATCAGCCAGTCCCCGGGAGAATCCGGGCCGGGTCCGGCCCCGGCGCGCGGCTGCCGCTCCCACTCCACCCGGTAGAGCCAGTCGGAAGGATCCGGATCCTCCGTACGCGCCATGCGCCGGAAGCGGACTCCTTCCACGGAGAGCACCGGCCGCCCGTCGGCGTCGAGGAGAAGGACGTCGCCCTCGGGATCCGCGGCTCCGCCGCGGCGCAGCGCCCGAGCCCACAGGGGCCCGGTCCGATCCGGGAGACGGTGGAGGCGGAGCCGCCGTACCGCGACCGGCAGGAAGGGGTCGTGGGAAGCGTCGTCGTCGGTAAGCGCATGGAGGAGGAGCTGGAGGGCTACGTCCAGCAGCACGGGGTGCAGCGGGTACCCGGGGTCGTCGCGCACCGGCTCCGGAAGCCGGACCCGCCCCACCAGGCCGTCGTCCGTCCGCCAGAACTCCTCGACTCCCTGGAAGCCGGCTCCGTACCCGAGCCCGCGCGCCGCCAGGGCGCGGTAGTGCTCGCGCCCCGGAGACGGGGCTCCCTTCGGGGGGAAGGCGCCGAAGCCGGGGGAGGCGGGTGTGGCGAGGGGGAACAGGACGATGCGGCCGCGCGCATTGCGCGTCCACGCACCGTCCGCGGGGCCGCGGGACCGGCTGAACACCTGCAGCAGGGCCGCCTGCGCGGATTCCCGCTCCACCACCACCTGCACCTCCGGGCCGGCACCGCCGTGCTCGTCCGGGAAGATCGCCTCCTCCAGGGCGAAGTCCTCCAGCACCGCTCCGGGGCCGAACGCCTCGGCCGCGGCGCGGGCCATCTCCAGGAACGCGGCGGCGGGGAGCACGGCCCGTCCGAGCACCCGGTGGTCGGCGAGGTACGGCTGCAGCGACGTGCCGACCTCCGCCTCCCACACCTGGTGGCCGGTCGCCGAGCGGATCCCCTCCGCCAGCAGCGGATGGGTGCTGCCGCCCCGGCGGCCGGCGCGCGGGGTGGGCTCCAGCCAGAAGCGCTCCCGCTGCCAGGGGTAACCGGGCAGCGCGACGAACCGTCCGCCCTCCGCGAGCCGCTGCCACGCGACGGGGCAGCCCGCCACGTAAAGCTCGCCCAGCGTCTGCAGCAGCGTCGGCTTTTCCGGCTCCTGGCGGCGCAGCGAGGCCAGCGCCAGCCCGTCGCTGCCGGCGTGCTGGAGGATCTGCTGGATCGCCGGGAGAAGGACGGGATGGGGGCTCACCTCGAGGAAGACGTCGTGCCCCTCGCGGAGCAGCCGCTCCAGGGTCTCGCGGAAGAGGACCGGCTGGCGGAGGTTCCGCTCCCAGTACGCCGCGTCCAGCGCCGCGCCGGGCAGCGGCCGATCCAGCACGGTGGAGTGGAAGGGGAGGGCGGGGGGGCGCGGACGCAGCCCCCGCAGCGCCGACAGCAGGGGCTCCCGCAGCGGGTCCATCTGCGGGCTGTGGGAGGCCACGTCCACCCGGATCGGCCGGCAGAAGACGTCCCGCCGCTGGAGCGTTTCGAGGATCCGCTCCAGCGCCGCCGGGTCGCCGGACAGCAGGGTCGAGCGCGGGCCGTTGCTGGCCGCGATCGACACCCGGTCCTCGTACCCTGCCAGCGCGGCCTCCGCCGCCTCCCGCGGCAGCTCCACCATCGCCATCGCCCCCCGTCCGCTCACCCCGCGCAGCAGGCGACTGCGGACGCAGATCACCCGCATCGCTTCCTCCAGGCTCAACGCCCCCGCGACGTGCGCCGCCGCCACCTCGCCCATGCTGTGCCCCACCACGGCGGCCGGCTCGATCCCCCAGGCGCGCCACAGGCGCGCCAGGGCGATTTCGAGGCAGACCAGCACCGGCTGCACGACGTCGATGCGGTCGAGCAGGTGGCCCGGGGCGCGCTCGTCGGCCGTGAGCTGATCGAGGAGCGACCACTCCACCAGGGGGCGCATCGCCGCCTCGCATCCTTCCAGCGCGGCGCGGAACGCCGGCTCCTCCGCCAGCAGCTGCCGCCCCATCCCCAGCCACTGCGAGCCCTGGCCGGGAAAGACGAAGACCACCCGGGGCGGGGAGTGGCGCCGGCGCCCCGCCGCCACGCCCGGCTCCTGCGCCCCGTCCGCGTACGCTCCCAGCCGCCGGAGCAGCTCGTCTCGATCCCGCGCGACGATCGCGAGACGGTGCTCGTGATGGGTGCTCCGCAGGCCCGCGCTGTACACCAGGTCCGCCAGCGGCGGGGCGTCCTCCCGGGCGAGCCGGTGCCCCCACGCCCGAGCGAGCGCCCCCAGCGCCGCGGGCGAGCGGGAGGAGAGCGCCACGAGCGCCGGGCGCTCGACAGGGGGCGGCGAGGGAGCGGCCGGAGCCTCGCCGAGGACGACGTGCGCGTTGGTCCCGGCGATGCCGAAGGCGCTCACCCCGGCGACGGCCGGCGAGGCGTCCTCCGGCAGCGGAGTCGCCTCGCGCGGAATGAAAAGCGGCAGCTCGTCCCAGGCGATGCCGGGATTCGGCTCCCGGAGGTGGAGGCTGGCGGGGATCTCCCGGTGCCGCAGGACCAGCGCGGCCTTGATCAGCCCCGCCACCCCGGCCGCCCCCTCGGTATGGCCCAGGTTGGTCTTCACCGAGCCGACGGCGCAGCGGCTCCCCGCCGTCCGGCCCCGGGCGAGCACCGCGCCCAGGGCGCCCAGTTCCACGGGGTCCCCCGCGCCCGTACCGGTGCCGTGCGCCTCCACGTAGTGCACCTGGCCCGGAAGGATCCCCGCGTCCTCGTACGCCAGGCGGAGCATCTCCTCCTGACCTGCCTGCGAGGGGGTCGCCATGTAGGCGCCGCTGCGGCCGTCGTTGTTCACCGCCGACCCGAGGATCACCGCGTAGACCCGGTCCCCGTCCCGGCGCGCCCGCGAGAGCGGCTTCAGCACCACCATGGCCGCGCCCTCGCTGCGCACGTACCCGTTGGCCCGCGCGTCGCCGAACTTGCAGCGGCCGTCCGGGGCCATCATCCCCGAGCCGGAGTAGGCGGTGGTGATGTGCGGCTGCAGGATCACGTTGGCGCCGCCGGCCAGCGCCAGGGGGCTCTCGTCGCTCCTGAGGCTCTGGCACGCCAGGTGGACCGCGACCAGCGACGAGGAGCAGGCGGTGTCCACCGTGACGCTCGGCCCCTGCAGCCCCAGCGTGTACGAGATGCGCCCGGAGGCCGCGTACCGGCCGCTCCCCGTCGTCATGTGGAAATCGACGGTCGGCTCCTCGAAGAGCCGCGCCTCGTAGTCGTTGAGCCAGAGCCCGACGAAGACGCCCGCGCGGCTGCCGAGCAGCGCGTCCACGGGCTGGCCGGCGTCGGCGAGCGCCTCCCAGCTCGTCTCCAGGAGGAGCCGCTGCTGCGGGTCCATCCTCTCCGCCTCCCGGGGCGAGATCCCGAAGAAGGCGGCGTCGAAGCGGTCGATCCCTTCCAGGTAGCCGCCCCACCGCGGGCCGGCCGCGTCGCCCGGGGCCGGCCCGCGCTCGTGGGGCGTAGCGGCGGCGGGTCGATCTGCGGGGACCTCCGTGATCGCGTCCACCCCGTCGCGCAGCAGCCGCCAGAAGCTTTCCGGGCCGGTCACGTCTCCGGGGAAGCGGCAGCCGATGCCCACGATGGCGATGGGCTCACGTCGCGCAGATCTGCTCATGCGCCGATCCGGTGAATGTCGGGGCCGCGACCGTGCGGAGCGCCGCGGTCACGATTTCCAGGAGCTGGGATCGCGCATCCTGGAGGTAGAAGTGCCCGCCCGGGAGGAGTCGGAGCAGGAACGCTCCCGTGGTCTCGGCGCGCCATGCCTCCAGCTCCGAGACCGACACGCAGGGGTCGGTCGTGCCGCCGAGCGCCAGGAGGGGGCAGGCCAGCGGTTCGCCGACCTCGTGGACGTACCGTTCGAGCGCGGTGAGATCCGCCCGCAGGCCTGGGAGGAGCAGCGCCAGCAGGTCGGGGTGCCGCACCACCTGCTCGGGGATGCCGCCGTAGCGACGGCGGATCTCGGCGATGAAGTCGTCGTCGGGCAGCCGATGGATCGGAGGCTCCGGGTTCGGCAGGCGCGGCGCCCGCCGCCCCGAGACGAGCAGGCAGCTCGCCGGGGGCGCGCCCCCGCGGGCCAGGCCGCGCGCCAGTTCGAAGGCCACGCAGGCCCCCATGCTGTGCCCGAAGAAGGCGTACGGCAGGTCCAGGTAGGGACGGATCCGCTCCGCCAGGGCCTCGACGAGCGCCTCCATGTCTTCGAACGGCCGCTCCCGCAGGCGGGTCTCCCTGCCCGGCGGCTGAACGGCGCAGAGATCCACGTCCGCGGGCAGCCCGGCGGGCCAGGTCCGGTAGGTGGAGGCTCCGACTCCCGCGTAGGGAAAGCAGAAGAGGCGGAGGCGGGCGTCGGGCCGGGTCTGTGAGCGGATGAACCAGGGATCTTGCACGATGATCGGTCCTCGCGAGGGGTCCCTTTCGGTGTTCTGCTTCGCGCATGAATTGGCGCGGAAGTGCTGTTTTTCGTCTGCGGATGCGACGCCGTGGAAGAAACGGCAGTTCAGTAATCCTGCCCGTGGCGAGGGGCAGGAGTCCCGGAAGCGCCCTGCGGCACCCGGCCGCGGCGAGTGGCAAGCGCTATTCCCATCTTCTGTTTTCTACGGAAATCGAGTTCCGGGCGCCGTTCGCGGTGTCCGTGGCCGGGAGGCATGATGCGCCAGGGCTACAGATTTCGTCACCCTCGTGCAACAAAGTGCTGTCGCGCCGCTTCACCCCGCGCCGATCCTGCTACGCTTTGTCGCGTACATGCACGCCGGCCGGGGCCCTGGCCCCCTCGACCCGTTGCGAGTGCCCGCGGACCGGTTCGGGCCGGGGCGGCCATTGATACGGGTTGCGGCCCGACGGGAGCGGAGGGGGAAGGGATGGAAACATCGCGGGGGAGGGCGCGCCGGACGCCCGGTTCGTGGCGCCGCATCCGCGGAACCTCCCTGAAGTATCCGTCCGCCAGTCGGTGTTGCGGGCGTGCAGCACGTGGGCCGGACCGGTGCGGTTCGACCCGTGGGCAGGCGTGAGGCCGACAGGGCGGCCATCGCATGCGGAGCGGCGGACCCTGGCGGACCGCGCGGGCCGGCGTCCGGGCGTGGCATGGGACTTCCTTTCCGTCGGCCTCGCGGTGGTCGTGGAATCGCGGCTCCATTCGAGCGGCTTTCCCGCTCTCCCTCTGCGGTCGGGCCCGGCGGCCTCCGGGCTCGCCGGATGCGCGTCTCCAGCTCTGGAGGCTGCGCGCCGCCCTTCGTTCGTGGAAGTGTCCCATCCCCCACGCAGCCCGCGGTGCCGCGGGTGGCATCCGGGAGCGGCCACCCTGTCGGATCCGGGCGATTCGGAGGGGCTGATTTTCGTGCTGGCGGCCTCGCGTGGGACGGCGGCGAGGTCCGTCGTCGTGACGCCGGGGGCAGCGCGTACCCAACGAGGATAAGCGGATGGAAGAGAACGTAGCATCCGAGCAGGACGACGGTCTCTCGCCCCTGAAGCGCGCCCTGCTGGCGATCCAGGACCTGAACGCGAAGATCGAGACGGCGAAGCGGGCGAAGCACGAGCCGATCGCGATCGTCGGCATGGCGTGCCGCTTCCCCGGCGGAGCCAACGACCCGGCGAGCTACTGGCGTCTGCTTCGCGACGGCCGCGCCGCGGTGGGCGAGGTGCCGGCCGATCGGTGGGACGTGGACGCCTACTACGATCCCGACCCCGACGCGCCGGGGAAGATGTACACGCGGACGGGCGGCTTCCTGGACCGGCCGATCGATCGCTTCGACGCGCGATTCTTCGGGATCACCCCGCGCGAGGCGCTCGGCATGGACCCGCAGCAGCGCCTGCTGCTCGAACTCGCCTGGGAGAGCCTCGAGAACGCCGGCTTCCCGCCCGGGAAGCTCCAGGGCTCGCCGACCGGCGTCTTCGTGGGGATCTCGTCCACGGACTTCGGGATGCTCGACCGCGGGCGCGACCTGGTGGCGCAGATCGACCCCTACTCCGCGACCGGGAGCGCCTTCAGCGTCGCCGCCGGCCGTATCTCTCACCTGCTGGGCCTGCGCGGTCCGACGCTCGCGCTCGACACCGCCTGCTCCTCTTCTCTGGTGGCCGTTCACCTGGCCTGTGAAAGTCTCCGCGCCGGCCGGAGCGGCATGGCGCTGGCGGGCGGGGTGAACCTGATGCTGGTGCCGCACACCTTCGTCGGGATGTGCAAGCTGCGGGCGCTGGCGCCGGACGGCCGGTGCAAGACCTTCGATGCCGGCGCCGACGGTTACGTTCGCGGGGAGGGCGGCGGCGTGGTGGTGCTCAAGCGCCTCTCCGACGCCCTGGCGGCGGGGGACTCCATCCACGCGGTGATCCGCGGCGCGGCGGTCAACCACGACGGACGGAGCAGCGGGCTGACGGTGCCGAGCGCGGCGGCGCAGCAGGCAGTCATCCGCGCGGCGCTCGAGGATGCCGGCCTCTCTCCGGAGCAGGTGGACTACGTGGAGGCGCACGGGACCGGCACCGAGCTGGGAGACCCGATCGAGATCCGGGCCCTGAACGCCGTGCTCGGCCGCGGCCGCCCGAAGGAGACCCCGCTCGCCCTCGGCTCGGTGAAGACCAACTTCGGCCACCTCGAAGCGGCGGCGGGGATCGCGGGCCTCATCAAGCTGGTCCTCGGTCTCTCACACGAGGCCATCCCGCCGCACCTCCACCTGGAGCGCCCCACCCCGCACGTGGACTGGGACGAGTTGCCCCTGGTGATCCCGACCACGCTCACTCCCTGGCCGCGGGGCGAGCGCCCCCGTGTCGGCGGGGTCAGCTCCTTCGGGTTCAGCGGCACCAACGCGCACGTCGTGGTCGAGGAGGCCCCGGTACGCGCCGAGCGCGAAGCGCGGAGCGCGGAGGCCGGAACGCAGCTCCGGGAACGGCCGGCACACCTGCTCCCGATCTCGGCGAGGTCTCCCGAGGCGCTCCGCGAGCTGGCGGGCCGCTACGACGCCCATCTCGCGGCCGCCGCCGGGCCGCTGGGCGACCTCTGCTTTTCCGCCGCCGAGGGACGCACCCACTTCGAGCACCGTCTGGCCGTCGTCGGCCGCACCGCGGAGGAGGTGCGCGGCGGCCTCGCCGGCTTCCTGCGCGGCGAGCCGGAGGGTTCCGTTCACACCGGCCCTGCGGCGGGGGGCGCGCCGCCGAGGGTCGCGTTCCTCTTCACCGGGCAGGGCGCGCAGTACGTGGGGATGGGACGCCAGCTCCTCGAGAGCGAGCCCGTCTTCCGCGCGGCGATGGAGCGGTGCGACGACCTCCTGCGCCCGTACCTGGAGCGTCCGCTCCTCTCCGTCCTCTACCCCGACCCCGACGGGGCGGAGGAGGCGGAGCGCCTCGTCCACCAGACCGCCTACACCCAGCCCGCCCTCTTCGCCGTCGAGTACGCCCTGGCGCAGCTCTGGCGCTCCTGGGGGATCGAGCCGACGCTGGTGACGGGCCACAGCGTCGGCGAGTACGTGGCCGCGTGCGTGGCGGGCGTCTTCCGCCTCGAGGACGGCCTCCGGCTGATCGCCGCG
>Ga0180215_1001158_pt1 | contig 30120 bp, 29 predicted proteins | sample eDN3rd37CBELigBY_FD_128871 | JGI IMG/M metagenome (GOLD analysis project Ga0180215, IMG submission 128871) | Enriched backyard soil microbial communities from Emeryville, California, USA - eDNA 3rd pass 37_C BE-Lig BY (version 2) (version 2) | ecosystem: Environmental > Terrestrial > Soil >...
ACCATTCCTTCAAATTCTTGACCAATTTTATCTGCCATAAACTCGGCCTTTTTCAAGTCATCTGTTTCCCTCTCTGCATCAACCGCTACCCGTTCCTGTTCAGAGGTGTGCCGTGCGATATCAGGGAGCAGATCCTTCCATTTTCCCCTTCTTTCCTCATCTATCGGACCAAGTTCTATCCACTCACGTAGCAACCGATGAACAATCAGGTCTGGATAACGGCGAATCGGAGAGGTGAAATGGGTATAGTATTCAGATGCCAGTCCAAAATGACCTATATTTTGTGCATCATATTTCGCCTGCTTCATGGAACGCAATAACACTTTGCTAATCACTGTTTCTTCCGGTGTGTCCCGCACCTGCTCAAGTAACAATTGCAGTGCACGCGGATGAATGGTATTTGCTGAGCCCTTCACTACATACCCAAAATTCGTGATAAATTCCAGGAATTTATGGAGCTTTCCCTCATCGGGTTCTTCATGAATTCGGTAAATAAATGGTTGATTCAGCCAATGGAAATGTTCCGCAACCGTTTCATTTGCTGCAAGCATAAACTCCTCAATAATCTGCTCGGCAATGGTTCTGTCACGTAAAATAACATCTGTTGGCTTGCCTTGCTCATCGACCAAAATTTTCGATTCGTGAAAATCGAAATCAATCGCTCCACGTTCCATTCGCTTATTGCGCAATTTCAGAGCTAGTTCCTTCATCATTTCAAACATCGGAACAAGCTCATGGTATCGCTCGATTAAGGCTTCGTCCTTTTCTTCCAGGATCTTATATACATCCGAATAGGTCATCCGTTCGTTCGTTTTAATTACACTAGTTGAAAGATCATACCGTACGATCTTCGCATCCTGATCAAATTCCATTTCACAGGTCATCGCCAGTCGGTCAACCTGTGGATTTAAGCTGCAAATTCCGTTGGAAAGACGATGCGGAATCATCGGGATCACTCGGTCCACAAGATACACACTGGTTCCACGATTAAAGGCTTCCTGGTCGATTGGAGATCCTTCCCGGACATAATAGCTCACATCTGCAATATGAACTCCTAGTAGGTAATTCCCATTATCCAGCAATTCTAGAGAAACGGCGTCATCTAAATCCTTTGCATCCGCCCCGTCGATAGTGACCATCATGCGGCCTCGAAGATCCCGCCTGCCCTTCATTTCCTCTTCGGAAATGGTCTCTGGCACGGCCTCGGCCTGCTCTAGAACGTGGTCATCGAATCCTTCCGGAAGTTCATATTTATGTATAATAGAAAGAATATCTACCCCCGGATCATTCTTGTGACCGATAATTTGCACCACTTGCCCTTCCGGGTTGGCGCGCCCTCCTTCTGGGAAATGAACGATCTCTGCAATCACCTTATGACCGTCAACAGCACCGCCGTTCATCCCTTTTGGAATAAAAATATCCTTGGACATCCGTTTGTCATCAACGATAACAAAACCGTAATTCTTCTGATCTGAATAGGTCCCTACAAAACGGTGCTTGCTCCGCTGAACAACCCGAATGACTTCACCTTCCAAACGGGATCCCTTGCTTTTAGGATTAGTCCGACAAATGACGATGTCTCCATGCAGAGCACCATTTAAATCATGTTCTGGTATAAACACATCATCTAATCCTTTATCGTCAGGCAACAAAAATCCAAATCCCTTGGCATTTCCCTGGATTTTGCCGCGAACCAGATTCATTCTTTCCGGTACCCCATAACGGTTTGACCGCGTGCGAATTACTTTCCCTTGCTCTTCCAAGAGGTTGAGCAATTTTACAAATTCTTTAAAGTCATCCGCCGATGAAATTTCAAAGGCCTCTTCCAGCTCTTGAACGGTCATGGGATGATAGGCCTTTTCCTGCATAAATAGAATTACTTTTTCTTCTGTAACCACCTGTCAATTTCTCCTTTTAAATTAGTCATCTTTTCGAATGGAAAAAAAAGAGGGGGCTAAGTTCCCTCCTTGTCATCCGATACTTTCTTTATGAAAAGGGTTAAATCTTTACATAATCGATCTAGTTCAAGATCTAAGGTAATAATATGTGTTGATTTCGGATACAGGATTTTCTCCTTATAGTTTGACCCGATCTGCCGAAAGATATAATCCGCACTTGATGGATCAACCGTTTCATCCATCCCACTCTGAGCAATCATGATCGGCAATTGGATCGACGGAAGGAGCCTCATCACCTCTTTAATTAGAAGAGACAACTGATGGACACTTGCCAGCGGGGTTCGAGGATAAGGAGAAATGCGTTTTTCAATGTGTTCTGGTTTTTTCTTTGGACGTTTAGAATACGGCAATAGATATTTGAGGAAACCGACATATTTTATTCGCTGATCACGAACAAAAATCGGTGTACTAAGGGTAGCGATTGCTTTCATTGAATAATGGGAGGCTAATTGAACAGCCAAAAGTCCTCCCATTGAATGTCCGATCACATAAACTTCCTTTGGATCCCAAGACATCAACTCATGATAAGCTGTTTCTACGGAACAATACCAATCTTTCCGCGAAGTCTTACGTAATTCTTCAGGGGTTGCTCCGTGCCCTGCAAGCAAAGGTGCTGCAACATGGAAACCAAGTCTTTGAAAATAGGCAGCTAATGGCATGACTTCCAAGGTAGAACCGGTAAACCCGTGAATCAAAAGGACCGCCTTTTTCCCCTTTCCTTTCCAGAAAACGGGAGTTGGAGTGTTCTTGGCCATCTCTTTTCCTCCACCTTTCCGTTAAGCCCTTCTATTTTACCATTTTTTTCATGTCCTATGCGGTATGAAAAAACCAGTGGAAATCCACTGGTTTTGTGCTTCAATAGAAGCTTTTCTTATCTCATGAAGAAAGCGACAGCCATCGCCGAAAGCATAAATCCTACCGCGATGAAAATCGTCAATTTATTCAAAAAGGCGTCAATTCCTCGGGCTTTTTGCTTTCCCATCATCTGCTCGGCTCCCCCGGCAATGGAACCCGATAATCCTGCACTTTTTCCGGATTGTAACAAAATGACTAGAATTAGTCCAATACTAAAAATTACAAGAAGGATTTTCAGAAAAAAAGTCAATCATTCCACCTCCATTAAAGCCTGTACTTCATTCCTGACAATAAATATCCCCATACAAGCCATGGTTAATGTTAACGGCAACTAGTACAAGTTTACTCTTTAGTAATGTATCACAAAAGAACTTATTCGGCAAGAAAAAGAGAAGAATGTACAGTCGCATCCTTCTCTCAATGTCCTTCCTATTTACCGCTTTATATTGTAAAAAGCTTTCGAGCCTCCGTATTGGCTCATAGCACCAAGCTCGTCTTCGATTCTTAACAATTGGTTGTATTTCGCGATACGATCTGTTCTCGATGGTGCCCCCGTTTTGATTTGTCCAGCGTTTGTAGCTACAGCAATGTCAGCAATGGTTGCATCTTCAGTCTCCCCGGAACGATGGGAAATAACTGCTGTATATCCTGCACGCTTTGCCATTTCAATCGCATCAAAGGTTTCGGTCAAAGTTCCAATTTGGTTCACCTTGACGAGGATGGAATTGGCTGTTCCACTTTCAATTCCGCGAGAAAGCCGCTCTGTATTGGTAACGAAGAGATCATCCCCAACTAATTGCACCTTGTTGCCGATTCGCTCGGTTAGTTTCTTCCAGCCTTCCCAATCATCTTCGGCTAATCCGTCTTCAATGGAGATAATCGGGTATTTGTCTACTAGCATCGATAGGTATTCAATCATTTCTTCCGTTGTTTTCGTTAAGCCTTCACCTTCTAAATGATAAACCCCGTCCTTATACATTTCGGTGGAAGCAACATCTAGGGCCAGGAATACATCTTTTCCAGGTTCATAGCCTGCTTGTTTGATGGCCTCCATGATAGTCTGCAAGGCTTCTTCATTCGATTTGAGGTTCGGAGCGAATCCGCCTTCATCTCCCACCGCTGTGTTCAACCCCTTACTCTTCAATACACTTTTTAACTGATGGAAGATTTCTGCACCGGTACGTAAAGCCTCTGTAAAATTCGCAGCGCCTACAGGCATGACCATAAACTCTTGGATGTCTACATTGTTATCTGCGTGCTCTCCACCATTTAAAATATTCATCATCGGAACAGGCAGCTGCTTCGCATTAAAGCCACCCAAATAGACATACAAAGGAACATCCAATGCATCTGCTGCTGCGCGGGCAACAGCCATGGAAACCCCGAGAATAGCATTGGCGCCAAGCTTTTCTTTATTTGGCGTGCCGTCCAAGTCAATCATCAACCGATCTATTCCGATTTGGTCCAATGCATCTAAGCCGATAATTTCGGGTGCGATAATTTCATTTACGTTCTCGACAGCTTTTAGAACCCCTTTTCCTAAATAGCGAGAAGTATCTTGGTCTCTTAATTCAACCGCTTCATAGGCACCTGTTGATGCTCCAGAAGGAACAATTGCCCGGCCGAATCCACCAGACTCTAGATAAACCTCTACTTCTACCGTCGGGTTCCCACGGGAATCCAAAACCTCTCTAGCATAAATATCCGATATAATTGTCATCCTCAGACACTCCTTTGTTAGTATAATGGTTTACCAGTCATCTCTTTTGGTTGTTCGACCCCTAATAATTTCAAAATGGTTGGGGAAATATCCGCAAGAACCCCACCCTCCCGAAGTTCGACTCCTGCTTTTGTCAAAATAAAGGGAACCGGATACGTACTATGGGAGGTTATTGGATTCCCATTCTCATCGATCATCCAATCCGCATTGCCATGGTCCGCGGTAACCAAGGCAACTCCGCCTTTTTTCAGAATCGCATCAACAAACTTACCCATACATTCGTCCACTGTTTCCACTGCTTTAATGGTTGGTTCCATTTTCCCGGAATGTCCAACCATATCACAGTTGGCAAAATTAAGGATAATCACATCGTGAAGATCCTTATCCAACTCGGTCAAGACCGCTTCGGTAACCTGGTAAGCGCTCATTTCCGGCTTCAGGTCATAAGTTGCAACATCCTTCGGGGAATTGATTAGAACCCTTGTTTCACCTTCAAATTCCTTTTCCCTTCCGCCACTGAAGAAGAATGTCACGTGCGGATACTTCTCTGTCTCTGCGATCCTTAGCTGGTTCATGCCATTTTGCTGCAGAACCTCCCCTAGGGTATTATCCAGGTTCGTCGGTTTATAGGCTATATATCCATCTATACTTTCGCTGAATCTGGTCAGGCAGACATAATAAAGATCCTTAGGAGCTTTTTCTCCCCGGTCAAATCCGCCGAACTCTTCATTCGTAAAGGCTTGAGATAGCTGAATTGCTCTGTCTGGGCGGAAGTTGAAAAAGATCACCGCGTCGTGATCCTCCACAAGTCCGTTTGGTTGACCAGCTTCATCCACGATCACCGTTGGCATAACGAATTCATCATACACGCTTTTTTCATAGGACTCTTTAACCGCAACCAACGGATCTTGATACCCCGGTCCTTCGCCATACACCATAGCTCGATAAGACTTTCCGGTCCGTTCCCAACGCTTGTCCCGATCCATCGCAAAGTATCGTCCCTGCACCGTAGCGAACTTTCCGATCCCTAGTTGTTCCATCTTTTGATTGGTTTCTTCAATGTATTTTACCGCGCTGTCAGGTGCAACGTCCCTGCCGTCAAGAAAGGCATGGATATAGACTTGCTCCAGGTTTTCCCGCTTTGCCAATTCCAACAATGCAAAGAGATGTTTAATGTGACTATGAACCCCACCATCCGAAAGTAAACCATACAAATGAAGTTTAGATTGGCGTTGTTTTACATGTTGAATCGCACTAAGAAAGGTTTCATTTTGAAAAAAGGAGCCTTCACGGATTTCCTTTGATATCCGAGTTAATTCCTGATAGACAATTCGGCCAGCACCAAGGTTTAAATGTCCAACCTCAGAGTTTCCCATCTGTCCATCTGGCAGTCCAACGGATTCCCCGCTTGCTCCTATGAGTGTATGCGGGTATTGTTTTCTCAACCGATCAAAATTTGGCTTGTTCGCTTGGGCTACCGCATTTCCAACCGTTTCATTGCGGATCGCAAACCCATCCATAATAATTAGTGCGACTGGTTTTGGTCTATTCATTGACGAGCTCCTTTCAAAAGAGCAGCAAACGAATCAGGATTTAGACTAGCCCCTCCGACAAGAGCCCCATCGATATCCGGTTGGCCCATAAAACCTGCGATGTTCTCAGGTTTAACACTGCCTCCATATTGGATGCGAACCTGGATGGCGGTATTCTGATCATATTGGTCCGCAATCAGCTGCCTTATGTACCCAGTCACTTCATTCGCGTCTTCTGCGGAAGAGGTCCTCCCTGTTCCAATCGCCCAAATCGGTTCATAGGCTATGACCATTTTCATCATATCCTCCTGGGATATTCCCCTCATCGCTGCTTCCATTTGCTCTTTAACTATTGCTTTGGTTTGTCCTGCTTCTCTTTGCTGCAAATCCTCTCCTACGCAGACAATCGGATGAATGTCATGCTTAAGGGCTGCTTTAATCCGTAAATTTACGGTCTCATTGGTTTCATTAAAGTAGGCACGCCGTTCGGAATGCCCAATAATCGCATATTTAACACCGAATTCCTTCAGCATTAAAGCGCTGATTTCCCCAGTAAAGGCTCCTTCTTCTTCCCAATGTACATTCTGTGCACCAAGTGAAACATTCTTACTGGATAGAATCACTCCAACCGAAGAAAGAGCGGTAAAAGGCACACAAACGACAGCTTCAACACCATCTTCTACGATCGGTAAAGCCGATGCAAAATCCTTTGCTTCCGCAACAGTCTTAAACATCTTCCAGTTTCCTGCAATGATCGGTATTCTCATCCTATCACCTTTTCGATGCTTATTATTTATCCTGTAATATGGTCACACCCGGAAGCTGCTTGCCCTCCATAAACTCCAAGGAAGCTCCCCCGCCAGTGGAGATATGTGACATGTTTTCCGCAACCCCCGCCTTTTCCACGGCTGCTACGGAATCCCCCCCGCCAATGATCGTTGTTCCTTGAACTTTGACCATGGCCTGGGCAATAGCCTCCGTTCCCTTCATAAACGTCTCCATTTCAAATACACCCATCGGCCCGTTCCAGACCACTGTCTTGGATTCGGCAATCACCTGTTGATCAGCCTTCACCGTTTCCGGTCCAATATCAAGGGCTTGCCAACCTGCCGGAATATCCTTTACTGAGACAACTTTTGTGTTTGCATCATTGGCAAACTTATCGGCTACGACCACATCGGTAGGTATGCAAAAATTGACGCCACGCTGTTTGGCTTTCTCAATAAAAGATGCAGCAAGCTCGACTTTATCCTCTTCCAATAGGGAAGCACCTACATCATAGCCTTGGGCTTTAATAAAGGTATTGGCCAATCCGCCGCCAATAATTAGATTGTCCACTTTTTCCAGAAGGCTTTCAATAACACCAATCTTATCTTTCACTTTCGCTCCACCGATAATCGCAGTAAAAGGCCGTTCAGGATTTGCTAAGGCATCTCCAAGAAAAGCCAATTCTTTTTCCATTAAGAATCCGGCAACTCCAGGAATATGATGTCCGATTCCTTCCGTTGAGGCATGGGCCCGGTGCGCTGCTCCAAATGCATCATTAACAAATAGATCGGCAAGGGCAGCAAGTTGAAGAGCCAATTCAGGTGAATTTTTTTCTTCACCAGGCTCAAAACGGACATTTTCTAAAAGCAGTATTTCTCCTGGCTGCAGCTTGGCGACCTGCTCTACTACCTGATCCCCAATAACTTCCGTAGACTTTTTGACCTCCTGGTTGAGATGCTTACTTAAATGCTCGGCAACAGGAGCAAGTCTCAATTCTTCAACTACCTTTCCCTTGGGTCTGCCCAAATGACTAGCAAGTATTACCCTGGCTCCTTTATCAACCAAATACTGAATGGTCGGGATAGCCGCACGGATCCTTGTATCATCTGTAATCTCCTGCCCGCTCATAGGTACATTGAAGTCTACCCGGCAGAATACCTTTTTCCCCTGAACATCCACATCACGTATGGTTTTCTTAGGCATGTGGTCAAGAACCTCCTATTACACCCTTCATGGTTACCCTTCATGGGCTCATCATACCGAAAAGGGAGAATCAATGATTTCTCCCTTTTACACATCGTTATCATTTTACTTTTATAGACCCCGTTTGGCAATATATGCCGCTAAATCTACAACACGATTGGAATATCCCCACTCGTTATCATACCAGGATACAACTTTGACCATATTCCCTTCAAGCACCATTGTAGAAAGGGCATCGATTGTAGAAGAGTGAGCATCCCCGTTATAATCCCCGGACACTAGAGGCTCTTCTGAATAGCCCAAAATTCCTTTTAGAGGACCATCTGCTGCAGCTTTTAGAACTTGATTAATCTCTTCCGCTGTCGTGCTGTGATCCAATTCTGCTACGAGATCCACGACCGACACATTCGGAGTTGGAACCCTCATCGCAAATCCATTTAATTTTCCCTTTAATTCAGGTAATACGAGACCTACTGCTTTTGCTGCACCCGTCGTTGTAGGGATGATATTTTCAGCTGCCGCCCGCGCACGACGCAGATCCTTATGGGGCAAATCAAGAATTTGCTGATCGTTTGTATAAGAGTGTACCGTTGTCATCAGTCCACGTCGGATGCCAAACTTATCGTTTAATATTTTCGCAAAAGGTGCTAAACAGTTGGTTGTACAAGAAGCATTGGAAATAACCTGATGGCTCGCTGGATCGTATTTATCCTCATTGACCCCCATGACAACGGTAATGTCTTCATTGTTTCCAGGGGCAGAAATGATCACCTTTTTTGCTCCACCTTCTAAGTGTTTAGAAGCATCCTCACGCTTCGTAAATCGTCCGGTGGATTCCACCACGATCTCCACACCCAAATCACCCCAAGGAAGTTTTGCCGGGTCACGTTCAGCAAGGACTTTAATTTCTTTTCCATTGACCGTGATGTAGCCTTCCCCAGCTTCTACTGTCGCGTCTAGTTTCCCGTGAACACTGTCATATTTCAGAAGATGTGCTAACGATTTTGAGTCCGTTAAATCATTGACAGCGATAATTTCTACCTCAGGATTATTTAATGCCGCGCGGAAAACATTTCTCCCAATTCTCCCAAACCCATTGATCCCAACTTTAACCATATTTTAATCCTCCTTAATTTTCGAAAGGCTAATTAACCAAATAAAATACATGAATCCTATAATTAGTATGAATCAGGTGCACCATCCACATTCAGCGAAAAGTCACCTAATTATTAAGGGACAGTTATTGTCCATGTATTAATTTTTATGTCCCAGCACCTTCATTGTACGCAGATCTTTCCATTTTTGTCAATACTGCAACAAAAAAAGAGCTCACTCTGCAGTAAGCTCTCTTCTCCGTTTATCTAACTCTCTTCTCAACCATAATTCAGCCATTTTGGATACAAAGACTTCTTCTCCATCAATATGGACCACTGGAATTGACCATTTATATTTTTCGTATATGGCTTCATTTGTGGTAATATCAAAAAGTTCTAGCTGCAGCGGGATGTCCTTGGCTACACGGTTTACTCGCTCTTTTACTTCATCACATAAACAGCAGCCTTCTCTGGTAAACAGGGTAATTCGAAAAGGCTTTGTATTTTGTTCCATCGTTTTCGACTCCTAGTATCGTTTTCTTTTTGCTGATGAGGGGATGTTTATTTCTTCTCTGTACTTTGCTACCGTCCGCCTAGAGACTGTAATCCCCATTTCCTGAAACATATCGCTTAACTTCTGATCAGATAAAGGCTTTGAACGGTCCTCTTGTTCGATGAATTCCTTTAACTTGATCTTCACACTTTCCGATGAGGCTACCTCGCCAGTTGATGTGGAAAGAGCAGAGGAGAAAAAATATTTCAATTCAAACAATCCCTTTGGTGTTTGAACGTATTTATTATTGGTGGCTCTGCTGATTGTTGATTCGTGGAGTCCGACCGTCTCAGCAATTTCCTTTAATGTCATCGGTTTGAGATAGGATATACCTTTTTCAAAAAAATCGATTTGCGCTTGAACGATGGCCTCTGTCACCTTATAAATCGTCATCCTACGCTGCTCAATGCTTTTAATCAACCATAGTGCAGAGTTCATCTTGTGATGAACATATTTTTTAGCCTCGGGATCAAGATGCACCATCTTCTCATACTGTTTGCTAATGGTAAGCCGAGGTGTGACCGATTCATTGACTAGGATAATATAGTGATTATCCACCTTTTTAACAGTTACATCGGGCACAATATAACGGGCTTGCGGTTGATGATAGAGCGCCCCGGGACGGGGGCTTAATGTTCGGATATAATCGACAGCTTCTTGAACATCTCGCGGCTTGATTTGCATCTCTGTAGCAATCTTATTGATTTTCCCTTCTGCCAATTCATGCAAATAGTTCTCCACAATAGTAAAAGCAGCTGTGTCCCTCTTTCTCGCATATTCCAACTGGATCATCAAACATTCTTTTAAATTACGTGCCCCCACCCCTCGTGGCTCTAACCCTTGAACAACGATTAAAGCTTGCTCGATTAATTCGGGATCGACCTCAAATTGTTGAGCTGTTTCTTCAAGATCTATCTCTAGATAGCCGTTTTCATCCAAGTTCCCAATCAAGTAACGGGAAAGGATCCGGACAGGTTCAGGCAAATTCCGCAGAAAAGATAGCTGCTCAAGTAGGTGTTTCTCCAGTGACATGTCATTGTGGGCAATCCAATCAAGGGAATTGGATTCGTTTTCACCTGTGCGAGAAAATGTATTCGAGTATTCATATCCCCGATCCTGAATAGATTCTTTCCATTGAAGTTCAGCAAGAGGCCCTTCCTGTTGCTTTCTCTCTTGGTGATCAAATTCGAGATCCAACGGTTCGAGGACTGGATTTTCATTTAATTGTCCGTTCAAGTATTCCAAAAGGTCTAAGGCTGATAGCTGCAAAATTGTAATGGCTTGTCTTAATTCCGGTGTCATCACCAATTTCATGGTTTGTTCCTGATATAGTCCATAACCGATTTGCACGAAATCCCCCCCTTAGACATATTTCTTCTTACTGTCTATTTTATTGCCTTCAATAAATTTATACAATTCCAATTTTAGTCTTGATTTCATCACTTAAACGCTTTAATATAATAAGTGGTCATGCACTTTTTGTGACCCCCTTGATATTTTTACTTGGACTTGCAACAAGAAAATGATGCAGGTCTCTTTTTTTAGCCGAAAAAAGGGGAAGTTTAACCTTTCCCTCCCCTACTCCTTTTTTATTAATAGGTCCCCGGAAACCGTATTTCCACAGCTTGGGCAAACAAATTGGGCGAAGAAGTCGCCATACCCTTTTAAAATGGATTCGATATCCTTTACCCCCACGTTATATTTTCTTGCCGTCGCCATATCCCATGTTCCAGAGGTAGCATTGACATAGCATTTGGGACAAATAAATCGATGCAGCCCATCGTCCATTCCGTTCTCCCCCTTTCACAAACAGAGTTGTCATTGTACCTTAAGATTAATGAATCGTCATGGAAAAGTACAGAAACAATTCCTTCCCAATAAATTTTTCGAAATATATTGAAAACGCTTTCTATTTCTAATATACTTAAGATAATCCTGATACCATTGTTCAGGTTTCTCTCCACTCCTATTAATCCCACCGCGCTTAAGAGCCGGTGGAATTTTTTTGTACAGGTATAAAAATCCAGCAGAATAGACTACAATATATAGTATGGAATTATCTCATTTGACCTTTTTTGACCTTTAGTGTACTATAAAATGGTAAAGGTAAACTATGGATATTGAGAGGGGGAAAAGATATGTTAGTACCTACAGTTATCGAACAAACGAACCGTGGTGAAAGAGCTTATGATATTTATTCCCGTTTGCTTAAAGACCGCATTATCTTCTTAGGAACTGCGATTAATGATCAAGTCGCAAATAGCGTCGTTGCCCAGTTGCTATTTTTAGCTGCAGAAGATCCTGATAAGGACATTAATATTTATATTAATAGTCCTGGTGGATCGATTACAGCGGGGATGGCCATCTACGATACCATGCAGTTTATTAAACCGGATGTTTCAACCATCTGCATTGGCATGGCAGCAAGTATGGGGGCTTTTCTCCTTTGCGCAGGTGCCAAGGGAAAACGGTATGCCTTGCCAAACAGTGAAGTCATGATTCACCAGCCATTGGGTGGTGCACAAGGACAAGCGACAGATATTGAAATCAGCGCCAAGCGTATTCTCCGCATGAGAGATCATCTGAATTCAATTATGGCGGAAAGAACCGGACAGCCACTAGAAAAAGTCGAGCGTGACACAGATCGTGACAATTTCATGAGCGCGCAAGAAGCCAAGGACTACGGCCTAATCGATAGTGTCATCCAACGAATTGAACAAAAAAGCAATGAATAATTGAAGAAAGCCGATCGCTTAATAGGCGATCGGCTTTTTAGCGCTTCGAAGCTGATTTAATCTTCCTTTTCTACAAGCGCTTTCAGATTTGTCACTGCCTCAGAAGCATCTGGCCCTTCAGCCGAAATCATGATGGTAGAGCCGCTTCCAACAGCCAAACTCATAATCCCCATGATGCTCTTCGCGTTCACTTTTTTATTGTCTTTTTCCACAAATATTTCGGAAGCGTAGCGGTTGGCTTCCTGTACAAAAAAGGCAGCAGGACGAGCCTGTAATCCTGTCTTCAAATTAACAACTACCTGTTCACGAACCAATGACATGACCTCCAATTCGATCATCGAACTAATTATACCTCATTATATCACGGATTGATTAAGAATTTCTGTCTTTTCCTTGAAGTTTTTCTGCGATTTCGTTAATTTTCCTTAAGCGGTGGTTAATTCCCGATTTACTGACCTTCCCGCTGGGGAGAATCTCCCCCAACTCCGAAAGGTTTAAATCGGCATATTTCATTCTTGCCTCGGCAACCTCTCGGAGACGATCTGGCAATTGATCTAAACCGATCTCCCGTTCAATCAGTTTTATATTCTCAATCGTCCGGATGGCGGCACTGACGGTTTTGTTTAGATTAGCCGTTTCACAATTAACCAGGCGATTGACGGAATTGCGCATATCCTTAACAATCCGTACATCTTCAAAATACAAGAGAGCTTGATGGGCACCTATTACACTTAAAAATTCGGTGATCTTTTCACTCTCCTTAATATACATCACATATCCCTTTTTTCGCTCAATGCAGCGTGCATTAAGTTTGAAAGAGTTGGCCAACTTATTTAAATCCTCACAATGCTCCTGATAGGAGGAAGAGATCTCTAAATGATAGCTATTGGATTCTGGATGGTTGACAGATCCCCCTGCTAGAAAAGCCCCTCTTAAATAGGCCCGCTTGCAGCATGCCTTTTTTATTGTTTCCTTCGGAATCCCCCGAACAAACGTTCCTTCCTGGTAAATAGATAAACTTTCCAAAATATTTTTAACTTGCTGGGGTAAACGCACAATATACACATTATTTTTTTTCAGACGCATCTTTTTGCGCACCAACAACTCTGCATGCACCTTAAAGTGTTTTTTCACGAGGGAATAGATTCGGCGGGCAATGGCCGCATTCTCTGTAACAATATCGAGAATAAATCGATTACTTCCGAACTGAACGGTTCCGTTCATTCGTATTAAGGCCGCCATCTCCGCCAGATCACAGCATGAATTATTCTCTACCTGCGTCAATTCCTTTTTGGTTAAAGCCGCAAAAGACAACTTTCCCACCTCATTTATGATTCAAAAGCTTTTGAATAGCATCGCCAATTTTTCTAGCATCATGGCGCAAGTATGTTTCATAGACAATAAAATGATCTTCTATGATATCAAAGCCAAATTTTTCAAGACGATCTCGGTCATATTTTACCGGTGCCGCCCCTTGTTCCATATATTTATCCCGGACATCATCTGCAATCCAGGCATTATTCACAAGAATTGTGTGAAATAGGTCTGCCCCTACATGATTATATATCGCCTGCACATGATCAGTAACCGTATAAAAATCTGTTTCACCTGGCTGTGTCATCACATTGCATATATACATTTTTTTTGCTGAAGATTCTTTGATTGCCTTAGAGATTCCCGGCACTAATAGATTGGGAAGTATACTCGTGTATAAACTTCCCGGTCCGAGTATGATCAACTCTGCCTCTTGCAGTGCTATAATCGCTTCGTCCAAAGGTTGAACATCCTTGGGTTCCAGGAACACCCTTTTAATCTTTTTTCTTGTACGGGGGATTTGCGATTCACCTGAGACAATCGTCCCGTCAGTCATCTCCGCCTTCAGAATGATTGCCTGATTGGCCGCTGGTAACACCTGTCCTCTTACAGCCAATACACGGCTAATTTCCTTGACTGCCGTAACAAAATCACCGGTAATTTCTTTCATCGCGGCAATAAACAAATTGCCTAAGCTATGGCCTGCTAATCCAATCCCCTGAGAAAAACGGTATTGGAATAAACGAGCCAATAACGGCTCTGTGTCAGCAAGAGCTACGATCACGTTTCGTATATCGCCAGGAGGCGGCATTGACATTTCTTCGCGTAACCGTCCTGAACTTCCCCCATCATCCGCAACCGTCACGATCGCAGTGATATCAAATGGTTTTTCCTTCAAGCCGCGCAACAGAACGGAGAGACCCGTTCCTCCACCGATGACTACGACCTTGTGATGGTGCCGATCTGCGCCAAGTTCTAAGTTGCTCATGAACCTTACACCTCACTTTCGGTCACGTTCAATATCACGATGGCTTACCCTTGTCACGTATTGACCACTAAATTTTTCCCCTAAGTACTCGGCTATTGAAACGGATCGATGCTTTCCACCAGTACATCCAATACCAATGATCAGCTGACTTTTTCCTTCCCGCTGATAATGCGGCAGAGTAAAAGCGATAAAATCCTCTAATTTCCGAACAAACTGGGAGGTTTCATCCCATTTAAATACATATGTGGAAACTTCTTCGTCTAGGCCTGTTTTTGGTCGAAGCTCCGGTATATAGTGAGGATTGGGAAGGAAGCGAACATCAAAAACGAGGTCCGAATCAATCGGAATCCCATATTTAAATCCAAAGGAAGTTATATTTACAGTCATCCTTGACTGCATCGTAGAGAAGTAATTGGAAATCTTCTCTTTTAACTGAATGGGTTTCAATTGACTTGAATCTAAAATCAGGTTCGCTCGACCCTTCAATTCTTCTAAAAGCTTTCTCTCTGCCAAAATCCCTTCTAATGGTGATCCTTCGGCAGCAAGCGGATGTCTTCTGCGGGTTTCTTTATAGCGTTGAACCAATACCTGGTCGGAGGAATCAAGGAATAGAATTTGATAGTTAATATGTTCCATTTCTTCTAGACGAGTCAGTGCATCGGATAGGGTGTCAAAAAATTCACGTCCCCTTAAGTCAATGACTAGAGCGACTTTTTGAATCCGTCCCCCCGATTGTTCAATGAGCTCGGCGAATTTGGGTATAAGCAGCGGTGGTAGGTTATCCACACAGAAGAATCCGAGATCTTCCAGACTCTGGACTGCGGTCGTTTTCCCTGCACCTGACATCCCCGTAATAATCAATAAATTGATCTGTTTACCTGTCATGATTCCTCACCTCTCTCCCATAGAATACCACCCTGAGACAAAAGGTGCAAAGCAACTTGGAAGTTTGAAGTGGAAATAAGAAGTGGGAATGCAAAAAAAAGGGACGTGATCACGAAGAATCACGTCTAAAGGTATATTATATAAGGGGGTCAATTTGATAATTTAAGTATAGCCCCTTAATATTTCAGCTTTGTTACAAACCGGTTAAGATTGGGTTAAGCTTTTGACCCTGCTTCTTCCTTTAATTTTTCTTCCAGGTTTTCTACATAGTGCTGAGCGCTTTGGGCGGCAATTCCCCCATCCCCAGTTGCTGTTACCACTTGACGCAGCATCTTCTCGCGGATATCCCCTGCTGCGAGAATTCCTGGGACCTTTGTCTGCATTTTCTCATCTGTTAAAATATACCCTGCTTCATTTGTGATTCCAAGCCCTTGCACAGCCTTTGATAAAGGATCCATACCTACATAAATAAAGACCCCATCACAAGGAAACTCTTTCTGTTCTCCTGTTTTTACATCCTCCATCAATACTCCGGAAACCTTCTGCTCGCCACGGATTTCTTTTACAACGGTATTCCAAATGACGTCAATTTTAGGATTTTCGAAGGCACGTTTTTGGATAATCTTTTGTGCGCGGAATTCTTCCCGACGATGGACAATGGTGACCTTCGTAGCGAAACGGGTTAAAAAAATCGCTTCTTCTACTGCCGAATCACCACCGCCAACAACAACCAGCTCTTTCTCGCGGAAAAAGGCCCCATCACAAACAGCACAATAGGAAACACCGCGTCCGGATAGTTCCTTCTCACCCGGGACCCCTAGGCTGCGATGTGTCGCACCCAAAGCTACGATCACGGATTTGGCAAGGTATTCCTTATTCCCGGCTTTCACCAATTTATAGGGATAACCGTCTTCAATACTCTGAATATCACCGTAGGCGTATTCTGCACCGAATTTTTTGGCGTGTTCAAACATCTTATTCGATAAATCTGGACCTAATATACTGTCAAATCCAGGGTAATTTTCAATATCTTCGGTGTTTGCCATCTGACCGCCAGGCATCCCTCGTTCGATCATTAGTGTCGACATATTGGCACGGGCTGTATAAACAGCCGCCGTCATCCCCGCTGGTCCAGCTCCGGCAATGATGACATCATAAACTTTTTCTTCAGCCATGGTTGTTTCACTCCCCCATTTTTTCTCTATTAAAGGAATTGTTCCTAGTAAAAGCTTGTGAATATTATACGGAATGTCCAAGGGTTTTCAAAACGAAAAGCGCTAGTCTTTTTAATTCTTCATCCTCGTTGGGGTCTTCCAGGAATTGCAGGAGTGTTTCCACCACTTCCTGGTCCCCAAGCCATTCAAAGGCTTGAAGAACTTGCAACTTGGTTTCTTTATCCCCATGTCGCAAGGCCCATAGGAAAGAAGAACGAACAAACGGATCATTCGTTGCCGTTTGCCTTGGATTGGCTTTGGAAGCTTCCTGCAATTCCAATGGAATCCCGTAAAAATAGGGTATTTCCTGCTTTTTACAGGCATTCTCTTTCTCCATGTATTGCAAATAGAAAGGGGCCACACCAGAATCAGAATCTTCTCTGCAGACCAATTTCCAATATTTAATCGCTTCCTTGTAACTCCCTATATTATACGCCGCCACCGCACAGTAGTGAAACAAGTGAAAGTCAAGGTGCCAAGCATAGTCAGCAAGCTGTTTAAAAAGAAGGTAAGCAGATTTGTGCTCGCCCAAAACGCCAAGGGTAATCCCCAGCTTATAGGCTTGATCATACTGTAAAGGGACTACTTTGGACAAATTAGAAAGCAGCTTCTTTAACTTCTCCTTTTCCTGGTTGTGGAAGTATAATACAGCAAGATTACATAATCCATGCAAATTATGAGGTTCTTGCTCAAGTACAGAGAAAATAGTTTGTTCTGCCTTTTGGAAGTCCCCCATATAATAGTAACATAATGCTAGATTGTTTTTGGCAGCAATGAAATCGGGAAACTCTTCTTCCAATTGAACAAGAATCTTCTCCGCTTGGACGAAGTTTCCTTCCTCTAACAGTTGGCGTGCCTGTTCGTGCTGCTTCGTTTTTTCGTCCATGTCCCCTTGCATTATGGGATAAAACCATGGTCGATCCAGTTCCACTCCGACGTAATCCAATAAATCCCGGATATCGGCTATGTACTTTCCATCCTCGGTTTTTTCTAAATATTTTATGGCATGCTCCTCTGCCTCTTCCAACAGATCCATATGAGCATAATTACAAGCCATATAATAATGGGAATCCACGGCACCCTCCGCAAAATCTTCCAGCAGGTGCTGCAATACTTCATTGGAAGCTTTGTAATCCCCCATCTGTGTCAAGACTCCTGCTACATTGTAGTGGTGCCGCGGATTCTCTGGTTCTAAACGGGATGCGCGGGTAAAATATCGCAGTGCTTTCTGATAATTAAATCGGTTGAGTGATTTAACGGCAATATGGTTAAATGCTTCTGCATTCATGTTTAGTTCAATCACATTATTTGGTTTAGAAGACATATAAACTCCTCATAATCTATGGTTCTTAACCAAGTATAGCATAAGTTCCCGTTTAAAACTTGCTTGTCACTACTTTTAACTATTTATGATACCTTCCAGATAGTTCCTTTAACACGTCATCCAAAGGCAGCTGTTGTTCACGCAGTAAAACTAATAGGTGATAAATTAAATCGCTAGCCTCCCAGCGCAATTCCTCATGACTGCGATTTTTCGCTGCAATAATCACTTCACCCGCTTCTTCTCCTACCTTTTTAAGGATTTTATCTACACCTTTTTCAAATAGATAGGTAGTATAAGCCCCTTCTGGTCTTTCCGCATCACGCTTGGCAATCAATTCTTCCAACTGGCTTAGGATCTCAAACCGACCAGGCCCAGCCTGTTTCTCATCTGTAAGGGAGGTGAAACAGGTATAGGTGTTATTATGGCATGCAGGACCTGCTGGATCTACCTGAATCAACAAGGTATCTCCGTCACAATCCAACGATATTCTCGTTACTTTTTGTGTATTGCCTGAGGTTTCACCCTTGTGCCAAAGCTCTTGTCTAGAACGGCTCCAAAACCAGGTTTCTCCTGTATCCAATGTTTTTTGCAACGATTCCTTGTTCATATAGGCCATCATAAGCACTTCTTTACTTTGTGCATCCTGGATAATGGCTGGTACAAGCCCTTGTGGATCAAATGTGATTTTTTCCCAATCTATCATTTGCATCGTACTTCGACTCCTTTTTCATTCAAGTATTGTTTGACCTGATCAATGGTTACTTCTTTATAGTGGAAAATCGAAGCAGCGAGGGCAGCATCTGCCTTTCCATCGCGAAATGCCTGCAAAAAGTGTTCCTCGTTCCCCGCTCCTCCAGAAGCGATCACGGGAATCCCAACAGCTTCGGAAATAGCCTTAGTCAAAGGAATATCAAAACCGTCTTTATGTCCATCCGTATCCATACTTGTTAACAAGATTTCCCCAGCGCCCAATTGCTCAACCTGCTTGGCCCATTCCACTGCATCTCGTCCTGTAGCTTGCCTTCCACCATGGGTATAAACTTCCCAACTTTTCTTCTCTTCCACCCATTTGGCATCAATAGCAACGACAATACATTGAGAGCCGAACACCTCTGCCCCTTCACGGACAAGCACTGGATTTCGCACAGCAGATGTATTCATGGAAACTTTGTCCGCTCCTGCGCGCAATACCCGTCGCATGTCTTCAATACTATTAATCCCACCGCCCACGGTAAAAGGAATGGTAACCTTCGCCGCCGTTTGGCGAATCACTTCAACCATCGTCTCCCGCCCTTCATGGGAAGCAGAAATATCAAGAAAAACCAGTTCATCTGCCCCTTCACGGCTATAAAGTTCAGCCAGCTCAACGGGATCACCGGCATCACGCAAATTGACAAAGCTAACGCCTTTGACTACTCTTCCATCTTTTACGTCCAAGCAAGGGATAATTCGCTTCGTTAACAATTATTTCACCTCTATTTCGCGGACCGCATCCGCCAAATTGATCCGCTCAGTATAGAGAGCCTTTCCTACGATTGCACCGCATACCCCGTCACTGGCATATTGGCCAAGATTCCGTAAGTCGTTCATCACGCTGACTCCCCCTGAAGCGATCACCTCAACCTCTGCTGTACGGGCTAAACTCACAATTTCCGCTACGTTTGGTCCTTGCAGCGTTCCATCGCGAGATATATCAGTGTAAATAAAAGTCTCTGCGCCTTTTTTCGCTAATTCCTGGGCCAATTTCTCCGCCTTCACCTCAGAGGTTTCCAGCCACCCATGTGTAGCAACATACCCGTTTCTCGCATCAATCCCAATCGCCACTCGAGAGCCGCCATATTGCCGAAGCGCATCCTCTACAAAAGGTCGATCCTGGATCGCTGCTGTTCCAAGGATTACCCGTGCCACTCCGCCTTCTAAATAGCGGTTCACCTCTTGCATGGTACGAATGCCGCCGCCAACCTGAACTGGAATCGAGAGGGCAGCTGCAATTTCCAATATGATCGCATCGTTCACCGGGTGTCCAGCCTTCGCCCCATCAAGATCGACGAGATGTACCCAGCTTGCACCTTGCTTCTCCCATTGTTTAGCCATTTCCAAAGGCGAATCCCCATAAACCGTTTCCTGATTATAATCTCCCTGTAACAACCTTACACATTTTCCTCCGCGAATATCAATCGCAGGATAGATAATAAACTCCCCCATATTACGTCCCCTCCTTTACCATCTGGGCGAAATTCCGTAAGATCTGCATCCCTACTTCACCACTTTTTTCCGGATGGAATTGGGTCGCCATCACATTGCCTTTTCCAATGATTGCCGGGACCTCCTGAAAATAATCGGCAGTAGCAAGGAGGACATCAGGCTCCGTCGTCTCTGGCTGTAAAAAGTAGGAGTGTACGAAATACGCGTACCCATCTTCCACACCTTGTAAAATGGGATGCTTCCTCAGAAATTGCAGTCTGTTCCAACCCATATGCGGAATCTTGTAATCTCCCTGAAAACGTCGCACAACACCAGGAAAAAGGCCAATCCCTTGATGGTTGCCATGTTCCTCACTTTCCGCAAACAAAAGCTGCATTCCCAAGCAAATCCCAAACAAGGGACGCCCTGAAGCAGCAAAATTCTTTATCGCGGGAATGAAATCCCGCTCTTGCAAATTTCGCATAGCATCTCCAAAAGCACCAACTCCAGGCAAAATGGCACCCGATGCTTCCTTTAATTGCTCAGGCTGATCGATGATTTGATAGTCATAGCCTAATCTCTCAATCGCCTTGCTAACGCTATGCAAATTTCCCATTCCGTAATCGATGATCGCTATCATTTAAAGCATCCCTTTCGTCGATGGAACGCCTTTGACTCGTGGATCAATCATCGTCGCTTCATCTAAAGCTCGGCCCAGGGCCTTAAAAATCGCTTCAATCATATGGTGGGTATTCATCCCGTAATGCAAGATAATGTGCAGATTCATCCGAGCTTCCAAGGCGAGTTTTGACATGAATTCATGGACAAGTTCGGTAGGAAACTGACCTACCTGCTGGCTTGGATAGGACGCGCGGTATTCCAGATGTGGGCGGTTGCTTAAATCGATAGCTACCTGTGCCAAGGTTTCATCCATCGGGACGAAGAAATTCCCGTATCGTCTAATCCCCTTTTTGTCGCCCAAGGCTTCTCGTAAGACTTGTCCGAGACAAATCGCAATATCCTCCACCGTATGGTGGTAATCGATCTCGATATCTCCTACAGCTTTCACCTGCAGGTCGAATTGGCCGTGTTTGGCAAAAAGATCAAGCATATGATCAAGGAAAGGTACCCCAGTTTCTATTGAGGTTTTGCCCTCTCCATCTATATTAAAGCTTAGTTCAATGTTTGTCTCATTCGTCTTGCGTTTGATTTCACCGGTTCGCATTATCTGGATAAACCCCTCTCTTTTGTCAATCGAACTTCAATTGCCTTGGCATGTGCAGTTAGCCCTTCTGATTCGGCTAAGGCTATCATTTTATCGCCGTTTCTTAGTAAATCAGTTCGGCTGTAGGCAATAAGGCTTGATTTTTTAATAAAATCATCAAGGTTTAATGGAGATGAAAAACGAGCTGTTCCGTTGGTAGGAAGCACGTGATTCGGGCCGGCGAAATAATCGCCAACAGGCTCTGAACTGTATTCTCCAAGGAAAATGGCCCCAGCGTTCTCTATTTTACCTAGGTAATCAAAAGGTTGAGCAATCAGTAATTCCAGGTGTTCTGGAGCCAACTCATTGACTACTTGAATGCCTTCCTCTAGATCTTCTACTACACAAATCGCGCCATAATCACGGATCGATGCCTCAGCTATATTTTTACGAGGCAGATTTTCTAGTTGCCTTGTGATTTCACTTTGGACTTGCTCAGCTAGTTCCGACGATGGCGTCACAAGGACCGCGGAAGCCATCGGATCATGCTCCGCTTGACTGAGTAAATCGGCAGCGACATAACAAGGATCTGCCTGTTCATCAGCAAGCACGACAATCTCACTCGGTCCAGCAACCATATCGATATCGACGAATCCAAACACTTCCCGTTTGGCAAGCGCCACATAGATGTTTCCTGGTCCTACAATTTTATCGACAGCCTTAATTGACTCTGTTCCATAGGTCAAAGCTGCAATCGCCTGCGCCCCGCCTACTTTATAGATTTCCGTTACCCCAGCGATAGCTGCTGCAGTTAACACCCCGGGGTCGATATTCCCTTGTTGGTCTGGCGGGGTAACCATGACGATTTCCTTTACTCCTGCCACCTGTGCGGGAATGGCGTTCATTAAAACGGATGAGGGATATGCGGCGCGTCCCCCTGGCACATAGATTCCCACTCGCCTTAGAGGGCGGATCAGCTGCCCTAGGATCGTTCCGGAGTCGGACGTTTGCATCCACGATTGACGCTTTTGCTTTTCATGGAATGTGCGGATGTTTTCCGCTGCTTCCTGCAGGGCTTGGCGAACTTCTTGGCTTACTGCTGTTTGTGCCTGTTCGATTTCCGCTTCGGTTACCTTCATGGAAGTCAAGTGCACCCGGTCAAATTTTTCCGTAAAAGCCAAGACTGCCTGGTCACCCTCTTGCTTTACTTGGGTGAGAATCTCAAGAACTGCTTTTCGCTGTTCATCTGTTCCCGATTCCACATCCCGTTTGGTAGAGAAATTTTTTCTATCTACGATTTTCATTATTCTAACACCCCTATAAAGTGTAGCCTATGACGGAATCACCGAGGCAAATTTTTCGACTACATAATCAATGGCCTCGCTTTTCATTCGGTAACTAACCCGATTGGCAATTAAGCGTGAGGTGATCGGCATGATTTCCTCCAACTCAACCAAACCATTTTCTTTTAACGTTCTTCCCGTGGAAACAATGTCAACGATTCGATCAGCCAAACCGATCATCGGTGCCAATTCAATCGACCCGTTCAATTTGATGACTTCCACTTGTGCCCCTTTTTCACGAAAGTATTTGGAAGCGACCTTCGGATATTTGGTTGCCACCCGCGGTGAATCCGTCGGCTGCCAATTGGCTAAACCAGCTACAGATAATCGGCAGTAACTGATTTTCAAATCGAGCAACTCGTAAACGTCACGTTCCTCTTCCAGCAAAACATCCTTTCCAACGACACCGATATCGGCTACTCCGTATTCTACATAGGTTGGGACATCTGTTGGTTTCGCCAGGATGAAATCCATTCCGATCTCATCAACAGGAATAATTAAGCGGCGGGAATCTTCAAATTCTGGTGGAATATCCAGTCCGGCTTTGCGTAAAAGCTCGACAGCCTCTTCAAAGATTCGCCCTTTCGGCATGGCGACGGTTAGCTTAGACATCTTCATGGCCTCCTCGAAAATCTATGATCTGATCAAATGCCTGCGATGGTTCCCCTATTCCAGTGACAACAATCGCTTCTTTTCTTAACAACATGGCTCTTTTCAGAGCTAGGTTGCGTGTTTCTTGATCAAATCGGATGTAAATAGTTTTCTTTTCTTGCGTCGGCTGCAGGTCGGAGGACTGGATCAAGCGGTCCATTTTAATCGCAAATCCCGTAGAAGGATTGTCCATGCCAAATTGCTTGAACAGGTCGTCATATCGTCCTCCTCCACAAATCGGAAAACCTTGATTTGCCGCATACCCCTCAAAAAGAATACCAGTATAATAATTTAAGCTGCTTAGCAAATTTAAATCAAACATGACATAGTCTGTCACATCATAGGCTTGCAGTGCAGCCCATAGTTCTTTCAGGTTGCGTACAGCACGACGAGCACGGCCATTAATCGTTAGCGCCTCGGCATCCTCCAGTCGAGTGGCACCGCCTCTTAGTTTGAGAATCCCTCGTAGCCGCTGTTTTTCATCTTCGGAGATGTTAAGTGCTTCAATGTCCTGCCTGAACCCGACATAATCGGAATTATGCAGACGCTCTTTTAATTGGTCACGGTCGCTTTTTTCTGGAACCACTTCTTCCAGCAGCCCTTCGATAAAGCCAACATGTCCAATAGCAATTTTAAATTCTTCGAGCCCAGCTTCTTTCAAACAGGCCACCGCCAAGGCGATCACCTCGGCATCAGCCTCAACGGAAGGGTCGCCAATCAACTCAACGCCTGCCTGAGTGAATTCTGCGTTTCGTCCTGCTTCCTTTTCCTGTGCGCGGAAAACATTTGTATTATACATCAGCCGAAGGGGCCTTGGTTCATCTTTTAGAAGAGAGGAAGCCACGCGTGCAATCGGAGCCGTAACATCCGGTCTAAGCACAAGCGTCCGTCCTTGCTTATCAAGTAATTTAAATAGTTTGCTGTCATGCGTCGCACTTGCTTCGCCTACTGTGTCATAGTATTCCAGGGTTGGGGTTAGAATCTCTTGATAGCCCCAGTGCAGCATGCATCTATGTAGTTTCTCCTCAATCTGTCGCTGCTTCCATAGCAAATCAGGAAGATAATCGCGCATTCCTAATGGCTTCTCAAAACCTAACGGCTTTGTCATATGATTCACCCCATCTAGTTATTTCACTTTAGTCTGCTAATATGATAAAGCGATTCTACCATAGATAAACAAAATACGTCAAGCGTGGGTGGTAAGCAGACAGTGGATCCGTTAAATCTGGCAGTTTTAACAGGGCGCGGATACAAAATCCCCTAATAACGAGGCATTTAGTGGAACCTAAGTCGACTGAACCCAGGCTGATTAAAAATAGCGGAAATTTTTTCCGTAATTCCTTATTTTAAGCCTAATAAGGAATAAATAACGGTAAAATTTTCCGCTATAGACATTTGCAATCGTTTACAAACAATCTTGTCGGATCCATAACGGAAAAACCTTCCGCTATTTCACCTATCTTCAATAGCATCTCAAGATTAACGGAAATTTTTTCCGCTATAGGCAGATGATCCGCTTCAACCTAAGAATTATACACATACCCACGATAAATCAAGTCTGCGAATGCCAGTGCCCCCGGGACATTGAGGTACCACACATAGAAACGGCGTAGTCTAGGGACATCGATCCAGTCAAAGCCTCTTAATTTGTTGAGGCCTACCCGAACTGAAAACATCAACCAGTACACGGACCAATTGATCATCGGCAAATATAGCACAAAAAACCAGAGGAAATTGATCGAGTCCTCCCCTAGATAAAAACGGAGCAGCGTGCAGGGGATGAGAACGAGAAGAAAACGGCGAATAATTTGTCCCCTGCTCATGTTTCGCTCGCTTCCTTTAAGCGTATCACCTTGGCCGGGTTTCCTCCCACGAAAGCTCCAGCAGGCACATCGCGAATGACCAGGGAAGCAGCGGAGACAACCGCCCCATCACCGATCCTAACTCCCGGCAAAATCGTGCTGTTCGCCCCGATCATCACATTGGAACCGATCTCCACTTCTCCAATCCGATATTCATCAATCAAATACTCATGAGCCAAAATCGTGGTATTGTATCCAATAATAGTATTGGTGCCAATTGTTATTTTCTCCGGGTATAAAATATCGGGCACTACCATAAAAGCCAGGGCCGCATGCTCCCCGATTTTCATACCCAAGAAACTGCGAAACAGCCAGTTTTTCCAGCTTGGAAAAGGGATATAACGGCCAATCACAATGACAACCGTATTCCGCAAGGCGCGCCAAAAGCTAATCGTCTTATACAGCTGCCAGAGCGAATTCGCCCCTTTGACGGGAATCCGTTCCGTTCGTCGCATGTGGCATCAATCTCCTTTGACGATAGAGATTAATTCTCGCATATCATAAAGCATATATTCAGGCTTGAATTGTTTTAGAAACTCCGGTCCCTTCAAACTCCAGGCCACACCTGCAGCATGGATCCCGGCGTTATGTGCACCATTAATATCATATTGACTGTCCCCGACCATTAGCGTTGTTCGAGGGTCTGCATGGACATTCTTCATGGCCAAAAGAATCGGTTCCGGATGCGGCTTATGGTGTATAGTATCCTGATGCACAATAAAGGTCTTCATAAATCTATCAATGCCGAACAATTGGGCGCCCTTTTCTGCGGTCACGCGCTGCTTCGTTGTCACAACCCCCATGGTGACGCCCAGCTTTTGCAGCTCTTCAAGCGTTGTCATAATATGCGGGAATTCCTTGACCAATTCATCATGAACTTCGACATTATATTTCCGATATGCCTCAACCAGTTCCTCACGCAATTCCGCCCCGCCGAAAAATTCCATTTGCTCCGGAAGTGGCTTGCCCATTTGGGGAATAATATCTTCCCTTTTAAACTTTCCAGGAAACCACTTTTCCAAGATATATAAGAAAGAAGTAATAATTAATTCGTTCGTATCTATGATTGTCCCATCTAAATCAAATAAAACCGTTTGATATCTCAACACCTTAGGTAACTCCTTATTCACCATATTTCTCGTTCGCGTACCCGAGTTTTCTTCGGGCAATCCATAGGACAATTGCTGCAGCAATGATAACGATACTTATGACTTGGGCAATCCGCAAGGTATCTGTCAGCATAAGGCTGTCTGTGCGCATCCCTTCGATGAAGAAACGGCCAATGGAATACCAGATAAAATAGCTGAGAAACAGCTCGCCACGATGCAGGGGCAACTTACGACGAATAATCAAAAGAATAATTACTCCAGCAAAATTCCATAAGGATTCATAGAGAAACGTCGGATGATAATAGGTTCCATTAATATACATTTGATTAATGATCCAATCAGGCAAATGGAGGGATTGTAAAAATTCAAGGGATGTTGGCCCGCCATGTGCTTCTTGATTCATAAAATTTCCCCAGCGTCCGATTGCTTGTCCAAGAATCAACCCTGGTGCGGCGATATCCGCGATCCGCCAGAAACTTACCTTTTTCACATAAGTAAACACAACGGCAGTCAAAATGGCGCCGATTAATGCCCCATGAATGGCGATGCCACCTTTCCAGACAGCAATAATATCTGCTGGATGAAGCTTATAGTAATCCCACTCAAATATCACATAATAGGCTCGGGCAAAAATGATCGATATCGGTACGCCAAACATCACAAGGTCTAAAAACAAATCGGGATTAAGCCCTTGCCGTTTCGCTTCATTCATGGCCAAGAGAAGCCCCAACAATGCCCCTGTTCCCAATATAATCCCATACCAGTGAACAGCTATTGGACCTAGTTGAAATGCTATCGGATCCAACGGAGTGATTGTATTCATATATCCTCCACCTTTTTAGATTTCTTCTGTTGCCTCTTCAATCGTATCGGTCAATCGCTTGCTGAAATGTACGGCAGCATTATAACCCATGCGTTTCAGACGGAAGTTCATCGCTGCCACTTCACAGATCACCGCCATGTTTCTACCAGGTCGAACTGGAATTGTAATTTGCGGAATTTCGGTATCCATCACCTTCATTGTTTCTTCATCGATTCCCAGGCGTTCATATTGCTTTTGCGGATCCCAAATCTCCATCCGAATTGCAAACGAAATCTTCTTGAAATTCCGTACAGCCCCGGCCCCAAACAAGGTCATCACATTAATAATACCTAAGCCGCGAATTTCCAGCAAATGCTGGATTAGCTCGGGGGCGCTGCCAATTAGTTGATTCTCAAGGGTTTGGCGAATTTCCACGGCATCATCGGCAATTAAGCGATGCCCTCTTTTAACCAATTCTAGGGCTGTTTCACTTTTCCCGATTCCGCTCCCTCCGATCAATAAAACCCCAACCCCATAGATGTCAATCAACACCCCATGGATCGTCGTTCGCGGAGCTAACCGTCCCTCTAGAAAGGTAGTAATTTTACTCGACAGCTTCGTTGTCGGAAGAGAGGACTGTACAATGGGAATATTCTTTTCCTCGGCTGCCTGCAACAGCTCTTCAGGTATGTCCAGCAATCGGGATACGCAAAAACAAGGGATCTCACCCAAGCTGCAAAGCTTACGGAAACGTTCCAGTCTTTCCTCAGTGCTTAAGGTAGAAATAAACCCCATTTCGGTTTTCCCAAGCAACTGCACCCGTTCTGCTGTGTAGAAATTAAAGAAACCGGCGATCTCCAACCCCGGCCGATTGATATCACTCGTTTTAATTTCACGAAACAATCCTTTTTCGCCGCTTATGACCTTTAGCTGAAACTGCTGGACGATGTCTTTGACAACAGTTCTTTTCATTTTGTTGCCCCCTTTAATTTCTTCAACCATTCTAACATAGAAAAAGCCAACATGCGTGAAAAAAATGCCACCTCCTTCAAACAGAGGCGGCTTTAAAAATATTAGATGTTATACAGTCACCAGGCTAGGAAGTCGCTGCTTGTTTCTCGTATTCTGCAATTTGCTTCTCAGTGCGTTTGCGATCACGCTCGATAATCGGGGCCAGATATTGTCCTGTATAGGACTCCGCCACACGGCAGACTTCTTCTGGGGTCCCCTTAGCGACAATTAATCCTCCACGCTCACCGCCTTCTGGTCCCAAATCAATAATATAGTCGGCTGTTTTTATTACGTCCAGATTATGCTCAATGACAAGCACAGAATCCCCCGCTTCAACCAGGCGTTGCAGCACTTTCAACAAACGATCAATATCATGAACATGTAGACCAGTCGTTGGCTCATCCAGGATATATAAGGTTTTCCCCGTACTGCGTCGGTGCAGTTCAGAGGCAAGTTTAATTCGCTGTGCCTCTCCTCCCGAAAGGGTGGTTGCGGGTTGCCCCAATCTCATGTAACCTACTCCAACATCATAAAGAGTTTGCAGTTTGCGATGGATCCGCGGGATGTTTTTGAAAAATTCCACTGCATCCTCTACCGTTAAGTTGAGTACATCTGCAATATTTAGACCTTTATATTTGACCTCCAACGTTTCTCGATTATATCGTTTCCCTTTACAGATTTCGCAAGGAACATAAACGTCGGGTAGGAAGTGCATCTCAATTTTGATGATCCCATCACCGCGACATGCCTCACAGCGCCCGCCCTTAACATTGAAACTAAAGCGACCTTTCTTGTAACCTCGAACCTTGGCTTCATTTGTCTGGGCGAAAACATCGCGGATATCATCAAATACCCCAGTATACGTTGCAGGGTTTGACCTTGGCGAACGTCCAATCGGAGATTGGTCGATATCAATAACCTTATCCAGATGCTCTAGCCCTTCGATTTTCCGATAGGACCCTGGCTTAGTCTTGGCCCTGTTTAAATCACGAGCTAATGCCTTATGCAAAATTTCATTTACTAACGTACTTTTCCCTGAACCAGAAACCCCGGTCACACAGGTAAAAACGCCTAGCGGAAATTTCACCGATATATTTTTCAGATTGTTTTCCTTTGCCCCAACTACCCCAATCCATTTTCCATTTGGTTTTCTTCTTTCCAATGGGACCGGGATGAACTTTTTGCCTGACAGGTATTGCCCGGTAAGTGAATTCGGATCTTTCATGACCTCTTCCGGTGTTCCCTGGGAGACCACTTTCCCCCCGTGTACACCAGCACCAGGTCCAATATCGACAATATAATCAGCAGCAAACATCGTATCTTCATCGTGTTCAACGACAATCAAGGTATTGCCTAGATCACGCATATGTTCAAGGGTTTTGATAAGCTTGTTATTATCCCGTTGGTGCAAACCAATGCTCGGCTCGTCCAGAATATACAGAACCCCCATTAAGGAGGAGCCAATCTGGGTAGCCAGCCGGATCCGCTGCGCTTCCCCACCGGAAAGGGTTCCTGCCGCACGACTAAGGGTTAGATAATCGAGCCCGACATCTAGCAAAAATCCTAAACGAAATTTGATTTCTTTCAGAATCAGGCGGGCAATGGCCATATCTTTTTCAGATAGCTGCAGCTGATCGAAAAATTGATGGGCATCCTTCACAGACAATCCAGTGACATATGAGATATTCTTTTCTCCCACGAAAACAGCCAAAACCTCTGGTCGTAGACGCTGTCCTTTACAAGACGGACAGGCTTTTTGTGCCATATAATGCTCTAATGATTCCCGCATAAGATCTGAGGTAGATTCCACA
>Ga0180215_1001160_pt1 | contig 30073 bp, 32 predicted proteins | sample eDN3rd37CBELigBY_FD_128871 | JGI IMG/M metagenome (GOLD analysis project Ga0180215, IMG submission 128871) | Enriched backyard soil microbial communities from Emeryville, California, USA - eDNA 3rd pass 37_C BE-Lig BY (version 2) (version 2) | ecosystem: Environmental > Terrestrial > Soil >...
AAGCGACACACTGATACAACTTACGCGTCTGAATATAGTAAGCATGCACGCCGTTACAACGGGCACAGCGAAACCCCTCCGGCCACTTAGCATCAAAAAGCGCTCTCGCACAAGCCTCTTCCGTAGCATAACGAGCTTGGAATTGCTCCAGATCCAGCGAGTCAATCATCGCTCACACCCCCCACAAATAAGAACATACGTTCTACATAAAATATACCAGTTGCACACCCGATTGTCAATTGTATTCAAAAAAAATCTTGTCCTTCAATCGACACAGAAGCTCAAAATTCCTTAACTCTATTAAGAAAACACATTCTGATCGTAAGGGTTACTGCCACATGAGGGGCGATATCTCGTTCAGCCTGACCGTAGGGGATAATGGCCGAAGGGGTGCTATAGTACTTACATCAGCTCAAACCTGAACCGAAGGGATACTTACTGCCACATGAGGGGCGATACCTCGTTCAGCCTGACCGTAGGGGATAATGGCTGAAGGGTGCTATAGTACTTACATCAGCTCAAACCTGAACCGAAGGGATACTTACTGCCACATGAGGGGCGATATCTCGTTCAGCCTGACCGTAGGGGATAATGGCTGAAGGGATGCTATAGTACTTACATCAGCTCAAACCTGAATCGAAGGAATTACTTACTGCCACAAGAGGGGCGATATCTAGTTCAGCCTCCTGACCGTAGGGGATAATGGCTGAAGGGATGCTATAGTACTTACAAATAAAACAAAAAACGCCCGAAGGCGTCTTTATTTATACATACGTCTATAGTTCATATGAGTAGATATGATAGGTAGGTCATACTCAGAGCTCACAGGTATGTCCTTTGACATGATCCATTGGCTTGTTTCACGGTAAGAGCACACCGAAAGTTCTGATCTCCTGAATGCCCTCACCTATTACCCACACCTATTACTCCCCTCGACCTTTTTCTTGCATTATACTATCAATCAATTATCTGACACCGCGAAACTTCTGTGTATGATCACGGGCTTGCTCTACGGTATGGATGTTGTTCCGATTCCAGTCGAGTAAGATACGATCGACGTAGCGGAATGATACTTTGCCGGCGAAGACAGCTTCCTTCAGGGCGGCTAAGATCAGCGGGTCCGAATAACGATCCTGATCCATCCAGCCATTGATCATATCGATCTCCATCGGTGTTAGCGGCCTGCCAAATTCCTGTTCGAAGATGTAGAAAAGATTATCCTCTTGATCATTCTTCTTCAGATCTGCGCGATTCTGACCAGTCGAGGCTTGCAAGGATGTCACTGGAGACATACCCGTACCTGACTCGCGTGTTAAACCTCTGTTCACAGTGTTACTATCGCTTCCCTCATCGATACTACCACCACCCAAGCTCGATTGAGCTTCCTCCTTACTGATGATGGCAGCCAGTTTGAACCAGAGCGGCGTCAGCGTATACCGTTCAACCTGCATGCCACTAGATGGATCCGACCCTTCCACGATGTCGATGATCTGTTCCTTCATTAGCCTTTGTAGCATCTTGATGACGGTGTCCCCGTCTGTCGACATGCGACTCTGAATCTCTTCGATCGTCGGAAAAGCCTTCTCTTCCTTCTCACGAAAGGCGATCAGTTGGATGATCAGCATAGCATCAGCATCAGATAGATTCATCTTATGATAGTACTTCAAGAAAACATAAGGTAGCGAAACACCACCGTCAGTCATCGCAGTAACGAGACCCGCAGCAAAGTCGCGTTGCTGTTCCGCAATATAATCCTTCATCATAAAGATGCCCTCCCACGATCATCACACAACCATAATATATGCATGAAAACACAACATCTCACAAGAACCACGTTCCGCAACCTGCCACTTCGGGTGCGGTATGGCAATAGACGGTTAACCTCAAGCTATTCGCCACCTGTTAGCTTCAGTGCGGTATGACGAGGCAATCCTCGAACTACGTTCCGCCACCTGCTTCGAGCCAGAATACGGAAAGCGGCTGCGGGGTTACGATCCTGCACAACTGCTACTGATCCAGCAAGCGATGGGTATCGCGTGCGATCATCAGCTCTTCATTGGTCGGGATGACCAACACCTGGACTGTCGAGTCATCTGTTGTAATTCGACGGTCTTCTCCGCTACGAACGGCGTTACGCTCCACATCGAGCTTGACGCCGAGGTATGTGAGATTCTCACATACTTGCTTACGGAGAACGACCGAGTTCTCACCGATCCCTGCCGTGAAGACGATCACATCGACGCCGTTAAGCGCCGCTACATACGATCCGATATACTTACGCAGGCGATATTCGAACATGTCGAACGCGAGCTTCGCATTCGGGTCGGAATCCATCGAGTCCGTGATCTCCCGCATATCGCTGCTCAGCCCAGATATCGCCATCAGTCCGCTGTGCTTGTTCAGCATGGAGTTCACTTCGTTCACGGTCAGCTCTTCCTTCACCATCGCATAAGGGACGATAGCCGGGTCGATATCTCCGCTTCGTGTACCCATCATCAGACCTTCTAGCGGTGTCATCCCCATGCTCGTATCGAACGACTGTCCATCCTTCACCGCAGTAACACTCGCGCCATTGCCGATGTGGCAAGTGATGATCTTCAAAGACTCGATCTGCTTGTTCAGGAATTTCGCCGCTTGCTCACTTACATATTGATGAGAGGTTCCGTGGAATCCGTACCGCCGCACCATGTGTTTCTTATACAGAACCTTCGGGATGGGATACATATAACTCATCGGAGGCATCGTCGAATGGAATGCCGTATCGAACACGACTGTCTGTGGCACACCCGGCAAGTTGGCTTCCATCGCCATGATCCCCATCAAGTGAGCAGGATTATGAAGCGGTGCAAGATCGAACAGGCGACGAATCTCTTGCTTCACGTGATCATCGATGATCATCGACTGCGTCAGCTTCTCGCCACCATGTACGATACGATGTCCGACTGCGTCGATCTCATCGATCGAGCCGATCACCCCATGCTCTGGATCTGTTAGCTTCTGTAATACGACCCTAACAGCTGCAGTATGATCCAGGACCTCTTCTACGTATCGTAGGTCTTCACGATCCTTCGGTTCATGCACGATGATCGACGTATCCATGCCGATCCGTTCGACTCGTCCCTTAGCTAGCACAGACTCATCGGACATATCGTACAGTTGGTATTTTAACGAAGAGCTCCCCGCATTAATGACTAGTATCTTCTTCATTGGATACGGTCACCGTCCCTATCGTATTTGAAAAATCCTTCACCTGTCTTCACACCTAAGTTGCCCGCTCTTACCATCTTCTTCAGCAATACCGAAGGACGGTACTTCAGATCACCATATTCTCGGAACATCTGTTCCATCGCTGCGAGAACTGCGTCAAGGCCGAATCGATCGCACATCTCCAGTGGACCGTAGCGGAAGTCGTAGCCGATGCGCATCGCCGAATCGATATCCTCCGCACTCGCCACCCCTTCTTGCAGCGTATGCAATGCCTCGTTGATCAGGATACAGATCAGTCTCGTCGTCACATATCCTGGGGAATCGAATACCATGATTCCTTTTTTCTGAATGACCGTTTCTGTGAAATATTTTGCCTGCTCATACGTCTCTTCAGACGTTCTCAGACCTCGGATAAGCTCTACGAGATCGATTCGTGATACGGGATGAAGGAAGTGTAGTCCGATCACCCTACCAGGGTCATTCACAACGCTTGCGATCTCCGTTAAGCTCAGTGTAGATGTGTTGCTGGCCAGAACGATGTCCGGCTTCGTAACTTGATCTAGCTCAGCGAAGACACGCTTCTTCATCTCAATATTCTCGGTGATCGTCTCGATCACCATGTCGACTTCGACTAGCTTGGACTTGTCCGTTATTTTATGTATCCGTGATAAGATCAGCTTCTTTTCTGTGCCGGTGATCGCCCATTTCTCGATCTGTTTATCCAGACTGATCTCGATCATCTGGAATGCTTGCTCCAACAGCTGCTCTGTTTTTTCGACAAGATATACGTCAAGACCTTTTTTCGACAGCATCTCTGCGATGCCTTGCCCCATCGTACCGCCGCCGATCACGCCTATTTTCTTGAAGATCATATGGCTGCTCCCATCCTTCTAACTATTTATTTCTCATTATTACTATCATACATTCTTTCCTTATCGTTTGCATTAAACCAACAGAACTTTCATCTGTTCTTCATATTCATCTCCTGATATCGACATAAAAATCGACTTTTCACCTGACGCTCGTGATATATTCACTAGCATCAAGCAAAAAGTCGACCTGGACCGATCTTTACTAATAAGGTGTCGGGCGTTAGATATCGCGATCAACTATCGATCCTCTTCTGTACATGTGTCCGGATTTCGATATTCCCTATCGATCCTCTTCTGTACATGTGTCCGGTATCAGATATCGCGTACCACTCTTCTTCTAAGCACTCGTCGAATGTTTGATATCGTGGAGAAGCTCGCGGAATCTTGCTCCAGACATCACTTCTTCACGCATCAGAATATCAAGCGAGTCGGTGAAAACCTTCCGATATTGCTCTAACAGCTGTCTAGAACGCTCAGTCAGTTGCTGCAATATCTCGTTATTCACCTTCATCCAATCTTCCTTGCCGACCATATCCTGATGAACGATACCGAGTGAAGTCAGTCCGCTATCGATCATCACCTTCACATGATTCATCGCTTGCTCGAAGTCATTGCGCGAGCCAGTGCTTCGTCCACCGTAGAACATCTCTTCGGCTACTGAGCCTGCGAGTGCGATCATGATCTGCTCTTCGAGGAATTCTCTCGTGTACAAGTATTGCTCTTTCTGCGGATTATGACGAACATAGCCTAAGGCCGCTCCACGCGGACGCAATGATACCTGAGAGACCGAATTCGGTCGCACAAGCTCTGCCATGATCGCATGTCCAAGCTCGTGCAGTGCGACTCTTTCCTTCTCATCACGTGTCGCCTCACGGTCTGTCTGTTCACCCATCATCACTTTATCGATCGCTAGTGACAAGTGGTGCTGGCAGATAAGCTCACTGTCTTCCCGCATCGCATAGATCGCAGCCTCGTTCATGACACTCTCTAACATCGCACCAGAGAAGTTGAAGGTCTCCTCGGCGATCTTATCGAGATCCACCTGATCATGCAGCGGTTTATTCGCCGCATGGATATTCAGGATATGACGTCGGCCTTTTTTGTCCGGTAGATCAACCTGGATATGGCGATCGAATCTTCCCGGTCTCAGGAGAGCTGGATCGAGGATCTCCTTGCGGTTCGTTGCTGCGATGATCAGCACGCGTGGTGATGTACCGGTATGGATCCCATCCATCTCGGTAAGCAACTGGTTCAGCGTCTGATCATACTCTTTATGCTGGCCACCGTCTCTCTTACCACCGATGACGTCGATCTCGTCGATGAAGACGATCGCACCGTCTTTGCCTTCTTTTTGGGCGCGGCTTCTCGCGTCCTTGAACAGATCGCGGATACGGCTCGCTCCGACGCCGACATACATCTCGACGAATTCACTACCGGATGCCGCGACGAAGACTGAATCTGTGTAGTGTGCCGCCGCTTTCGCGAGCAATGTCTTACCGGTCCCTGGAGGTCCTGTCAGCAAGATCCCCTTGAGCGGGCGTATCCCCATCTTCTTAATCTCTTCATGCTTGATGAGGAAATCCATCGCTTCGATGATCTCCTGTTTCGCTTTAGCTTGACCACCGATCTCATCGAAGCTAATCTTACTCGTTACCGCGGTGCGCTTTTTCTCCGAAGAGACACCCATCCCGCCACGCATACGGATCATGTAGAACAACATCGTGCCGATCAGTCCTGCGAATACGAGTGGTACGACATTCACCCCGATATAGGCTAAGAAGATCAGAAGAGCCGGTAACATTCCGATCAAGACTTCTTTACCGTATCTACTCATTGCCCCACACCCCCATCATCTGTGGTGTGCGTTCAAGCAGGACATACTTCACATGCTCACCCTGCGTGAGTTGGACGTAGACGAATGTATCATCGATTGAAGTCTGGACCATCATTCCTGGCACTTTGTGACTATCTAGTATATGTGGGATAGCTCCGTATTTTCTAGCTTCCATCGCTTCAGCAACTTCAAAAAGCGCCTGTGACCACCAAGCATCTAGTTCCGCACTTGTCTGATCCTTGATATGGATCTGAAGATTCTTTCCACCGATGGCAGCTGCTCCATCACGACGCAAAGCTTCGACAACTGCTCGAACATCGGCATCCTGATTCAGCTTTAGCTCTACCGACACGGTGTCTTGATGAATATCGACAGCGACATCTTCCACTCCCGCGAACTGTTCAGCCAGTTCGATGACGGGATCTTTCATCGCCACACTGTTATATACGAACCATCCGCCAAACAACACGAGCGTAGTGACCGTTACACTGATTAAGATAGGCGCGAGACGTAATTTCACGTCACTGATGCCCCCTTTCTATCACTGGTGATATACTCACGATATATATCAAAGTATATCATAAACTCGTGTTATATGACGGATGTAATGTGTGGAAGCTATTTTCCGAGACGCAATGTCTCGATCCATGTACCATCCTCAAAGCGGATATAATCGTAGTAATAGATATCCCCATCTGGATGATCGATTCGATAGTATACTTCGTAACATAGCTCCTGTCTCCATATTCCTGGTGTCATGCGGATGATGACCGCACCTTCATTCCTTGATAGGACAGAGGCTTTCGCTTCGTGCTCGTTGATCCCGTCTTGCACATGTCTAACGATCGTTTGCTCATCGGATACCCAGACGATGCGTTCTTCGCCGCTCTCAGTCTGACCTTGAACGATGAACCACGGCTGTTCCCCGTTGAACGCTTCCGCAGATGAGACTTCCGTCAATTGGCCTGCGTATACTGCCTCAGTCACCGCCTGTTTCCGTTCACCCCAGTATTCCGCATGTACCGATACGTACCATCTGTGAATGAGGACGATGACGAGCAAGACGGCTGCCACAGAGATGATGACAACCGTACGGATACGCTTACGCTTATGCTCCTCCCGCCTTTCTTCAGCCCTGCTCCTAACCATCTAGCCTCGCGAAGCAGCGTGCCGCTTCATAGCGGATCTGCTCTTCATCCAGTGTCGTACAAGATCTGTTCTTCACAAGCTGCTTCCCATCTACCCATACATCTGTCACATCCTGCTGCGAAGCGGAGTAGACGATATGGGAAGCGAGATCACTATGCGGGAGCATATGCGGTTGATCGATGTTGACCGCTATGATGTCTGCTTTGTAGCCTGGAGCCAGCAGTCCAACATCATCTAGCCAGATCGATATCGCGCCATCGATCGTCCCCATACGAAGCGCTGTATAAGCAGGGACGACGGTCGGATCATAGGTCACACCTTTGTGGATGAGAGCGGCCAGACGGATCTCCTCGAACATGTCGAGATTGTTATTACTGGCGGAGCTGTCCGTACCAAGCGATACTTTGACCCCAGCCTTGAGTAGCTCAGGAACGCGTGCGATCCCACTTGCTAGCTTCAGGTTGCTACCAGGATTATGTGACACCCGAACGTCATACTGACGCAGGATCGCGATCTCTTCATCATCTAGATGTACTGCATGAGCAAGCAGACACGGTCTGTCGAAGACTCCAAGCCTTCGCAAGTGCTCTACAGGTCTTGAACCATAGTCATGTACGTTCTGCTCCACTTCCTTCAGAGTTTCCGACATATGGGTATGGATCGGTAGTCCGAGATCATGGGATGCTTGAACGAATTGCTCGATGTAGTCAGGAGGGCATGTATACGGAGCGTGGGGAGCTAGCATCGTCGTAATGCGCCCACTTGCTTGACCATGCCAATCCTTCGCGAATCGCACGGCATGCTCCAGCTTCGCACGTCTCTCCTCTTCCGAGCATAGACCGATCACTCCTCGTGCCAAGCACCCGCGGATGCCCGCTTCTTCGACTGCAGCCGCGATAACATCGGTATGATCATACATATCGACGAACGTCGTCGTGCCGCCCTTCAACATCTCTACGATCGATAAGAGTGAGCCTGCTCGTACGTCTTGCGCCGTATACTTGGCTTCCATCGGCCACATATTATCCTCTAGCCAGACTTGCAGAGCCAGATCATCCGCATACCCGCGGAGCAGCGACATCGGCGTGTGACCATGCGTATTAACCAGACCAGGCATCAGCAGCTTGCCTCTCGCATCGATCACCTCATCCGCCTGCCAGTCTATCGGGGCTTGCCCGCCAACTTGTATGATTCGATCATCTTCGATCAAGAGCTCTCCTGTCGCGTACAGCTGTTGTTCATCCATCGTTAAGTACTTACCGTTACGTATCGTTATTCGCAAGATCCTTACCTCCTATAACTTGTCAATCCTCCAGATAATATGCCAGACTCAGCAGATCAGACGTAAAATCCGCATAATGAATCCGGATATGGGAAGGAACCTTTATGATAACAGGAGCAAAATTCAGGATAGCTTCAATCCCCGACTCCACTAACTGATCCGTTACATTTTGAGCTTCTAGTGCAGGCACCGTGATGATCCCTACTCGTATCTGCTCTGCTTGTATCGTCTCCTGCAGCTTACTCAGCGGCATCACTGTTAAGTGATTGATCGCATGACCGACTTTCGATGGAGAATTATCGAACACCGCCTTAATCTTCATATTATCCTTTAGATACATATTATAGTTACATAAGGCATGTCCAAGATTACCTGCACCGATCAGTACCACATTAATCTGTTGATCGATCTTGAGGATCTGTCTGATCTTCTCGATCAGATAGCTCACGTCATAGCCGATCCCCTTCTTGCCGAATTCCCCGAAGTATGCAAGATCTTTGCGTATCTGTGCCGGGTTCAGATCTAGTCTTGTACCCAGTTCTTGCGATGATACCGTCTGTACACCCTTCTCCGTCAGCTCGTTCAGATAACGGAGATAGATCGGCAGACGCCGTACGACGGATTCAGATATTTTCGGCGACTTCATAGCATTCCTTCCCTTCCTCTCATGGATTAGTCGAATCTAGCCAATCTCGGATGCGGCCTGGCATATCGGCTGTTGCAGCTTGCTCCATACGTGGTTTAGGTAACGATCTCAAGAAATATTTGCCGTATTGTGTATCGATCACACGCGTATCATACACGACGACGATTCCTTTGTCATTCACCGTGCGCACTAACCTGCCAAAACCTTGCTTAAATTGGATAACGGCTTGTGGGACAGAATATTTCATGAATGGATTCTGATTACGACTCTTCAGGTATTCGCTCTTCGCCTCCACATAAGGATGATTCGGAGGCTGGAAAGGAAGTCGCACGATCGCCAGCAAGCTGAGCGCTTCCCCAGGAATATCGACGCCTTCCCAGAAGCTAGAAGTGCCTAATAGGATACATCTAGGGGTCTCCTGAAACATCCTCACGAGCTTGCTTCGGTTGCTGCTCTCGATGCCTTGGCCCAGCACTTGAATATGGTGACCGGTTAACCGTCTCTTAAGCTCGCCATGAACTTGCCTTAGCATCTTGTAAGAGGTGAACAGCACCAGCATCCTGCCCTCCGTCACTAGCGACATGTCTGCAAGCGAGGTCGTAAGCTGCTCCAAGAATCGACTGTCCGCGTAAGATCCACGTATGCTAGGAAAATCACGCGGGATCAAGACCAGTGCCTGCTCTTCATAGCGGAATGGCGATGGCAGCAAGACTGTCTTCACCCGGCTGTCAGGCACCTGATTCAGCCCGAGCTGTTCTACGGCGTATTCGAATGTCTGGTTAACGGACAGCGTCGCGGATGTTAATACGATACTATCCTTCTGTGAGAATAATTGCTCAGCCAGAAGCTTACTCACGTCGATCGGTACACTCATGAACGATAGTGAACGATGCCTGTAATATGAATTCGCTTCGATCCAATAGACGAAGTTGTCATCGTTCAGCTGGATCAAGAAGCGTAGATGATCTCTAACTCGAATAAGGTCGGATGTTTGGCCCGATAAGTCTGTAACAGTGCTCTGTAGGTCATAGGTGCTGTCCGCTTCTTTCATACTCGATAACACCTTATCCAACTCCCGGCAGATCTCGGTCAAGTGCAGATAGATGTTATCCTCCAATAGTACACAATCGCTCCAACGGTCGGGCAATCGATCCTTTCGCAGACGTAATACGTACCCTTCCCCTGGTGATCCAGCAGATCGCTCTGCCAGCTCATACAAGATGCCCGATAGTCGTTCCCAATCATCCTTCACTTCCTGGAATATCGGTAATAGCTCCTCTAGCTGTTCAGCCCAAGCATGACCTTCTTCATGTGCGCTTGCTGATAGCTGTTGGATGAGCGCAGGTAATCTCCCGCTCCTCGCATCCTTCACAAGCCAGTTCAGTGTGTTCAGGAACGGGAAGTAGCCGATCTCTACTCCCATATGCTTGCTCGCTGTCTGTTCAAAATGATGTGCCTCGTCAACGATCAGCAGATCATATGGAGGAATGATGCGATTCTCCGCGCGGATATCCGTTAGCAGCATGGAATGATTCGTGATGACAACATCAGCTTGTGAAGCTTCGTGACGGGATCGGTGATAGAAGCACTTCTTGAACCATGGACACGCCCGGTTCAGACAAGAGTTCGTATCACTTTCGACACTTCTCCACAGATCCTTGCCGCGAGGCGTTAGCTGCAGCTCTTCATCATCTCCGCGTTCGGTTTCACCGAGCCAGACGAGCATCTGTGCCGCTGCGATCGCTTGGTCTCGATTGTCGAGATCGCGGCTGGATAACGTCTGTTCATATTTGCGCAGACAGAGATAATGGTTTCTCCCCTTCAGGACTGCAGCACGAAAGGGAATCGGTGAGATGTTCTGCAGCAGTGGGATGTCTCGGCTGCGCAACTGCTCCTGGAGGTTAATCGTATGCGTGCTTACGACCACCCTCCTGCCTTCGGTTAGACTCGTATACAGAGCTGGCAGTAAGTAAGCAAGTGACTTACCTGTACCGGTCCCCGCTTCGATAAGCAGATGCTTCTGATCCCGTAACGCGTCGTGCACTTCATGGATCATCGTCTCTTGCTCTTGACGATCCTCATAGTGGTCGAACGATTCCCTCAGCTTCTCCTTCGTTGCCTCGTAAAATGCTGCAAAAGATCGCGCTACGTCGTCTCCAGCAAGCTCGAATCCCCGTGAATCTTCATCCGAATAATCTTCCCGCCAATCATTCACCTTCAGATGAAGCTGACGGTGGTAGTTACCTTGTGCGGGATCGAGCGCCTGCGTCATCTCTCGCTGAAATCGAAGCTGCTCGAGAAACCAGTGTAGATCTGCAGCATCTTGACGTCCCTCGAACAACGAAGACAACCGCTGCAATGTAAGCAGCGGTAGGCTGTTCAGCTTCTCGAGGCACAGCAAGAATAAGTTAGCGGTCGCTGTCGCATCTTCTTCAGCCTGATGCGGCTTGTCCAGCGCAACCCCAAGCTCAGAGGCCGCCATACCCAATCTCATGCTGCCTAACTGAGGGTAACAGATGCGCAACAGATCCATCGTATCTAGGATACGTCCAGCAAATGCTTGGTATCCGGCCGATATGAGGGATCGTTGGAGGAAGTCGAGATCGAAGTTTACGTTATGACCGATCAGGATGCGATCATCGATAAGCGGCAGCAGCTCCGCCACTACCTGTTCCAGGCGCGGCGCATGACTGACCATCTGTTGTGTGATGCCGGTTAACTGTATGATAAAGTCAGGGATTTCTTTGCTAGTATAGACATGTGAAGCATACGTTCTGCTGATCACGCCATCATCGATGAGCGCGAGACCGAACTGGATAACCTCGTCATCTGCTCGGTTACCAGTAGTTTCTACATCTAAAACCGCATATTTCATCCTTGGTTCTCCATTCTTGATACGTCCATCACGAATCACGAAGCATTCACATGACGGCTATACCAAATTGTAAAGCTTCATTGTTAATACCGCAAAGCTCCAAATTTTTGCTCGGATCCTGATAGGTGGGATCGAGATCCAGTGCCATCTTAAAATATTCGCTTGCTTGCTCGCTATTTCCTCTTTTCGCTTGAATACATCCTAATGCATTATAGGAGATCGCCTGGAATTTCGCATTCTCCGTCAACGGGACGATGAGATGAAAGTGCCGGCTCGCTTCATCCAAATCACCTTTCTGTAGATAACCCATCGCCAGATACAGACGGGCGATCAAGAAATCACTATGCTGAGATACGAGTTGTTCAAATTCAATGATCGCTTGTTCGAACATGAATAATTTGTAGTACCCTTGCCCTCTGCGAAATGTTTCTGAACACAAACCCTTATGCTTCCATTCGATGGTCGGCTCCGCATCCGTATGCTGGACGATCGCAGACATCTTCTCCTCGAATAAGATCCACTGCTCGAGATAATGATCACTCATCGATTTTAATGTGTATAATTGCTCTTCTAATTCGACCTTGCGGGAGTTATCTGCGATCGGATATTCCTGGATGATCTGATCCAGTACGTCATGCATGCAATCGAATAATGGTTTGAACATAATGCCGCATCCCCGCCTTTTTACCCTCATTGTGCGTTATCGGCGGAGTTTTCATTCTCATGACGAATGCCACATTTATCGTATAGTGGCGTGAATTTCACCACTTGATACTTCGAGCACTTGATTGTTCGGTCCCATGATCGCGACCTTAGGCTTATGCTCTCTGGCCTCTTCCTCCGACATCATCGCATAGGAGATGATGATGACGATATCACCTGGCTGTACGAGTCTCGCTGCAGCTCCGTTCAGACAGATCACACCCGAGCCACGCGGTCCTGGGATCGTGTATGTCTCGAGTCTAGCCCCGTTGTTATTGTTGACGATCTGTACTTTCTCATTCGGCCACAAGTCGATGAGATCCATCAAGTCTTCATCGATCGTGATGCTGCCGACATAGTTCAGATTCGCTTCTGTGACAGTGGCTCTGTGTATCTTGCTTTTCATCATCGTGCGGTACATACTAAGCTTCGCCTCCTTCACTCATCCATAGTCGATTATCGATTAATCGGGTGTTACCGAATCTGACAGCGATCGCAGCTAATAAGTTCTTCGAACGAAGGGCATCCGCAATCTTCAGCTGTCCATCGAACAGCTCCAAAGAAGGAAAGCTAGCCAACTCGACATAATCGATATCAGCGAGAGGAGCTGTACGGATCGTCTGCTTCATAAGCTCGATAAGCTCTTGTACCTTCCCATCCGGATGATGCTGTATATACTGATCAGCCGCATGCAGGGATTGATTCAGAACGAGTGCTTGCTGTCGCTGCTCATCGCTCAGATAGACGTTGCGCGAGCTTAACGCTAAGCCGTCTGTTTCCCGCACGATCGGGCAAGGTATGATCTCCACAGGGATGTTCAAGTCCGCGGTCATCTGCGAGATGACGGCGACTTGTTGAGCGTCTTTCATCCCGAAGTAAGCGCGATCGGGCTGTACGATGTGGAACAGCTTCGACACGACCGTACAGACTCCATCGAAATGTCCGGGCCGGGATGCCCCGCATAAGCTGGACGTGATCTGCTCGACAGCTACCTTCGTCAGCGGCTGCGAAGGGTACATCTCACGAGCGTTCGGTATGAACACGACATCAGCGCCGTAATGCTCCGTAAGCTGCAGATCATGCTCTTCATCACGCGGATACTTCTCGAAATCTTCGTTCGGGCCAAATTGTAGAGGATTCACGAAGATACTGACGACGACGAACCCACATTCCTCGCGGGCACGACGTATCAAGCTCGCATGTCCTTCGTGCAGATAACCCATCGTCGGCACAAGACCTACTGCCGCTCCTGGATGCTCCATCCGGAACTGTCTCACAGCCTCACGGACTTCTGCTATCGTACGGTTCACATTCATCTTGGGTCCCCCTGCTTATCCGACACATCGCGCATCGGGTCCAGAGTGGTTGCATCGATATGAGGAGCATGTCTCTCCTCTGGGAACTGTCTCGTCTTCACATCGTTCACATATTGCTCGATCGCAACACGGATCTCATCCCCGATGTTCGCATAGTGCTTAACGAAGCTAGGCTGTATCGGTGTTGCATAGCTCAGTACATCATGATAGACGAGAACTTGCCCGTCGCAGAACCGACCGGAACCGATCCCGATCGTCGGGATCGACAGGTGACTGCTGATCATCTCGGCAACTTCCTCCGGAACCATCTCCAGCACGATCGCGAATGCGCCTGCTCGTTCAAGTGCCCGTGCATCGTCCAGTAGCTTCCGCGCTTGTTCAGGGCTCTTGCCTTGAACCTTCCAGCCGCCGAGCTGTAGGACGGATTGCGGTGTCAGACCGATATGTCCCATCACAGGTATACCAGCCCGTATACAAGATTGCACCTGATCGATGATCTCCTGACCGCCCTCAAGCTTCAACGCCTGTACACGGCCCTCTTGCATGAGCCGAGCTGCGTTCAGGATCGTCCGATCCGTGCTTCCATGGTATGTTGCGAACGGCATGTCCGCGACGATGAATGTGCCCGGTGCCCCTCTGCTTACAGCTTTGCTATGATGGACCATATCGTCTAGCGTGACTGGAACGGTCGAATCGTAACCGAGTACGACCATACCAAGCGAATCCCCGACCAAGATAATATCCGCTCCTGCTTGCCCGGCCAGCTTCGCTGAAGGGTAATCATAAGCCGTGATCATCGCGATCGGCTGACCGCTTCCCTTCATCTTCTTCAGCGTTGATGTGGTTGCTTTCTTCTGTTTCTCGCTCATCCTATCATCCTCCATCTTATGAAGGACCGAAACGACTGCGTATGAAAAAAACCTTAAGCAGCTCGGCTTAAGGTTCCATGTACACACAAGAATCCTCATTCCAAGATCCTTCTGTCTCAGTCCTTAAGGTTCTAAGCAGAATCCGACCTTACCTATTATTGTGCCTATCGACTAGATGAAGCATCCTTCGGAGATCGTGAGTGCAGTTCCAATATCATCCAGATACCGCCTCCGTCTGCCTTAACTTCATCATACCAGAAAATAGGTCACGTGTCAGCTACGATCGACAGACATCGATCCAGAATACACCGTCATGTAGCTGCCATCTTCTAACTGTACCACTAGAGCTCCGTCCTCGTCAATCGCGTGCTGCCGCACACGAATGATGCCTCGTGGTGTGTCCATATCGATCGGATGCTGTGGAGCCCAAGCATATGTCTCCCATATCGTGCGGAAGACGCGAAAGCCTTCGCTTAAGTACAATTCGATCAAGGCGTCCAGCTCGGTCAGGAAGTCCGCGATGATCCGCTCTCTATCCCATTCCTTACCAGTAAGTGCCCGGAGTGAGGTGGCTTTGTCCTGTAGCCATTCAGGATATTGCTCTTGTAAAACATTCACACTGATGCCTGCACCGAGGATGAACCTGTTCTTCCCAGCTTCTGTGTAGGATTCGATCAAGATCCCGCTAATCTTCCGATCCTCCGCGTACAGGTCGTTCGGCCACTTCATCCGAATATCGATATCCGTCAGTCGGCGCAGTACTCGACAGAGCGCAGCAGCAGCTACGATCGTTAATTGAGGGGCATAACGACCAGGCACACGGGCCTTCAAGAGAACACTCATATAGATGCCGGTACCTTCTGGTGAGAACCACGCACGTCCATGTCTCCCTCTGCCAGCGGTCTGTGACTCTGCTAAGACGAGCAGACCGTCTGCTGCCCCTTCGCGAAGCAGCTGCGCCGCGATATCCTGCGTCGAGTGCGTCAGCATATGATGCTGAATCGTATGACCATATGATCTTCCATCCAACAGAGTCCGTAGCTTCTCTATATCAAGCTTATGAGTCAATGTATGTCCCACTCTTCCACATATTGTTCGGCATGAGCCAGCAGCAGCTCTCTCGTGTTCGCCAGGCGCCCAAGTGCGACATCAACCGTAAGCCGGTGAAGAAGCTTGCCGATCCAGGGGCCCTTGCGTAGCGACGTTCGCAGCTGCATCATATCATGCCCGTTTACTGCTAGATCTGAAGGTGCCCATACTTGGATACGGTCGAGCCAAGCTTTCGCGATCTCCCGAATCCCTGATGCTGAAGTCCCGACGAGCGATGGCTGCTGCAATAGTTCCAGATAGTCATAGGCCGCTTGCCTGCCGAGCTTGATCGAGACATCGATGAACAGCTCTTGGAATTCGATGTCATGATGCATATCAGCGGCTATACCATCCTTCTGTTCACTGCTCCGATCCGAAGACTTCATAAGAGCTGCATGAATCTCTTCATAGAGATATAACACCCGCAGGATGTGATTCTTCATCTCGTTCGAGAACGTCAGCTTACGCATGATCGCCTCAGCTTCATGAGCAGGATGGTCACCAAGTATGAATAGACTAGCCCATCTTGCGGCGATGGACATCTCCTTCAGTCGATTCTGTTCAAGGTACGGCTGGCAGGACATATCCTCAGATCGTCGATCAGCCAACGCCATAGGTCGCCACTCTAGTGGTTCTTTCGTATAGACGAGGAGGCCTGACCGTAGTAGTAGGTCCACACCACGTGCGGGATCCGAGCCCTCGATCGTCTTCGAGAGCTCGATGCGCACGCGTTCCATCGCGATATGCTTCAGAGACGGTCGCAGCCTGCTCATCGCGCTCCAGGCCTCCTCGTCGATCTGTAGCCCATAGTTGGCCGCGAACCGTACACAGCGCAGCATACGAAGTGCATCTTCCTCGAATCGACGGTCCGCCTCCCCTACGCAACGCAGCACGCCAGCCGTAAGATCGGACTTGCCACTGAACGGATCGATCACGTTACCGTCAATATCCATCGCCATCGCATTCATCGTAAAATCTCGGCGGGATAGATCTTCGACGAGTGAATCGACAAATTCGACATAGTCCGGACGCCGGTGATCCTGGTAGCCGCCTTCCCGACGGAATGTCGTCACTTCGAAGCTGCAGCCGCCGCTTATGACCGTCACCGTCCCGTGCTCGATACCGGTCGGTACAGCTCGAGAGAACAGTCGTAGCACTTCCTCCGGCACAGCAGAAGTCGCGATATCGATATCATGCACTGGTCTATCCAGCACATGATCGCGGACGAATCCGCCTACCAAGTACGCTTCGTACCCAGACTGTATCAAGTTGTGCAAGACGTTCCTCGCTTCACTGAGCAGCGCAGACTTCTGATCCACCATCACGATCAACAACCTACCTCATGGATATCTTCTATAAGGGAGCCTTCGAGTCCCAGTACGCGATAGTAGATTCGTTCATATAGATCCGTAATGCTCTCGTTACCGAACTGCTCTCTCGCTCTCCGGATACATTCATTCGATACGTGCGTATATAAGCCGGGATCTGTCAGCAGTTTGACGACATGCCCCGCCATCGCTGCTGTATCACCGATCGGAGCTGTATATCCCGTCTCTCCGTGCTTGATTAGCTCCGGAAGACCTCCCGCATCGGATGCTACCGTCGGTACCCCGCAAGCCATCGCTTCTAGCGCGACCAGTCCGAAGCTTTCTTTCTCGGATGGCAGCAGCATCACATCTGCGAGTGAGATGACATGCGCGACGTCGTCTTGCTTACCAAGGAAGAATACCTTGTCCTGAAGGCCTGCTTCCTTAATCCTGCAATGGATCTTGTGAAGATCTGGTCCTTCACCGACGAGCAGTAGCTTGCTAGGCACTTCCTGTGCTACCTTCTGGAATATATCGACGACGTCCATGACGCGCTTCACGGGACGAAAGTTAGAGATATGCATTAAGATCTTCTCTTGCGGCAGCGCATATTCCCTGCGATGCTCCGATACTTCTCGTGGGTAATACGTTCTGCTGTCGATGAAGTTATACGTAAGATCGATCGGCCGATCGATCGACAGTAGCTGTCGCGTCTCGTGCAGCAGATCATTCGATACTGCTGTAACGGCATCGCTCTGGTTAATGCCTAGTCGGATGATCTCCTTCAGCGCTTCGTCATGACCGAGCACCGTAATATCGGTACCATGCAGCGTCGTGACGACCTTCAGCTGATCGCCGACCATCTGTTTGGCCAGGATCGCACATACTGCATGTGGCACGGCATAGTGAACATGGAGCAGATCAAGTCCTTGCATATTCGCGACCTGCGCCATCTTACTCGCGAGAGATAGGTCATAAGGCGGATATCGGAACACATAGTAGTCGCTTACTTCTACTTCATGATAGTATATGTTAGGCCGATACTTCCCAAGTCGAAATGGCATGCTATGTGTGATGAAGTGCACTTCATGTCCACGTTCTGCCAGTAAGATGCCTAATTCTGTTGCTACTACTCCCGATCCACCCAACGTAGGGTAACACGTGATACCGATCTTCAAGGATCGACGTTCCGCTCGGTTCGTCATCGATCGTTCCCCCTCATGATGTTTGCATATAGACGGATGCCTTATTATTCTGCGGGTTTATACTTATGTACGAGTTCTCTCCAGGCGAAATCTCCGCGATCTAGCGCCTTCACGAGTATCTCCCCACTTGCGATGTTCGTCGCGAGCGGGATACCATATACATCACAAAGTCGAAGCAGCGCATTAATATCCGGTTCATGCGGCTGCGCCATGAGCGGATCTCGCAAGAAGATGACGAGGTCCATGTCGTTCTGTGCGATCATCGCACCGATCTGTTGGTCTCCACCTAGAGGGCCTGACATGAATCGGTTCACATGTAGCTCCGTCTGCTCCATGATTCTCGTGCCGGTCGTGCCAGTCGCATACAGCTCATGTTTGGCGAATACGTGCTCATATGCTAATACGAAGTTCACCATCTCTTCCTTTTTACGGTCGTGCGCGATAAGTGCGATCTTCATGTCACTCAGCTCTCCCCACAAGTTGACTTATTCGATCTATTCGATAAACTGCTCGAAGCCGTAGACGACCCCCGTTAGTTCCATCACTTTCTTGACAGCGGTGTTCACCCCAGGCATATAGCCGGCACGATCGTATGAGTCATGTCTGACCTTGAGCGTCTGCCCGAAGCCGCCGAAGATGACTTCTTGCTGAGCGAACACACCGGGTAGCCGTACGCTATGGATGCGGAAGCCATCATAGTATCCGCCACGCGAGCCTTGTATCTTCTCTTCCTCCGATGGATTGCCTTGACGGAACTCCTCTCGCACCTCTGAGATCCACTCGGCCGTCTTCACAGCGGTCCCGGATGGCGCGTCGAGCTTCTGATCACCATGATATTCGATGATCTCGACATGTGGGAAATACTTCGCTGCTTGTGCCGCAAACTTCATCATCAAGATCGCACCGATCGAGAAGTTCGGGGCGATGATCCCACCAATCTTGCGCTCCTCTGCAAGCTTGTCCAGCATATCGATCTCTTCCCGCGTGAATCCGGTCGTGCCTACGACCGGTCTCACGCCGGACTGAATGGCGATCTTCGTATTCCAGGCGGCTACTTGCGGGATCGTGAAGTCCACTAGCACGTCAGCGCCAGACTCAAGCAATGCCGTGGCAAGGTCACTGGCAACGGTGACACCACACGTGCCGACACCGACCAGCGTACCTGCATCTACTCCTTCTTGACCAGGATCTATCGCGGCAACTAGCTGCAGCTGCTCATCTCCTAGTACCATTTTGACTACCTCACGGCCCATCCGGCCGCCAGCTCCACTTACTGCTACTTTGATGATCGATGTCATAGCGATGTGACTCCTTTGTCATATGAGTTATCGTATATCCATATAAGGTGCGAATCGTTCCTTGTAGCGTTCGATATGTTGAAGTGCTGCTTCATGCTGTGGATTCAACTTCAACACTTCCTGCACGGATAGGGCAGCGTGCTGGAACTTCCCCATCTCCGCATACACAGCGCTGAGTAGCAGATGTGCTTCTAGACATAGAGGATCCTTGTGAGCCGCTTCCTTCAACAGTCGCTCAGCTAGACGGAGTCGACTCCTGCCACCTGCATCCGCTAACCTCTCTGCTTGCTGTACCATCTCCACAGCTTGCAGATGCACATGATGATACCGGTAGGCGTCGTGCGCCGGCTGCAGGTTGCAAGCGAGCTGCGCATGCTCCAGCGCCTGGGCTAATCTGCCGCTACGCGCGTATGTGATCGACAATTTGTAGTGATATTCAGCATTATGAGGCTCGAGCTTAATCGCTTGCTCGAATGAACGAATCGCTTGTTCAAAATCGTTGTCTAAGATGGATTCGTATGCTTTCTGAATCTGCTTCTCCCCGTTCAAAGCGCACCACCCTCCTTCTTGCTTACCGGCTGATGGTACAGCATATGACGATTTCTACTGTTCGGTGTTTATTTTGGTCCAGCGGTCCCGGTCTCGAACCGTGAACTTCTCCATCACTTTGCGATGTGCTTCCTCTAGGTCGATGCCAAGTGAGTTGGCGAAGCAGATGATGATGAACAGCAGGTCTCCAAGCTCCATCTCGATCGAGTTGTCAGGCTCTGAAGACTTCTTCGGCTTCTCACCGTAATAATGGTTCACTTCACGGGCCAGCTCACCTGCTTCTTCCGTCAACCGAGCCATCATCGCAAGCGGGCTAAAATAACCTTCCTTGAACTGCGATATGTATGCATCAACTTCACGTTGTAGCTCAGCTAATGTTCTCTGTTCCATGCAAACCCCTTCCCACCATCTTTCTGACGAACTTATCTCTCATGTTAACGCAAAGTGAAAATGATGACAAATATTTTGTTAGGGGAACAATAAAAACATCGCGAAGTATGGAGGGAAAGGCTGTGAAGACACCCCGCTTATCAAACATCATTCGAGTAATCATCCCGATCCTGATCGGAACGGCCATCTATGCATTCGGACTGCATATGTTCTTAATTCCGAATCAGTTCATGGAGGGAGGCGTTACCGGTATCGCGATCCTTCTTAACTATATGTTCGGATGGGCCCCTTCCATCATGACACTCATCATCAACATACCGTTATTCCTCATCGGGTGGCGTTACATCGGTCGGAGCTCATTCCTATATACGATCATCGGAACCTTCGCTCTCGCTGGATTCCTATGGGTGATGGAGAAGATCATCAGAGAGGGCATCATCACGCCTTTCTATACCGAACAGGATTATTTCCTTGCCACGCTGTATGCAGGCGTCTCGATCGGCGTCGGGCTAGGCATCGTATTCCGCTTCGGAGGGACGACCGGAGGATCGGATATTCTCGCGAGGATCGGCAACCGGCTGCGAGGCTGGCCGATGGGGAGAACCTTACTGTGGATCGATGCGTGTGTGATCGGGCTGTCCGTCTTCTATATCCCCCGCGAGAAAATCTTATATACGCTCGTCATCGTCTTTATCGCCTCACGAATAATCGATTTTATCCAGGAAGGAGCCTATGCGGCCAGAGCGTTCACGATCATGACGGAGCAGGGAACGAGGATGGCCGAACTCATCACGCAAGAGATCGGCCGCGGTGTGACACTATTTCCGGCTAGAGGCGCTTATACACAGCGAGCTACAGAGGTCGTCTACTGTATCGTATCGCGCCAGGAGGTAGGTAAGCTGAAGACGATCGTGCATTCGACAGATCCGCAGGCTTTTATCATCATCAGTGAAGTCCAGGACGTGCTTGGCGAAGGGTTTCGCGAGGAGCATCGTGGCTGATCCTCCCATCAGCCGGGATCAGCCCGAGCTTCCGTTGCCATATCGAACGTAACGAAGTAAGCAGCTTCAACGATTTTTGTCATCGATCATCCTTACGACTGATCCGGATACCGCCTAACGATACGATGCCAAGGTCCGCTTGATATTTGCGCCAAGCGACGAAGCAGAGGACGGTGATGATGATCGAGCCGATGACGAGTGACCAGTAGACCGGATGCTGGCCTTCGATCATCGGTAGATATGCCGACAGCTCCTTGCTCTGGAACAGCTTATCCCATGTTCGAGACAGCTCATTCACCGGCTCTATAAGCCTTCCTTCCGGACGATTCGCTTGCTGCAGGAAGAACGCTATCAGCGATTCGACCTTGACGTTCATCTCAGGCGGATGAGCGATTAAGACTGCTGGCCGAATGATAGCGTAGTGCTGCTGTAGCTGTTGCGCAGACGCTAATATATGCTGACCTTGCTCGATCGCACGCTTCAGCTCTTCCGTATCCTGACGCATCGTCTTCTCATAGTCATGCCACAGCGGATGGTTCTTATGAATGAGCGCATCCGTGGACAGACGTACCTGAGCAGCAGCGATCTGTAATCTATGCGACTCAGTCTGAACAGCATTCATCAGTTGCTTCGCATTCACGATGACGGAAGTGAGTGCTTCGATACCTTCTACCGTCGCTAATCCATCGAACTCGATCTGTAAGACTTCATCACTGATCTGGTTCATATATGCCTTCGCTTGCAGGATGTTGCCATTCATCACTTCACGTACCATCTTATCTGCCTTCTCGTCTAACTGCTTCAGCTGCTGCATCCGTTCCGGGTCGATCTGACTGACTGATGAATCATCTATACGAGATGCATGATCGCTCGTGCTGTGAGCTTCACCGTGGCAGCCGGCGAGGATGCTGAACATGACAGTTAGCATGAAGGCTGTGAACCATTTTGCTTGCCTTACGAACATCGGACATCCCTCCCTATATCATACATATGGGGGGATGTCCGAATATAGACTATCTCTGTCGCTTACGACTGATGATATATATCACTGCGAGGCTTACGGTCAGCACGCTCATGGAGAATGTGTACCATTCAACGGACGATAGATAGGGATGAAGATGTCTAGACAACCATGGATAGATCTCAAGCCGATAATCGACGATATCATTCGTGAATGTCCATAGCGCTACCCACGCGAGATGGATCGGACGGAACCGGAAGAACTTCCCGTATACACATGCAGCTAGTGCCATGGCGAGATGCGAAGCCGTCAGCATACCGTGCTCCCAGCGATACGGTTCCCCGAGGACATAAGCCCAATAGATGATCACGACCGCCCAGATGCCGTACTTGACCATCGTAACGAGCGTGAAAGCTTCGACGAAGCCTCTAACGAAGCTGACTCGAGAGCTGCGATCCAGCACCTGTGCTAATCTGCCTCTCCTCCGGTCGAACTCTAAGTATAGAACTGAGATCGTGAAGAACAAGCTTGCTGTCGGACTATCGGGTACGAATGGCAATAACCAGGGAGATCTCGTCTGTGATATATCAAGCAACTGCGCGCCATACCAATAATACCCGTAGATCGTACCTAACCCAACACCGACGATGAGCGTGTTAAGCAGCCATCCGCTCAGCAGGTTATCCCGACTCCAGAACCAATTCCATAAACCACTTAACGATCGCAAGATACCTGACTCCCTTCCATCATCGCAGAGAACGAACCGAGATGTACGAATCATAACAAAAAGAGGGTCGATTCGCCGCATACACAGTCTGCAGGTGAATCGACCCTCCGTCACGCTATCTTATTCAGCTGGTGCCTTCTGCTTCGCGAGCCAATCTGCTAGTACTCGCAGATCGTCTTCCGTCAGATTCGGATTCGCAGCGCCAAGCTGTGGAGTCATCAGGCCGCTCGGCGTACCGTTGATGATGATGTCGTGAATCTCATCTGCGGTATATTTATCCCCGATCCCTCTGAGTGAAGGAGCGATCTGTGTGCCGATCACGTCCGTACCATGGCATGTGATACAGCTGGAGTCCAGCAGGATCTCATACCCTGCTTCATCCGTTGCGACTAGCGGAATGACTTCCTCTGGCATCTTCGGCGCACCTGCATCTAGCTGACCCTCTTCGATCAGTCTAGCACGCTCGATGTGCTCTGGCGTAATCCCTTGCTCCTCCAGCATATGTTCATAATGCGTCCAAGCGACATACGTCAAGTAGATCATCGACACGAGCGTCAACAGCATGAGGCCTGATGCAACCGGACGCTTATACCAACGGCGTTCTTTACCGCGATCCAGCCAAGGAGCTAGGAGCAAGCCTCCGAAAGCAACCCCCGGTACGAGCACGGCTCCGAACATCACCAAGCTCTGTGTAACATAGTCATACTTCAGGAACTGGTACAAGAACAGGAAGTACCAGTCCGGCATCGGGATGAATGCTGTATTCGTCGGGTCAGCCGGGTATCCAAGCGGTGAAGGGTGAGACATGACTAACACCATGAAGCCGACCAGCACGACTGCTCCGACCATCCATTCCTTCAGCAAGAAGTTCGGGATGAACGCTTCAGATTTACCCGGATAAGCCGAATAATCCTGCGGGATGTTGGTTCTCTGTACCTGACGAACACGTGAATCTCCGATATAGACGATTTTCTCATTATCGTTATGGTGTGCCATACTAGCTACCCCCTTCCATTATAGCGGTCCTGAGATGCCCTGTCTGCGGATCATGATGAAGTGTGCAGCCAACAGACCTAGCAACGCAGCCGGTAGGATAAATACATGAAGGGCGAAGAAGCGCGTCAGCGTCTGGGCCCCGACGATATCGCCGCCTTGTAGGAATTCACGTAGCAAGTCGCCGATGAACGGCACAGCACTCGCGATCTCGATCCCGACCTTCGTAGCGAACAGTGCCTTGTTATCCCATGGCAATAGATATCCAGTGAAGCCTAGGCCGAGGATGACTGCGAAGATCAGCACACCTACTACCCAGTTCATCTCGCGCGGCGCTTTGTATGCACCGGTGAAGAACACGCGCAGCGTATGTAAGAACATCATGACGATGACGAGCGAGGCACCCCAGTGGTGCATGCCACGAACGATATCACCGAATTCCACTTTATATTGCAGATAGTCTACAGATGCATAAGCATTCACGATATCCGGCACATAATACATCGTTAGGAAGACGCCGGATAAGATCTGAATCATCACCAAGAAGAATGTCAGACCGCCGAAACAATAGACGAAGGCTGAGAAGTGATGCGCCGGATTCACATGCTCCGGAACTTCATGGTCAGCTACATCACGCCACAGCGGTGTGATGTCTAGGCGTTCGTCGATCCAGTTGTACAATTTGTTCATCATCTTCGTTCATTACGCCCCTTTCACACACGCGTATTGGCCTTGATCGGCCCAAGATAGACGTAGCCGTCCTGAAGCTCCACTTGATACTCGTCCAGTGGTGCAGAGGCTACTGCTAGCTCCTTGCCATCCACCGTATATCTTGCACCGTGGCAAGGGCAGAAAAACTCATTCGAAGCACGTCCTTCAGGTGCCCAGCTAACCGTACATCCAAGATGCTTACACGTCGGCGATAACGCATAGATCTTACCGTCAGCACCACGTGCCACCCAAGCTTCAAGCTCCGGTTCGCTGTAATACCAGCCATCTACTTGCGATATCTTGAACTTCACCGCCGTAGGTGTCGTCGTGACTGCGCTTTCCTCGATCGTCTTCACGAGATTGCTGCTTGCCTTCGCTTGTAGCAACGGATCGATCGCGAACCGCAAGTTCCAAACGAGCGGAATGCCGATGAGAAATCCGCCAGTTCCGCCTAATGTATAGTTCAGAAATTGACGGCGAGACATTTCGCGTTTCTTAGCCTTTGGATGTTCATCTGTACTCTGATGATTCGTAGTATGTTCGCTCATCAACTGTTAACCCCCTTCGTCCATAACATATGTCAAACCATTGCAGAATAAAAAAACCGTCTCCTTGCAAGACATAATAATAATAGCCTACGGCATAGAGAGCGTCAAGAATGGCATGGACGCAAATTGAATAGATGAACAATGTATTCAATAATTTGTTGCCAATTTGTCACAAGTGTCTATTCGATATGTGATCATTCTAGTTCCAGAGCTTCGTGATCAACTCCCTGATCTGCTCTGCCCGGCTAGGCATGATGATCAGATCTGCTCCGAGCTCATCCTCCTCAGGGAACGCTTCCATAACGGTCACGAGCACGATATAGCGGAAGCCCCGTTCTCGTAATCTCTTCACCGTCTCCACGAGAAGAAGCTTCGCCATACCGATGTCCGGCACGAAGTGCCAGGCTGGATAAGTGACCGTTCTGCCGCGATACGGCCGTTCCAATAGATCTAATACATCACGGAGTCTCTCCAGCCGCTCAGCCGCCTCGACCGGTGATTCACTCCCGTCTAATCCGCTCACGGGTAAGAGACAAGTATCTAGATACGGAGCCAGTGCTGGCCATTCCTCTGACTTGATCTCACTGAATTTCATGACGCTTCACCCTGATGTTCCTGCATGTATGGTTTCCCCTTTTTTGTACATCATTATCGATCTTGCGCTGCAGCAGTACTAGGTCTTGCTCATCGCGTGACCAGATGACTCCTCACGATCATTCGATGTTCATCTGCCGCAGAGATTGTACCAATATTATTCAGACCATGTCAACGGAACGGCTTCCTCCAGCTCGATCCATTCCTCCTCGGGCACGTAAGTACCTGTGATGATCCGATCCCCAAGCTTGCTCACGCGAATGACCGCACCATAAGACTGATCCTCTCCGACTTGTACGAGACCGAGATGCATCATCATCTGGATGATCCGCTGCTCCAAGATCTGCTCCGGCTTATCATAGTAGAACGGCTTGATCATCTTGAGCAAGGTCTTTCGCAAGGAATCGACCGTTGTCCATCTTTCACATAGCTTCTGTAACCAGTAAACGATCGCCTGCAGATTAGGAATGGGGCCCTTATATAGCTTGAGCCAGAGCTTGTACATCTCATACGGATCTTCTCGCTTGCCTAGCTTGACCCGCTCTCCTCCCCGTTCTGTCAGCCTCAGTATGCTAGATTGTTCTTCGATCAGACCGCTATAAAAACAATAATCATAGATGAACGAGAAGCGATCCGGGTATTCTTTGAATTTGCGTCCATAGCCAAACCGCCAGCCGCGTCCCTTCACAACATCTTCATGCACATGAAGAGTCGCTAGAATCTGCTGTATCGTTCGCTTATACATCGCGCCATCTACCGTTAGTGCGATCTCGTTCTGACTGACATAGCGCAGGAACTGTAACACGTCTTGACCGATGATATGTGACTCATCACGATACGCTGCAGGGGATTCGATGTGAACGAGCTGTCTGCTCAGATAAGCGGTATAGCCATCGCTGAACCGTCGCTTGATATCTTCTGGTATGCGGAACAGATATTTCGTCTGTTGTGAATGCCCATTAAACAACCACCCGAGGCTGCGAAACTTTGAGATCGTCTCGCGTGGATTAATATCTTCGACCGAATGAATGTCTACAGCGTTCATACCGAGCGTGGTTGGGCGCTCTCGATTCGATTGCTTGATGATCGCAGATAGCTCCTCTAGGCTAAAATACGGCCTCTGGTCAAGCAGCAGTCTATTCATAAGCCGGATATCGGTATCTGTTAATTGCTCAAGTTGAAGCTCGAAGGTATCTCTACGATTCAATGCCGTCAAGATCGCTTGGATGAGCTCATTCTTGGAATGGCTGCTGCAGTCACAGTCATAGTGCCTAGCGATCTTACTGAGCAAACCGATGTCGGCAAAACTAAGCATCTCTGACAAATTCACGATCATCCCTCCATACTAGTAGGTGAGTATACTCCCCGCTAGTACCATTATGGGATGATATAGGAAAATTATTCTCCCTTATGTCTGGGCATGCGCTCGGTAGTTATGTAGCTGGATGGACCAACCCTCGCTCGTCTTCTCGACGACCGTCAGTGATGCATTATCGATATATACATCAGGAAGCTCAGGGATGAGCAAGCTGAACAACCTCTTCAAGTAGGCACCATGGCTGACGACTAACACATGCTGACCTTCCCCTCGGAGCATAAGACCTTCAAGATACCGTCGCCCTCTATCTAGCACCTCTTCCTCTGATTCGATGCCGGCTTGCTTCTCGAGATCAGCACCGTACTTCGCTTGTCGCTCGGCCACTGTCATACCTTCCGCAAGCCCGAACCCGCGCTCCCTTAATAACGGATCGAGATGTACATCTCCCAAGCCCAGAACATCGCTGATGATGCGTGCTGTCGCGGACGCTCGTTGCAGGTCGCTGCTGGATATGCGATCCCAGCGCCATCGTTCCTGTTGTAGGTAAACGGCGAGCGCTCTCGCTTGTCGCTTACCTTCCTCGTTAAGTGGTATATCTGTCTGCCCTTGCATCTTCCCTGCTTTGTTCCAGTCCGTTAATCCGTGGCGGATCAGTCCTAGTACCGTCATGTCAGCTCTCCTTCGTATACGATATATGAATCTGATTATACATGAAAAATCTCCCCATATGTATGGAGAGATCGAATGCTGTCTATATGTATGCCGCTGTTAGGCGCGCAATCTGGATAACCAATTCATGATGAGTAGCGAGAATATGACACCTAAGATCGAGATGACGATCAGATAATCCGGATACGAATCGACAGGCCCGACATCAAGTACAAATGGCGCCGAGAGACTCGCTGTCGGAATCTCCTCACTGAATAGCGCGAACTGAACGTCACTCCCTGTACTCTGTGCACTCATCACCGGGACGATGCCTGGTCGAAACGCATAAGCTTCCCCTTCGTTATGGTCTGTGATGAGAGAGTAGATGAAGCTCGTTAAGAACAACGCCAGACAGAAGCCGATCACTGCGCTGATACGGTATTTCATGTGTCTGGATAAGGAATATGCTCGCTCTGCAACGGGAAGCCGCCAAGATTCATCCGCATAGATCCGATCCATGACAGACGCAGATATCGAATGATCCGCTATCTGTTTGATCTCGTCTTTGCTAGCGTGTACGATTAACTGTGCGCTTTCTTCCCAGATCTTGAATTCTTCGGCGCACACCGCACATCTACGTATATGTTCATCGACTGCTGTCTTCCTTAAGTCTCTATCAGGCAGATCCCAATAAAGGCCGAAGAGTTCTTGCACATCCTTGCAGTTCATCATGACTTCATCCCTTCATACTCCTCAAGAATCGGCTCCTCGATATATGGCTCCAACTGCATCTTCACACTTGCTCTCGCTCTGAATAATAACGATTTGACAGAACTAACGGTCTGGCCGAGTATATTCGCGATCTCCTGGTAATCCATCTGGTCATACTCCCTCAGGATTAGCGCTGAGCGCTGCTTCTCAGGCAAGTTGTTGATCGCCTTACGTACCATGGAGACCTTCTCATATCGGAGCAGCGTATGCTCAGGCTGGGACTCCACCGCAACTTGAGGCTGGATGCCGCTATCTTCCAGTGATATCTGCTGAGCTTTGTTCTTACGAAGCTCACTAAGCACTGTGTTGCGCGCGATCGTATATAGCCAAGTGGAGAAAGAAGCCTCTACCTCTCGGAACGTCTGCAGACTACGATATGCCTTATAGAAGGTTTCCTGACATAAATCCTCGGCGAGGCCTTCCATCCTAGAGCTCTTAAGCATGTGAAAAATAAATGCGAGGATCTTCCGCTCATAGCGGTCAACTAGCATCGAATATAGTTGGACGTTGCCGTCTTTAATCTCACGGATCAGCTGGGAGTCGTTCATGCGCCGCACCTCCTTGCTAAGTGCAAAGCGTCAACCTCCGCATCCGTCTCATACGTATATACTAGACGAATCTCAGAAAGTTGCGCTTGCAATCACGTTCATAGGCGAATGATCTATTGATGTATGACGCTTCATCATACGAAAAGGTTACCAAAAATCTAAATAACAGTCCATGCATGCGGCGAGCTATCTCTCCGCAATTCGTTTAATATTCGAGCCAGAAGTCCAAAATCCTGCTCGTCCCTTCCGTAAACGTGTTGTTTGGAACATATTACTTGATCACAACGCGTCACGAACACCAGTCGGATCATACACCTACGAATTCTCAAACATAGGTTGGACCTTACGACCTGCGAATCGCCGTCAGGAAGTGAAGCACCGCGCGCGCCGGGAGCTCCTGCCACCTGCGAATCGCCGTCAGGAAGTGAAGCACCGCGCGATGGGAGCTCCTGCCACCTGCGAATCGCCGTCAGGAAGTGAAGCACCGCGCGCCGGGAGCTCCTGCCACCTGCGAATCGCCGTCAGGCAGTGAAGCACCGCGCGATGGGAGCTCCTTACGACCTGCGAATCGCCGTCAGGCAGTGAAGCACCGCGCGATGGGAGCTCCTGCCACCTGCGAATCGCCGTCAGGAAGTGAAGCACCGCGCGATGGGAGCTCCTGCC
>Ga0180215_1001164_pt1 | contig 30061 bp, 31 predicted proteins | sample eDN3rd37CBELigBY_FD_128871 | JGI IMG/M metagenome (GOLD analysis project Ga0180215, IMG submission 128871) | Enriched backyard soil microbial communities from Emeryville, California, USA - eDNA 3rd pass 37_C BE-Lig BY (version 2) (version 2) | ecosystem: Environmental > Terrestrial > Soil >...
CGGCTGCGGGCAAGATGCGGAACCTGGCTTTCGATGGCGAGCAAATCGCGGATGACGCCCTGGCCTTCGGCGCGGTTGTCGCTGACTAGTGTTTGCGCCGCGCGCTCGCGCAGGCTGTCGATCTTCGCCAGCCGTGACAGCGCCGCGATCTCGCGCGCGATGATGACAATAAGCGCCAGCGCTCCGAGGCCGGCGAGCGCGAGCGCAAGCCATCCGAGCGCTTCGTAGCGCGCGAACAGATCCTCGATCAGCTTGGTGACCGCAAGTCCGATCGCCAGCGAGATGAGGCCGCCTGCGGCGCCGAACAGGATCTTGCGCCACGGAAACCAGCGGCGCGGCCTGGTTGCCGACGTGACGGCGGGAAGCTCCGCGGCATCCGCGTCGGCCTCTCTCAACAGATCGGTCAGCGGCTCTTCCCTGGCCGCAGTCACGACCACGTTCGGATCGTCCGGCGAGAAAATCGCGGGCTTGCGCGGACGCGCTGTCATCGCAGGCGATCTCCGATCAGGAATTCGAGCGCGCGATCGAGACGAATATGCGGCAGGGCGGGCACACCGGCATCGGTGCGTTCCAGTTCCGGCGGGCGAAAGCGCAGGAAGCGGTAATCGGACTCCTCGGGCGAGGCCGAGGAAAGGCCGCGAAACCGGGTCTCCGGGTCGAATATCGCATCGGGATTGTCCGGCAGGTCACCGGGATAGATCACGATCTGCGACTCGCCGTCGAAGCTGCGTCCGCCGGCATGCTCGCCCGCAAGTGGCGTGCCCATGATGGCATGCAGCGTGCCCTGCGGACCGTCCACATGCGCCTCGCTGGTCGCGCGAACCGACGCCATCGCGATGGCATCGATGCGGGCGCCGGAATAATCGGCGCGCTTGGTTGCGTCGGCGACCAGCCGCTCAAGGATGCGCTCCAGCCGGTCGTGCGAGGTGTGGTGCAGGAGGTCCGCCTTGGTGGCGGCGAACAGGATGCGGTCGATGCGCGGCGCAAACAGCGCCGAGATGATGGAATTGCGCCCGACATTGAAGCTGTCGAGGATCGCCGCGAGCGCGCGTTCCAGATCGCGGATCGCGTCGGGTCCGGCATTGAGCGCCGTCAGGGTGTCGACCAGTACGATCTGGCGGTCGAGACGGGCGATGTGATCGCGATAGAATGGACGAACCACGGCATCCTTGTATGACTCGTAGCGGCGCCGCATCATCGCCCATAGCGAGCCGGATGGCGCTGAACCCTCGAGGCGGTCGAGCGGCGCAAAAGTCAGTGCCGGCGAATCCGCAAGCTCGCCCGGCATCAGGAAGCGGCCGGGCGGCAACAGGCTGAGCGCGAAGCGCTCGTCCCGGCAGGCGCGCAGATAATCAGTGAAATGCCGCGCGACAGTCTGCGCCAGCCCCTCGTCCGCAGGCGCCTTCGGATCAAGCGCCGCGATTTCGAAATGCCAGGCGCCGGCGAGATGCGCGCGGTCGCCCTGGCGCGACAGGCGGATCGTTTCGGCCGACCAGTCCTCATAGCTCTGGCGCAGGAGCGGCAGATCGAGCAGCCATTCGCCGGGATAGTCGACGATGTCGAGGGTGAGTTCGCGCATCGCCCCCTTCTGCGACTGATACTCGATGACGAGCCGCAACTCGCTGATCTGCTTGGTCGATTCCGGCCACTGCCGCTCGTTCAGCAGCTGATCCAGATGCGCCTCATAGGCGAAGCGGGGAACCGTGTCGTCTGGTTGCGGCGACAGCCGGGCGCGCGCGATCCGTCCGGAGGCCATCGCCTCGAAGACCGGAAAGCGGCCCCCGCGCAGCAGGCCGTGCACAAGCGCGGTGATGAACACGGTCTTGCCGGCGCGCGACAGCCCTGTCACACCGAGGCGCACGGTCGGCTCGAACAGGCCGTGGCCGAATTCGATCAGCGCGTTCGATGTCAGGCGTGCCTGTTCGAGGATATTGGAAAAGACGTTGGCCATCCTTCGCGCCGGCGATGTTGTGCCGCACGGGAACGCGCGGGCACGCCCGGTTACAAATAGGCCGGCCGCGGTGCGATACTAGCTGCCGCGACGTTCCGCCTGCCAGACTCCGGAGCACTGGGCGGATTTCCACCGCCCGGCGCCGGAATTGCGCGACAGCCGCCCGGTGCCGCTGGCGCGCTGGTCGCCGCGGGCCACGCTGACCCGCGCTGCGCCGCTGCCGCCGACGCTGCCGGAAATCCGGAAGCTCGAACTGGCCGGGTCGGCATGGCCGACACGCCCGTTTTTGATCCGCACTGCATAACGATACCCGCGATCGCAGGTGCCCTTTTCGGTGATGATGAGAACGCTCCACAGGCCGTCATAGACGCTGGCTTTGGCCGCGGCCGAAGCGGCCGGCACGGCGGCGACCGCCAGAAATCCCGCAAGTGCCAATCGTGCAATCATCATGTGTTTCCCCTTGGTGGCTTTTCTATCGCGCCACCTTTTTCGGCTCATTGGAATAGTCCGCCGGCACCCGCTGGAAGGGATCGGGCCCGGCGCCTCTTGCAACTCCGACGTCATACAGCGCCTTCATATAGTCCGGATCGAACGGACCGCGCGCCGAGGCATGGAAGTTCGGCTTCACATAGGCGAGATGGAAGCCGATGCCACTGCGCAAGGCGGTCGCATAGGCCCGGTCGATGGCGTTGCGGGTCACGAACCTGATCGCTGTGCTGACTGTGCGGCCCAGAATGCTGAGCGTGGTGCGCTCCGTCACTTGGAAATCCGGATTCAGCTTCATGTTGACGATGATGTAGAAGTCGGTTGCCGGCAGTCTCGACGTGCTGGTGCTGACCAGCATCGAATCGGGCGCGATGTAGAATTGCCCCGCAAGTCCGCCGTCGACATGCATTTCCTCGAACGTGCGGCCGTTGCCCTCGACTTCGATGAAGGTGGGCGGGAACGCGCCCGGAATGCTGATCGCCGCCACCATGATCTTGCGCACGAGGTCGAGCGCGGCCTCATCGCCGCGCGTTGCGATCGCCCCGATGTCCCAGGCAACCGGTCGTCCGGCATCGAGATTGGTCGTGAGAATGAACAGGCGCCGCCCGCGCGCATGCTGTTCGGCGATGGCTTTGAGAAGTTCGCGCGTCACGCGCCTTTCGATCAGCCGATGCAGCGGCCAGGTGTCGAGAAAGCTTTCACCCTTGCCGCCGACTTCGAAAATATCGATGGCGCTGATGGTGGTGTAGGAGTCACGCAGCTGCTCGTCATAGCCCGGCCCCAGAAAGGCGAAGGGCGCAATCAGCGCGCCCGTGCTCACGCCGGTGACCAGAGAGAATTCCGGACGGGTACCGGCTTTCGACCATCCGCCGAGCAGGCCCGCCCCGAACGCGCCGTCCTCGCCGCCGGTGGACAGGATGAGCCAGGGGCCGGGCTTCGGGGGCAGGGCACGCAGATACTCGCTTTCCGAATCAGCCCAGAAGCGCGCATCCGGCATGTTGGCGATCGCCGCGACCTCCTGGTCGGCTGCGGAAAATGCCGTGCGCGGCAAGGGACCGCCGGGCGTCTCCTCACCCGTCTGTGCCGCCTTGCCGGTCTGTGCTGCCTTGCCCTTCTTTCTGTTTGCCTTTTTCCTGGATTGCGCGGACAGTCCGGAATTATCGGGCGCGGCCTCGCCATTCTGCGCGGCGACCGGTCCGGCGCTGACGGGCGAGGGCCATGCGAATGCTGCGGCGAGCGCAATCGCGAGCGCGAATCGAATCGCTTTCAATGCTGTCACACGCATCCCGCAATCTTGTCGCAAGCTCCCTGCCGAGGCAATTCGCGTCGCTCCGGACCGGACTGGATTCACATACGAATCGCCTGTGACCGAAATGCGTGTGCCGCCGGTTTCATCGGTGGCGAATGGCCGGGCTCACCCGCGATAGACCGGTTCCGGCTGCGAGAAGAAGCCGTGCAGAATGTGGTACACCAGCATGTAGTTCTTTTGCTGGAAACTCGCATGTGAAATTCCCGGCATGACGGCAAATTGCTTGTCCGGATTGGGGAGCTTCCGGAAAAACGCGTTCAGGTCGTCGAAACTCGCGATCCCGTCCCACTGGCCGCGCATGACGATCGTCGGCGCCACGATCTTTTCGGGATCCGCGACCGGCAGGTGCGCGCACATGTCAACATACGTTCCGGTCGGAACCGAATCGTCGAGCGCAAGGATGGCGTCGGCGAAGGCTTCGATGACGCGGTCCTCGGCGGTTCCGGGATGGTCGCGGTGGAAGATGGAATAGACGAAAGACTTGTCGATCGCGCGACGATTCATGCTGCGGAACGCGTCGAGCTTTTTTCTGCGTTCGGCGAGGGTTGGAGAATCCGCGCCGGTCCAGACCATGGCGTCGAGCGCAAGGCGGCTGACGCGATCCGGATGGCGCTGCGCGAACAGCGCCGCGCGCAATGCGCCCGAGGAGATGCCGTAGATCAGGAGAGGCCGCGGACCGCGCTGCTGTGCTATATAGTCGGACGCCGCCTTGCAGTCCTCGGCGCCCATTGCGATCGGCGCGTTGTTGTCGCGGCTCTTCTCGGAGCGGCCGTAGCCCTCCATGTCGACGCACCAGGTGTCGTAGCCACGGCGCGCGAAATAATCCATGGCAGACGAATCGGGCCGGCCCGGGACCTGCAGGTCGAAGGTCGGCTGGGAGGCCATCGACGAGCCGTGCACGAACAGGATCGTGCCTTTCGTCGCCTTCGGATCGGCGGCGCATTTGTTCCAGAGAAACAGCCGCGCCCCGTCCGGCTTGCTGGTCCAATGCTCCGCGCCCGTAACGGCGAGCGGGGCGATCGCCTCTGGCGTGTTCATTCTGTCGTCACACCTTTTGCTGGCCGTCACTGCCGGCCCGATCCGCCTTTCGCGCCCAGCCGCATGGGCTGTTAGGTCGGGCGAGCGCGCCCATCCTGCAGACGCGCGGATCAAATCCCGAGCCGCGGCACGTCGGACCGCTGCGGCGAATTTCTAGCACCGAATGGACGGTGGAGATTGTTTATTTGAGAGTTTTCCGGCGCTTGCGGGCGCAAAAGCCCTGCGCTAAGGCTCCCCGCGAAATCCTTCTTGGAACGAATCCTAGCTGGGGTATGGGCGCGATCCGGCGGTCCGCTGCCGGATGCCGGTGGACAGGGTTTGGTGGGCCTGACCGCTCACCCCGTCCTGTGTGGGAGAGATATGAGCGATCTTCTTCAGGATTATCTTCCTCTCGTGGTATTCATCGCGGTCGCGCTCGGCATCGGCCTTGCGCTTCTGGTCGCGCCGTTCCTTGTCGCCTATCGCCAGCCCGATCCGGAAAAGCTGTCGGCCTACGAATGCGGCTTCGACGCGTTCGACGACGCCCGCATGAAATTCGATGTGCGATTCTATCTCGTCGCGATCCTGTTCATCATTTTCGACCTCGAAGTCGCCTTTCTGTTCCCCTGGGCAGTGGCGTTCGGGGAACTCGGCACCTTCGGCTTCTGGTCGATGATGGTATTCCTTGCGGTCCTGACCATCGGCTTTATCTACGAGTGGAAAAAGGGGGCGCTGGAATGGGATTAGAACCATGACGGCTGTCACCGCGCCTGCCGCGAAAGGCATTCTCGATCCGCGTACCGGCAAGCCGGTGGGCGCGAACGATCCGTTTTTCACCGGCCTGAACGACGAGCTTGCCGACAAGGGCTTCCTCGTTACGACCGCCGACGACCTCATCACCTGGGCGCGCACCGGCTCGCTGATGTGGATGACCTTCGGGCTCGCCTGCTGCGCGGTCGAGATGATGCAGATGTCGATGCCTCGTTATGACGCGGAGCGCTTCGGCTTTGCCCCGCGCGCCTCGCCGCGCCAATCCGACGTCATGATCGTCGCCGGCACCCTGACCAACAAGATGGCCCCCGCGCTCCGCAAGGTCTACGACCAGATGCCGGAGCCGCGCTACGTCATCTCGATGGGAAGCTGCGCCAATGGCGGCGGCTATTATCACTATTCCTATTCGGTGGTGCGCGGCTGTGACCGCATCGTGCCAGTGGATATTTATGTGCCCGGCTGCCCGCCGACGGCGGAGGCGCTGCTGTATGGCGTCCTGCTGCTGCAGAAGAAGATCCGCCGGGTCGGAACCATTGAGCGATGAGCATGAGCGAGAAGCTGCAGGCGATCGGCGAGGCGATCAGCGCGGGGCTTCCTGGCGCGGTGTCGGGCTATGAGATCGCGTTCGGCGAACTCAATGTGCGCGCCAACGCGGCCGATATCGTCAAGGTGGTGCGTTTCCTGCGGGACGACCCGAACTGCCAGTTCTGGAATTTCATCGATGTGACGGCGGTGGATTATCCGCAGCGCGAGCAGCGTTTCGAGGTCGTCTATCACTTTCTTTCACCGAAGCAGAATGCGCGCGTGCGGGTGAAGATCGAGACCGACGAGACCACGCCGGTGCCATCGATCATCGGCGAATTTCCCGGAGCGGACTGGTTCGAACGCGAGACCTACGACCTGTACGGCGTTCTGTTCACCGGCCATCCCGACATGCGCCGGCTACTCACCGATTATGGCTTCGAAGGCCATCCGCTGCGCAAGGACTTTCCTTTGACAGGCTTTGTCGAGGTGCGCTGGGACGATGCGCAGAAACGGGTGGTCAACGAGCCGGTGCGGCTCAATCAGGAATTCCGTAATTTCGATTTTCTCTCGCCCTGGGAAGGCACCGACTATCGTCTGCCGGGCGACGAGAAGGCCGGACCGGGCGGCGGGAAGGGGACTTGATGAAAGACACCCTCAGGCCCGGGCTCAAGCATACCCTGACCTTTACCATCACCGATCAGCAGACGGTGCCGGAATTCTATCCCCAGTCGCCGATATTCCGCGCCATGCCGCGGGTGTTCGCGACCGGCTACATGGTCGGGCTGTTCGAATGGTGCTGCACCGAGCTGCTCAACATGCATCTGGACCCGGGCGAAGGTTCGCTCGGCGTGCATGTCGATTTCAGCCATCTCGCCGCCACGCCGCCCGGCCTGACGGTGACGGTCGAATGCGAATGTACCGCGGTGGATGGCAGGAAGGTCAGTTTCTTCGTGCGCGGCCATGACGGCGTGGACCTGATCGGCGAGGGCCGGCACGAACGGGCCGTGGTCAATACCGACAAGTTCAACGCGCGCGTGGCCGACAAGCTCGGCTCAGCGAAGGCCGCCTGAGGACGACCATGACCGAAGCGACAGACAGAAGGGTCCAGTCCGGCGCCTGCCTGTGCGGCGCGGTGCGCTTCACGGCCGCGCCAGCCGATAACGAGGTGGGCGCCTGTCATTGCAGCATGTGCCGCCGCTGGTCCGCGGGCCCGTTCATGGTGCGCGATTGCGGGACGTCGCTGAAGATCGAGGACCCGTCAAAGGTCGGCGTCTATCGCTCATCCGAATGGGCCGAGCGCGGCTTCTGCAAGGGGTGCGGGACGCCGCTCTACTACCGGCTGATCGAAAAGGACTCGTATTTCGTCTCTGCCGAGGCCTTCGACGACGTGACGGATATCGCCTTTACCTCGCAGATTTTCATCGACGAGAAGCCGGCCTATTACGACTTCGCCAACAAGACGCATGACATGACGGGTGCGCAAGTGTTCGCCCAATTTGCGCCGGGCGGCGACGAGGCCAAGGGATAAAGACGATGGCCGAGAGATCCGGCGAACGCAACTTCACGATCAATTTCGGTCCGCAGCATCCGGCTGCGCACGGCGTTTTGCGTCTCGTGCTCGAACTCGACGGCGAGATCGTTGAGCGCGTCGATCCGCATATCGGCCTTCTGCATCGCGGCACCGAAAAGCTGATCGAACACAAGACCTATCTGCAGGCGATCCCGTATTTCGACCGGCTCGACTATGTCGCCCCGATGAATCAGGAGCACGCCTTCTGCCTTGCGGCGGAAAAGCTGCTCGGGCTCGAAGTGCCGCGCAGGGCGCAGCTGATCCGCGTGCTTTATTGCGAGATCGGCCGCATCCTCTCGCACCTGCTCAATGTCACCACCCAGGCCATGGACGTCGGTGCGCTGACTCCGCCGCTCTGGGGGTTCGAGCCGCGCGAGCAGCTGATGGTGTTCTACGAGCGCGCGTCCGGCTCGCGCATGCACGCGGCCTATTTCCGCGTCGGCGGCGTGCACCAGGACCTGCCGCAGAAACTGATCGACGATATCGAGGCCTGGTGCGATCCGTTCCTGAAGACGGTGGACGACATTGGTGTCCTGCTCACCGACAACCGCATCTTCAAGCAGCGCAATGTCGATATCGGCGTAGTGTCGCTGGAGGATGCCTGGAAATGGGGCTTCTCGGGCGTGATGGTGCGCGGCTCGGGCGCGGCCTGGGACCTGCGCAAGAACCAGCCTTATGAATGTTATGCCGAGTTGGATTTCGACATTCCCATCGGCAAGAACGGCGACTGCTACGACCGCTATCTGATCCGGATGGAAGAGATGCGCCAGTCGGTCCGCATCATGAAGCAATGCATTGCGCTTCTGAACGCGCCGGAGGGCAAGGGTCGCATCTCGGTCGATGACCAGAAGGTGGTGCCGCCGAAGCGCGCTGAGATGAAGCGCTCAATGGAAGCGCTGATCCATCACTTCAAGCTTTACACCGAAGGCTTCCATGTACCTGCCGGCGAGGTCTATGCCGCGGTGGAGGCGCCGAAGGGCGAGTTCGGGGTCTATCTCGTCGCGGACGGCACCAACAAGCCGTACAAGTGCAAGATCCGCGCTCCTGGCTTTGCGCATCTGCAGGCGATGGATTTCCTCTGCAAGGGCCACATGCTGGCCGACGTGTCGGCGATTCTCGGCTCGCTCGATATCGTGTTCGGGGAGGTCGATCGATAATGGCCGTGCGTCGTCTCGCTCCGAAAGAGCTGCAGCCGAAGGAATTCGCCTTCACGCCCGAAAATCTCGAATGGGCGAAGCAGCAGCTGACGAAATATCCCGACGGCCGGCAGGCCTCGGCGGTGATCCCGCTGCTGTGGAAGGCGCAGGAGCAGTCCGGCGGCTGGGTGCCGGAAGCCGCCATCCGTTACGTCGCCGATTTTCTCGACATGGCGCATATCCGCGTCATGGAGGTCGCGACCTTCTACACGATGTTCAATCTGGCTCCGGTCGGCCGCTTCCATGTGCAACTTTGCGGCACGACGCCATGCCGGCTCCGCGGCGCGGAAGACCTGATCCATGTCTGCGAAAAGCGCATCGGACACCAGTTCGAAGTGACGCCGGATGGCGCCCTGTCCTGGGTCGAGGTCGAGTGTCTCGGCGCCTGCGTGAATGCGCCGATGGCGCAGATCAATTACGATTATTACGAGGACCTGACGCCGGAAATCCTGACGCGCATTCTCGACGATCTCGCCGCCGGCAAGGCGGTGGCGCCCGGCCCGCAGATCGACCGGCAATTCTCCGCGCCGGTCGGCGGACCGACGACGCTGCTGGAGCCGGAATTGGTCGGCGCCAGCGCGCCCAGGACCGCGGGCCCCCCGCTCACCGACACCGAAGCGAAGAAGCCGGGCGCTGCCGCCAAGGTGCGTGAAGCCGCGGTGCCGAAGCCGCCGGTTGCCGACTCCTCCGACAAGAGGAAGAAGTGATGCTCGCCGACAAGGACCGCATCTTCAAGAATCTTTATGGCCAGCACGATTGGGGTCTGAAGGGTGCACGCGCGCGCGGCGCCTGGGACGGCACCAAGCAGATCCTCGAGCGCGGCCGCGATGGCATCATCAATGAAATGAAGGCCTCGGGTCTGCGCGGGCGCGGCGGGGCCGGCTTTCCGACCGGCATGAAATGGTCGTTCATGCCCAAGGAATCAAAGGACGGCCGCCCGAGCTATCTCGTGGTCAATGCCGACGAGTCCGAGCCCGGCACCTGCAAGGATCGCGAGATCATGCGGCACGATCCGCATCTGCTGGTCGAGGGCTGCCTGATCGCCGGCTTCGCAATGGGTGCGGTCGCGGCATACATCTATATCCGTGGCGAGTTCATCCGCGAGCGCGAGCGCCTGCAGGCCGCGATCGATCAGGCCTACGACGCAAAGCTGATCGGCAAGAACAACATCCACGGCTACGATTTCGACGTCTATGTCCATCACGGCGCCGGCGCCTATATCTGCGGCGAGGAGACGGCGCTGCTCGAAAGCCTCGAAGGCAAGAAGGGCATGCCTCGGCTGAAGCCGCCGTTCCCGGCGAATGTCGGCCTCTATGGCTGTCCGACCACGGTGAACAACGTGGAGTCGATTGCGGTTGCGCCCGACATCATGCGCCGCGGCGCCTCGTGGTTTGCCTCGTTCGGCGCGCCCAACAATGTCGGCACCAAGCTGTTCTGCATTTCCGGCCATGTGAACCGGCCCTGCAATGTCGAAGAGGCGATGAGCATCCCGTTCCGGGAGCTGATCGACAAGCATGCCGGCGGCATCCGGGGTGGCTGGGAAAACCTGAAGGCCGTGATCCCGGGCGGCTCGTCAGTGCGCATGGTGCCGGCGGCGCAGATCATCGACTGTCCGATGGATTTCGACTCGCTGGCCAAGCTGAAATCAGGCCTCGGCACGGCAGCCGTGATCGTCATGGACAAATCGACCGATCTGATCCGCGCGATCGCTCGCATCTCGTATTTCTACAAGCACGAGAGTTGCGGCCAGTGCACGCCCTGCCGCGAGGGGACCGGGTGGATGTGGCGCGTGCTGACCCGCATGGCCGAGGGCCGCGCGCACAAACGCGAGATCGACCAGCTTCTCGATGTCACGAGACAGGTCGAGGGCCACACCATCTGCGCGCTGGGCGACGCGGCCGCCTGGCCAATCCAGGGCCTGATCGCGCATTTCCGTCATGAAATCGAGGAGCGGATCGATCGTTACGCGGCCAATCCGCATCCGGATCCGGTCAGGGTGGCGGCGGAGTGATGGCACATGTCCGCGACAGGACATTCCTGGTGGCAGCGCTACGGGAATATCGCTCAGATCACGTCCGCGGTGTTCGCACTGGTGGGCTTTGGCGCGATCCTTGTGCAGCTCAGCGAGATCAGGCACCACAACCGCGAGAGCGGTGCGCGGCAGGTCTATCTCGCCTACACCGATCTGAATTTCCGCAATCCGCAATTCGCGCTGCCCAATCTCGCGCAGCTGAGGGCGGACCCGGCTTTGTTCGAGCGCTACAAGACCTTCGTCTCCTATCTGCTCTATGCCTGCGACGAGGTCATCAATGCGTTTCCGGGGCAGAAGGAGTGGCGCAAGTCCTGCGAATACGAGGTCAAGGAACATCTGCCGTTCCTGTGCGATACGCTCGCGAGCGATCCGGATTTTCTGGAGACCTTCGGCGGCCGCAGTCTCGGTTTCGTCAAGGCGACGATGCAGCACTATGGCGTCGCTCCTCCCGCCTGCCAGTTGAAAAAGGCCTGAGATGACGGCGATGGCATACGACATCCCGCCGGCGCCGCGCGATTACGTGCCGCCGCCGAGAAGGCGGCAGCGCAGCCCTGCGCATGATGCGCGCGTCGGACAGATGACCATCGCGGCCGGGGCAGTGATCTTCATGGCCAGCTTCTGGTATGGGACGCGCGGCGGCGCGATGACATCGCTTCAGGCCTTCGTCGCGATGTTTCCGCTGTTTCTGATGTTCGCGGCCATCGGCACCGCGATCTGGAAGCAGGGTGCGCAGGGAATTGGCCCGATGGCCGCCTATCTGTCCGCTGCGGTCAGCCTGTGTGGGCTCGTGGCCTACTGGATATGGGGAAAGTGATGCCTCAGGAATTCGCCCGATGACCAAGCTTGTGGTCGATGGCATCGAGATCGACGTGCCGCCGGAATACACGCTGCTGCAGGCGTGCGAGGAGGCCGGCGCCGAAATTCCGCGCTTCTGTTTCCATGAACGGCTGTCGATCGCCGGCAATTGCCGGATGTGCCTCGTCGAACTGAAAGGCTCGCCGAAGCCAGTCGCCTCTTGCGCCTGGGCGGTCAAGGATTGCCGCCCCGGACCGAATGGCGAGCCGCCGGTCGTCAATACCAGGACGCCGATGGTGAAGAAGGCACGCGAAGGCGTGATGGAATTCCTGCTGATCAACCATCCGCTCGATTGCCCGATCTGCGATCAGGGCGGCGAATGCGACCTGCAGGACCAGGCGATGGCCTATGGCGTCGATAGCTCCCGCTACTGGGAGAACAAGCGCGCGGTTGAGGACAAGTATATCGGCGTCCTGGTCAAGACCTCGATGAACCGCTGCATCCATTGCACGCGCTGCATCCGCTTTGCGACCGAGGTTGCGGGCGTGCCTGAACTTGGCGCCATCGGCCGCGGCGAGGACATGGAGATCACCACCTATCTCGAACAGGCGATGACCTCCGAACTGCAGAGCAACGTGGTCGATCTGTGCCCGGTCGGGGCGCTCACGTCGAAGCCCTATGCCTTCACTGCGCGGCCCTGGGAACTGAACAAGACCGAGTCAATCGATGTGATGGACGCGGTCGGCTCGGCGATCCGCATCGACACCCGCGGCCGCGAAGTGATGCGCATTCTGCCGCGCGTGAACGAGGACGTGAACGAGGAGTGGATTTCCGACAAGACACGCCACGTCGTCGACGGCCTGCGCGCGCAGCGTCTCGATTCGCCCTATATCCGCGAAAACGGACGGCTGCGCCGGGCGAGCTGGAACGAGGCTTTCGCGCTGGTGGCGCAGAAGGTGAAGGCGGCGGCGCGCGCGGATCGGATGGGCGCCATTGCCGGCGATCTTTGTGCGGTCGAGGAGATGTTCGCGCTGAAGGACCTGATGCTGCGTTTGGGATCGAGGAACATCGACGCCCGCCAGCGCGGTTCGATGATCGATCCGCGCTGGGGCAGGGCCGCCTATCTGTTCAACGCCACGATTCCTGGCATCGAACAGGCGGACGCGCTGCTGATCGTCGGCTCCAATCCGCGCCGGGAGGCTGCCATCCTCAATGCGCGCATCCGCAAGCGATGGCGGATGGGCCATTTCCCGATCGCCTTGATCGGCGAGCGGGTCGACCTGACCTATCCGTATCACTATCTCGGAGCCGGCCCGGAATCGCTGTCCGAACTCGCCCACGGCAAAGGCGATTACGCTGACATCCTCGCCAAGGCAGAGCGTCCGCTGGTGCTGCTCGGCGCCTCGATCTTCACGCGCAATGACGGCGCGCGGGTCGCCGCGCTTGCGGCGCGGGTCGCGGTCGAGATCGGTGCGGTGACCGACAGCTGGAACGGCTACTCCGTCCTGCACTATGCCGCCTCGCGGGTCGGCGCGCTCGATATCGGCTTCGTGCCGGGCGAGGGCGGCAAGACCGCGCTGCAGATGGCGTCAGGCGATGTCGATGTGCTGTTCTCACTGGGCGCCGATGAAATCGACGTCGAACGTGGTCCGTTCGTTGTCTATATCGGCAGCCACGGCGACGCGGGTGCGCATCGGGCCGATGTGATCCTGCCGGGCGCGGCCTATCCGGAGAAGTCCGGTCTTTACGTCAACACCGAGGGACGGGTTCAGATGGCGGCGCGAGCTTCCTTCCCGCCAGGCGACGCACGCGAGGACTGGGCGATCATGCGCGCTCTGTCCGATCATCTCGGCGCGCGGCTGCCATACGACTCGCTTGCGCAACTGCGCCGCGCGCTGTTCGCGGCCCATCCGCATCTGCAGCGCATCGGCGAAATCGCAGCGGGGGAGGGCGCGGACCTGCGCCGGCTCGCGCAACTGTCCGGCGCGCCGGACAAGACGCCGTTCACGTCGGTGATCGACGATTTCTATCTCACCAATCCGATCGCGCGTGCGAGCGCGGTGATGGCGGAATGCTCGACGCTGGCCGAGCAGCGCACCCTCACGGCGGCGGAGTAGGGCGATGCTCATTCGATCGCATATCAGGTGGGCACGGTCTTGGCTCTCCCTTCCCCTCAAGGGGGGAGATGAAGCGAGTGTGAGGCGCGCGGCATGACCGAATTCTTCTGGGCATACCTCTGGCCGCTGATCATCATCGTCGCGCAAAGCGTGCTGCTAATGGTGATCCTGCTCGTCGCCATTGCCTATGTGCTTTACGCCGACCGGAAAATCTGGGCGGCCGTGCAGATCCGGCGCGGCCCGAATGTGGTTGGGCCATACGGGCTGCTGCAATCCTTCGCCGACCTTCTGAAATTCGTGCTTAAGGAGCCGGTGATCCCGGCCGGCGCCAACAAGGGCCTGTTCCTGCTCGCGCCGCTTGTCACGGTCGTGCTGTCACTCGCGGCCTGGGCGGTGATCCCGGTCAATGCCGGCTGGGTGATCGCCGACATCAATGTCGGCATCCTCTACATCTTCGCGATCTCCTCGCTCAGCGTCTATGGCATCATCATGGGCGGCTGGGCGTCGAACTCGAAATATCCGTTCCTTGCCGCCCTCCGCTCCGCCGCGCAGATGGTGTCCTACGAAGTCTCGATCGGCTTCGTCATCATTACCGTGCTGCTCTGCGTCGGCTCGCTCAACCTGACCGCGATTGTGGAAGCGCAGGACGGTAAATACGGCCTGCTCAACTGGTTCTGGCTGCCGCTTCTGCCGATGTTCGTGATCTTCTTCGTCTCGGCGCTGGCAGAAACCAACCGGCCCCCGTTCGATCTGGTGGAAGCCGAATCCGAACTCGTCGCCGGCTTCATGGTGGAATACGGCTCGACGCCGTACATGATGTTCATGCTCGGCGAGTATGTCGCGATCGCCACCATGTGCGCGATGGGAGCGATCCTGTTCCTGGGCGGCTGGCTGCCACCGGTGGACATCGCCCCCTTCAACTGGGTCCCCGGCGTGGTCTGGTTCACGCTCAAGTGCCTGTTCATGTTCTTCCTGTTCGCGATGGCCAAAGCGATCGTGCCGCGCTATCGCTACGACCAGCTCATGCGCCTCGGCTGGAAGGTGTTCCTGCCGATCTCGCTGGCGATGGTCGTGATCGTCGCCGCCGTGCTGCAGTTCGGAGGGTTGGCTCCGAAATGACAATCGCGGGAACGGATCATGAGCTTCTGGGCATTTGTCGGCGCGGCAATCGGCGCGGCGTTCGGTATTGCCAGCGCGATGGTCGTCGTGACGGCGGTCGCACAGCGCCTGCGCGCGCTGGATCGCTCGGAAACGGCGGCCGAGCGGGCGGAGCTGGAGCGCAAGATCCTGCTGCTGCGATGGATCGTCGTGGCATTCGACGGGATCGTGTTCGCAATCATCGGCTACTGGGTGGGGACGTGGCTTCTTGCGTAATGCCCGCCACCCGGCGGCTGACTGGCAGAGGAATGAAACATGCGGCTTGATCAGGCGGCACGTTCGATTTTCCTGACGGAATTCCTGCAGGCGTTCTTCCTCGGCATGCGCTATTTCTTCAAGCCCAAGCCGACCATCAACTATCCGTTCGAGAAGAACCCGATCTCCCCGCGCTTTCGCGGCGAGCATGCGTTGCGGCGCTATCCGAACGGCGAAGAGCGCTGCATCGCCTGTAAATTATGCGAAGCCATCTGCCCGGCGCAGGCGATCACCATCGAAGCCGGTCCACGCAGGAACGACGGCACGCGCCGCACCACACGCTATGACATCGACATGGTGAAGTGCATCTATTGCGGGCTGTGCCAGGAAGCCTGCCCCGTCGATGCGATTGTCGAAGGGCCGAATTTCGAGTTCGCCACCGAGACCCGCGAGGAGCTCTATTACGACAAGGAGCGGCTGCTTGCGAACGGCGATCGCTGGGAGCGGGAAATCGCGCAGAATATCAGACTTGATGCGCCGTACCGGTGATGGGGATGATGATGCTCGTTTGCGCAACCACATACTCCGTTTCACCGCTCCCCTCCCTTACCCGAAAGGGGAGAGGGAATGCACCTGCGCACGCGGCGAGGCTTTCTTCATGATCGCCGCGCTGTTCTTCTATCTTTTCGCCGCGGTGTGCATCGCATCGGCGCTTATGGTGATCGCCGCGCGCAACCCGGTGCATTCGGTGCTGTTCCTCATTCTTGCCTTCGTCAACGGGGCCGGGCTGTTCCTGCTGCTGGGCGCCGAATTCCTGGCGATGATCCTGGTCGTGGTTTATGTCGGCGCGGTCGCGGTGCTGTTCCTGTTCGTCGTGATGATGCTTGACGTTAACTTCGCCGAACTGCGTGCGGGATTCCTGCAATATCTGCCGGTGGGCGGGCTGGTCGGGATTGTGCTGCTGGCGGAAATCCTGCTGGTGGTCGGCGCCTGGACGATCGGGGGCGGGAGCCCGCGCGTCGTCGCTGCGCCGATTCCAACCGATGTGTCGAATACCGAAGCCATCGGTCTCGTGCTCTATACAAAGTACATCTACTTCTTCCAGGCGGCCGGGCTTGTGCTGCTGGTCGCCATGATCGGGGCGATCGTGCTGACCTTGCGGCACAAGGAAGGAGTCAAGCGCCAGAACATCGCCGATCAGGTCGCGCGCACGCCGGCCACCGCGATCGAGGTGGTCAAGGTTCAGCCGGGGCAGGGGCTGCAGTAATGGTCATTGGGCTCGGTCATTATCTGTCGGTCGCCGCGATCCTGTTCACGCTCGGGATTTTCGGCATTTTCCTGAACCGCAAGAACATCATCATCATCCTGATGTCGATCGAGCTGATCCTTTTGTCGGTCAACATCAACTTCGTCGCCTTTTCGAGCTTCATGGGCGACATATCGGGCCAGATTTTCGCGCTGCTCATTCTGACCGTGGCGGCGGCGGAAGCAGCCATCGGGCTCGCCATTCTCGTGGCCTATTTCCGCAACCGCGGCTCGATCGCGGTCGAAGACGTCAACCTGATGAAGGGCTGAGCGCATGATGCCGAAAAGTGGGCACCGGTTTTCGGACCAGATCATGCGCGTGGGACATTGACCGATGTATCAGGCGATCGTCTTTCTTCCGCTGCTTGGTGCGCTGGTCGCCGGCCTGTTCGGCCGCCTGATCGGCGCACGCCCGGCCGAGTTGATCACCACGCTGCTCCTCTTCGTCGCGATGATCCTGTCCTGGATCGCCTTCGTGCGGGTCGGCTTCGGCCATGTCGACGAGCGCGTGGCGCTGTTCACCTGGATGCAATCCGGCGATCTGAAGGTCGACTGGGCGCTGCGGATCGACGCGCTGACCGCGGTGATGCTGGTCGTGGTCACGACTGTGTCCGCGCTCGTGCATCTGTATTCCATCGGCTATATGCACGAAGATCCGCACCGGCCCCGCTTCTTCGCCTATCTGTCGCTGTTCACCTTCGCGATGCTCGCGCTCGTGACAGCCGACAATCTCGGGCAAATGTTCTTCGGCTGGGAGGGCGTCGGACTCGCGAGCTATCTCCTGATCGGGTTCTGGTACCAGAAGCCCGAGGCCAACGCGGCCGCGATCAAGGCCTTTGTCGTCAACCGGGTCGGCGACTTCGGATTCCTGCTCGGCATCTTCGCGCTGTTCATGATGACGAATGCGATCGATTTCGACACCGTATTCGCGCAGGGACCTGCGCTCGCCGGCAAGACCATCGACTTCTTCGGCTGGCACATCGATGCGCTGACGCTGATCTGCCTGTTCCTGTTCATGGGGGCGATGGGCAAGTCGGCGCAGTTCCTGCTGCACACCTGGCTGCCTGACGCGATGGAGGGGCCGACGCCGGTCTCGGCGCTGATCCATGCCGCGACCATGGTGACGGCCGGCGTATTCATGGTCGCGCGGCTCTCGCCGCTGTTCGAACTCGCTCCCGTTGCGCTGATGGTGGTGACGCTAATCGGAGCGACCACAGCCCTGTTCGCTGCGACCATCGGTCTCGTGCAGAACGACATCAAGCGGATCGTCGCCTACTCAACCTGCTCGCAGCTCGGCTACATGTTTGTCGCCATGGGAGTCGGCGCTTACTCGGTCGGCATGTACCACCTGTTCACGCATGCCTTCTTCAAGGCGCTCTTGTTCCTCGGCTCCGGGTCGGTGATCCATGCGATGCATCACGAGCAGGACATCCGCAACATGGGCGGCCTGCGCAAGAAGATCCCCCAGACCTTCTGGCTGATGGTGATCGGCACGCTGGCGCTGACCGGATTCCCGCTGACCGCCGGCTTCTTCTCCAAGGACGCCATCATCGAGGCCGCCTATTCGGGGCAGAATCCGATTGCGCCCTATGCCTTCGCCTGCACCGTCATCGCCGCCTGCCTGACCTCGTTCTATTCGTGGCGGCTGATCTTCAAGACCTTCTTCGGCTCCCCGCACGATCGTCATCATTACGAGGCGGCGCACGAGAGCCCGCTGGTGATGATGATCCCGCTCTATGTGCTGGCCGCCGGCTCGATCTTCGCCGGCTATCCGTTCTACGAATATTTCGCCGGCCATCACGTGCAGGATTTCTTCCGGCAGTCCCTGTCGCAGGGCCAGGAGATTCTCGACGCCATCCACCACGTGCCGTTCTGGGTGAAGGCGACGCCGTTCGTGATGATGGCGATCGGCTTTCTGGTTGCCGTGCAGTTCTATCTGCGCGATCCCGCGATCCCGGTGCGGCTGGCGCGCGACCACCAGCTTCTGTACCGCTTCCTGCTCAACAAGTGGTATTTCGACGAACTCTACGACTTCATCTTCGTGCGCCCCGCCAAATGGCTCGGCTATACGCTTTGGAAACGCGGCGACGGCTGGCTGATCGACGGCTTCGGCCCGGATGGCGTCTCCGCCCGCGTGCTCGACGTCACGCGCAACGTGGTGCGGCTGCAGACCGGATATCTCTACCATTATGCGTTCGCCATGCTGATCGGCGCTGCCGTGCTGATCACCTGGTTCATGTTCTACGGGGCGCGCTGACCATGGCGGCATTCTGACATGACGACTTGGCCGGTTCTTTCCGTCACCACCTTCCTGCCGCTGGTCGGCGCGCTGTTCATCATGGCGCTGCGCGGCGACAGCGAATCCGTCAAACGCAACGCCCGCTGGGTCGCGCTCTGGACCACCTTGATCACTTTCGCGGTGTCGCTGGTCCTGGTCTGGCGCTTCAATCCGGCGACGGCCGAGTTCCAGTTCGTCGAGAAGACCCGCTGGCTTGGCGGCTACGCGTCCTACCATATGGGCGTTGACGGCATTTCGCTGCCGCTCGTCATCCTCACCACCGCGATCATGCCGATCTGCATCCTCGCGAGCTGGGATTCGGTGCAGAGCCGAGTCAAGGAGTACATGATCGCCTTCCTCGTCCTCGAGACGATGATGGTCGGCACCTTCGCGGCCCTCGACCTCGTGCTGTTCTACCTGTTCTTCGAGGCCGGCCTGATCCCGATGTTCCTGATCATCGGCATCTGGGGCGGACCGCGCCGGGTCTATGCCAGCTTCAAGTTCTTCCTCTACACGCTGCTCGGCTCGGTCCTGATGCTGCTCGCCATCATGGCGATGTACTGGAGCGCCGGCACGACCGACATCACCGTGCTGCTCAAGCACGAATTTCCGCGGCAATTGCAGACCTGGGCGTGGCTGGCCTTCTTTGCGTCCTTCGCGGTCAAGATGCCGATGTGGCCGGTCCATACCTGGCTGCCGGACGCCCACGTCGAGGCCCCGACCGCGGGCTCGGTCGTTCTCGCGGCCATCCTTCTGAAGATGGGCGGCTACGGCTTCCTGCGCTTTTCACTGCCGATGTTCCCGCTGGCCTCGGCCGATTTCGCACCGCTGATCTTCACCCTGTCGGTCGTCGCGATCATCTACACCTCGCTGGTCGCGCTGATGCAGGAGGACATGAAGAAGCTGATCGCCTATTCCTCGGTCGCGCATATGGGCTTTGTCACCATGGGCATTTTCGCCGCGACCGCGCAGGGCATCGGCGGCGGCATCTTCCAGATGATCTCGCACGGCATCGTGTCGGGCGCGCTGTTCCTGTGCGTGGGGGTTGTCTATGACCGCGTCCATACCCGCGAGATCGCGGCCTATGGGGGTCTGGTCGAGCGCATGCCGGTCTATGCCGCGGTTTTCATGCTGTTCACCATGGCCAATGTCGGGCTGCCCGGCACGTCCGGTTTCATCGGCGAATTCCTGACGCTGATTGGCACCTTCAAGGTCAATGTCGAGGTGGCGACGCTGGCGACCCTCGGCGTGATCCTATCGGCCTGCTATGCGCTTTGGCTCTATCGCAAGATGATTTTCGGCAGGTTGGAAAAGCCGAAGCTGCTATCGATCAAGGATATGGATGCCCGCGAGATCGGCCTTTTTGCGCCGCTGGTGATCCTGACGCTTCTGTTTGGATTGTGGCCGAAGCCCGTGCTCGACATGTCGTCGGCTTCGGTCAATGCGCTGGTGGCGCAATACCAGACCGCGATCGGCAACAGCAAAAAGGCCGAGGCCGAAATGCGCGCCGCAGGTGAGACGCAATGACCGGTGAAATTCCAAGTCTCATTCCCGCATTGCCGGAGATCATACTCGCCGTCGGCGCAATGGCGCTGCTGATGGTCGGCGCCTATGGCGGCGAGCGCACCAACCTGACGGTGAGCGCGGCCTCGATCGTGCTTCTGGCCGTGGCCTGTATCGCGGTCGTTCTGCTGCCGTCCGGCAGGCTGTCGACCTTTGGCGGCAGTTTCGTGGTCGACGATTTCGCGCGGTTCCTCAAAATCCTTGCCTTTGGCGGAACCGCGGCGGCGATCCTGATGTCGTTTGATTTCGTCAAGCACGCCGGGATGCGCAAGTTCGAGTATCCGGTGCTGATGATGCTGTCGGCCGTCGGCATGGGCATGCTGATTTCCGCGACCGACCTGATCGCGCTCTATCTCGGCCTCGAACTGATGAGTCTGTCGCTCTACGTCATCGCCGCCATCGACCGCGATTCGACGAGGTCGACCGAAGCCGGGCTGAAATATTTCGTACTCGGTGCGCTGTCGTCCGGCATGCTGCTGTACGGCGCTTCGCTGATCTATGGCGCAACCGGGCAGATAACGTTCGCCGGGATTGCGCAGGCCGCGCCGCAGGGCGGGCTGGCGCTGACCGTCGGCCTCGTCTTCCTGATGGTCGGACTTTGCTTCAAGATATCGGCGGTGCCGTTCCATATGTGGACGCCCGACGTCTATGAAGGCGCGCCGACCCCGGTGACCGCTTTCTTTGCGGCGGCGCCCAAGGTGGCGGCGATGGCCGTTTTCGTGCGCGCGACCATGACCGCGTTTCCGACCATCACGGTGCAATGGCAGCAGATCGTGGTGTTCGTCGCCATCGCCTCGATGGCGCTCGGCTCGTTCGCGGCGATCGGCCAGACCAACATCAAGCGCCTGTTGGCCTATTCCTCGATCGGCCATATGGGCTTTGCGCTCGTTGGGCTCGCGGCCGGGACACCGGAGGGTGTCCAGAGCGTTCTGATCTATATCGCGATCTATGTGGCAATGACGCTCGGCACCTTTGCCTGCGTGCTTTCGATGAAGCGGCAGGACGGCATGGTCGAAAATATTTCCGATCTCGCAGGGCTCGCGCGCACATCGCCGATGATGGCGTTTCTGTTCGCGATGCTGATGTTCTCGCTTGCGGGCATTCCGCCGCTCGCCGGCTTCTTCGCCAAGTTCTATGTGTTCCTCGCTGCGATCGATGCCGGCCTGTATGTCCTCGCCGTGATCGGCGTCGTGACCAGCGTCATCGGCGCCTATTATTATCTCGCGATCGTCAAGACGATGTATTTCGACGAGCCGCACAAGAGCTTCGAGCCGATGCCGGGCGAACAGGTGGTGGTGCTCGGCGTCGCGGGGCTGTTCAACCTTCTGTTCTTCGTCTACCCGGCGCCGCTGCTCAATGCCGCGACGGTCGCGGCCAAATCGTTGTTCTAGGCCGGACGACGTTGGCGCACTCAGCTCTTTGCTGCGATCCCGGTGCACTCCCTCACCCGTTGCGGGGGAGGGTTGTGGTGGAGGGTAAGCGACAGGCACCGCGTATGTGGCTTACCGCCCTGCCGCCCGCCATCTCTTGCGCAGGGCGGGCGACCTCCCGCGCAAGGGGGGAGGTTCGCCGAGCTCGCGGGTACTACGGCTTGGCTTCCATATGCCGGGCTTTGCCGCGATGAGCTTCGCGCTCGGTCCGCGCGCGGCGGAAGCGGGGCATCGCCTGATCGTCCACGATACGCTAGCGTCCACCAACAGCGAGGCATTGCGGCTCGCACGCGCCGGGGAGCAAGGTCCGTTATGGATCGTGGCGCGAGAACAGACGGCCGGACGCGGCCGCCGCGGCCGCGAGTGGCTTTGGGCCGATGGCAATCTTGCGACCAGCCTGCTTTTCACCGCGCCGGTGACGCCGGCCGTTGCCGCCACCCTCGGATTTGTCGCCAGTCTCGCGGTACATCGCGCCTGCGGCGCCTTCGCGCCCGGCGTCGATGTCGCGCTGAAATGGCCCAATGACGTGCTGGCCGGGGACGGAAAGGTCGCCGGGCTGCTGCTGGAATCGGAGCCATCAAAAACCGTTCATTCCCGCGCAAGCGGGAATCCAGAAGCCTGGGTCCACGCTTTCGCGGGGACGAACGGAGATCCAGGTTCGAGGCCTGAGGCAGGTGTAATGACGCTCGTCGTTGGCATCGGCATCAACCTGGCTTCCGCGCCGGAAGGCACGCCGTTTCCGGCGCAGTCCCTGCGCGCCCTTGGCTGTCACGTAACGCCGGAAGACGCCTTTGCGGCACTGACCGATGCCTGGATTGATCTGGCCGCGCTATGGAACAATGGTCGCGGATTTGACGTCATCCGCGCGGCATGGCTCGCGCAGGCGAGGGGAATCGGGCAATCGGTCGCCATACGGACGGGAGAGCAGGTGCAGAGCGGCATTTTCGAAGCGCTTGATGAACACGGTCGGCTGATCCTGCGGGCGGTTGACGGGACCGTGCATGCGATCAGCGCTGGCGACGTCTATTTCGGCGGTGCCGCGAGCGTCGTTGCAACGGCCGGAACAGCGTCCTGATGGCAGCAGACCAGACCCAGCTCGTTTTTGCGCCGCTTGGCGGCGTCGGCGAGATCGGCATGAACCTGTCGGTTTATGGTCTCGGCAGCGAACGTCGCCGCCAATGGATGATCGTCGATTGCGGCGTTTCGTTCGCATCCGAGGAGCATCTGCCCGGCGTGGACCTGATGTTCCCGGATATCCGTTATCTCGTCGACGAGCGGCGCAGCCTTGCGGGCATCGTGATCACGCATGCTCACGAAGATCATTTTGGGGCGCTGTTCGATCTGTGGCCTCAATTGCGGGTGCCGGTCTATGCCACGCCTTTCACCGCGGCTCTGATCGCGGCAAAGAAAGAGAGCGAGCCGGGGGCGCCTGATATCGACATCAGGGTGGTTGCGCTCGGCAGCCGCTTTGATGTCGGCCCGTTCGATATCGAACTGGTCTCGATGTCGCATTCGATCCCGGAATCGAATGCACTGATCATACGCACGCCACTCGGGACCGTGCTGCATACCGGCGACTGGAAACTCGACCAGACGCCCGGCGTGGGTCTGCCGACCGATCAGGACAAGCTTCGGGCTCTGGGCGACGAGGGCGTGCTCGCACTCATCGGCGATTCCACCAATGCCGTGCGGGACGGGCGCTCGCCCTCGGAGGCGGACGTTGCGCGTACGCTCGCCGCATTGATCGCATCGGCGCCGCAGCGTGTTGCGGTGACGACCTTCGCCTCCAATGTCGCGCGGCTGCGCGCAGTTGCGGAAGGCGCACGGGCCGCGGGGCGGGAGGTCGTGCTGGTCGGACGCGCCATGGAGCGCGTCGCGCAGGTGGCGCGCGAGACCGGCTATCTCGACGGCATCCAGGATTTCCGCGGACCGGATGTCTATGGCTATCTGCCGCCGGACAAGGTGGTCGCACTCTGTACCGGCAGCCAGGGCGAGCCGCGCGCGGCGCTCGCGCGGATCGCCGAAGACAATCACCCCGACATCACGCTGGCCCGCGGCGACCGGGTGATCTTCTCGTCGCGCACGATTCCCGGCAACGAGAAGGCGGTGTCGACGGTGCTCAACGGCCTGATCGACCAGGGCGTCGAAGTCATCACCGACCGAACCCATCTGGTGCATGTCTCGGGTCATCCGCGCATCGGCGAGGTCGAGGAACTGCTTGGCTGGGTGAAGCCTAAGATCCTCGTCCCGGTCCATGGCGAGGCGCTGCATCTGACGGAGCATGCCGCGATCGGCCGAAGGCTCGGCATCCCGAATGTGGTCAGTTGCCGCAATGGCGACATGATCGCGCTTGCGCCCGGCGCTCCCGGCATCGTGGATGAGGTTCCGCATGGGCGCGTCTACAAGGACGGCGCGGTGCTGGTCCCCGCCGAAAGCCGCACCATTGCCGACCGACGGCGCCTGAGCTTTGTCGGAATGGTCACAGTGGCGCTGGCGCTGACCGAAAAGGGCGTACTCGCGGCCGATCCCGAAGTCGAATTGCTCGGCATCCCCGAACGCGGCAAGGATGGCCTGCCGCTGGCCGATGTCGCGCTTGACGCCGTGCACGATACCTTCGAGAGCCTGCCGAAGCCGCGACGGCGCGATCCCGACGGCGTTGCGGAGGCGGTGAGGCGAGGCGTGCGCGGGGCGTTGGCCCAGCAATGGGGCAAGAAGCCGATCTGTTACGTCCACGTTCTTACGGTATGATCGCATCATGATCGGTCGATTGAACCATGTGGCGATCGCCGTTCGCGACATCGCGAAGGCTTCGGAGGTCTATCGCACGACGCTGGGTGCGCAGGTGTCCGAGCAGGTGCCGCAGCACGAACACGGCGTCACGACGGTGTTCATCACCTTGCCGAATACGAAGATCGAACTGCTCGAACCGCTCGGGGCGGATTCGCCGATCGCGAAATTCCTGGAGCGCCATCCGGATGGCGGCATTCACCATATCTGCTACGAAGTGGACGACATCATCGCCGCGCGCGACGCGCTGAAGGCGCGCGGGGCGCGGGTGCTGGGAAGCGGCGAACCGAAAATCGGGGCGCATGGCAAGCCGGTGCTGTTCCTGCACCCGAAGGATTTTCTGGGAACGCTCGTCGAACTCGAACAGGCCTGAGCAGGGCGCTCGGCGCTTTCGGATTGACGAGGATCGGTCTTCTAACGCAGTTCTTCGAGCATGAAGTGGACCACGGGTATCGCGATCTATTTCCTGATCTGGTGGATCACGCTGTTCGCGGTCCTGCCGTTCGGGGTGAAATCGCAGCATGAAGCCGAGACCGAGCCCGGCACCGATCCGGGCGCCCCGGTGCTGCACCGGATGTTCCAAAAGGTAATCTGGACGACGCTCGTATCCGCTGCCATTTTTGCTGTTATTGCAATCGCTTACACCTATCGCTTGATCGGCCTTGACGACATTCCGGGGCTGGGGCGACCGCCCGCGCGCTTCTGATTCACGCGCCGGTAGGCTGGAACCTGAGCCTCGGAGGCTTGGTTATCTCCTCGCAATGACAGGGACAGCCATGCCAAATGCCCGCTATTTCATCATGCAGACCGCCGAGGGCTGGGCCATCCGATACGCCGACGCGGATTTCGGGCCGTATCAGACGCGGCAGGAAGCGTTGATGTTCGCGGTGGACGCAGCGCAGCGCCTTGGGGAGGCGAAGGGCGAGAATGCCGAGGTATGTTTGCTCGGCGAGAATGGCCATTTCTACCCGGAATGGACCTTCGGCCGGGACAGTTACCCGCCAAGGCTTTAACCGGACGGCGGAACATTTCGCGCGCCCGTTCGTTGGGCAAGTCAGCAGTCGCCCGTCGGCTGCGGGACGCGTCGGACGACCTGCACCCCCTCCCCGATAGAGGTCGTCCGGCGCACTTTTCTGCGCGTCGGGCTGCAACGAAAAAAAGCAGGGCCACCGCCCTGCTCAAAATCGTTGCAACGCTTCCGGCGTGTGATTTTGGCTGTTTCGAAGCGTCGGCGGCGCGTTTGGCGCTCGCGATCCTCCCGAGACTTGGACCAGTTGGGCAGGCGCAGCCCAACGTGTAGGCACCAGCTATAGCATCTTTGGGGCACACGGCAAGGGCTCCCGCACCCCGCATCCGCGGCGAGGTTTTCGCACGAGCCTTGTTTTTTCGCGCACGATCCGGTTTCAGTCACCGCGGCGTCGAACCTGGCCGATTCCCGAAAGAAAACAATGCGACTGTCGCGGTATTTCCTTCCGATCCTGCGCGAAACACCGAAAGAGGCCGAAATCGTCTCGCACCGGCTGATGCTGCGGGCCGGCATGCTACGGCAGGAGGCTGCAGGCATCTATGCCTTCCTGCCGCTCGGGTTACGCGTCCTGGACAAGATTTGCGACATCGTGCGGGAAGAGCAGAACCGCGCCGGAGCGATCGAATTGCTGATGCCGACAATCCAGAGCGCGGAGCTGTGGCGCGAGAGCGGCCGGTACGACGCCTACGGGAAGGAGATGCTGCGGATCAAGGACCGGCACCAGCGCGAAATGCTGTACGGTCCGACCAACGAGGAGATGATCACCGACATCTTCCGTGCCTATGTGCGCTCTTACCGCGATCTTCCGCTCAACCTCTATCATATCCAGTGGAAATTCCGTGACGAGGTGCGGCCGCGCTTCGGGCTGATGCGTGGGCGCGAATTCCTGATGAAGGACGCTTACTCCTTCGACCTCGACCAGGCCGGGGCACGCCACTCCTACAACAAGATGTTCGTCGCCTATCTGCGCACCTTCGCGCGCATGGGGCTGAAAGCGATCCCGATGGTCGCGGAAACCGGACCGATCGGCGGAAATCTCAGCCACGAATTCATCATCCTGGCGTCGACCGGCGAAAGCGAAGTGTTCTGCCACCGCGACTATCTCGATTTCGAAGTGCCGGACGAGAACGTCGATTTTGACGACGTTGCCGGCCTGCAGGCGACGGTGGATCACTGGACGAGGCTATACGCAGCCACCTCGGAAAAGCACGATGCCGCAGCATTCGAAGCCTTGGCGGAAGCCTCGCGCGTCTCCGCTCGCGGTATCGAAGTGGGGCACATCTTCTACTTCGGCACCAAATATTCCGAGCCGATGAAGGCGCTGGTGACCGGGCCCGACGGCGCCGAGCATCCGGTGCATATGGGTTCCTACGGCATCGGCCCATCGCGCCTTGTCGCCGCCATTATCGAAGCGTCTCACGACGATGCGGGAATCATCTGGCCCGAAAGCGTCGCCCCATACAGGGTGACGATCCTCAATCTGAAGCAGGGAGATGCTGCGACGGACGCCGCTTGCGAGACGCTTTATGCCGGGCTGCGGGCGCGCGGCGTCGATACGCTCTATCACGATCTCGACGAACGTCCGGGTTCCAAATTCGCGACCGCGGACCTGATCGGGATTCCCTGGCAGGTGGTCGTTGGTCCCAAGGGTCTTGCCGCCGGACAGGTCGAACTTAAGCGGCGATCCGATGGCAGCCGTGAGATGCTGAGCCCGGATGAAATATTGAACCGGTTCGGATGAAGGCAATAGGCCTCGCGAGCGAGCCGACCACATCACCGGCGGGCAAACTGTCCCCACGAATTTGTGTATGCTGCCGCTGGCTCGGCAAATCGCGGTGGCTTGAATTGGTCAGAATCTGGTGAAATCCGCAGGTTCAGGAGTCTGAATGAGCGAACCCACCGCGACGCGTCCCTTTGCAGCCTTCGAGTGGATGCTTTCGCTGCGCTATCTGAGAGCGCGGCGGAAGGAGGGATTCATATCCGTCATCGCCAGTATTTCCTTTCTCGGGATCATGCTTGGCGTTGCGACGCTGATCATCGTGATGGCGGTGATGAACGGGTTCCGCAAGGAACTGCTCGAAAAGATCCTCGGCATGAACGGCCATCTGTTGGTGCAGCCGCTGGAATCGCCGCTGACCGATTGGAAGGAACTGGCCGCGCGGCTCAGCGGCGTGCCGGGGGTGCGGCTTGCCGCGCCGATGGTCGACGGTCAGGCTCTGATCTCGTCCCCGTTCCACTCGACCGGCGTCGGCGTACGGGGCATGCGCGCCGCCGATCTCGACAAGCAGGCCTCGATCTCCGCGAATCTGAAGCAGGGTACGCTGGACGGCTTCGATGAAGGGCAGGGGATCATCATCGGCAAGCGGCTGGCCGACGCTTTATCGGTGCGCGCGGGCGACAATGCCACCCTGGTCGCGCCGCGTGGCGCCGTCACGCCGATGGGCACGACGCCACGCATCAAGACCTACCGGATCGCGGGAGTCTACGAAATCGGCATGTCGGAATACGATTCGAATTTCGTATTCATGCCGCTCGCGGAATCGCAGGCCTATTTCAACCGCGCGGGCGACGTGACGGCCATCGAAGTCTATATCGACCGGCCGGACAGCTATCGTGAATTTCGCACGCTGCTGACCAAGGCCGCGGAGCGTCCGATTTTCATCACCGACTGGACCCAGCGCAACGCAACCTTCTTCAACGCGCTGCAGGTCGAGCGCAACGTCATGGCACTGATTCTGTCGCTGATCGTACTGGTGGCGGTGCTCAACATCATTTCCGGCCTGTTCATGCTGGTAAAGGACAAGGGTCGCGACATCGCCATTCTGCGCACCATGGGTGCGACGCAAGGCGCGATCATGCGCGTCTTCCTGATCACTGGAGCATCGATCGGGGTGGTCGGAACCACCCTTGGATTTCTTGTCGGTGTGATTGTCTGCGCGAACATTGAGTCGCTCCGGCAATTTGTGTCCTGGCTGACCTCGCGCGAGGTATTCGCGCCCGAACTGTATTTCCTGTCGCGCCTGCCGGCCGAGATCGACGCCGGCGAGACCACGGCAGTGATCGTCATCGCGCTCGCTATGTCGCTCGCAGCAACGCTGTATCCGTCCTGGCGGGCGGCCCGCCTCGATCCGGTCGAGGCGCTCCGCTATGAATGAGCATGTGATGGCGGACGATAACGCAGCCGGCGCGCAGCCCGCCCAAGGCCCGGTGCTGTATCTGAACGCCGTGCAGCGCCGCTACCAGCAGGGCGAGGCCGAACTGACCATCCTGCGCGGCGCGGAGCTGGGCTGCTGGCTTGGACAGTCGATTGCCCTGATCGCGCCGTCCGGCGCCGGCAAGTCGACGCTTCTGCATATCGCCGGCCTGCTCGAACATCCCGATGGCGGCGAAGTCTTTGTCGACGGCCGCCCCACGTCTAATCTCTCGGATGCGGAACGTACCGCGATCCGCCGCGTCGAAATGGGCTTCGTCTATCAGGCGCACCATCTGCTGCCGGAATTTTCCGCGGTCGAGAATGTGATGCTGCCGCAGATGATCCGCGGCCTGACGCGCGCGGAAGCGCGCAAGCGGGCGGGCGAGTTGCTCTCCTATCTCGGACTCAAGGCGCGGCTGGAACACAGGCCGGCCGAGTTGTCCGGCGGCGAACAGCAGCGGGTGGCCATCGCACGCGCGGTCGCCAATGCACCGCGTATCCTGCTCGCCGACGAGCCGACGGGCAATCTCGATCCGCATACTGCGGACCACGTCTTCGAGACGCTGCGCCAGCTCGTGAGCGCATCGGGGCTCGCGGCGATCATTGCCACCCACAATCTCGACCTCGCGCGGCGCATGGACCGTCGCGTGACCATCCGCGAGGGCGTGGTGGTGGAGTTGGAGTGAAACTCCGATCCCGACCGAAGCTTACCGATTACATAAAGGCGGGTATTGAAACGGCGTCCGGCATTCCTAATTTGCCAACCCTTGCCCTGCAATCTCCGAACCTCCAACCATGACGAGTCATGACTGAATCATCGAAAACCGTCGACGTTGTCGGCCGGGAGCTGCGGCCTTTGCCAACTCTCATCTTCGGATCACGCTGGCTGCAGCTGCCGCTCTATCTCGGCCTGATTGTCGCCCAGGGCGTCTATGTTGTCCTGTTCCTGAAGGAGCTGTGGCACCTGACGCAGCACGCGATGGATTTCACCGAGCAGCAGATCATGCTGATGGTCCTCGGTCTGATCGACGTGGTGATGATCTCGAACCTGCTGGTGATGGTGATCGTCGGCGGCTACGAGACCTTCGTGTCGCGGCTGCGACTGCAGGGCCATCCGGATCAGCCGGAATGGCTGAGCCACGTCAATGCCAGCGTGCTGAAGATCAAGCTGGCGATGGCGATCATTGGTATTTCCTCGATCCATCTCTTGCGCACGTTCATCGAGGCCGGAAATCTCGGCAGTGACAAGGCCAATTACACCGAGGCCGGTGTCATGTGGCAGACCATCATCCATATCGTGTTCATCCTATCCGCGATCGGGATCGCGGCCGTCGATCGGATGTCTCAGGGTCACGC
>Ga0180215_1001166_pt1 | contig 30057 bp, 29 predicted proteins | sample eDN3rd37CBELigBY_FD_128871 | JGI IMG/M metagenome (GOLD analysis project Ga0180215, IMG submission 128871) | Enriched backyard soil microbial communities from Emeryville, California, USA - eDNA 3rd pass 37_C BE-Lig BY (version 2) (version 2) | ecosystem: Environmental > Terrestrial > Soil >...
ATGCGCTGCGCACGGACGATGAAGAACTCCGCCACATCCGGCTCCATGAGCTCCCGCGCCGTTGTCTCGAACAGGTCGAGCCAGCGCGTGAACAGCCCGGGCGTGAGATCGAGGCCGAAATGGGCTGCCTGCGGCTTGCCGCTGTAGCGCGCCGTCCTCAGGGCAATCGAGGACCAGAAATCCACCATGATCGCCAGATGCTCGCTCCACCGGCCCGACAGGGCCCTGTGGAAGATCGGCCCGAGCTCGGCATCCCGCAGCACACGATCGTAGAACGTGACGACAAGCTCACGGATCATCTCCTCCGTCACGCCTTCGGCGGGCGTGATGATGGGGATGCTGCGGCCTGTGGCGGTGGGCTGGGCCAAGCGGATTTCTCCTCTCCAACAGGAACGGGATAGGAGCAGATGCTCCCATCCCGGTCAAATGTCCTTGCGAAAGATCAAACCGGGCCGCTCAGCGCGGCCCGGTCCGGGTTTTTTAATGGTGATTGTGGGCGTTTTGCGGCCCGTGCGGATGCTCCGCATCGCTGGTGTGGGTGGTCATCTCGGTGGGATGCACCACTCTTCCGCCCTCATAGAACACGTCGTGCAGACCCCAGTAACCGGTGACGAACACCACGAGGGCGACGGCGAGACCGGCGGGCACCGAGGCCAGGGTGCCGAAGCGCGGCAGCGCGGTCGGCATCTTCACGGTAAGCGCCTTGGCCTCACGGCAGGGATCGGCGGCGACCAGGAAGAGCGACGCCATGATCATGGCGTGGCCGACGAGGTCGACGCGTCCGAACGGGTAGACCGCGGTGAAGAAGATCAGCAGCAGAGACGCGGCGGACAGGCGGCGCACCAGCGGGGTCCAGAGCAGGCCGAAGCCGAGGGTGAACTCCGCGACGCCGGCCATGGGGATGAACACGTCCCGCGGCATGCCGAAGGTCAGGAAGGGCTTCTCCTCGACGAGGGGATAGAACCAATCCGGATAGGCGAACTTCTCCAGGCTCGACCACATGAGAGCGATCGCGATGCCCCAGCGCAGGGCCATGAAGCGGCGCGCATGCCATTTGGGATTGTCGGTCGAGGCCAGCACCAGATAGGCCGCGACGCCGACGCCGAGCGCCAGGTAGTCGAGCAGGTGGAACAGATCGTATTCGCGCAGCGCCACCACCCAGAGGGCGATGATGCCAGCGGCCGCGATCGGCATGGTCCGGCGCGAGAACACGCAGGCCGCGATCAGAAGCTGCGCCCAGGAAATCAGTTCGGAATTCGTCTTCAGATCGGGCGTGAGATAGATGCCCCCCACCGCGAAGATCGCGACGAAGAAGCCCCCGATGGCCGCGCGCATGAAGTCGTCGGAACGGCTCCAGAGCGGGGCGCTGGCACGATCGAGCCCCGCCATGACGCCCCGCCCGACGATTGTGCGCTCGACGACGAGCGTCGCCAGAAAGAAGGCGAGCACGAGGCCGATGCCGGTCCAGAACCACACATTCGTCAGCGTGGCGCTGACGGGCTGCGGCGTGGCATTGACGATGTAGGGAGCGAACCACTTCACATGGGCTTCCGCAGGCAGCGCCCAGACCGCGCCCATGGCAAGAGCGGCAAGGCCCGCCACTGCATGCTTGAGCGAGAACGGGTTTCCTGTGCGCGGCTCACGTGGCACGGAGTCGTTCGTGGCAGTTACGGTGTGCATGATAACCTCTTCACGCGGACTGATGTCTTATCGGATCGCCTCGGAGGTACACCCGCACGGGGTCACGGGAAATTCAGGTCCATTGCCTAAGGGAAAACCAGTAGCGGCGGAGGCTTGGCCGTGAGCGTGACCTTTCGTGCATCCCGGATCAGTGCCCTTTTGCGGATCGTTCCTCCACCTTGAGCGTTGAGCCTTCGAAACCTTCCCGTCATCCTTCATGCAGTTCCATCGCCGCCATTCCTGGGACCTCTCCCCTTCCGAGGCCATTGCCCTTCAGCAGGAGCTGAGGCGGGAGGTCGTGTCCGACCGTCCCATCGCTCTCGATGCGGTCAAGCTCGTGGCCGGCGTCGACGTGAGCGTGAAGAACGAACAATCCCAGGCTGCCGTCGTGGTGGTGACCTATCCGGGTTTTTCGCATGTGGAGACGGTTCTCGCCCAACGTCCCACCCCCTTTCCCTATGTGCCCGGCCTGCTGAGCTTCCGCGAAGGTCCGGTGCTGGAGGAGGCGTTCGAGAAGCTCGAAGCCGAGCCGGACGTGTTCCTGTTCGACGGCATGGGCATCGCCCATCCGCGCCGCATCGGCATCGCGAGCCATATGGGCCTGTGGCTGCAGCGCCCCACCATCGGCTGCGGCAAGACCCTGCTGTGCGGGCGCTACAAGGATCTCGGCGAGGAAAAGGGATCATCGGCCCCCCTCATCGACCGGAAGGAGACCATCGGCGTGGCCCTGCGTACCCGCACGGCCAAGAATCCGATGTTCATCTCGCCCGGACATCTGGCCGATATTCCCACCGCGGCGGAGCTCGTGCTGCGCTGTTCCCCAAAGTATCGCTTGCCTGAACCGATCCGCCTGGCGCACAACGCGGCTGGACAGTTCAGCCCCTAAAGCCGTCTGAACGCTGGCGAAGCGCTCAAACCGCACAGATATCAAGCCATGCCCCGATACGCTTTCGAAGACTTCACGCCCGGCTTCACGCAGATGCTCGGCCCCTATACCGTGACGAAAGAGGCACTGCTCGCCTTCGCGCAGGAATACGACGCGCAGCCCTTTCATGTGGACGAGATCGCCGCCAAGGACAGCTTCATCGGCACATTGATCGCCTCGGGGTGGCACACCTGCAGCATCAACATGCGCCTGCTGGCGGATGGGCTGATCCTCGATTCCACCTCCATGGGCGCGCCAGGCATCGAGGAGGTGAAATGGCTCAAGCCCGTCAGACCGGGCGATACGCTCCGCTCCCGCATGACGGTCCTGGAAAGCCGCCCGTCGAAGAGCCGACCCTCCATCGGCCTCGTGCGCTTCCAGTTCGAGATGCTGAACCAGGCCGACGAGACCGTGTTCATGCAGAGGAACTGGGTGATGTTCGGACGTCGTGACGCGGAGCCCGTCAAGGGAGCGGGGCCGAGCGCCCTTGCGGCCGCGGCCTCCGCCATGCCCGACCACACGCCGGAGCGGGAACTCCCGCATATCTCCTCCAATCCCTATTTCGAGGATCTCGTCATCGGCGAGGCGGAGGAGCTGGGCTCCTATACATTCGAGCCGGACGATATCATCCGCTTCGCCAGGCAATTCGATCCGCAACGCTTTCATGTGGACGAGGAGGCTGCCAAGAACAGCCTGTTCGGCGGGCTCTGCGCCTCCGGCTGGCATACGGCGAGCATCTGGATGAAGCTGATGGTCGGCTATCGCGGCCGCATCCGGGCGAATGCGCTCGCCCAGGGCACGCGGCCCGCGAGGCTCGGCCCCTCACCGGGGTTCACGGACCTGAAATGGCTCAAGCCCGCCTATGCGGGCGATACCCTGACCTACCGCTCGACGGTGACGGGCAAGCGCGTCTCGTCCTCGCGCCCCGGCTGGGGCCTGGTGTCCCACCACAACTCCGCCACGAACCAGCACGGCGAAGAGGTCTTCTCCTTCGAGGGCATGGTGTTCTGGGAGCGGCACCCTTAACCAGCTTTGGAGGCCGCCCGTGCCCTTGTCTCCTCGTCGAGCAGGGCGCGGATCTCGGCGAGGAGCGGATGCGCCGAGGTCTGCTTCTGCCCGTAGCCGAGATTGAAGGCATAATCGAAGCGCGCAGGGTTTTGCCCCTGATTGTGCTGGAGAATCGTCTCCAGCTTGTCGAGCCCCTTGGCCAGGATGGCCTCGGGCGAGGAGGCCGCCTCGTATTCCTCCCACAGGGCCAGGATCTCGGCGCGTTTCGCCGGGTCGAGCGCCCTGGTGATCACCGCGAGATCCGCCCGCTCCCGAGCGGATTTGTCCATGTCCCCCGTCTGCAGCACGGCCGGGATGTCCCCGTTCAGGGCCTCGCCGAGATCATGAACGATGCAGAGCTTGATGAGACGCAGGAGATCGATGTTCTCGAACTCGTCCGAGAACACGAGCACCATGAGGCACAGGCGCCATGTATGCTCGGCCACGCTCTCAGGGCGTCCCGTCGAGGTGTAGCCGCTGCGCAGGGTGCTCTTGAGCCGCTCCGCTTCCCGCAGGAATTCCAGTGCTCCCAGCAGGCGGTCGCCCGGCATCGCCGTTGCTCCTCAATGCCCCTCGAAGCTCACGAGGCTTCGCACTTCGACGCCGAGATCGCGCAGCTTCTTCGCGCCGCCGAGATCGGGCAGGTCGATCACGAAACAGGCCGCCACGATCTGCGCGCCCATCTGACGGAGGAGCTGCGTCGCGGCGACGGCCGTGCCGCCGGTGGCGATGAGATCGTCGACGAGGATCACGCGCTCGTCCTGGCCGATGGCGTCCGTGTGGATCTCCATCTCGTCCACGCCGTATTCCAGCGAATAGGCGATGCGCACCGTCTCGTGGGGCAGCTTGCCCTTCTTGCGGATCGGCACGAAGCCCGAAGAGAGCTGATGGGCGATGGCTCCGCCGAGGATGAAACCGCGCGCCTCGATGCCCGCGACCTTGTCGACGCGCCCGCCCGCGAAGGGATGGACCAGCTCGTCCACGGCGCGGCGGAAGGCCCGCGCATCGCCAAGCAGCGTCGTGATGTCGCGAAACACGATGCCGGGCTTCGGATAATCCGGGATCGAGCGGATCGCTGTTTTCAGGTCGGTGAGGAGACGCTGGTCCATGGATTGCCTGCCGTGAATGCGGATATCGTCCGCCGAGGGATGGGTGAAAGCGAGTTCGCCTGCCCGGACGCTTTATGCGGGGTTTAGCACACGGCCAGCGACGGCATCGAGTTTTTTCAGGAGATCGGGATCGCGGGCTGACGGCGCCGTCATGATGGCGCCGTCGAGCGCCCGGTCGGAACCCACCGGGCATGGCTCGTGCTCGGCCGGAAAATCGCGCGCGATGCGGGCGACGAGGCGCGCCACCGTCGCGGCGTTCCGCTTGGCCACCGCCACGACGGAAGCCACGTCCACGTTGTCGTGCTCGGGATGCCAGCAATCGTAATCGGTCACCATGGCGACGGTGGCGTAGGTGATCTCCGCTTCGCGCGCGAGCTTGGCCTCGGGCATCGCCGTCATGCCGATCACGTCGTAGCCGAGCTCCTTGTAGGTGATCGACTCGGCATAGGTGGAGAATTGCGGCCCCTCGATGCATACGAGCGTGCCGCCGAGGACATGCGGGATGTCCTCCGTCACGGCCGCATCCGCGATGCGCCGCTGCAGCAAGGGACCGACGGGATGCGCCATGGGCACATGCGCCACGCAGCCCCGGCCGAAGAACGATGTCTCGCGTTTGTGGGTGCGGTCCACATACTGGTCGACCAGCACGAAGAAGCCCGGGGGATATTCCTGCCGGAAGGACCCGCAGGCGGAGACGGAGATCAGGTCCGTCACCCCTGCCCGCTTCAGCACGTCGATATTGGCGCGGTAGTTGATATCCGAGGGCGAGAGCCGGTGGCCACGGCCATGGCGGGGGAGGAAGACCACCTCGACCCGGCCGATCCGCCCCATGCGCAGCACGTCGGAGGGCTCGCCCCAGGGAGAATCGATGCGGATTTCCCGCACATCCTCGATCCCCGGAAGCTCATAGACCCCCGATCCGCCGATGATTCCCAGAACCGCCCTCGCCATGCTCGCCCCCGCTCCTTCCGGCTTCCCTGGCCCAGACCATAGCGGGTGTCGGGACGGAACCCAAACAGGCCGCACCCTAGCGGAGCGGGACGGAATCGATCTCGTCGAGCTCCTGGCAGGGGAAGAGGGTTTCACGGACGATCTTGAGGCGCTCCACGGGGGCTGTGACCGAGACCGGGATCGCCTCCACGGCCTCGACCAGCGCCTCCGGAACCGCGTCCGAGGTCAGATAGCGGGCCAGGGTGGTATGGATGAGGTCGTATCGGAGAGGCTCGTGACCGGGCGGAGGAGGAATCTCCTCGGCGATGGCTTGGCGCACCTTCTCGATCAGGCCCGACCCGTCCGTGGCGGTGGCGATGATGGCCGTGTCGGTGACCTTCAGCCTGGAAAAGTTCAGCTCCAGCGGAGGGTGGCCCCGGCAGAGCTCCGCGACCAGGGAGCGGCAGGGCCCGGCGATGCCGCTCCAGTAGCGTTCCTTGTCGAACCGCCCCTTCACCTGGACCAGCGCATAGAGCGTGACGTGCAGCGCCTCGGGCGGCGCCAGGAAGAGCGGCACGGGCCAGCGCCCGGCGATGGCCTGCTGGAGCTCGGCCAGGGAGCCCCGTGTCTGAGGCGAAAGATCCGGCTGGACGTGATAGGCGAGGCATGGCTGGCCCCAGATGTCGTCGGCAATGGTGTGCAGCATGCGGACCGGCTTAATTTCGACCCGGCGGGATGTCACTTGAAAAGAAAAGGCCCCGGAAACCGGGGCCTTTCGGATTTTACGGATTGTGGGTCATCGGAGGCGTCGCGTGGCCTTCGACCTCGCCTCCCACCCGGGCCCAGACCTTCTTCTTCGTGAAGTACAGCAGGCCGGACAGGACGAGCAGGAACAGCATGACCTGGAAGCCGAGGCGCTTGCGGGCCTCGAGGTGCGGTTCAGCCGTCCAGGTGAGGAAGGCCGTCACGTCCTTGGCGTATTGATCGACCGTTTCCGGAGCCTGAGGCTGGCCGGCCTCGTTCTTCGGATATTCGACCTGGCCGTCGCTGAGGGGCTGGGGCATCGCGATCACGTGGCCCGGATAATAGTGGTTGTAGTGGCCACCTTCCGGAACCTGGAAGTCGGCCGGAGGCTCCTCGTAGCCGTTGAGCAGCGCGACCATGTAGTCGGCGCCGTTCTCCGAATACTGGCGGAACACGTCCAGGATGAACCAGGGGAAGCCGCGCTCGTAGGTGCGGGCCTTCGGCATCAGCGACAGGTCCGGAGGAGCCTTGCCGCCATTGGCCGCCGCCGCCGCATTATCGTTCGGGAACGGAGCCGGGAAGCGGTCGGCCGGACGGCCGGGGCGCTGGAACATGTCGCCGGCCTCGTTGGGGCCGTCCGTGATCTGGTATTCCGCGGCGAGCGCCTTGACCTGAGCCTCGGAAAACTCCGGGCCGCCCTCCTCGGAGAGGTTGCGGAAGGCCACGTAGGTCAGGCCGTGGCAGGAGGAGCAGACCTCGCGATAGACCTTGAAGCCGCGCTGCAGCTGCGCCCGGTCGAAGGTGCCGAACGGTCCCGCGAAGCTCCACTTCTGCTGCGGCGGGACCGGAGTCTCGCCGGCCGCATAGGCGGGAGCCGCGAAGCCGAGGACGGCTGCTGCGATGAGAAGAGTACGCTTCATCATTTTATCTTTCCCCAACTCTCGCATCAGCCCTTGGAATGCGGTGCGGCATTGGCGCCGGCCGGCATTCCAGCTCCGCCCTTCTGCACGCCCATGACGGATTCGAGGATCGAATTCGGCAGGGGCAGCGGACGCTCGACGAAGCCAAGCACCGGCAGGACGATCAGGAAGTGGGCGAAGTAGTAGACGGTGCAGATCTGCGACGCGATCACGTACCAGCCCTCGGCGGGACGGGAGCCCAGCCAGCCGAGCACCACGCAGACCACCACGAACAGCCAGAAGAACTGCTTGTAGAGCGGGCGGTAGGCCGTGGAGCGCACCTTGGAGGTGTCGAGCCAGGGCATGAGGCACCAGATCAGGATGGCCGAGATCATGGCGATGACGCCGCCGAGCTTGTCGGGAATGGCGCGCAGGATCGCGTAGAAGGGCAGGAAATACCATTCGGGCACGATGTGCGCGGGCGTCACGGCGGGGTTCGCCGGGATGTAGTTGTCCGCATGGCCGAGATAGTTCGGCACGTAGAACACCCACCATGCGAAGAAGAGCATGAACACCACGACGGCGAAGATGTCCTTGATCGTCGCGTAGGGGGTGAACGGAACCGCATCCTTGCCCGACTTGATCGGAATGCCCGTCGGGTTGTTCTGGCCCGGCACGTGCAGCGCCCAGATGTGCAGGATCACGACGCCGACGATCATGAAGGGCAGCAGGTAATGCAGGGAGAAGAAGCGGTTGAGGGTCGGGTTGCCCACCGAGTAGCCGCCCCAGAGATAGTGCACGATCGTCTCACCGACGCCCGGGATCGCCGAGAAGAGGTTGGTGATCACGGTGGCGCCCCAGAAGCTCATCTGGCCCCAGGGAAGCACGTAACCCATGAAGGCGGTCGCCATCATCAGCAGGAAGATGATCACGCCCAGGATGTAGAGGACTTCGCGCGGCGCCTTGTAGGAGCCGTAGTAGAAGTTGCGGAAGATGTGCACGTAGACGGCCACGAAGAACATCGACGCGCCGTTGGCGTGCAGGTAGCGCAGGAGCCAGCCGTAGTTCACGTCGCGCATGATGTGCTCGACGGACTGGAAGGCCATCGCGGCATTAGGCGTGTAGTACATGGCCAGGAACACGCCCGTCACGATCTGCGAGACGAGCATGAAGGCCAAAATGGCGCCGAAGGTCCAGAAATAGGTCAGGTTCCTCGGCACCGGGAATGCGATGAACGAGGAGTGGATGAGGCCAGCGATGGGCAGGCGGCTCTCGAACCACTTACCGAAGGCGCTCTTGGGAACGTAAGTTGTGGAATGTTCGCTCATAATTATCGCCTGATCGTCGCTTGGATTACGCCGTGGCCTCTTGCCCGATCACGATCTTCGTGTCGGACGCGAAGGAATAGGGCGGGATCGGCAGATTGATGGGCGCCGGACCACCGCGGACGCGGCCGGAAGTGTCGAAGATCGAACCGTGGCAGGGGCAGAACCAGCCGTGATACTCGCCCTGCTGGCCCAGCGGCACGCAGCCCAGGTGGGTGCAGTTGCCGTAAACGATGAGCCACTGATCGTGCCCCTCCTTCACGCGGGCCGAGTCGGGCTGCGGGTCGCGCAGCGAGCCCACATTCACGTCCTGGGCGGCCTTGATCTCCTCCGGCGTGCGGTGGCGGATGAAGATCAGCTTGCCTCGCCAGAAGACCTTGACGATCTGCCCTTCGGCGATCGGGCTCAGGTCCACCTCGACGGGGGCGCCAGCAGCCTCAGTCGCCGCGTCGGGCGCCAGGGACTGGACAAAGGGCCATACCAGGGTTGCTCCGCCGACGACGGCAGCCGCGCCCGTGGCGATGTAAAGGAAATCGCGCCGTGTCGGCTCAGCGACATGAGTGGTGGTCTCGGCCACTTGGCTCTCCAGCATTGATCAAAAACGAGAACCGCGCATCGGCAATGTCTTGCAAACCAAGGCATTCGGCACGCCGGTTCCAGGTTGAAGGAACAAGCATACGCGTCAACGCGCACGCAATGCGACTGGGAGTCGCCGCGCGGTGGCTCTTTGGCACGGCCAAGCCCGCCTGTCCATAGGCGGATTGGAGATGTTCCAACCTGAAGCTTTAGAAAGACACCGTCTCCGGGGTACCTTCTCCCTCTCCGGCTCCCAGGAAGCCGCCCGACTGGCGGCGCCAGAGCCGGGCATAAATTCCGCCGGCCCGGAGAAGCTCCGCGTGGGTCCCCTCCTCCACGATCCGCCCCTCCTCCAGGACGATGAGGCGGTCGAGGGCCGCGATGGTGGAGAGGCGATGGGCGATGGCGAGCACCGTCTTGCCCTCCATGAGGGTGGACAGCGATTCCTGGATCGCCGCCTCGACCTCGGAATCGAGGGCCGAGGTCGCCTCGTCCAGAACCAGGACAGGAGCGTCCTTCAGGATGACCCGGGCGATCGCGATGCGCTGGCGCTGCCCGCCGGAGAGCTTCACGCCGCGCTCGCCCACATGCGCGTCATAACCGCGCCGGCCCCGATGGTCCTCGAGATCCATGATGAAATCGTGGGCATGGGCGAGGCGCGCCGCCTCCACGATGTCACGCTCGGAAGCCCCCGGGCGCCCATAGGCAATGTTGTCCCGGATCGAGCGGTGGAGGAGCGAGGTGTCCTGGGTGACCACGGCGATGGAGGAGCGCAGGGAATCCTGCGACACCCGGGCGATATCCTGCCCGTCGATGAGGATGCGCCCCCTCTCCACGTCGTGGAGGCGCAGAAGCAGCGAGGTGATGGTGGTCTTGCCCGCGCCGCTCGTGCCGACGAGACCCACTTTTTCGCCGGCCCGGATGGTGAGGTCGAGCCCTTCGATCACGCCTTCTTCCCGGCCATAGTGGAAGGAGACATCCTCGAAGCGGATCTCCCCCCGCGTGACCTTGAGACGCGGGGCCTGGGGCCGGTCCACGAGGCCGTGCGGGCGGGCGATGGTCTGCATGCTCTCCTGGACCGTGCCGATATTCTCGAAGACGTCGCGCACCTCGTGCATCACCCAGCCGGACATGGCCAGGATGCGCATCACCAGGGCGAGCCCGGCGGCCGCTTCACCGCTCGTCATGACGCCGCGGGTCCACAGGAGCACCGAGAGGGCTCCCGTGGACGCCAGGAGCAGGCTGTTCATGACGGAAAGGATCCCCGAGACGGCGGAATTGAGCCTCAACGACCGCAGGAACGCGTCCGTGTTCGCCCTCACGGCATCCCTGACGGCGGAGCGTTCCTCGTCGGCTCTGGCGAAGAGCTTGACCGTGAGGATGTTGGTGTAGCTGTCGACGACCCGGCCCACCAGGGCCGAGCGGGTATCGGCCACCTTGAGGGAGCGCTCCTTGGCGCGGGGCACGAAGAAGCGCAGAAGAAGCCCATAGCCGACGATCCACAGCCCCATGGGCAGGGCGAGCCATGGGCTGACGCTGGAAAAGACGCCCAGCGCCGTGATCGCGTAGATCACCACGTAAAGCAGCGTATCGATCAGGGTGACGGCGATGCTGCGGATCGCCCCGCCGCCCTGCATGACCCGGTTGGCGAGACGGCCCGCGAAATCGGCCTGGAAATAGCTCACCGCGTGGCCAAGCGTATAAACATGGGTCCGCCAGCGGATCATGTTGGTGCTCTGGGGAATGATCACCTGGTTGGAGACCACCTCATGGGCGAAGTTGAGGAGCGGCCTGACGAAGACGACGAGGACCGCCATGGCCACGAGCGTGGTGCCATGCTCGGCCCAGATCCGGTCCGGCGTGGAATGGGCGAGGAAGTCCACCAGCCAGCCCAGCAGAATGTAAAGGGACGATTCGAACAGGCCTGTCGCCAGCGCCACGAAGAACAGGATGACGAGCCAGAACCGGACCGGCTTGAGATAATGCCAGGTGAAGCCCCCCACCGTGTTCGGCGGCGTCTTGTTCTCATCGAACGGCGCGAACGGATCGATCCGCCTTTCCAGCCACCGGAACATTCCCTTCCCCGTTTCCTTTCCCGGATCCCCTGCTTTAACACGGGCGGGACCCAAAGCGTTCACTTGACGCGGGCCGCTCCTGCGCCGATGACGATGCCATGCCCCGTCTTGCCATTTTCCAGCCGGACATCCCGCAGAATACCGGCACCATGCTGCGCCTCGCCGCCTGCCTCGGCGTGCCGGTGGAGATCATCGAGCCCGCGGCCTTCGACGTGTCGGACCGAAATCTCCGCCGCTCGGGAATGGATTACCTCCACCACGTAACGATCACACGTCACATCTCCTGGCGCGCCTTCGAGGAGGAGCGGCGCGGGGGCGGAGGCAGGCTCGTGCTCGCCACCACCAAGGGCGCGGTGCCCTATACGGAGTTCCGGTACGAGCCGGAGGACATCATCCTGGTCGGCCGCGAATCCGCGGGCGTGCCGGACGAGGTCCATGCGGCGGCGGATGCCAGGATCGTCGTGCCCATGCAGGCCGGCATGCGCTCGCTCAACGTGGCCGTGACCGCCGCAATGATCCTCGGCGAGGCCTTGCGGCAGACGGGGGCCTTTCCAAGCATTGGTGTTTCGGGGCAATAAGCCTACCCAGCGACGGGACATGGACTGATGACAGACAAAGCCGATATCGAACGCCTGCAGATCGAAGCCCCGCTGTGGTTCGCGTCCCTCCGCGACCGGATCTGCGCCGCTTTCGAGGCGATCGAGGACGAGGTCGAGGCTCCCCTGCTTCCGGAGGCTTCCGAAGCCGGGCGCTTCGAGCGTACGCCCTGGGAGCGCAAGGACCATAGCGGCGCGCCCGGCGGCGGCGGCGTGATGTCGGTGATGCGCGGACGCGTGTTCGAGAAGGTGGGCGTGCACGTCTCCGCCGTGCATGGCGAGTTCGCGCCGGAATTCCGCGGCCAGATTCCCGGCTCCGACCAGGACCCGCGGTTCTGGGCCGGCGGCATCTCGCTCATCGCCCATCCGTGGAACCCGAACGTGCCCACCGTCCACATGAACACGCGCTTCGTGGTGACGACGAAGGCCTGGTTCGGCGGCGGGGCGGACCTGACGCCCGTGCTCGACCGACGCCGCACCCAGGACGATCCCGACACCATCGCGTTCCATGCGGCGATGGAGGACGCCTGCGGCCGCCATGCTCCGCAGGGCTCCTACGAGAAGTACAAAAAGTGGTGCGACGAGTACTTTTACCTCAAGCACCGTCATGAGCCGCGCGGCATCGGCGGCATCTTCTACGATTATCACTGGACCGGAAATCCGGACGAGGACCTCGCCTTCACCAAGGATGTGGGCGAGGCCTTCCTGAGGATCTATCCCGAGATCGTACGCCGCAACGTGACGAACAGCTGGACGGAGGAAGACCGCATCGAGCAGCAGGTGCGGCGCGGCCGCTACGTGGAGTTCAACCTGCTCTACGACCGCGGCACGATCTTCGGCCTCAAGACCGGCGGCAACATCGCCTCGATCCTCTCCTCGATGCCGCCGACGGTCAGGTGGCCCTGAACGACGCACCCTCCCGTCATGGCCGGACTTGATCCGGCCATCCACGTTTTTGGAGGCTCTGCCCTCATCCTGTTTTCCACTCCGCAGCCCTCATCCTCAGGAGGTCCCGTGAGGGCCGTCTCGAAGGACGAGGGCGTCTCCAGCACGAGTTGGACCATCCTTCGAGACGCCTGCTGCGCAGGCTCCTCAGGATGAGGACGGGGGATGACGACGAAAAACGCGTTTCGCCTAGGCTCCCGCCAGGACCCGCCTCAACAGGTCCTTCGCGTAAGCCTCGTCCGTACGGCATCCATCCGCGAGCCAAACCTGACGCGCTTGCGCGAGACGCTCGCCCACCTTCGGCCCCTTCGGAATGCCCCCCGCGACCAGATCGGCCCCACGCAATGGGAAGAAGGGGATCGGTTCGGCTCCCCCGCGATAGCGTTCAAGAGCCTCGGATGCGTCGCCCTGGATGACGGGCGACGGCTCTCCTCCAATGGCAGCCAGGACGACGCTCAAGGTCTCGACGCCATGATCCGCCACGAGACGACGGATCGCCAAGGCATCGAGCGGCATGGCCCAGTTTTTCAGGGCGGAGAGCAGGCGCGCATAGGCCGTAAGCTTCTTGTGCTCGTCGTTGGACAGCCTCAGATGCTCGCGCAGGCGCTCCGCATCCTGCTCGACCATCACGGCAAGCGCCGCGAGGCGCCAGATCGCAACCGGATCGCCCCTGTCGAAAGCGGCGGCTCTGTTGAACCGCCCGAATTCCGCGACACCGGCGAGGAGCCAGGTCAGAAAGCCGTGGCGGCTGAGCACATGAAGCGTCTCCTCCGCGCGCCGTGCCACGAGAAGCCTGAGAAGCTCGTGGCGGATCCGCTCCTTCGAGAGGATCGCCAATCCCTGCCGCTCGGCGCCGGATGCGGAAAGCCCCTCCGGATCGGGCTCGCCTTCCGCATATTCCGCGTAGAAACGGAAGAAGCGCATGATGCGCAGGTAATCCTCGCGAATGCGTGTCCGCGCATTGCCGATGAAGCGTACGCGCCGGGCGCGGAGATCGGCAGCCCCATCCGTATAATCGTAGAGCTGCCCGTCGAGGCCGAGCGACAGGGCGTTGATGGTGAAGTCGCGCCGCTCGGCATCGCGCACGAAGTCCCGGCCGAAACGCACCACGGCCTGGCGCCCGTTCGTCTCCACGTCGACGCGCAGAGTGGTGACCTCGAAGGGCTCGCCGTCGACGATCACCGTGACGGTGCCGTGATCGATGCCGGTCGGAACAGGCTTGAACCCCGCCTCTTTCGCCCGCGCCACCATGGCGTCCGGCAGCATGGTGGTGGTGCAGTCGACCTCCGTGACGGGACGCCCCAGCAGCGCATTGCGCACCGCGCCGCCCACGATGCGGGTCTCCTCGCCGTGACCGTTGAAGGCCTCGAGGAGGCGGCGCAGCTGCGGGCGCTCGAGCAGGCCAAGCAGCGCCTTGTGATCGAGATTCTGGCTCACTGGAACTGTCCCGGAACGACTCGCCCGTTCTCGATATGCGTCGGCACGAAGGCGCCGGTCTCCCGTTCGGCCGTCAAGCCCGTCACGACGAGAGAGGCGATGACCATGGCAAGGCCCGCAATGGCGAGCCAGAGCGACTGGTCGCTCCACGACGCCCAGGCCAATGCGTTGCGGCGACGGACCACGAGGTAGGATCCGAAGAGGACGAAAGGCAGGAGGAACAGCACCAATCCCTGCAGGAACGCGCGTGTCATGGTGTGTAGAGCCTCTCGTAAAGATTGCGGATGATTCCCGCCGTCACCCCCCAGATATAGTGCCCGTCATACGGCATTGCATAATATCGGCGGAGCTGGCCCTTCCATTCGCGGGAATGGAGTTCGTGGCGCGCCGGATCCATGAGGAAGCCCAGCGGCACCTCGAAGACGTCGGCCACCTCGTGCGGATTGAGGCTGAGCGTGTAGGAGGGCGAGACACGCGCCACGACCGGAACCACCAGGTAATTCGTCGTGGACAGATAGGCATCAAGATAGCCGAGAAGCGAGATGAAGCGGCTGTCGAGCCCGATCTCCTCCTGAGCCTCGCGACAGGCCGCCGCCAGAATCGTGTCGTCCGTCGGGTCGACGCGCCCTCCCGGGAAGGCGATCTGGCCCGAATGCTGGCGCAGGGCCGCGGAGCGCTCGGTCAGCAGCAGGGTCGGCTCCTCGCGCATCACGACGGGCACCAGCACGGCGGCGGGCTTCGGGTTCAGGGGAAAGGCCAGGGGTGCGTTGTCGAGGCTGTGGTCGCCGCGCGGGTTGGCCAGGGCATCCTCAAGGTGCGGCGGCTCGGGCCGCAGCCGCTCGGCGGCGAGCGCCAGGAAATCCGGCCCGTCCAGGGGAGCGGCTCTCATGAAAGCTCTCCTGGAAGGCCTTCTGGAAGATCTTCCGGAATATCTTCCAGCTCCGCAGCGGACGCGATGGGCAGGAACGCATCCCTGACCGCGATCCCGAACAGGCTCCGTCCATCGACCCGCCGCTCCTCGGCGAGCGCGAGCAGATCCATGGCGAGGGAGCGGGTGACGAGGGCCCAGAGGTCCCCGCGCACCCTTACGTAAGGTTTCACGCCCCCGTGCCTGTCCTGCTCGAAGCGCAGCGGATGGGCGGGCCCCACCTGCACGAGATCGTCCACATTGGTGCGGAAGGCGATCTGACGGCGATCCCCCTCCCCGTCGACCGCCATCTCGACAGCCAGGAAGGGAGCATCCTCGACGGTAATTCCCACCCGCTCCACGGGGGTGACGAGCACATGGCGCTCGGGATCCTTGCGCAGGACGGTCGAGAACAATCTTACGAGGGCGGGCCGGTTGATGGGCGATCCCATGTAATGCCAGGAGCCGTCGGCGGCGATCCGCATGTCGATCTCGCCGCAATAGGGCGGGTTCCAGCGCTCGACAGGGGGAGGCCCCTTCCGCTTGGGATCGGGGGCGAGCGCCGCCGTGAGACGGGCCAGGGCGGAGCCGGGCGTGGGAGTGGTGGAATCGGTCATGACACAAGCGTGAACAGAAAAATCAACTCTGAGGATCGACGAAAGGCTGCCATCGGCTAATTCCTTAAGCATAGAGTCCCTGACAGCGACATCCAAACTTTCAGCCTGATCTGCTGCGGCGCATCGACTCTTGCCACTCGATAGGGATCGAATGCAGACTAGATGGTCGGGGGTGTACGCAACGAGAGGGAGAGCAACCTCATGACGGCCAGCATTTCTCAAGCGCCCACCGCCCTGGACGACGCGATCATCCGCAACGCGGAGGCGACGCTTGAGACTGTCGGGCGCGCCAGGGAGGCCATTCACACAGTCATTTTCGGCCAGGAGGACGTGGTCGATCAGACCCTGATCACCCTGCTCGCGGGCGGTCACGGTCTGCTCGTCGGCGTTCCGGGCCTCGCCAAGACCAAGCTCGTCGAGACGCTCGGTACCGTCCTGGGCCTTGATGCCCGCCGCATCCAGTTCACGCCGGACCTGATGCCGTCCGACATCCTGGGCTCCGAAATCCTCGACGAGGGCGCCGACCGCCGCCGCTCCTTCCGCTTCGTCAAGGGTCCGGTCTTCACCCAGCTTCTGATGGCCGACGAGATCAACCGCGCGAGCCCGCGCACCCAATCCGCCCTGCTGCAGGCCATGCAGGAGCATCACGTCTCGGTCGGCGGCGAGCGGCACGACCTGCCCCAGCCCTTCCACGTGCTCGCCACCCAGAATCCCATCGAACAGGAGGGCACCTACCCTCTTCCCGAGGCCCAGCTCGACCGCTTCCTGCTGCAGATCGACGTGGCCTATCCGAGCCGCGAGGCCGAGCGGCGCATCCTCATCGAGACGACCGGGGCCGAGGACCACAAGCCCATGGCCGTGATGGATGCCGAGGCGCTCATGAACGCCCAGCGCCTCGTCCGGCGCCTGCCGGTCGGCGAGAGCGTGGTCGATGCGATCCTCGACCTCGTCCGCTCGGCCCGTCCCGAGGGCGAGAACGTCGACGGCGTGAGCGACAGGATCCTGTGGGGCCCCGGCCCCCGTGCCAGCCAGGCGCTGATGCTGGCGGTGCGCGCGAGGGCCCTCATCGAGGGCCGCGTCGCGCCCTCCATCGCCGACGTGGTGGCGCTGGCCGAACCGGTCCTCAAGCACCGCATGGCGCTCACCTTCTCCGCCCGCGCCGACGGCGAGACGCTCTCGAGCGTCATCGGCCGCCTCACCGCCCCGCTGGCGGGTTAGGGATTTCCGTCATGGCCCGTGTCCGGGTCCTTCCAGAGAGCGCCCGCTCGCCGGGGCGCCAGGAAACCGAGAGCGCGCTCTCGCTGGCCCAGCGCATGCCGCGCCTCGTGCTCGAGGCAAGGCGCGTTGCCGCCAACCTCGCGCATGGCATCCATGGCCGCAGGCGCGCCGGCGTCGGCGAGAGCTTCTGGCAGTTTCGCCCCTTCGTGGCCGGCGAAGCCGCGCAGCGCATCGACTGGCGCCGCTCGGCCCGCGACGACCGGCTCTATGTGCGCGAGCGCGAGTGGGAGACGGCGCAGACCCTGTGGGTCTGGGTCGATCGCTCCGCTTCCATGGGCTATTCCTCGGAACTCGCCCAGGCTCCGAAGATCGAGCGGGCCATCGTGCTGGGCCTGGCCATGGCCGATTGCTTCGTGGAATCAGGCGAGCGCGTCGGCATGCTCGGCCTCATGGCTCCACGCGCGACGCGGCGGATTGCCGAAACCATGGCGCAAACCCTGGTGGCGGACCGGTCTTCCCTGGAGGACGACCTTCCTCCGGGCGCTCCCATCGCGCCTCAGCACGAAGCGATCCTCATCGGCGACTTCCTCTCTCCTCCACGCGACATCGCGGCTGCCGTAGAGGGCATCTCCGCCCGCGGCGCCCGTGGCCACCTTGCCATGATCGTCGATCCCGTCGAGGAGACCTTCCCGTTCCAGGGACAGGCCATTCTGCACGACCTGGAGGACGGCCTCTCCCTTCGCATCGGCGACGCGGCCTCCTGGGGCCGGGCCTATCGCGAACGGATCGAGCTGCACCGGGCAGAATTGCAGGACATCACCCGCCGCCGGGGGTGGACCTTCACGATCCATCGCACCGACCGTCCGGCGAGCGAGGCCGCGCTCCGTCTGCTGACCCTGGTGTCGGCGGCGCGCGGCATGAGCCTGGGAGGAGCCTAGACCGTGTTCGGGCTTCCCCTCACCTTCACCGTCCCGCTCGTCCTGACGGCGCTTGCCGCCCTCCCGGCGATCTGGCTGCTTCTGCGCATCACTCCGCCGCAGCCGAGGCGGGTGGACTTTCCGCCCCTCAAGATCCTCGCCGATCTGCGGCCCGAGCAGGAAACGCCGGCTCGGACGCCCTGGTGGCTGCTGCTCATGCGCTTGGCTCTCGCGGCTTTCCTCATCCTCGCCGCCGCGGGGCCGATCTGGAATCCGCTGGCGGAGGACAACAGCCGCGCTCCGCTTCTTCTGGTCATGGATAACGGCTTCGCGGCCGCTCACGACTGGCGGGACCGGATGAGCCTCGCGGCCGAACGCATCGAGGCCGCCGGCCGCGATGGGCGCACCGTTGCGGTCGTCGCCACGGCGGAACAGCCTGCCGCCCTCGAACTGACCAACCCGGCAGCCGCCCTGGAGCGGCTGCGCTCCCTGAAGCCGCAGCCGCATCTGCAGGATCGCGCGGCTCACCTGGAATCCATCAGGCGTCTTCTGCAAAATGCGCCCGATGCGAATATCGTCTGGATCAGTGACGGGGTGGCGGGCGTTGATGGGCAAGGTTTCATCGACGGCTTGGCACAAATGGCGGATGACCGGCGGATCACGGTTCTCAAATCCGAGCGCGCCTCCACGCTTGCATTGGCGGGGGTCGAGAATGCCGGTGGCCGCCTGACCGCGCGCGTCGTGCGGGCGGAGCCCAATGGCCGCGACGCGGGCACGCTGCGCGCGCTGGACCTCAAGAACCTGCCGCTCGCCGACATGCGCTTCAGCTTCGATGCCGGCTCGACCGAGACGAATGTCGCGTTCGATCTCCCGACCGAGATCAGGAACGCCATCGCTCGGATCGAAATCCTCGGGGAGAGTTCCGCCGGTGCCGTGAGCCTGCTCGACGAACGCGGCAAGCGCCGGCGCGTCGGCCTCGTCTTCGGCGGCACCGCCGATCAGACGCAGCCGCTGCTGTCTCCGCTTTATTACATCGAGCGAGCCCTCTCCCCTTACTCGGAAATCCGCATGGGCCGTGGCGGCGTCGCCGATGCGGTGAACCAGCTGATCGAGGAACAGGTCTCGGTGCTGGTCTTCGCCGATGTGGGCGGCCTCGACCATGAGACCCTGGGCAGGGTCACGGCCTTCGTGGAGAAGGGTGGATTGCTCCTGCGCTTTGCCGGCTCGCGCCTGGCGGCCGGGAACGACGACCTCGTGCCGGTGCGCCTGCGCCGCGGCGGGCGCAGTCTCGGCGGCTCGCTGTCATGGGATACGCCGAAGACCTTCGCGCCGTTCACGCGCGAAAGCCCCTTCTTCGGGCTGACGGTCCCGGACGAGATCGGCATTCGACGCCAGATCCTCGCCGAACCAGACGGCGACCTGCCCTCGCGCACCTGGGCGTCGCTCGCGGACGGAACGCCGATCGTGACGGCGGACAGGCGCGGTGACGGTCTCATCGTGCTCTTCCACGTGACGGCCGACACGACCTGGTCGAACCTGCCGCTCTCCGGGCTCTTCGTCGACATGCTGCGCCGGATCACCGCCTTGGCCGGTTCACCGGGCGACGTGAGCGCCGAGGCACGCAACGCCGAGAACGAGACCGTCGCTCCGCGCCTGACCCTCGACGGCTTCGGCGTGTTCACGACACCGCCCGCCAATGCCCGCGCCGTGCCGCGCAGCTATGGGGAGCGCGCCACCGGAGAGCACCCGCCGGGCTTCTACGGCCCCGTCGACTCGAGTCTCGCGGTGAATACGCTTCTCGCCGGAGACAAACTCGCGCCGCTCGACACCGCCCCGCTCAACGCACGGGTCGCCCCCCTGGCAGGCGCTCAAACCATCGATCTGCGCATGCCTCTCTTCATGCTTGCCCTCATTCTTCTCCTTGCCGACACATTGGCCTCACTCTGGCTCGGCGGGCATCTCTCGAACCTGTCGGGACGGCTGCGCAAGGCCGGTACGGCAGCCTCGATCCTTCTGGCCTCGGCGCTGCTCTTCGCTACCGCGTTCGATGGGAGAGCCCAGGATCTCGGGCAGCGCCGCATGGAGGAGAATGCGAACCCTGCTCTCGTGACACGGCTGGCCTACGTGATCACTGGCGATGCGGGCATCGATGAAACGAGCAAGGCCGGGCTCGCGGGCCTGACGCAGATCCTGTCCCAGCGCACGGCTCTTTCGCCGGGCGATCCCATCGGCATCGATCTCTCGCGCGACGAGGTCGCGTTCTATCCGCTGATCTACTGGCCCATCGTCGCCACGCGGCCGATGCCGCCGGAGGCCGCGATCCGGCGGCTCGACGCTTTCATGAAGGGCGGCGGCACCGTCATCTTCGATACGCGCGATGCCTTCAGCAATCGCCCGGATGGGGCCGCCAGCGCCGAGGGGCAGTATCTGCGCCGCATGCTCGCCACGCTCGACATCCCCGAACTAGAGCCCGTGCCCTCCGATCACGTGCTGACGAAGACATTCTATATTCTCGATTCCTTCCCCGGCCGGTACGCCACGGGACAAACCTGGGTCGAGGCCCTTCCTCCCCAGGCCGCGGGCGAAGAAAACCGCCCCGCCCGCTCCGGCGACAGCGTTTCTCCGATCATCATCACGTCGAACGACCTTGCGGCGGCCTGGGCCGTCGGACCTCGCGGAGAATACCTGCTTCCTGTCGTCGGCAGCGATCCGCGCCAGCGTGAAATGGCCTATCGCAGCGGCATCAATATCGTGATGTACACGCTCACCGGGAACTACAAGGCCGATCAGGTGCATGTGCCTGCGCTGCTCGAGCGGCTTGGGCAGTAAGGCGGTTCATGTCAGTCCTTTCCGTCAGCTTCTCGCCCCTCATCCCGGCTTACGCGCTCTGGGCCATCGGCGCCGTGACCGCGCTCCTTTCGCTCCTGGCGATCATCTCCCGCGGCCCCGTGGCCATCCTCAGGGCGCTCGCCCTGGCGCTCGTCCTGCTCGCCCTCGCCAACCCGTCGCTGGTGCAGGAAGAGCGGGAGAAGGTGAAGGATATCGTGGCCGTCGTGACCGACCGCTCGACCTCGCAGACCCTCGGCGACCGCGCCGCGATGACGGACCAGGTCAAGGCGGAGCTGGAGCGGCGCTTCGGTTCGCTGGCCGATGTCGAGCCGCGCTACATCGAGGCGGACGACAGCGGTGGCGACGAGGGGACGCGCCTGTTCGCCGCCCTTTCGAACGGCTTGGCCGATGTCCCGCCGGATCGGTTGGCTGGCGTCATCTTCATTACAGACGGCGTGGTCCACGACATACCGCCCAATGCCGAAGCGCTCGGGTTCCATGCGCCGCTTCATGCGCTCGTCACGGGCCGGCCGGATGAGCGCGACCGGCAGATCAAGCTGCTCGAAGCCCCGCGATTCGGAATCGTCGGCAAGGAGCAGACCATTCGCGCGCAGGTGTTGGAGCGCGGCGGCACGGGCTCGGCTCTCGTGACCCTTCGGCGGGACGGACAGGTCCTCTCGCGCCAGCAGGTGCGCGCCGACACGCCGTTCTCGCTGCAGGTCCATATCGAGCATGGCGGCACGAACGTGGTCGAGCTGGAAGTGGAAGGCCTGCCCAACGAGCTGACGCAAGCCAACAACCGGGCCGTCGTTCCCATCGAGGGCATTCGCGAGAAGCTGCGCGTGCTGCTCGTGTCCGGCGAGCCCCATGCCGGCGAGCGGACCTGGCGCAACCTGCTGAAGTCCGATGCCAACGTGGATCTCGTCCATTTCACGATCCTGCGCCCGCCGGAGAAGCAGGACGGCACGCCGATCAATGAATTGTCGCTGATCGCCTTCCCGACGCGCGAACTGTTCCAGCAGAAGATCAAGGATTTCGACCTGATCATCTTCGACCGTTATGCGAACCAGAGCATTCTGCCTTCGAGCTATTTCGAGAACATCGTGCGCTATGTGCGGGAGGGCGGCGCCATCCTCGTGGCGGCAGGTCCGGAATTCGCAAGCTATGGCAGCCTGGCCCAGACCCGCCTCTCCCCGGTCATTCCCGGCATTCCCAACGGCCGCATCATCGAACAACCCTACAAGGCCCACATCACCGACACGGGAGACCGGCATCCTGTGACACGGGATCTGCCGGGCTCCGAGACGTCGCCGCCGTCATGGGGCGAATGGCTGCGCATCATCGGCACCGAGGTGCAATCGGGCGCAACGCTGATGTCGGGCGCAAACGAGCTTCCCTTGCTGGTCCTCCGTCGTGAGGAGAAGGGCCGCGTGGCGCTGCTCCTCTCGGACCATGCCTGGCTGTGGGCGCGCGGCTATCAGGATGGCGGCCCCCATCTCGATCTCCTGCGCCGCCTCGCCCATTGGCTCATGAAAGAACCGGCGCTGGAGGAGGAGGCGCTCCGGGCCTCCGCCACGGGCCGGACCATTCATGTGGAACGGCAGACCATGGCGGACGAGGCCGATCCCGTGACCCTCGTGGCGCCGAGCGGTGCGGAAACCAGCATCCCGCTCACCGAAAGCCGGCCGGGCCTCTTCACCGCCGAGGTCGAAGGCAAGGAGCTCGGCCTTCATACCGTGCGGTCGGGCGAGCTCATCGCCTTCGTCAGCATCGGGCCAGCCAATCCCCGCGAGTTGATGGATGTGTTCAGCAACACGGAAGCGCTCAGCCCCATAGCGGAAGCGACCGGCGGCTCCGTGCGGCGGGTGGCTTCGGAGGGCGACCAGAGCATCACCGTTCCGCGCATTCTCGCCGTGCATTCCGGCACGCGCTTCTCCGGCGGCGACTGGATCGGCATCAAGCCCAGCCAGAGCGCCATCGTGCGCGGCGTCTCCGTCTTTCCGCTGGCATTGGGCTTCATCGGCCTTGCGCTCCTGATCGGAGCAACGCTTGCGGCCTGGCTGACGGAAGGCCGCCGCAGGACCTGATCAGGTCTCTTTCGGAAGCGGCGTGACCAGACCCTTGGCGCGAGTCAGGGCCCCGTCCTCCAGTTCCAGGCCGAGGAAGCGGGTGGGATTGACGGGACCGGGCAATTGCAGGCCTTGCGGAACGCGCTTGAACCCGAAACGGCTGTAGTAAGGCTCATCGCCCACGAGCAGCACCAGCGTGTGCCCCTTCTCCTTCGCAGCCTCCAGGGAACGGCGCATGAGCGCGGCGCCGATGCCGCGGCTCTCGAAGGCCGGCTCGACGGTCAACGGCCCCAGCACAAGAGCAGGCTCCTCCCCCGCCATCACGGGCGTCAGGCGCACGGATCCCACCAGGAGGGTTCCCACCATGGCGGTGAAGGAGAGGTCGAGGAGATGGCCGCCCCCCTCCCTCAGGCGGGAAGCCGTGCGGGCGAAGCGGCCTGGGCCGAAGGCGCGCTCGTGAAGGCGCTCGATGGCCTCGGAATCGGTCGGCTGTTCGGAACGGATGAGAAGGGAAAGCTCGGTCATGAACGGACTCGGCAAAGAGCAGGAGACGGCAATGGGACAGACGGCTGGACGATCACGTCAGCCCTGTCGTCGTCGCTGGGTCCGGATCTTGGTCATGGGCATGGCATTTCCTCTGGCGCCCGGCCATAGCAGCCCCGGAGAGGCGGCGCAAACCCTTCTCTTTCTACCAAATGGGCGAAAGAGGCTGCCCCTCGAGGATTTCGGCCAAGCGGCGGCGGGTCGCCTCCGACGTACCCTCGGGCAAGCGATCCGGAGGAAAGAACCCGGCTTCCGCGATCTCACGGTCGGGCTGCTTCTCCCCCAGGATCGTGAAACGCCGGATCAGATAGACCAGGACATGGTCGCGCCGGGAGGTCCTCCGGTTGAAGTACACGCCGGACAGAACCGGAGGCTCGTCGATGGCGATACAGGCTTCTTCGCGCAATTCGCGGGTCAGCGCCTCGAGCGCCGTCTCGCCGGTCTCCACCCCGCCTCCAGGCAGATGCCAGCCGGGTACATAAGTATGTCTGATGAGAAAGACCTGGCTCCGATCGTCGAGAACCACCCCCCGCACCCCCAGGGTCATCCCCCGGGAAAAACGCCAATATGTATGAAGCCCCCAGGTGACGAAGCGGGTAGGCTTGCTCGATGGCGTGGAAGCGGACATTGGCCGAATAGATCACCGGAACATTACAGGATGATGAACAAAGACATTCATCCCATGCATGGCTGCTCCTTCGGAATAGCGCGTGACCCGCACCATACTAAGGTCTAATACAGCGCCAACCAAGGGTGTTCCAATGTTTCTCTCTCTGATCCTGTCCCGTCTCAACCGCTCTGCCCGCTTTTTCTGGTCGCCCGCCCTCAATCTCGAGGACAACGCGATCTACTCGACCCTGATCCCGGGCGCTCAGTACTGAGCCTGCTCCCTGAGGGCCTGAGCTGAGCGAACAGAGGCTCGAGGCCCCGATCTGAACTGATGGAGCGCGGTGACGTCGCGCCCATCTTCGTCGGGATCATCCGCATCCGCTGAGATCTTCGACGGCAATGCTTGACGGCGCGGGCGGCGCGGGCGAACTCTCGTCCGTTCAGTTCATTAGGCCACCATGTTTCGCATTGCCCATCTTACGGACCCCCATGTGGGCCCCCTGCCGCGGCCGCGCCTCAAGCAATTGCTGAGCAAGCGCCTGACCGGGTGGTACAACTGGCATCGCAGTCGGCAGGATCTGCACGACATGGAGCTCCTGGCGGAGCTCGTCGCCGATATTCACGTTCAGAATCCTGATCATATCGCCTGCACGGGGGATACCTGCAACATCGGGCTGCCCGATGAATGGGAGACCTCGCGTGTCTTCCTCGAGAGCTTGGGCGATCCGGCGCGCGTGACTTTCGTACCCGGCAATCACGATGCCTATGTGCGCGGATCGCTCGAGGGCCTGCTCAGAAAGGTCGCGCCGTGGACGCGCGGGGATAACGGGCGCGAGGCCGTATTTCCCTATCTTCGCCGCTATGGCTCCATCGCCATCATCGGCCTATCCTCCGCCATCCCCACGCTTCCCTTCGTGGCGAGCGGGCGCGTGGGCTCGCAGCAGACCAAGGAAACAGAGGAGATGCTCGGCGAGCTGGGTCGGAACCCGTCCTGTTTCCGCGTCGTCCTCATCCATCATCCGCCGCATCTCGGCGGCGCCGAGCCGGGCCGAAACCTCACCGACGCCAAGCGCTTCGAAGCCATGATCAGGCGCGTCGGCGCCGAGCTCATTCTCCATGGGCACAACCATGTGGGATCTCTCGCGCATATCGATGGACCGCGCGGGCCGGTCCCCGTCATCGGCGCACCTTCCGCGTCAGCGCGCGGTGGAACGCTCACGCACAAGGCGGGATATCATCTTTTCACGATCGACCAGGACGAGACCGGCTTCCTGCTCAAGGCCGAGCTGCGAGGCCTGAAACCTGACGGCACGGTTGGAGGCATGGGCATGCTGTCCTTGGCGCGGATCCGCCAGTCCTAAGAATATCCTTGAATGCGCCGCTTCCATCGAGCCGCGCCGCTTTCGATATCTATCCTGAGCGGATCGCAAGCATTCCGCTCACCGAAGGCGAACGCCAGGAAACAGAAACAGAGCCGAGCTTGCATTGCTTTGCGAGCGTCGGACCCGGCGGCAAAGCTCCGGTTTTTGCCCGGCAGCCAAGGGGTTTCCTTTTCTGGAACCGCCTAAATCGCTCCTCGTTGAAGGGGGGACGGCAGCCACCCATGAGTTCTGCGAGTCCGCGGGCTTGACGTGGTGTTCTGCACTCCCCGAAACAGGAGCTCTCCGATGAAGAAACATTTCGTTCTCGCGGCCGTGCTTGCGTCGGTTTCCGCGCCGGCCTTCAGCCAGACGATGATGGACAGCCGGACCTACCGCATGATGGCGGCCCAGTCCGACGCTTTCGAGATTGCATCGAGCCAGCTCGCCCTGCAGCGCTCCCGCAACCCAAATGTGCGCCGTTTCGCTCAGGAGATGATCCGGGATCACGGCATGACCAGCCAAGCTCTCAATGGCGGCCGCGCGGTCTATTCCGCCTCGGGTGAGTTCATCCCCGGCTCCCTCGGCGGAACGCTGGCGGGTGCCGGGATCGGCGCGTTGATCGGCGGCCCGGTCGGCGCTGCGGTAGGCGCGGGCGTCGGGGCAACAGCCGGCGCAACCGCGGGCGCCGCAACGGCATCGCCCAACGCGGCAGGCGGCACCGCCACCGGCGCACTGACAGGTGCGGGCGTTGGCGCTCTGGTCGGAGGCCCGGTCGGCGCAGCCGTGGGCGCAGGCGTCGGAGCGACGACAGGCGCAGCCGCTGGCGCAGGCGCCGACGTGCAATCCACCGGCTCCATCACCCCCGTCCGCCTCGGCGTTCCGCTCAGCCCTGAAAAGACCGCCATGCTGAACCAGCTCGCCTCCACCTCCGGCACGCAGTTCGACCATCTCTATGGCCAATACCAGCGCATGGGCCATCAGGAGGCGCTGAACCTGCATGCCAGCTACGCCCAGGCTGGCGGCGATCCTTCCCTACGGCAATTCGCGGCTTCCGTGGTGCCGCATATCGAAAACCACCTCGCGGAAGCTCGGCGCCTTCCCGGCGCCGCGCCGAGCCGTCGCCGCTGAGCGGTCTGGCAGGTTCATCGAACATTGCGGCGGGCCTGATGGCCCGCCGTTTTCATGCGCCCCGAAGAAAGCTCTCCACCTTCACCCGATGCGGGATCGGCGCGACGGCCCCATGGCCCAGAGTCGACAGGGCCGCGGCCCCATTGGCATAAGCGGCGGCGCGGAACGGATCGCGATGCACGAGCCACTCGGCCAGGAACGCACCGTCGAACGTATCCCCCGCTCCCGTGGCATCGACCGCCTCGACCGGCTTTGCCGCGATGACTTCGGTCCGCTCCTTCGTCGCCACCATGGTGCCGTTCTTGCCCATGGTCAGCGCCACCACGCCGCAGCCAAGATCGAGATAGAATGCGCAGATCTCCTCCGGCCGATCCAGCCCTGTAAGCTGGCGCGCGTCGTCGAGCCCCGGCAGAAGAATATCGGACATGGCCGATGCGCCGTGAATGATCGCGCGGGCGCGCTCCAGCGGCCAGAGCTTGAGGCGCAGGTTGGTGTCGTAGCTGACAACCGTATCATGCGCCCTCGCATGCTGGATCGCGGCGAAGACCGCGTCGGCGCAGCTGTCCGAAATCGCCTGCGAAATGCCCGATGCGTGAAGGACCCGTGCGGAAGCGATCTGGGCGAGGGGCAACTCCTCGACCGAGATCAGGCTCGCCGCCGACCCCGCGCGGGCATAGGAGAACACATGTCCGTCCGCGCCGTAGCTGATGAAGTACGCTCCCGTCCTGCCATCCTTTCGCAGGATGACGGAGGAGCAATCGACGTTCTCCCCGCGCCAGAGAGCCAGGAACTCCTGTCCGAAGAAATCCCCCCCAAGAGCGGTGAAGATCGCGACTTTCGCACCCTGGCGGGCGGCTGCGACGGCCGCATTGGAAACATCGCCGCCATAACCCGGAAGATAGAGGCGCTCGCCGTCCCGCTGCACCTCCGAGAATTCCATCAGAGGTTCACCGAAGGTGAGAAGATCGATGCTCTTCATGGGTCCTATCCTGCTTTGGGAAGGGCCGCCGGAGCATTCTCGCCAACCGACACGACCTTACCGGGATTGAGAATGTTGAGCGGATCGAGCGTGCGCTTGAGACTGCGCATGAGATCCAGAGCGACCGCATCCTTGTAGAGCGTCAGCTCGTCGCGCTTGATGAGGCCGACGCCATGCTCGGCGGAGATCGATCCGTTCATCGCGTGCACGATGTCGTGCACGATGCGGTTGAAGCGCTCCCATTGGGCCAGATACTCGCCCTTGTCCATGCCGACCGGCTGGGACAGGTTGAAGTGGATGTTGCCGTCTCCGAAATGGCCGAAGGCGCAGACGCGAACGCCCGGCATCTCGGCCTCGCAGGCCTTCGTGGCGATCTCGATGAATTCGGCAACGCGCGAGACGGGCACGGCGACATCATGCTTGATCGAGCCGCCTTCCCGTCCCTGCACCTCGGAGAGGCTTTCCCGCAAGCTCCAGAGTGCCTGGCTCTGCGCCTCGCTGGAGCCGAACACGGCATCCTGCACCAGACCTTCCTCGAAGGCTTCGCCGAGCACGGCTTCGAGCTGGCTCTGCAGATCGGCATCCTTTTGCGGGGAAGAGAGCTCGATCAGCGCATAGGAGTTGTGTTTCTCGGCGAGCGGACGCACAGAACCAGCCAAGTGCTTCAATACGATCTCCAGGCCGAATTCCGGAACATACTCGAACGCGGTGAGCTGATCGCCCGCCGCCTCGCGCAGACGCTGGAAAACCTTGAGCGCATCATGGGGCGACGTGCAGCCGATGAAGGCCGTGACGCGAGCCTGGGGCTTCGGAAAGAGCTTCAGCACTGCGGCCGTGATGACGCCGAGGGTGCCCTCCGACCCGATGAAGAGGTTCTTGAGGTCGTAGCCCGTGTTGTCCTTGCGCAGGCCCTTCAGGCCGTCCCAGATGCGGCCGTCGGCCAGCACCACCTCAAGCCCCAGAGTCAGGTCGCGCATGTTGCCGTAGCGCAGCACCCCGGTGCCTCCGGCATTGGTGGCGAGATTGCCACCAATGCGGCATGAGCCTTCCGAGGCCAGCGACAACGGAAAAAGATGACCCGCATCGCTTGCCGCATCCTGCACCGCCTTGAGAATGCACCCCGCCTCGACGGTGATCGTGGCATTCACCGGATCAATTTCACGGATGCGGTCGAGACGCGTGAGGGACAGCACGATACCACCGAACGGCACGCCGCCGCCAACCAGGCCCGTATTGCCGCCATGCGGCACGACGGGCACGCCGGCCTTCGCGCATTCCCGCAGGACGAATGCAACTTCGTCACGATCCTTGGGCCGAGCCACCGCCAAGGCCTCACCGCGGTAAAGTCCGCGCGATTCCGTGAGATGCCCCTCGAGATCGCTCGCTTGCGTCAACACATAGGCTTCTCCGAGCCTTGCCTTCAGGGTGTCGATGAGAGAGGTGCCGGTGCTGCCGAGTATGGTCATCTTCATTCCTCGTGTGGAGCCGTCGTTCATGGCGTCTTGTGGTGAGAACCGCAAGGTGTAGGAAGAAGAAAGACGATCCCTGCCATTTCATCAGAAGGCTCTCGCGAATACCCATGGCCTACGTCATCCCACCTCCGCCCGTCACGGTCCTCCCCGTTGCCGGCTCCGGCGATCTTTTCCCCGTGCGGCGCGTCTACTGCGTTGGCCGCAATTATGCAGCCCATGCGCGGGAGATGGGCGGAGACCCCAACCGCGAGCCGCCGTTCTTCTTCATGAAACCGGCCGATGCCCTCCAGGTGGTGCCGGAGGGCCGGACGGTCGATCACCCCTACCCGCCCAAGACGCAGAACTATCATTTCGAGGTGGAACTCGTCATCGCCGTTGCCAAAGGCGGTCGCGACATCCCGGTCGCCGATGCCCTGGACCATGTCTTCGGCTATGCCATCGGCCTCGACATGACCCGCCGGGACCTGCAGGACGAGGCCAAGCAGCTGCGTCGATCCTGGGAGCTCGGCAAGGCCGCGGACCTGTCAGGGCCCGTCGGCCCGTTCCATCCGGCCGCGAGACTGGGCCATCCGGCCAAGGGCGCCATCTCGCTGTCGGTCGACGGCACGGTGAGGCAGAGCGGCGACCTCTCGGACATGATCTGGTCCGTGGCCGAGCAGATTTCCTACCTCTCCTCCTATTTCGAGCTTGCCCCCGGCGACGTGATCTTCTCCGGAACACCGGAAGGCGTGGGGGCGGTCGCGCAGGGCCAGACCATGGTGGGGTCCATCGAGGGCCTCGGCGAGATTCGCCTGCGGGTTGTGTAAGGGGCTCCGACAGCCCCTTGCCTTTTTCCGGCGTTTGGCCGTTACTGCATCACGGTGCGGCCGGAAGGCCGTGGCAAGAATGGGCTCAAGGTGTATCTGTGCCCTAAGTTAAGGGAACGACTATGAAATTCGTTAAGTCTGTCGGCTTCGCCATCCTCGGTACTGCCCTCGCCATGGGCGGGGTTTCGGCTCAGGAGAAGACCGTCAAGATCGCCACGGAAGGCGCCTACGCGCCGTGGAACTTCACCGGCGCCGGCGGCAAGCTGGAAGGGTTCGAGATCGACCTCGCCAACGACCTGTGCGCCCGCATGAAG
>Ga0180215_1001170_pt1 | contig 29993 bp, 29 predicted proteins | sample eDN3rd37CBELigBY_FD_128871 | JGI IMG/M metagenome (GOLD analysis project Ga0180215, IMG submission 128871) | Enriched backyard soil microbial communities from Emeryville, California, USA - eDNA 3rd pass 37_C BE-Lig BY (version 2) (version 2) | ecosystem: Environmental > Terrestrial > Soil >...
CGAGCGCCAGGGTCACCCCACCGCCGTCGAGGGCCGCGAAATGCGTGCCGTCGCGGAACTTGAGTGCCATCCCCAGGGTTTCGCTGTAGAACTTGATCGACTCGTCGAGGTCGTCGGTCGACAACACGATCATCTTCACTTCGTGGTCACTCACGGAAAAGCCCCTCCTTCATTGAAAGTGCGCCCAGCGTAACGCCATTCGACCGCCCCGGGGCAGAGTCCAACGACCGTGTCTTTCGACGACATCCGGCCGATTACCCGGCTGGCGTCCGGCTCGGTGTTCGGTCACCATCGACAGGTGGACCGCACCGCCCGCCTCGCCATCGCTGTCGACCGGCAGCACGGCCGGTGCCTGTGGTGCGGACGCCGCTTCGGCCGGCTGATCCCACCGACCACCGAACACCTGGTGCCGCGCCTCAAGGGCGGCCCCAGCACCGTCGCCAACGAGGCCGCCGCCTGCTCGCGCTGCAACGCCGACCGCGGCCACACCGGCCCGGTCGACTGGCTCGACCGATGCCGGAGCCGCGACGGCTGGAGACCCGACGAACTTCTGCTCACGCGGCTTCTCGAGGAACTCGACGCCGAACTCGCCGACAGGGGCGGACACCGACGCGCCCGGCAATACCTGGCCGGCCAGCTGCGGCGTCTCCGCCGCGCCTCGTAACCCACTACTTTTACGTCACAGTGACGTTTCGACCCGAAGTGGCCGTAGGGCCGGAAGAGGGGAGTCGGGTCACCCCGCGCGGTCCGGCACCGGGTTCCGCCGGGCGCGGTCGCCGCGGCGCATCCCCGCCAGGACGGCCACGGGGACGGCCAGCGCCACCGCGGCCGCCGCGGGCGAATAGGCGTCGCGCGCGTCCAGCACGGTCCACGCCACGTTGTAGGAGGCGTGCCCGAGCACGGCGACGATCGGCGCACCGTTGCCGGCGACCGTCATCTGCACCAGCAGAATCCGGAAGACCACGGTGAAGCCGAGTTGCCCGAGCAACATTCCCGGCGCGTAACCGGCCTGCAGATACGGAATCAGGTGCCACAGCGCCCACACGCAGCCGATCACGGTGCCCGCGTACGGACGCCGTGACGACGCAACAGCGCCGGCATCAGCACCCCGGTCCAGCCGAGTTCCTCGCACCCCGCGGCCACGAGGTACGCACCGGCCACCAGCGGCAGCGATGCCGGGAGTCCGGGGAGCCCGTCGCCGGCGATCATCAGCGACGACACCATGGTCGGTACGGCCGGCACCACGAGCGCGAAGCCCACCCAGAACGCGCGCGGCCTCGTGAGCATGCGCCGCCAGGCTGCCCGGGGTCCGCCGCCGGTCGCCAGGGCTGCGACGGCCGGGCACACGAACATCAGGACACTGACCGGGATGATATCGACGGCGACCGTTCGGGCATCCCGGCACACCCACCACAAAACGTCACTGTGACGAATGTATGGGTTCGCGGGGCTGTAGGGAGGGGACGAGGTGGCGGGTTCGGCCGAACCCGCCGAGGGCCGGGAAGGCCGGATCCGACGCAGTGCCGGCCGATCCGGGATTCGAGCCCGCCGGAGAGTCGCGGCCCGCAGGCGCGACGGCCGGTGGGTGCAGACCGAGAACCGAGCGATGCGCACATGCGACGAGCGAGCGTGCTGCGCAACGACGGTGCGACGCAGAACCACATCGACGGACGGTGGTGCGACACGAACCGGGCGCGGCGGCCACATCCCGAGGACCCCGCAAAACCGCTGGTCGAAGCCTATATCGAAATTGCCGATAATCCACATTATGTCAAGTAGTCGGGATTCGGGCCTTCCCGACCGGTCTTGCGGTGGTGGTCCCGGGGTGACACCCGCGATGCGCATGACCTTGCCCTCGGCGGGCCTCGCCCCGGCCGGGCACCCGAGGCGCCCTCCGGCTCCAGCCCCCGGCACGCTGTCGCCCCGGCTCGGGACCGTCCGGACCCGGCGCCGACGACCCGGTCGCGCTGCGCGCGTCGCCGACGCATGCAACCGGCGCGCATTCGGCGCCGTTCGAACAATGGCGCATGCAGGGTTCGCGGTCGTCGTAGACGCAGGACTGCGGCCGACAGACGCACTCCGCAATCGCCCGCCCCCACCCGGGTCGCCGACCGTATCCACCTCCATGATGAATGAATCTCAATGATGGATAATCACCGTTATCCATCAAACATATTGTCGCACTTCCCTTTTCGTTCGTAGACTTTCGCGCGGATCGTTTGCAAACCGGAACAGACCGCCCTCCGCCGCGCCACACACTCCCTCCGGGATCCGGCCGGGCGACCCAGCCCTGATGCATCACGTACCTTCCGGTACGGGCACCCACCCCACCAGGCGCCTCGGTGCGGCCCCACCTCTCCCCGACTGCGCCCGCTCCTCCACCAATCCGTCACAGTGACACAACCGGGGTGTCACTCCCCTCCGCGTTCCGGCACCTCGGTCAGCCGGAACACCGGATGCAGCCCGGCTTCCTTCTCGAACTCCGCGGCAGGCGCGCCCGGATCCGCCCGGAAGTAGCCGCGCGCGGCGGACGCGACGGCCACGTACCGCGCGAGGACCGGTCCCGCCTCGCGCGCGGACACTTCCTCGACCGTGTAGCTGCGGGTGGTGCACCGGCGGGTCAGTCTCACCACCCCGGCCGCGCGCGCATTGTGCACCCAGGGCACGGCGCCGTACGGGGCGACGAGCCACCGGTGCCCGTCGTGTTCGACGACGGTGACCGGGTTCGATCGCGGCCGGCCGGTGCGCCTGCCGCGGGTCGTGAGCAGGTACGAGTGTGGGATCAGGCCCAGACGGACGAGTGCACTCATGACGATGTTCTCGAGGCGGTGCGCACGACCCCGCCGGTAGCGGCGAACGGGTCGCTCGGGTGGGATGTCGGCGTTCACGGGACCTCCCGGGCTACGGATGTTCTGCCGTGGTCCAGAATCTCCGACAAGTCGGTACTGTGCACCGCAGATGCTCGACGTGCTTCCCCCGAATCCGAGGACGGTGCCGATGACCGCGTCCGTGTGGCTCACACCCGGGCAGTTGTCCGAGCGTTCCGGCGTGTCCGTCTCGGCGTTGCACTACTACGAGTCACGCGGCCTGATCACCAGCCGCCGCACGTCCGGCAATCAGCGGCGGTACCGGCGCGACACCCTGCGCCGGGTGGCGTTCATCCGCGTCGCGCAGGGCGTCGGGGTGTCGCTCGACGAGATCCGTGACGCGCTGGACTCGCTGCCCGACAGCCGGGTGCCCACCGCCGCGGACTGGGCGCGGTTGTCGCAGCGCTGGCACGACCGGCTCACCGAACGCATCGAGGAACTGACCGAGCTGCGCGACAGCTTTTCCGGCTGCATCGGCTGCGGCTGCCTGAGCCTGAGCAGCTGCCCGCTGGCGAACCCGGGTGATGTGCTCGCCCAGCAGGGTCCGGGTCCGCGCCGCCTGCACCTGCACGACCGCTGATCCCCCGGTGTCTCATTGTGGCGCCTGGGACCGCCACAACGCCACACCGGCGGCGGAGCCGCACCGTGGAAACGCGGGTGAAACATGAGTGGGCATATGCTGGCGCGCAGTATCCGGGCGTACCGGACACGCTGCGATCGCACCGAGGAGGCCCCATGCATCTGACGCCCTCCGAACAGGAGAAGTTGCTGCTCGCCGTCGCCGGGATGGTCGCCCGGGACCGGCACGCACGCGGCGTGAAGCTCAACTATCCGGAAACCACGGCACTGCTCACCAACTGGGTGATCGAACGCGCCCGCGACGGCCTGTCGGTCGCCGAACTGATGGTCGCGGGCCGTGAGGTCCTGACCCGCGACGACGTGATGGACGGGGTCGCGGAGATGCTCCCCGACGTCCAGGTGGAAGCGACCTTCCCGGACGGCCGCAAACTCGTCACCATCCACCAGCCGATCGCCTGAGGAGCACGCCATGGCAGGCCTGAACACCACCGGCCCCGGAGCGATCCGCGTCCGCGACGGCGACATCGAACTCAACGCCGACCGGGAACCGGACGAGCGCCTGGAACTGGTCATCGTGAACACCGGCGACCGTCCCGTGCAGATCGGCTCGCACCTGCATCTGCCCTATGCGAACCCGGCGCTCGAGTTCGACCGGGACGCCGCGCACGGATTCCGCCTCGACATTCCGTCGGGCACCTCCCACCGTTTCGAGCCGGGCGCGTCCCGCACCGTGCAGGCGGTCGCGTTGCGCGGCGCGCGGCGGGTACCGGGCATCGTGATCGGCGTCCCCGACGACGGCGCGCTCGACGGCCCCCTTTCCGAGCAGAACGGAGACTGAACCGATGGTTCGCATCTCACGGGAGCGCTACGCCGCGCTCTACGGTCCCACCGTCGGCGACCAGGTCCGTCTCGGCGATACCGATCTGTGGATCGAGATCGAGGAGGACCGCACCGTCGGCGGCGAGGAAGCGGTGTTCGGCGGCGGCAAGTCCATCCGCGAATCCATGGCGCAGGGGTCGACGACCCGCGCGCAGGGCGCACCGGACACGGTGATCACGAACGCGATCGTGCTGGACTGGTGGGGTGTCGTCCGCGCGGACGTGGGCATCCGGGACGGGCGGATCACTGCGCTGGGCCGGGCCGGGAACCCGGACATCGCGGACGGGGTGCATCCGGATCTGCAGATCGGGCCGTCCACGGACATCATCAGCGGTGAGGGCCGCATCCTCACCGCCGGCGGCTTCGACACGCACGTGCATCTGATCTCCCCGTCGCAGATCCACGAGGCGCTCGCGACCGGGATCACCTCGATCGCGGGGGGCGGGACGGGCCCGTCGGAGGGCACGAAGGCGACGACGGTGACGCCGGGCGAGTGGCATCTGGGCACGATCCATCGGAGTCTGGAGGCGTTGCCGGTCAACGTGTTGCTGTTCGGTAAGGGCAACACGGTGAGCATGGAGGGGTTGGCGGAGCAGGCGCTGGCCGGGGCCGCGGGCTTCAAGGTGCACGAGGACTGGGGGTCGACGCCGGCGGCGCTGGATGCGGCGTTGCGGGCGGCCGACGAGTGGGGGCTGCAGGTCGCGTTGCATTCGGACTCGCTGAACGAGGCGGGGTTCCTGGAGTCGACGATCGAGGCGATCGGCGGCCGGTCGATCCACGCGTTCCACACCGAGGGCGCCGGCGGTGGGCACGCCCCGGACATCATGCGTCTGGCGGGTGAGCCCTATGTGCTGCCGGGATCGACGAATCCGACGTTGCCGCACACGGTGAACACCGTCGCCGAGCATCTGGACATGCTGATGGTGTGTCATCACCTCAATCCGCAGGTGCCGGAGGATCTGGCGTTCGCCGAGTCGCGGATCCGGGCGACGACGATCGCCGCGGAGGATGTGCTGCACGACATGGGGGCGATGTCGATCACGTCGTCGGATGCGCAGGCGATGGGCCGGATCGGCGAGGTGATCACCCGGACCTGGCAGGTGGCGCACGTGATGAAGGCGCGGCGCGGGTCGTTGGGGTCGGCGTTGCCGGCGGACAACGAGCGGGCCCGCCGGTATGTCGCGAAGTACACGATCAATCCGGCGATCGCGCACGGTGTGGATGCGCACATCGGTTCGGTGGAGGTCGGGAAGATCGCGGATCTGGTGTTGTGGGAGCCGAAGCTGTTCGGGGTGCGGCCCAGTGCCGTGCTCAAGGGCGGCGGTCTGGTGTGGGGTGCGCTCGGTGACCCGAACGCCTCGATCCCGACGCCGCAGCCGGTGCTGCAGCGCCCGGCGCTGACCGATGCGATCGGGGCGGACCTGTCGGTGACGTTCGTGTCGCCCGCGGCGATCGAGGACGGTCTGGCGGATCGGCTCGGGATGCGCCGGCCGCTGGTGGCGGTGGCCGACACGCGGGGGGTCGGGAAGGCGCAGATGCGCAACAACGACGTGTTGCCGCGCATCGACATCGACCCGGAGACGTTCGAGGTCGACATCGACGGGGAACGGATCGTGCCCGCGCCGGCCGAGCGGCTGCCGCTCGCCCAGTTGTATTCGCTGTTCTGACGTGGGCCGGGAGTCGACGGTGCCGTCGCAGTCGTTGTTGTTGGCGTTGCTCGCCGATGCGCGGTTGCCGACCGGTGCGCACACCCAGTCCGCGGGCCTGGAACCGGCGTTGCGGGCCGGGTTGCCGCCGGCGGACGTGCCGGGATACATCGCGGCCCGGTTGCGGACGGTGACGCTCGTGGAGGCGGCGACCGCGGTCGTCGCCCGGCATGTCGTGCTCTCCGGTGGGGACCTCGACGCGGTGGAGGCGGCGTGGGCCGCGCGCACGCCGAGCGCGGCGCTGCGCGCGAGTTCCCGGCAGCTCGGCCGCGGGTATCTGCGGCTGTTGCGGCGGTTGTGGCCCGATCACGAACGGATTCCGCGGTCGTGGCGGCCGGCGCGGCCGGTGGCGGCGGGGATGCTCGCCGCGCGCGCCGGCTTGGATGCCGAGCACACCGCGCGGCTGGTCGGTTACGACGATGCGCAGACCATCGCGGCGGCGACGCTCAAGCTCGAGCCGGTCGATCCGGCGGTGGCGACGGGCTGGGTGCTGGCGGCGCAGCCGTTGATCGAGGAGCTCGTCACGGCGGTGGCGGGGTCGACCGAGCCACAGCAGATCCCGGCGTGCGCGGCGCCGCTCGTCGAACAGTGGGCCGAGAATCATGCCCACACCACAGAAAGGTTGTTCAGTGCCTGATCACAGTTGTTCCTCCACCCGTGCCCTGCGGCTCGGGGTGGCCGGTCCGGTGGGGACCGGCAAGAGCTCGCTGATCGCGTTGTTGTGCCGGGAGCTGTCCGGCGAGCTGGCGCTGGGGGTGATCACCAACGACATCTACACCGACGAGGATGCCCGGTTCCTGCGGTCGGCGGGGGTGTTGGCTCCGGAGCGGATCCGGGCGGTGGAGACGGGCGCGTGCCCGCACACCGCGATCCGGGACGATGTGACGGCGAATCTGCTGGCGGTGGAGGATCTCGAGGAGGACTTCGCGCCGCTGGATGTGGTGCTCGTCGAATCCGGCGGGGACAACCTGACGGCGACGTTCTCCCCCGCGCTGGTCGATGCGCAGATCTTCGTGCTCGATGTCGCCGGCGGCGGCGATGTGGCGCGCAAGGGCGGGCCGGGAATCGCGCGGGCCGATCTGCTGGTGGTGAACAAGACGGATCTGGCGCCCTATGTGGGGGTGGACGTGCCGCAGATGGTGGCGGACGCGCAGGCGGCGCGGGAGGGCCGGCCGGTGCTGGCGCTCTCGCGCACGGATCCGGAGTCGGTGGCGGCGTTGTGCGCGTGGGTGCGGTCGGTGCTGGCCGAGCACACCGGCGGCCGGTTGGTGCCGGTGGATCCGGGTCCGATGGCGCCGCACTTCCACGCCGACGACGACCAGGACCACGAGCACGGCCACGCACACGGCCATGGGCACGGCCACGCACACGGGCACGGGCACGCGTCGACGCCGCAGTGACCGCCCCCGACCCCGCGACGAGCATCGCCGTGCACCGCGCGAGCGGCCGCGCCCGGTGCCGGCTGGTGCCCGGCGCGTTCGGGCCGCGGGTCCTCGGCGGTGACGCGAACGGCGCGCGGGTCGCGCTGGTCGCGACCGGGGCGTTGCTGCTCGGCGGCGACGACGTCGTGATCGAGCTCGAGGTGGGGGCCGGGGGGTGGCTCGAGATCGTCGAGACCGCGGGCACCGTCGCCTACGACGCGGCCGGCCGGGCGTCGAGCTGGACGGTGCGGGCACGGCTCGACGCCGGGGCGTCGCTGGTGTGGGACGGGTTGCCGTTCGTGGTCGCCGACGGCGCCGACGTCACCCGCCGCACCGAGCTGGTGCTCGAGCGCGACGCGCGGGTGCTGCTGCGGGAGACGCTGGTGCTCGGCCGCAGCGGGGAACGCGGCGGCGCGGTGCGCTCGCACACGGTCGCGACACACGAGCAGCGTCCGCTGCTGGTCGAGGATCTGGACCTGTCCCCCGAGATCCGCACGCTCCCGGGGGTTCTCGGGTCGCATCGGGTGCTGGATTCGGTGCTGGCGCTGGGGTGGCGTCCCCCGCACGAGGCGGATCCCGGGGACGGGGCGTATCGGTTCGACCTGGACGGTCCGGGGGCGCTGGTGCGGTGGCTCGGCCGGGACCTGCACCGGTCGGGTGGGGTGGACGACAGTGTGGTGGCGTGGCGTCACGGCCTGTGACGCCACGCCACCGTTCCCATCCCCCGGGTCTGTGGCTCAGATGAGCGTGCCGACGTCGCGGGCGACGATGTTGTCGAGGGCCCGCTCGGCGACGGCGGCGATGGTCATCGACGGGTTGCACGCGGCGGCGTTGCCGGGCATCAGCGCCCCGTCGAGCACGTACAGGCCGCGCTGCCCGAGCACCCGGCCGTCGAGGTCGCAGACGCTGCCCATGTTGGCGCCGCCGAGCGGGTGCCAGGTGGACGGCACGATCGCGTTGGTGTCGACGAGCACGGCGGCGTCGCCGGCGATGCGGCGGACGGCGGGGTCGATGTGGCCGTTCTGGATTCCGGCGTCGCCCTCGTGCGGCCAGCGCAGCACGGCGTCGTCGCGTCCGGCGTCGTAGACGAACTCGCCGCGGCCGTCGCTGACGCCGTAGCCGACGAGGACGGTGCTGCGGGCGTTGACCTCGAACGACGGCAGCGACGCCTGGACCACGGTGTGGGCGTGGTGCGGGTCGGCCCAGTTCTTGCTGCCGTAGACGACCGGGCCGCCCTGGACCGCCCCGAAGTCCGCGGCCATGTCGGTCCACATGTAGATGCGGTCGGCGTTGGTGCCCCAGCCGCGGCCGAGGGCGTCGGGCAGGTCGGTGATCTGTCCCTTGGCGGCGGCGCGCAGGAGCAGGCGCGTGGTGTTCAGGCTGCCCGCGGCCAGCACCAGCGCGTCGGTGGTGAGGATCTTGTTCTCGAGGACGGTGCCGGATTCGTCGGTGCGGTCGACGTACACGGTCCAGCGGCCGTCGACGGCGCGTTCGATGTCGGTGACGTCGTGCAGGATCTGCACGGTGGCCAGGCCGGTGGCCTCGGCCTCGGCGATGTAGGTGACGTCGACGGTGTGCTTGCCGCCGTTGTTGACGCCGAGCGCGCCGGCGCCGTCGGTGTAGGCGGGGGTCATCTCGCCGCGCAGTTCGGCGAGCGCGAAGTCCCAGTCGATCGGCATGGGGATCTTGTCGAGGGGCATGCCGGCGGCGTGGACCCGGTCGGCGAAGATGCGTGCGGCCGCGTAGTTGGGGGTGGCGACCAGTTCGTCGGGGGCGGTGGCCAGGCCGAGCATCTTCGCCACGCGCGGGTAGTGCACGCGGTTCATCAGGTCCCAGTCGAGTTCGTTCGGGAAGTGCGCGTTGAACACGTCCCGGTCCGGTTGCAGGGACATGCCCTGGTAGACGAGGGAGCCGCCGCCGACGCCGGCGGCGCACAGGGCGGTCATGTTGTCGCCGGGGACGGCTTCGACGAGGCCGACGTAGGGTTCGACGCTCAGGCGCTTGCCGAACACCTCGGGGAACGACTTGTGCCACAGCATGCGTTTGTCGGGGTCGGCGACGCGCGGGAAGGTGGTGGCGTCGGGGCCGGTGGGCCAGCGGCGGCCGCGTTCGAGGACGGTGACGGGCACCCCGGCCTGGGCCAGGCGCAGGGCGGTGACGCCGCCGCCGAAGCCGGAGCCGATGACGATCACGCGGTGCTCTTCGCGGGTCACGGCGACCCGTTTGACGCGGGCGCCGATGCCGGGGGTGGCGTGCGCGGTGGACGCGCCGGCCAGGAGCGTGCCGGCGGCGACGGCGCCGGCCAGGAAGGAGCGACGCGTGAATGCGGACAAGTCGATTCTCCATCGGTTTTCGGCACGGCGCAGGCCCGGACGAACGCAAAACTAGACAGTCCGGGGCGAAAGTGTCAAGAAACTAGGGGGTGGGCTTGCCGACGGACGCCATCGCCGGCAACAGCCACCGCCGCAGGAACTCCCGCAACTCGTCGTCGGATTCCATGGTCTCGCCGGTGAACATCAGCACCGACAGGCCCAGCAGCAGCGACATCACGATGATGTCGTCGACGTGCGGTTCCAGCTCCGGATGCCGCTGCACCATCGGCGCCAGCAGCTGGTGCCCGATCGGTTTGGCGCGATCGACCATGCCCGGATCGAACACCGGGTTGTCGCCGTCGCCGCGCAGCAGCACCGCGAGCACCGGGTGCTCCCGCACCACCGTGCGCCCGAGGACGATGGTCTCCACGACGTACTCCCCCGGGTCCTCGATCTGCTCGAGCCGGGCGGTCATCTCCGCGTAGGCCTCGAGCAGCTGCCCGCTGATCGCCTGGGAGACAAGCTCTTCCCGGGTTCCGAAGATCGAGTACACGGTCTGCCGGGACACCCCCGCGGCCTGCGCCGCCCCGGCGATCGTGACGCCTTCGAAGCCGACGTCGGCGATGAGCCCGAGCGTGGCGTCCAGAATCTTCGTGCGCGACCGCATCCGCCGATTCTCCCTCACCCGCGCGCGTCTCCGCGGCGCGCGCACCGCCCTGTCCCGGCAAGCCCTGTCCGGGCCCAGTCCTGTCCGACCCCGATGTCAGACTGTGCTCGCACACATGTACGACACGAGCCGGCGGAAAGGGCGCGCGATGGCGAGCGGGGACGAACCGGGTCTGCTGGAGTGGATCTCGGCCTACCTGGAGACCCTGCAGACGGCGAAACGGTCGGCGCACACCGTCAAGGCCTACCGGCTGGATCTGCGGGCGGTGTGCGAGCAGCTCGCGGCCACCCGGCAGCTCGACCCCGACGCGCTGACCGTGCAGGACGTGACGATCCGGTCGCTGCGCTCGGCGTTCGCGGCGTTCGCCCGGGAGCGGCAACCGGCGTCGGTGCGCCGGGCCTGGTCGGTGTGGAACAGCTTCTGCAACTTCCTGGTCTCCGAAGGTGTGTCGGAGGGCAACCCGATGGCGTCGATCGCCCAGCCCAAACGGCCGCAGCACACCCCGAAGGCGTTCAAACCGGCCGCGATCGGGCAGCTGGTGGACACGCTCACCGTGCAGGCGCAGCGCCCCGAGGCCGGGCCGCGGGACTGGCCGGGCCGCGACCTGGCGCTCATCGCGACGCTGCTGCTCACCGGCATCCGCTCGGAGGAACTGATCCGGCTGGACCTGGCGAGCATCCTCGGCGGCCGCGACGCCCCGGTGCTGCGGGTGCTGGGCAAGGGCGCCACCGAACGGGAGATCCCGCTCGAGGACAGCTGGACGGCGATCGTCTCGGCCTATCTCGAGCAGCGGTACACCCGGTTCCCGCCGGCGCGGCGCACCGCCCGCGCCGACCGGGAGGACCTGGCGGTCTGGGAACGGTTCCCGCCGGAGGATCCGCTGTTCGTCGGCAGCGACGGCCGGCGCATCACCCGCGGCACCCTGCAGTACCGGGTCCGGCGGATGTACCGGCTGGCCGGGATCGAATCCGAACGCAAACGCGGCGCGCTCGCGCACGCGTTGCGGCACACCTTCGCCACCAGCCTCGCCGACAGCGGCGCGACCATGGTCGAGCTGCAGCAGCTGCTCGGGCACCGGTCCCTGCAGACGGTGCAGATCTACACCTCGGCCACCAACGACGCGGTGCGGCACGCCGCCCGCCACAACCCGGTGTACAAGCTGCTGCGCGACCCGGAGTGACCGCGCCCCGACCGCCGCGCGACCGGAGGGCAGCCGCCGACGTCCGGCCCCGCGCGGAGGTCCCCCGCGCCGGCGGTGGCGGGCGGCGGGGACCGTCCCGGACGCGACTCGCCGATCGGTTCGACGCGTCACGGCCCGCGAATGCTGCGAGACTGGGGCTGTTCGCCGAGTGAGGCGGGGACCGCGCCGGCACGGATCGGACCGGTCACTGACAGACGTCGAGGGAGCATCAGATGAGCATCCAGCCGGTCGGGTCGGGTCGTCATCGGGTCGTGGTCATCGGATCCGGATTCGGTGGGCTGTTCGCCACCCAGGCCCTCAAACGCGCGGATGTCGACGTCGTGCTGATCGCCCGCACCAGCCACCACCTGTTCCAGCCGCTGCTCTACCAGGTGGCCACCGGCATCCTGTCCGTCGGCGACATCGCCCCGGCCACCCGCATGGTGCTGCGCAAGCAGAAGAACGCGCAGGTGCTGCTCGGGGAGGTCGAATCGATCGACATCGACGCGCAGACGGTCACCTCCCGATTCCTGGACCGGGTCACCGTCACCGAATACGACAGCCTCATCGTCGCCGCGGGTGCCGGTCAGTCCTACTTCGGCAACGACCATTTCGCCGAATTCGCGCCCGGTATGAAGACCATCGACGACGCGCTCGAACTGCGCGGCCGCATCCTCGGGGCGTTCGAGCAGGCCGAGTTGTCCGACGACCACGACGAGCGCACGCGGCTGCTGACGTTCGTGGTCGTCGGCGCCGGCCCCACCGGGGTGGAGCTGGCCGGGCAGATCGCCGAACTGTCGCGCCGCACCCTCAAGGGCGCGTTCCGGCACATCGATCCGACCGAGGCGCGGGTGGTGCTGCTCGACGGCGCCCCGGACGTGCTGCCGGTGTACGGGGGCAAGCTCAGCCGCAAGGCCCGCAAGACGCTCGAGCGGCTCGGGGTGGAGATCCAGCTGGGCGCCATGGTCACCGGCGTCGACGCCGAGGGGCTGACCGTCAAGGACAAGGACGGCACCGAACGGCGCATCGAGTCGCAGTGCAAGGTGTGGTCGGCCGGGGTGGCGGCGAGCCCGCTCGGCAAGCAGCTGGCCGAGCAGTCCGGCGCCGGCATCGACCGGGCCGGTCGCGTCCAGGTGCAGCCCGACCTGACGCTGCCGGGGCACCCGAACGTGTTCGTCATCGGCGACATGATGGCGCTGGACAACCTGCCGGGGCTGGCGCAGGTGGCGATGCAGGGCGGCAAGTACGCCGCGCAGCAGATCGTGGCGGGCCTGCACGGGCAGGATCCGGCGCAGCGCAAGCCGTTCCACTACTTCGACAAGGGCTCGATGGCGACGATCTCGCGGTTCAGCGCGGTCGCGAAGGTCGGCAAGCTCGAGATCAGCGGGTTCATCGGCTGGATCGCGTGGCTGTTCATCCACCTGCTGTATCTGGTGGGGTTCTCGTCGAAGCTGTCGACGTTGCTGTCGTGGGCGCAGGCGTTCTTGTCCACCGGCCGCAACGAGATGGCCGCGACCGAGCAGCAGGTGTTCGCGCGGATCGCGATCGACCGGCTCCGGGAGCACACCGAGGCGGCCGAGGCGGCGGCGGCCGAGATCGAGAAGGGCGGGTCCGGGTCGGCCCGCGAGGCCGGCTGACGCCGAACCGGCTCGGGCACCGCCGGTGCCCGAGCCGGGAGGCCGTGTCCTAGTGGCCGATGCGGTCGGCGTCGGCGATGTTGGCCAGGCGCACCTGCCCGTGGGCGACCGTGCGGTCCTGCTCGTCGGTGATCGCGACCTGCCACAGCTGCTGGGTGCGGCCGCGCTGCAGCGGTGTGCCGGTCGCGGTGAGCACGCCCTCGCGGGTGGCGCGCAGGAAGTCGGTGTTGTTGTTGACGCCGACGACGTTGCCGCGGTCGCCGAACCACAGGGCGCCGGCGATGCTCGCGACCGTTTCGATGACCGCGCAGTACACCCCGCCGTGCACGATGCCGTAGGGCTGGTGGTGGCTCGGGGTCACCGTCCAGCGCGCCACCACCCGGTCCGGGCCGGTTTCGACGAATTCGAGTCCGAGCGCGGTACCGAAGCCGACGTTGTTCGCGTCGGTGGTGGCGGCGGGATCGGGGGTGAGCTGTTCGGTCATGGGGTCTCCGTCGTCGTCTCGGCCGTTCTGGCTTCTCGGCCTGTCCTGTCGGATGGTAGGCGCCCGCCGGTGCGCGACGGTGCCGGGGCGCGCGGGCGGTGCGGGCCGGGAAAAGGATCCGGCGGGCCCCGCAGGGTGTGCGGGGCCCGCCGTGGGAAGGACCGGGAGTCTCTGCAGCCCTCAGGACTCCGGCGCGGTCCGACAGTAGGCGACGACCATGATTGTAGGGAAGGCTGCCCTAATCAGGCAAGGCCTCGGACGGGAAACCCTGCGGAAACGAACGCGTCGAGCAGCTGCTGGCCGCGGCGCGTGGAGACCCGCCGCGACGACGCGGCGAGCATCGGCAGCTGCGCGGCCCCGGTCACGACCGCCCGGCCGACCAGCGCCCAGAACCGGGCGCCGTCGAGCGGCGCGCAGCCCTGCAGCGTCCGGTGCACCGCGGACAGCGCGGTCACGGCGCGGTGCGCCGTCCAGACCGCGAGGGCCTGTTCGCACGGCAGCACCACCACCCCCCGGGTGCCCTCGGCGGGATCGCCGGGCAGCACCCGCAGGGTGTCGTCGGCGACACCGGCCCAGTCGATGCCGCCGTCGCTGTCCTGGTGGATCCACAGGTTCTCCAGGCCGGGATCCCAGGCACGCCCGTCGAGGACGACCGGCGCCAGGACCCGCCCGACGGCCACGTGGATCAGCGCCCCGGCGACCTGCTCGACGGCGATGCGCGGATCCTCGACGTCGTCGAGCACGCGGCGGTAGAGCAGTTCGACGCGCTGCGCCCGGTCGTCGCCGGCCAGGCGCCACCAGCGGCGGCGGGGTTCCTCGTCGACGCGGGCGACGGCGTAGACGCGGGGGGCGTCGGGCGCCAGCGCGCGCAGCCGGGTGCGCGTGTCGTCGAACGCGGACCCCGGGACCGCACAGATTTCCGGGACCTCGGGACGGGTCAGCAGCAGAGTCGACACCCTCACACCTCCTGATCGGCAAGCAGCACCGCGGTTCCACAACGCGGCTGATTAGGTGAGCCTAACCTTTGCATGCGCGGGGTGGTTGCGCAACTCCCCGGCGGACGGGTCTAGATAGGATTCCGTAACCTAAGTCTCCGTACGTCTCCGCGGACCTCGTCCGCGTCCCCGGCAGGAACCGATCCCGAGGAGCATCCCGCCCGTGACCACGATCCGACACCCGGGAGACTCACCGGTCCTGCCCGATCCGGGCCCCCCGGCGAGCCCCGCGCGGCGCCTGACCGCCACCGCGCTCGACGCCGCCCTGCTCGCCGCGCCGCTGGTGATCGGCGCGCTGCTCGTCGACACCCTCGCCGACGCGAACGGCGGCGGGCAGACCGACCGCATCGTCTTCGGGTTCGCCGCCGTCGCCGCCGCCACCGGATTCTGGCTGTGGAACAACGGCCGCCGCGAGGGCCACACCGGCAGCAGCCTCGGCAAACAGTGGACCGGCCTGGTCACCCGCGACGCCGCCACCGCCGCCCCGGTCGGGACCCGGCGCGCGCTGCTGCGCCGCGGCACCGAGGTGGTCACCGACAAGATCGCCGCCGCCGACGGCTTCACCCCGCTGCCGCCGGACAGCAGCGTCGCCGGGCTGCGGCGCCGCCGCCTGCTCGGCCTGGCCGCGCTGATCGTGCTGCTGGGCCTCGTGCTGCTGGCCGGCATCTCCATCGGTGCCCGCCCGATGACCTTCGCCGAGGTCTTCCACGCGCTGACCGTCAACGACGGCTCCGAAACCGACCTGATCGTGCACAGCCTGCGCATCCCCCGCACCGCGCTCGGCCTGGTCGTCGGGATCGCCCTCGGCATCGCCGGCGCCCTCATCCAGGGACACACCCGCAACCCGCTCGCCGACGCCGGCCTGCTCGGCATCAACGCCGGCGCCGCGTTCCTCGTGGTGCTCTCGATCTACCTCTTCGGGATGACCACACCGTCGCAGTACCTGTGGTTCGCGTTCGCCGGTGCCCTGCTCGCCGCCGTCACCGTCTTCGGGTTCGCGTCCATCGGCGGCGGCAAGGCGAGCCCGCTGAGCCTGGCGCTCGCCGGGGCCGCCGTCGCGTTCTTCCTGCAGGCCATGACCAACACGGTGGTGCTGCTCGACCAGACCACCCTCGACGGGTTCCGCTTCTGGGTGGTCGGCTCGGTCGCCGGCCGCGGCCCCGACGTGCTGTGGCAGGTGCTGCCGTTCCTGGCCGCCGGCGTGGTCATCGCCCTCGCGAGCACCCCCGGCCTCAACGTGCTCGGCCTCGGCGAGGACGTGGCCCGCTCGCTCGGCACCAACGTCGCGGTCAGCCGCACCGTGGGCATCGTCGCGATCACCCTGCTCACCGGCGCCGCCACCGCCGCGTGCGGCCCGATCGCGTTCATCGGCCTGATCGTCCCGCACATCGCCCGCGCCATCACCGGACCCGACTACCGCTGGCTGGTACCCTACGCCGGCCTGCTCGGCGGGATCCTGCTGCTGCTCACCGACGTCATCGGCCGCATCGTCGTGCGGCCCGGCGAGCTGCAGGTCGGTATCGTGCTCGCCCTGATCGGCGCACCGTTCTTCATCGCCCTGGTCCGCCGACGGAAGCTGGTGTCCCTGTGACCGACTCGACCACCCTGCCGGCCCCGGACCGGCGCACCCGCCGCCTGGTGCAGGTCTCCGCCGCGATCCCGTCCCGCCCGGCCCTGCGGATCGGTCCCGTGTCGCTGGTGTGGCGCGGCCGGCACGTGCTGGTGTGCGCGGCGCTCGCCGTCGCCGCCTTCCTGCTGCTGTGCGTGAGCCTCGGCCGCGGCGACTACCCGCTGTCGGTGCCGCAGGTGCTCGACGTGCTCGCCGGCGGCGGCGCACGCCTGGACCGGTTCATCGTGCTGGACCTGCGGCTGCCCCGCGGCATCGGCGCCGTCGTCGTCGGCGCCGCCCTCGCGGTGGCCGGCGCGATCACCCAGTCGCTCTCCCGCAACCCGCTGGCCAGCCCCGACATCCTCGGCATCACCGCCGGTGCCAGCGCCGCGGCCGTCGCCCTGATCGTGGTGACCGGCGGCGGCTCGATCGTCGGGCTGCTCGCCGGCCTGGGCCTGCCGCTGGCCGCGCTGCTCGGCGGCCTGCTCACCGCGTTCGTGATCTACCTGCTGGCCTGGCGCAACGGCGTCGAGGGCTTCCGGCTCGTGCTCATCGGCATCGGCGCCAACGCCATGCTCATCGCGCTGACCAACTGGATGCTCGTCTCCGCCGACATCAACGACGTCGCCCGCGCCCAGGTCTGGCTCACCGGCTCCCTCAACGGCGCCGCCTGGAGCCAGGTGGTGCCGGCCGGCATCGCCCTGGCCGTGATCGGCACCTGGACACTGATCGCCGGGTTCACCGTCGGCGCACTACGGCTCGGCGACGACACCGCCCGCTCCCTCGGCATCCGGCTGCAGACCCAGCAGGGCCTGCTGCTCGCCGCCGCGTGCGGCCTGGCCGGCATCGCCACCGCCGCGGCCGGACCCATCGGCTTCGTCGCCCTGGCCGCCCCCCAGCTCGCGGTGCGTCTCGTCCGCGCCGACGGCCCCCCGATCGTCGCCTCGGCCCTCACCGGCGCGGTACTCGTCGTCGGCTCCGACATCATCGCCCGCACCGTCCTGCCGGTCGCCCTGCCCGTCGGCCTGGTCACCTCCGCCCTCGGCGGCCCGTTCCTGCTCTACCTCCTCGTGCGCTCCAACCGGAAGGTCTCCGCATGACCGACATCTCGACGTTCGCCGCCACCGACACCGACGCGGCGGCCACCACCGACGCGCCGCGACTGATCGCCGAACACCTGTCCCTCGGCTACGGCGACCGACTCATCGTCGACGATCTCGACCTGATCGTGCCCACCGGCGTCGTCACCACCGTCATCGGACCCAACGGCTGCGGCAAGTCGACGCTGCTGCGGGCGCTGAGCCGGCTGCTGCGGCCCCGCGCCGGCAGCGTGCTGCTCGACGGCCAGGTCATCACCTCGATGCGCGCCCGCGAAGTCGCCCGCGTGCTCGGCATGCTGCCGCAGGCCCCCGTCGCCCCCGAGGGACTGACCGTCGCCGACCTCGTCTCCCGCGGCCGGCACCCGCACCAGTCCTGGCTGCGGCAGTGGTCCTCCGACGACGAGCAGGAGGTCGGGGTCGCGCTGGAACAGACCGGCATCGCCGACCTCGCCGACCGGCCCGTCGACGAACTGTCCGGCGGGCAGCGGCAACGCGCCTGGATCTCGATGGCGCTGGCGCAGGGCACCGACATCCTGCTGCTGGACGAACCCACCACCTACCTCGACCTCGCGCACTCGGTGGAGGTGCTCGACCTCGTCGACCGGCTGCACAGCGAACTGGGCCGCACCGTGGTGATGGTGCTGCACGACCTGAACCTCGCGGTGCGCTACAGCGATCACCTCGTCGTGATGAAGGCCGGGCGCATCGTCGCCGCCGGCGCCCCCGCCGAGGTGATCTCCGTCGAGTTGCTGCGCGAGGTGTTCGGTCTCGACGGCGCCGTCATCGACGACCCGGTGTCCGGGCGGCCCCTGATCGTCCCGATCGGCGCGCGGCACGTCTACGGCACCGTCGGCGGCGCGGACCGGAAAGAGGGCCGCGACACGCCGGGCGACCAGGACCAAAGACCCTACGACCAGGGGTAGTACGCACAGCGTCGGAGAGAGTCCGTAGAATCGTTGCATGGCAGCACTCGGCGAACTCGAGCGAGCAGTGATGGATCACCTCTGGGCTTCCACCGAACCCCAGACGGTGCGGCAGGTCCACGAGGCCCTGTCCAGTCGGCGGTCCCTGGCGTACACCACGGTCATGACCGTCCTGCAGCGGCTCGCGAAGAAGAATCTCGTCATCCAGCAGCGCGACGACCGTGCCCACCGCTACCTGCCGGTGCACGGCCGGGAAGAACTCGTCGCCGGACTCATGGTCGACGCCCTCGACCAGGCCGACAGCCGCGGCCGCACCGCCGCCCTCGTCCACTTCGTCGGCCGCGTCGGCGCCGACGAAGCCGCAGCTCTGCGCGAAGCACTGGCCGCCCTCGAAGCCAAGGAAGCCGACACGTCCACGACCCCCGAGCGCGACGGCCGCACGAGCTGACACACTGGATGCCATGAACGCGACCACCGCGCTGGTCTTCGGCATCCTCGCGCTGTTCCTCGCCGGCCCCGTCCCGGCGCTGCTGAGCCGAGCGACCTGGCCGTACCGCACGCCCCGCGCCGCCCTGGTGCTGTGGCAGGCGGTCGCGCTCGCCGCGGTCCTGTCCGCGTTCAGCTCCGGCCTCGCCATCGCGGCGCTGCTGCTCGTCCCCGGCGAGGACGGGCGGCCCACCACCGAACCGCTCCGCGAGATCGACGTCCTCGGGCTGCCGCTGTGGCTGACCTACGTGCTCGTGTTCACCGCGACCGTGCTGATCGGCGCCCGGCTGATGTACTCCACGCTGCGGGTGGCGGTGCGCACCCGCCGCCGCCGCTCCCGGCACCGCACCCTCGTCGACCTGCTCGACCGGCGCGAAAGCGGCGCCGCGATCCGCCAGCTCCCGCACGTGCGCATCCTCGACAGCGCCGACCCCATCGCCTACTGCCTGCCCGGGCTGCGGCACCGGGTGGTGCTCAGCGAAGGCACCCTCGATCACCTCGACGACACCGAACTGCGCGCCGTGCTCAGCCACGAGCACTCCCACCTGCGGGCCCGGCACGACCTCGTCCTCGAGGCCTTCACCGCCGTCTACGAGGCGTTCCCCCGCTGGGTGCGTTCCGGCTCGGCGCTCGGCTCGGTGCAGCTGCTCATCGAGATGCTCGCCGACGACTCGGCCGTGCGCGCCACCGGGCCCGTCCCGCTGGCCCGCGCCCTCGTCACCTGCGCCGAATCCCGCACCCCCAACGGCGCGATGGCCGTCGGCGGACCGTCCACGCTGCTGCGCGTGCAGCGGCTCGCCGGACCGGGCGGCGACACCCGCACCGCCGCCGTCGCCTACATCGCCGCCGCCGCGATCCTCGTGGTCCCGACCCTCGCGGTCGCGGTGCCCTGGCTCGTCGAGGTCGAACGCCTGCTGCGTTCCTGGTGACCCCCCACCGAAAGTGACGTAGGTCACATTCGGAAACGTGCGGCCCCGATCTCCACACCGGCAGGTGACAGGGGAAGCTGTATCCATGACCGTCGAAGACTCCGCAACCCCCGCAACGCCCCGCGCCCAGATCGGCGTCACCGGCCTGGCCGTCATGGGATCGAACATCGCCCGCAACTTCGCCCGCAACGGTTACACCGTCGCCCTGCACAACCGCAGCATCGCCAAGACCGACGCGCTGCTCGCCGAGCACGGCGGCGACGGCGACTTCGTGCGCACCGAGACCGTCGAGGAGTTCGTCGCCGCGCTGGAGAAGCCCCGACGCGTCCTGATCATGGTCAAGGCCGGCGACGCCACCGACGCGGTCATCGGCGAGCTCGCGGACGCCATGGAACCCGGCGACATCATCATCGACGGCGGCAACGCCCTCTACACCGACACCATCCGCCGCGAAGCCGCACTGCGCGCCCGCGGCCTGCACTTCGTCGGCGCCGGCATCTCCGGCGGCGAGGAAGGCGCCCTCAACGGCCCGTCCATCATGCCCGGCGGCCCCGCCGAATCCTATGCCGCCGTCGGCCCGATGCTCGAGAAGATCGCCGCCCAGGTCGACGGCACCCCCTGCTGCACCCACATCGGCCCCGACGGCGCCGGTCACTTCGTCAAGATGGTGCACAACGGCATCGAATACGCCGACATGCAGCTCATCGGCGAGGCCTACCACCTGCTGCGCGACGCGCTCGGCTACGACGCCGGACAGATCGCCGACGTCTTCGCCGACTGGAACACCGGCACCCTCGAGTCGTACCTCATCGAGATCACCGCCGACGTGCTCCGCCAGACCGACGCCGCCACCGGCCAACCCCTCGTCGACGTCATCGTCGACGCCGCCGAACAGAAGGGCACCGGACGCTGGACCGTCAAGGCCGCCCTCGACCTCGGGGTCCCGGTCACCGGCATCGCCGAGGCCGTCTTCGCCCGCGCCCTGTCCGGCTCCCGCGACCAACGGGCCGCCGCCCGCGGCCTGGCCTCCGGCACCCTCGGCGCCGCCCCCGCCGACGCCGCCCAGTTCACCGAGGACATCCGCGCCGCCCTGTACGCCTCCAAGATCGTCGCCTACGCCCAGGGCTTCGACCAGATCGCCGCCGGCAGCGCCGAATACGGCTGGAACGTCGACCGCGCGGCGCTGGCCACCATCTGGCGCGGCGGCTGCATCATCCGCGCCCAGTTCCTCAACCGCATCAAGGAGGCCTACGACGCCGACCCGGCCCTGCCCAGCCTGATCCTGGCCCCCTACTTCCGGGAAGCCATCGAAGCGGGCATCGACAGCTGGCGCCGTGTCGTGGTCACCGCCACCCAGCTCGGCATCCCGATCCCGGCGTTCGCCTCCTCCCTGTCCTATTACGACGGGCTGCGCGCCGACCGCCTGCCCGCCGCCCTCACCCAGGGCCAGCGCGACTTCTTCGGCGCCCACACCTACGAGCGCACCGACCGGCCCGGCAAGTTCCACACCCTGTGGAGCGGCGACCGCAGCGAAGTCGACGCCTGACCCGCACATGACCGGCACCGCGGCGGCCTCGGCGGCGTGCGCCCTCGCCGCCGCGGTGCTGTTCGCCGCCGCCAGCGTCGCCCAGCAGCGCTCCGCCGCCGCCGTCCCCGGCGACCGGTCCCTGCTGGGCGGGCTGCTGCGCAGCCCCCGCTGGTGGGCCGGCATCCTCGGCGACGGCGGCGGCTACCTGCTGCAGGTCGCCGCGCTCGCGTTCGGCGCGATCCTGCTCGTCCAACCCCTGCTCGTGACCTCGCTGCTGTTCGCGCTGCCCATGTCCGCGCTCGCCGGCGGCCGCCGCATCGGCCGCAGCACCTGGCTGCTCGCCGCCGCCCTGTGCGTGTCCCTGGCGGTGTTCCTCGTCGTCGGCAACCCCACCGAAGGCGCGCTCGACGCCGCCGCCCGGCACTGGGCGCTGCCGCTCGGCACCGTCCTGCTCGTCGCGGCCGCGGCCGCCGGCGCCGCCGCGCTCCCGGTCGGGGCCCCCACCCGGGCGCTGCTGCTCGGGTCGGCCGGCGGCATCCTCTTCGGCGTCGCCGTCGTGTTCACCAAACACGTCACCGACCTGTTCGAACACGGCCTCGGCACCGTGGTGGGGTCCTGGCAGACCTGGGCGCTGGTCACCGCCGGTCTCACCGGCGGCTACCTGCAGCAACTCGCCTTCCAGGCCGGGGCGCTCGGCGCGTCCCTGCCCGCCCTGACCATCGGCGAACCCCTCGCCGCGGCGTTCCTCGGCATGACCGTGCTCGGGGAACGGCTGCGGGTCGACGGCCCCGGCCTGGCCCTGGTCGTCGCGTCCGTCGTCGTCATGCTCGCCACCACCGTCGCCCTGTCCCGCGACCAGGCGCACCACACCCCCGACCCCGCCGCGACCCGCGGCGCGGACCCGCACGACGCGACCGATCCGGACATCGCCCAGTAGAATGGTGCCCCATCCGACCACGCTCGGCGCGCGGCGACCGCGCGGCCGAACCCGACGAGAGGAACCAGGTGCCCACGGCACCCACTATCACCAGCACGGCACTATCCCCGGTCGTCACGGCCGACGCGGACTCCGATTCCGCCGGTTCGGAGGGCTCCTCTAGCGAGCCGGGTGACAGACCCGGCGGAACCGAAACCCGGCAGGGGCGGCCCTGATGTCCGTTCTGCTGTCCATACTTTCCCTGGTCGGCTTCGTTGCGCTGACCGCCGGCACGGCCCTGTTCGTGGCCGCCGAATTCTCCCTGACCGCGCTCGAACGCAGCACCGTCGACGCCCACGCCCGGGACGGTGACCGCCGCGCCCGCCAGGTGCAGCACGCCCACCGCACCCTCTCGTTCCAGCTGTCCGGCGCCCAGCTGGGCATCACCATCACCACCCTGATCACCGGTTACCTCGCCGAACCTGTGCTGGCCCGGTTCCTGAACCCGCTGCTGCAGGCCCTGGGCCTGGGCGAATCCGCCGCGTCCGGCATCTCCCTCGCCCTCGCCCTGATCCTCGCCACCTCCTTCTCGATGATCTTCGGGGAGCTGGTGCCGAAGAACCTGGCCATCGCCCACCCGCTCGGCACCGCCCGCGCCACCGCGGGACTGCAGGTCGGGTTCTCCCTCGTGTTCAAGTGGGCCATCCACGGACTGAACGGCTCCGCGAACTGGGTGGTGCGGCGGCTCGGCATCGAACCCGCCGAGGAACTGCGCTCGGCGCGGTCTCCGCAGGAACTCGGCTCCCTGGTCCGCGCCTCCGCCGAAAGCGGTGTCCTCGACGAACGCACCGCGTTGCTCGTCGACCGCTCCCTGCGGTTCGGCGACCGCACCGCCGAGGACCTGATGACCCCGCGGGTGACCATCGAATGCCTCGACCAGCACGACACCGTGCTGGACCTGATCGACCTGTCCGACCGCACCGGCTACTCGCGGTTCCCCGTCGTCGACGGCGACCTCGACGCCACCCTCGGGGTCGTGCACGTCAAACACGCCTTCACCGTCCCGGGGCCGCGCCGCGCCCACACCCCGCTGCGCACCCTCGCCCGGCAGGTGCCGGTCGTGCCGTCGACCCTCGACGGCGACGAGGTGATGGAACGCGTCCGCGCCGACGGCATGCAGGTCGCGCTCGTCGTCGACGAATACGGCGGCACCGCCGGCATCATCACCATGGAGGACCTCATCGAGGAGATCGTCGGCGACGTCCGCGACGAACACGACGAACCCGAACCCGACGCCCGGCAACTCGACGACGGCTGGTCCTGCTCCGGGCTGCTGCGCATCGACGAGATCGCCGGCCTCACCGGCTACCACGCCCCCGACGGCGACTACGAAACCATCGGCGGCCTGATCCTCGACGAACTCGGCCGCATCCCCGACACCGGCGACGAGATGCTGCTCCCGGCCCGTCCCGGCGACCACACCGAACGCTGGCTCGCGCGGATCCTCGCGATGGACGGGCACCGCATCGACCGGATCCTGCTCACCCCGGTCCCCGCGGACACCGTCCCCGACGCGGCCGACACCGACGCCGCGGGCGACACCGAACCGGTCGCGCACACGAACGGAGAGCAGCGATGAACGACCTGCTCGGTGTCCTGCTCACCGTGGTGCTCCTCGCCGGCAACGCCTTCTTCGTCGGCGCCGAATTCGCGCTCATCACCGCCCGCCGGGACCGGCTCGAGTCGCTCGTCGCCCAGGGCAAGAAACGCGCCGCGACCGTCATCGACGCCGGGGAACACCTGTCGCTGATGCTCGCCGGATCCCAGCTGGGCATCACCATCTGCTCGATCCTGCTCGGCCGCGTCGGCGAACCGGCGATCGCGCACCTGATCGAGGCGCCGCTGCACGCGGTCGGCCTGCCGGACTCGCTGCTGCACCCCCTCGCGTTCACCGTCTCGCTCGCGCTCGTGGTGATCCTGCACATCCTGCTCGGCGAGATGGTGCCCAAGAACATCGCGATCGCCGGACCGGAACGCACCGCGATGCTCCTCGTCCCGGTGCACCTGCTGTTCATGCGCCTGGCCAAGCCGCTCATCGCGTTCTACAACCTGTGCGCCAACCTGTCCCTGCGCCTGATGCGGGTCGAACCGAAGGACGAACTCGAGGTCACCGTCACCGCCATCGAACTGTCGGAGATGATCGGCGAATCCCGCTCCGAAGGGCTGCTCGACGAGGAGGAACACCGCCGCCTCACCCAGGCCCTGGAAACCAGCGGCCGCACCGTCACCGAGGTGATGATCCCCATCGACCGGGTGCGGACCGTGCCGATCACCGCCGGCGGCACCACCCTCGGGGCGCTCGAACAGGCCGTGATCGACACCGGTTTCTCCCGCTACCCGACCCTCGACCCGACCGGGAAGGTCACCGGCTACCTGCACATCAAGGACGTGCTGGACCTGGTGCGCGACGAGAACGCCGGCCCCGACACCGTGATCCCGCCCGGGGAGGTGCGGGAACTGCCCCGGGTCGCGCTCACCAGCGCACTCGACGACGCCCTCGCGCTGCTGCGCCGCACCAGCTCCCACCTGGGCGGGGTGGTCGACGCGACCGGCACCGTCGTCGGCATCGTCGCCCTCGAGGACCTCGTCGAGGAATTCGTCGGAACCGTGCGCGATGCCACCCACCGCATCGCCGACCCCGGCCCGGGCCACCGCACCCCGTGAGCCGCCGCCCATGACCATCGACACCCACCCGTCCACCGGCCCGGCCGCGGCGGTGCGGGACCAGCCGGACTGGACCGCCCGCCGCGACCGGCACCGCGCCGCCGCCGACGAGCTGCTCGCCGGGCACCTGCGGCGGCGCGCGGCCCGGCAGACCCATCCGGTGCACGACTTCCTGTTCACCTACTACAACCACCGGCCCAACCAGCTGCGGCGCTGGCATCCCGGCTTCGGGGTGGTGCTGCTCGGCGATGCCACCCGCGAGTACCGCGACCATCCCGCCTACGAACGCGTCGTCGTCGACGGGCAGCCCGGGGTCACGGTGTCCCGGCGCGCGGCGCTCGATCGGCTCGGGACGGTCGAGTTCGTGCGGGATCTGCTCGCGGCCACCGCGTCCCGGCCGCCGCAGCTGGGCTGTTTCGGGCTGCACGAGTGGGCGATGGTGTACCGCACGGACGACGCCGGGGTGCGGCACAACGCGGTGCCGCTGCGACTCGGCCACGACGGCACCGACGCGGTGGTGGAATCATTGCAGTTGCGCTGCACCCATTACGACGCGTTCCGGTTCTTCACCCCCGACGCGGCCCCACGCAACGCCGAGACCCTGACCCGGCAGACCCAGATCGACCGGGAACAACCCGGCTGCCTGCACGCCGGCATGGACCTCTACAAGTGGTGCTACAAGCTGTCCCCGCTGATCGAGTCGGACCTGCTCCTGGACTGCTTCCGGCACGCCCGGGCGGCACGCGAACTGGACATGAGGGCCAGCCCGTATGATCTGAGCGAATACGGCTACTCGCCCATCACGATCGAGACTGCCGCCGGACGCGCACAGTACGTCCGCGAGCAGTCGGCGCTCACCACCCGCGCCGCAGCCCTGCGCCAGGAGCTGCTGAATCGATGCACCGCGCTGGCGGCGTGTCTCACCGACACGCAGATAACTACCGGCGGGTAACATGTTGGTGTTTTTCGTGCGGCACCGGTCGGCCCGACCGCACCGGGTGCACAGTTACCGGAAAGAGTGAGGCAATGACAGAACGCGTTCAGGTCGGCGGACTCCAGGTCGCCAAGGTGCTCTACGACTTCGTCAACAACGAGGCCATCCCCGGGTCCGGTGTCGACGCGGACGCGTTCTGGGCCGGCGCCGACAAGGTCATCCACGACCTCGCGCCCCGCAACCGCGAACTGCTCGCCATCCGCGACGACCTCCAGAGCAAGATCGACACCTGGCACCGCGACCGCGCCGGACAGCCCCACGACCCGGCCGCCTACAAGGCGTTCCTGCAGGACATCGGCTACCTCGTGCCGGTTCCCGCCCCGTTCGAGGTGACCACCGCCAACATCGACTCCGAGATCGCCACCACCGCCGGGCCGCAGCTCGTCGTGCCGGTCCTCAACGCCCGCTTCGCGCTCAACGCCGCCAACGCCCGCTGGGGTTCGCTGTACGACGCGCTGTACGGCACCGACGCCATCTCCGAAGAAGGCGGCGCCGAAAAAGGCACCGGCTACAACAAGGTCCGCGGCGACAAGGTCATCGCCTGGGCCCGCGACTTCCTCGACAAGGCCGCACCCCTGGCGACCGGCTCCCACGCCGGCACCACCGCCTACCGCATCGAGGACGGCGCGCTGAAGGTCACCCTCGCCGACGGCACCGTCACCACCCTCGCCCAGCCCGAGAAGCTCGTCGGCTACCTCGGCGACACCGACGCCCCCACCTCCGTCCTGCTGCGCAACAACGGCCTGCACATCGACATCCAGATCGACCCGCAGTCCCCGATCGGCAGCACCGACACCGCCGGCATCAAGGACCTCGTCCTCGAATCGGCCGTCACCACCATCATGGACTTCGAGGACTCCGTCGCCGCCGTCGACGCCGACGACAAGGTCATCGGCTACCGCAACTGGCTCGGCCTCAACCGCGGCGACCTGTCCGAGTCCTTCACCAAGGGCGACAAGACCCTCACCCGCACCCTCAACGCCAACCGCGTCTACACCGCACTCGACGGCAGCGACCTCGAACTGCACGGCCGCTCCCTGCTGTTCGTCCGCAACGTCGGTCACCTCATGACCAACCCCGCCGTCCTCGACAGCGACGGCAACGAGGTCCCCGAAGGCATCCTCGACGCCCTGATCACCACCCTGTGCGCCGTCCACGGCCTGCACACCGACGAAGCCCACGGCCCGCTCGGCAACAGCCGCACCGGCTCGATCTACATCGTCAAGCCCAAGCAGCACGGCCCCGACGAATCCGCCTTCACCACCGAACTGTTCGGCCGCGTCGAGGACGTCCTCGGCCTGCCCCGCAACACCCTCAAGGTCGGCATCATGGACGAGGAACGACGCACCACCGTCAACCTCGCCGCCTGCATCGAGGCCGCCTCCGAGCGCGTCGCGTTCATCAACACCGGCTTCCTCGACCGCACCGGCGACGAGATCCACACCTCCATGGAAGCCGGCGCCGTGGTCCGCAAGGCCGCCATGAAGCAGCAGAAGTGGATCCTCGCGTACGAGGACTGGAACGTCGACACCGGCCTCGCCTGCGGACTGCAGGGCAAGGCGCAGATCGGCAAGGGCATGTGGGCCATGACCGACCTCATGCACGACATGCTCGTGCAGAAGATCGGCCAGCCCAAGGCCGGCGCCAACACCGCCTGGGTGCCCTCGCCCACCGGCGCCACCCTGCACGCCACCCACTACCACGAGGTCGACGTCTTCGCCGTCCAGGACGAGCTCAAGGGCAAGACCCGCGCCACCGTCGACGACATCCTCACCATCCCGCTCGCCGAGAACACCGACTGGTCCGACGCCGAGAAGCGCGAGGAACTCGACAACAACTGCCAGTCCATCCTCGGCTACGTGGTGCGCTGGATCGACCAGGGCGTCGGCTGCTCCAAGGTCCCCGACATCCACGACGTCGCACTCATGGAGGACCGCGCCACCCTGCGCATCTCCAGCCAGCTGCTCGCCAACTGGATCCGCCACGACGTCGTCAGCGCCGAGGACGTCGTCGCCGCCCTCGAACGCATGGCCCCCGTCGTCGACCGGCAGAACGCCGGCGACGCCGCCTACCGCCCGATGGCACCGAACTTCGACGACAGCATCGCCTTCCAGGCCGCCAAGGAACTGATCCTCGAGGGCACCAAGCAGCCCAGCGGCTACACCGAGCCGATCCTGCACCGCCGCCGCCGCGAGTACAAGGCCAAGTACGCCTGATCCGCACCACACGACGCGGGGCCCCGTCCGACCCGGACCGGGGCCCCGCCCCGTTTTCCGTACACTGCGGGAGCCCGGAAAGAGAAGAAACGAGGCGGACGAACACGTGAGTCGACATCGCAGTTCCGGCGGCGTCCGAGGCATCAGCAAAGGCCCGATCATCGCCCTCGTCACCATCGTGCTGCTCGTCCTCGCCACCATCGGCTGGTTCCGGCTCCGCGACCACATCGACGACCAGGGCATCCAGGCCGCCCAAACCTGCGTCGAAGGCGACGCCGTCCTGCACGTCAGCGCCGACCCCGCGATCGCCCCCGCCCTCACAACCCTGGCCGAACAGTGGACCGCCGACACCCGCCGCGTCATCCGCGACCACTGCCTCACCGCCCAGGTCACCGCCACCCCCGGCACCCCCGCCGCCGCGGCCCTCGCCACCGGCGGCTGGGACCCCGCCCTCGGACCCGAACCCGCCCTCTGGATCCCCGCCGACACCCGCGCCACCACCCGCGCCGCGAACGCCGTCGCCGGACAACCCAAATCCCTCGCCGCCTCCCCCCTCGTCCTCGCCGTCCCCCCGGAACTCGCACAAGCCCTGACCACCGCCGGGACCGACTGGGCCCAGCTGCCCGACCTGCAAACCCGACCGGACGCACTCGACACCCTCGGACTGCCCGGATGGGGCGCCCTCCGTCTCGCCCTCCCCACCGGCGCCCACACCGACGCGACCACCGCCGCCCTCGAGGCCGTCACCGCCGCTGTCACCGGCACCGGAGCCCTCACCCTCGACCGGGCCGACTCCCAACCCGCCGTCGCCGCCGTCACCGCACTCGCGCTCGGCGCCAACGCCCTCGGCGCCGCCGCCGGCCCCACCACCGCCGACGCCCTCACCGCCGTCGCCACCGCACCCACCGCCACCGGCGACGTGCACGCCGTCCCCGTCGTCGAACAACACCTGTACACGGCGCTGAAGAACCACACCCTCGCCGGCATCACCACCTACCGGCCCGCCGGACCCGCCCCGGCCGCCGACTACCCCGCCGCCATCGTCGACGCCCCCTGGATCAACGAAACCCTCTCCCGCGCAGCCGCCGAATTCGTCGACTACGTCCGGCAACCCGAACAGGCACGCACCCTCGCCGACGCCGGCTTCCGCGTCGACGGACAACCCACCCCCACCGGCGCACCGCTGCCGTTCGAACCACTCGGCCCCGCACTCACCGCCCCCGACGCCGCCACCGTCGACGCCCTCCTGCACACCCGGCTCAACCCGATCGCCACCCGCACGACCGTCCTCCTGATCGACACCGGCGCATCCGACCCACTCGGCACCGTCACCACCACCCTCGCCGCCGTCCTCGACCGCTCACCCGACACCTCCGACATCGGACTGCGGTTCTCCCCGGACAGCGACGACGACACCACCCCTTCGGCCGCCGTCGCCCTCGGCGCACTCACCGCCGACCGGCGCGCGGCGCTCACCGACGCCCTCGCCGACTCCGACACCGGGTCGGCGCTCACCTACGACGCGATCACCGCGGCCTACCGCGACGCCGCCGACGGGTACCGCCCCGGCCGCCCCAACTCGCTGCTGATCGTCACCACCGGAACCGACGACACGGCAACCGACGACACCGCCCGCGAAGAACTCCTCGACCTCGTCGCCGAAACCCAGGCCCGCGACCGGGAGATCCGCATCGACATCGTCCTCCTCGACACCACCACGACCGCGAGCACCGCCCCCGCCGGCACCGACCTCGAAACCCTCGCCGACGACACCGGCGGCACCTTCGTCACCGTCGACCCGGACAACGGCACCACCCTGTCCGACACCCTCCGAAAGCTGA